>WNGK01003487.1_pt1 | contig 16979 bp, 17 predicted proteins | sample 5400601 | NCBI WGS metagenome assembly WNGK01 (sample SAMN13153376, study PRJNA577476) | soil metagenome | isolation source: 60 cm soil or saprolite under Garry oak tree replicate 1 | place: USA:California | collected 2016-06-15
GGCGGTGATAACGGAACCAGGTTCGGGCCGGATCGAGCGATACGACAAACGCGTTGGCGTCTTCGAGGTCAAGCAGGATCCCTTCGGAACCAGGGTGACCAGTCAGCAGATCCGCCAGCTCGCCGTTGACGCGGTCGAGCAGGGAGGTGCGCAGAAGCAGCTGCTGGACCTCGGCCGGCTGGCACTCCAGCATTTCGGCGAGCAGGTACTCGGCAACTGTCCGGCTGCTGCCGGAGAACTCCGCGACAAATCGCTCGGGGTCAGGGCTGCTGGCCAGTGAGATCGCCGCGAGCCGCAGGCCCGCGGCCCAGCCTTCCGTGCGCTGGTGCAGCTTCGCGGCCCCGGCTTCCGACAGCGCGATGCCCGAAGCCTCCAGGAACTCGCGGGTCTCGCGCTGCGTAAAACGCAAATCTGCGGTGCGGATCTCGGCCAGGTCGCCGGCGAGGCGAAGCTTGTGCAGCCGTAGCGGCAGACTACGCCGCGTCGCGAGGATCGCGTGCACATGCTGGGGGAGCTTCTCCAGCAGCCGGGTTAGCTGCGTGAGCGCTTCCGGCGAGGTCAGCTCGTGCAGATCATCGATGATCAGAAAGGTGCGGTCGCGATGCTCAGCGAGCTCCGAACGAACTCTGTCGGCGATCGCCCCTTGGTTGAATTCGGGTGTCGCTGCCAGCTGCTCGCCCTCGCCGGACGTGCCAGAGGCCTGCCGGATGGCGCTGAGGACCGCGATCCAGAACTGCTGAGAGTCCTGCTGATCGCGCCGCACCTGGACGACTGCCAGCCGATACGGCTGACCCGGCCCATCCGCCCAGGCCCGCAACAGCGAGGTCTTGCCGCTGCCTGCGGGGGCCGAGATAAGCGTTACCTTGGCTTCCGCCGCGCGATCGAGGGAGGCGAGAAGTTCCCCGCGCTGAATCAGCCGCAGAGCTGCCGGACCCGGCTTTCGCTGACTTGCCCTAAATACCACGCCTGAACCCGATCCCCAGCGCGCTAGCCTGCCGCCATCCGCCTCTCAGCACCGTGTACAGGTTACGTGCCCGAGCGATGGCCAGCGCAACAGCGCTGGACCGCGTTACGCCATCCAGGCGCCGAGTCACCAGATCCTGGCGATGTGGACTCACCTGGTCGCGCTGGACGATTGGTGCATGGGCCCTGCATCCGCCAGGTACATGATCCGGATCAACGGCCATCTCGGCGCCACGTTGCTGTCCGCGTTTCCGGCGATGGCATGGGAGCGGCAGGGTCCAGAGACAGTCTTGACCGGCGTGCTGGACCAACCCGGGCTACACGGCGTCCTGGCCGAGATCGAAGCGCTTGGCCTTGACCTGCTCGAGGTCCGCCAGCTCACCCCCGAGGCGAGATCGCCAGAACCTGGTGATACCTGCTCACCGTGAAGATCCCTGACTTATGCGTCAGATCACCTAACGGGGGCCTGCATGGCCTTGCGGCTCTCGACGCGCTGCGCGAGGGGCATGGCGTGTACCCAGGTTCGATGCGATTGGCGGAGCTTCGCCTGAGGCGCACCACGGCGGCCTTGAGCGCGTGCTCTAGATCCTGGTGCGTGGCGACCGCCCCGAATACCGCCGGTCGCTACCGCAGCGCGAGCGCACGCGGCAGGTGGTCAATCCGGTCCAGGTCCGGCCGCCGTGCCTGGATCAGCCGATGGCGACTGTAGTTGCTGAGTTCCTGCGGGAACCTGTGCAGGCCCTCGGCGTAGAGGGTGCCCTTAGCCAGCGAGGTCTTGCCCGATCCGGAGACGCCGACCACCGCCACCGTCCGCCACAACGGCACATCGACATCGATGTCCGCAGGTCGTTGTGCCGCGCCCCGCGCACGGCAATGACCGCGGGCAGGGCTCCGGGCACTGGTATCGCCAGCTGATATGTCAGGCACCTCCCGGCACTGCGACGATCGGAAGTGGTCCAGCGGATCAGGGCCCCAGGCGCCTCCGAAATTTGGATTTGCAGAGGCGGGAATCTGAACCGGGTGAGTGGGACCGGCCCAGGTGGCGCACCAGGACCGAGATCGCCCTGGTGCGTTCTGATCATGTATGGACCGGCCCGCTGGGCCCGGAGTCGAGGCGCAGCGACTGCATGATGGCGAACGTGGTGGTCATGGTGAAGACCTCGATGTCCGCGGCCGCCAGCACGCCGGTGTACTTCGCGATGATGGGCGCGGCCGCGCGCTCGGTGACCGTGTCGAGGTGGGCCTTCACCCCGGCCCAGGCGTTCTCTCCGTACCTCATGTAATACGGCACCGGGTTGACCGTGGCCAGCGCCTTCCTCGCGCTGGCCTCGATGTCGGCGATGTACTGCTGGTGCACCGAGACGTCCTCGCGGGTGGCGAGCCGGCCGAGGTGCCCGCAGATGAAGTGCGTCCACGGGTAGGTCAGGGCGGTGGCCGGGGCCTGCATGTAGCCGGGCACGTCCTCGCTGAGGTTGAGGTTGTAGATCGGCACCCATCCGGCGTTGACGACATCGATGAACATGAGCGTGTCGTGGCCGGGGAAGTGGATGTAGATGTTGTCCGGCGAGTGGTTGGGGCCGTGCCAGGCCAGCTCCACGCGTTCGCCCCCGACCTCGAGGGTGTAGCGGTCGGCGAAGGTCACCTCCGGGACCGGCCGGGCCGGGTCGTTGTCGCGCAGCAGCAGCCGCCGGGTCTCCTCATGCCCAACGCGGACCACGTCCCCGTCGAACAGCGAGGCAGCACCGGCGTGGTCGGCGTGGTGATGCGAGTAGACCAGGTGCGTCACCCGGTTGCTCACGCCGTTGGCGGCGGCGGTCTCGTCCACTGCCCGCCGCAGGTTGCCTCCGATCGATGGGGGCGCGTCGAACAGCACCACGCCGTCGTCGGTGGTCAGGAAGGCCGACTGGTAGACCCCGTCGGTGACCCAGTACAGGTTCCGCTCCACCCGTCCGACGTAGTACCCCTGCTCGTTCAGGGCCGGGCCCAGCGCGGACCGCGGGATGGGCGCATAATCGGGCAGGTCTGCGGCGCCAGTCGCGCCGGTGGCTGGTGATGTCACGGCATCTCCCTGGATTGTCGGGCACGTCCCCTGGCGGCCGTGCAAGTTCGCGACGAGGTGAGAGTCGCCGGCAGGCGGGTGAAAGGTCATCACCGGATCTTGGTGATTCGCCCTGTGCTGGCGATGATCGGTTCGGTGCGCTCGAACGTGCAGGCCGGCCGGAGACGGCCGGCCGACATGACGCGAGCGGCCCTAGCGAGTCACCTGATCCTGGCGATGAACGCTCACCTGGCATCACGCCGGGCCGTTCGTCGAGCGTCACTTCCTCGGCGGCCAGGTTGCCTCGCCGCAAGGCCAGCCAAGCGGGCAGAAACGGCACGAACGCGATCCCGCGGCTAGGCACTCCCTCAGAACCGGAGTCGAGCTGCGGTCGGCGAGATGGAACAGGTTCTGCATACAGACGATGTCGGTCCCCGCCGCAGCATGGCGCAGCTGCCGGAGGCTGACGTTGCTCAGCACGACCCCCGCGATCAGGTCCTCGTCGCGCGCCGCCACCAGGGCGGCCAGCTGATCATCGAAGCGCGCATCGACGCGGTCGTCACCGGGCAGGCGGAGGTTCACCGCCGCGAGCTGGCCCACCCGCAGACTGCGCAGATTGTCCGCGATGCCCGCGCGCAGCTGGCGCGATTCTCCGGACTGGCACCCGGCGGCCAGCCCGCCGCCGACTGCGACCTTGCTGACGATCGGCAGCTGGTCCGAGTAGGGGTAGAGCGCTTCGCGGATCAGGTCGTTGACCGCGCCGTACTACTAGGCCGTGTCGATGTGGTCGACACCTGCTGCGACTGCGGCCCGGAGGACGGCCACGGCTGCTGCCGGGTCAGTCGGCCCGCCGGATGCGAACGGTCCATCGAGCTGCATGGCACCGTATCCGGACCGCCTCACTTGCCACCGGCCAAGCGGGCACGTTGACATTGCCGGGCTTCGGTTCTCAGGCGCCGTAGGCCGGCAGAATCGCTCCGCTCACCGGCGCCGCGGCATCGCTGACAAGGAAAGCGATCACGGCGGCGATCGCTTCCGGCGCGACAGCGTGGGCCATCACCTCGTCCGGGAGCGCCGCCCGGTTCGTGGCGGTATCCATCAACTGCGGCGCGACCGCGTTCACCCGGATTCCGCGCGGGCGCAGCTCGACATCCAGGATCCGGGTCAGGTGGACCAGGGCGGCCTTGCTCACGCTGTAGGCTGCCATGCCGCCGGACGCCTCGATCGCCGGCCGGGCGGCTACGTGCACGATGGCGCCTGAGCCCAGCTGCGTCATGTGCGGAGCTACCGCCTGGGTCATCCACAGCGCGGGTCCCAGGTTGACATCGATCATGAGCTGCAGCGTCTCGGGTGTCGTGCTGAGCGCGTCTCCCTGCCGGAATGCCCCGATGGTATTCACCAGGACGGCCGGAGGCCCGATCTCGCGGGCGAGCCGGTCGACAAGCGGCGTCGCCGTCGCGGGATCGGTGGTGTCGGCTACCTCGCTCCGGATGCTGCCGGGCAGTTCCCGCAGCGCGTCCTGAGTCCGGTCGACAGCCACCACCGTGAGGCCACTGTCGGCGAGGGTCGCTGCTGTGGCGCGCCCGAGCGCGCCCCCCGCTCCGATCACGACCGCCACGTGGGTGCTCATGATGCCTACCTCCTGACTGCCGTTGGCGTGGAGCCGAATGACTACGAGCGAACCTGCCCGACCGTAGGGCCGGACACGGTGAGCTGATGTCACCTGGTTCTGGTGATTTCGTTCCGGCGTCTCCCGGATCACCTCCGGGTGGTCATGCTGAGTGCCCTGCCTGGACCGCATGATGTTCGCGACATTCGCGCTCGAGGCGATACCGCGCCACGAGACCGCTCACGCGGCACTGCTGGCCGACATCCTGGACTTTCATACGCGGCTTGTCCATGCCGCCCAGCGAGCAATCTCTGTCGCCGCGGGTGGAGCCACTCAGCCCGAGCGAGCCCAGAGTGCTGTGATTCCTGCCGGCCAATCTCTCCCGGCCCGAGATCGCCAGCGAGCTGTCCGTCTAGGTCAACACCGTGAACACCCATATCCGCAACATCTACGCCAAGTTCCAGGCCCAGGATCACTTCTCGGCGGTCCCGCGCGTCCGCGAGCTGCGGTTGCTCTTGGCGGCCGCTGCCAGCTAGCACCGTGGTCACTAGATCCTGGCGATGCGGGCTCACCTATCTAGGCAGGACCATCGCCGCATGGAGCCACGCCGTCATGTTCTGGGACCTGTAACTGTGTTCCGCATCGGCTTCGGCGCGATGCAGCTGCCCGGTCCGGGTGTGTTCGGCCCGCCGCGAGATCGTGATGCGGCCATCGCGGTCTTGCGGCGCGCGGCCGACCTCGGCGTCGATCACATCGACACTGCCCACTTCTACGGCCCCGAAGTCGCCAATGAGCTCATCCGGGCGGCCCTGCACCCCTACCCCGACGACCTTGCCCTGGTCAGCAAGGTGGGCGCGCAACGGGACGCATCGGGCGGGGTGCTCCGGTACGACCGGCCGGCCCAGCTCAGGCAGGGGATCGAGGATAACCTTCGCAGCCTGGCGGTCGATCACCTCGCCGTCGTGAACCTGCGCCTGATGGACGATGCCAAGCCTGACCAGCGGTTCGAAGACCAGCTGGCCGCGATGGTGAAAGCGCGCGACGACGGGCTGATCGGCGGCATCGGCCTCAGCAATGTCTCCCTAGATCACCTTCGCTACGCGCTTGCGATCACCGACATTGCATGCGTGCAGAACCTGATGAACCTCTCGAACCGGCGCTCCATGCCGATACTCGAGGAGTGCCACGCCCGCGGCATCGCCTTCGTGCCTTTCTTCCCGCTTGGTTCGGGATTCTCCCGCGGCAATCCAGTGCTGGTTAGCATGCAGGTAGCAGATACCGCAGCGCGCCTGGGCTGCACTCCGGCCCAGGTGGCACTCGCATGGCTGCTTGATCTACGGCCAGAGGTACTCCTGATCCCCGGCACGTCCTCTATGTATCACCTCGAAGACAACATGTCTGCCGCGGACATCGAACTGGACGCAGAAGCCCGCAAGTTGCTGGCCTGATGAGAACGATCGGTTAGGCGATCGCCTCGTCCCGAACTGAGCACTCACGCTGTCAGACCGGCAGGAGGGCTTCATAGGCTGCAAGAGCGTCGTCAACCGCTGCCGGATACGGGTGCTCGGGGGTGAGCCGGTAGTCGACGGAGATGACCTCGGCGCGCGTCCGCCGGCCGACCTGCGAGGCCAGGTCAGCGGCGAACGCAAGGAGATTGGTATGTCGTCGGCGCGGTGGTACCGCTCGCCAAGGAAGGTGTCGGTCCGCGCTGCCGCGGTGACGATCTCGCCGAGGATGGCGGCGAGCCAGGGGTTGCCCTTGCCGGTGGGGCTGGGTTTGGCCTTGCCCGCGGAGCTGCGGTCGACGGGGGCGAACCTGGCCCAGGAGGCCAGGTGCCCGGCGGTGGGGAAGCGGGTCATACCGAGGCCGAGCTCGGCGATGAGCTCCTGGGCGGAGATCTCCGCGACGCCGGTGATCTCGTCCAGCTGCCCGACCGCACACGGACGGCCCAGATCACCAGAACCAGGTGACGGCCGCTCACCTTGATGGTCACTACCGTCGGACGCGTCCGGTCCGCCACGAGACGGTGCCGCAAGGAGGCAACTATGACATCGCCGGTCCCAGGCACGCCCGGCAAACCAATCTTGCCGGATTACGCGCCGGTTCCGCGGGCCTCGCTCGGCCCGGCTGTCAACGATCAGGGTTACTACGTCGGAAGGGTGGAGCGAAACCTGTACTGGGTCACCGACGGCGACTATCACTCGGCGTTCCTGGCCACCCCGGACGGCGTGGTGCTGTTCGACGCGCCCCGTCCATCGGCCACAATCTGCAGCGGGCCGTGAATGATATCGCCGCGGCCGAGGGGGTGACCAGTACGGTGACCCACCTGGTCTACTCACACCACCACTCCGACCACGCCGGCGCGTCCTCGCTGTTCGGCACCAACGTGGTCCGCATCGGGCATGAGGAGACCTGGCGGCTCCTGCTGCGGGATAACGACCCAGCCAAGCCAGCGCCGGAAGAGACCTTCGCCGACCACCGCACCCTGGAGATCGGCGGTGAGCGCATAGAGCTGGCGTGGCACGGCGCCAACCACTCGCCGGACAACATCTACATTCACTTCCCTGACCACGACACCCTCATGCTCGTCGACATCGTGCTCTCCGGCTGGGCGCCCTTCTACGGCATCAATCTGATCGCCTGGCGCGATGCCCGAAACCTGGAGGCCACCACAGGAAGGCTCGTGTTGAAGTCATGGCTACTGCACTAGATCCGCTGCATGGACGAATTGCGGTCGTCACCGGCGGCGCGGGCGCGATCGGAACCGCCATCACCAGAGCATTGGACGCCACCGGTCACCGTACTGTCATCTTCGACCGTGACGCGGACATTGACTGCGACCTGGCGTCTGAGGCGTCAACCCGGGCCGCCGCAGCCACGCTGCTCGAGCGATACGGGCGCTGCGACGTGTTCGTCCACTGCGCCGCAGCGTTCGACCAGGTGACCCTCACCGACGCAAACGCTGCGACCTGGCGCCATGTCCAGGCCGTCAACGTCGAATCGGCGCTGTGGCTCGCCCAGGCCTTCACCCCCGGAATGGCGGAACGGCACTTCGGCCGCATCGTGTTCATCACCTCCGATACCTTCTGGGCCCCGCCAGCCCCGGCGCTACTCGCCTACATCGCCAGCAAAGGCGCGCTGCTCGGGGTTATGCGCACATTGGCCGTCACCCTTGGCGCCAACGGCATCGCCGTGTCGGCGGTAGCACCAGGCCTAACCGACACACCGGCTTCCCGCGTCGTCAACACCGACAAGCAGTTCGACGAAACAGTCGACCGGCAGGCGCTCAAGCGGCGGCTCACACCTGACGACGCCGCAGCTGCCGTCGCCTACCTGGCCTCCGACATGGCGGCGGCGATGACCGGCCAGGTTCTGTGCGCCGACGGCGGCCTCATCATGAGATAGCTCGAACAGTTCCAGCTCCGCTCGGCCACGGCATGCGAGCAGGGCGGTATGGCGCCAGCGCGGCCAGCAGGGTGGGCGTGCGTAGCAGCCGCGGTGGACGACGCCGTCGATGGGATCGCGCCGACGGCGCGTGAATGAGAGCTGAGCAGAACCGAGGTTTCGCGCGCCGTTGACAGTACGTACGCTGGCCTGGTGGCTCGGGCAACTCCCCGGGCTGATTGACCGGGATGATCTTCTCGCTGCCCTGGATCGCGCCGCGGCGGGGAAGGTGACGATCATCACGGCTCCGGCCGGCAGCAGGAAGACGTCGCTGCTGCGCGTCTGGGCTGACCGTCGGGGTCAGCGGTGCCGGCTCGCCGTGCTGCAGGTGCAACGCGATCAGCAAGACGCCCAGCAGTTCTGGCTTGCCCTGCGTCGCACGCCGGGCACAGGATCCGGACAGCAGTCAGCGTGGCCACGCCATCTGTCTCGTTGTAGGACCACAACGTCGCACACCATGTACTTGCCGCCCGGCGTGACCTCCCCGCAGGCGCTGCACGTGTCATCGGCAGCTGCGAGGGCGGCCGAACGGATGTCGCGCCAGGCCTTGGACTTGCGTCCGAGCAGGCTCGCTGCCGAGACGTTCCACAAAGGCTCTGGATCAGCTCAGGTTCGAGGTTTATTGCTGCCCCCTCCCGCTCGCCACAATCGCAAAGTCAACGCCATGAGAACGCCGAGCAGCGTACGGCGTCCAACTCATCCAGCAACCCGTGGACCGTGATTTGCTCATGCCGTTGCATGGCATGCAAGAGGCCAGGGGTTCGAGTCCCCTTAGCTCCACGTTTCCGCAGCTCAGAGGCTATTTGTGCCGATCTCGACCGCTTGTTAATCGTGCAAGAAGTCACATTATCTGGCGAGTTTGCATGATCTGATGTTCTCGCAGGTCAGTGCGCCGTTACGTCGCAGATCGGGCACAGCGGCTGTCGTTGGGTCCTGCCGGGAGCCAGGTGGGGAGCCAGCAGGTAGATTTGCGTCCTGCCGAAGGCAGCAGATGGGCGTCGTACTGCACCTCTAGTGTCCAGGTTGCCGTGCACGTGCGGGCCGTAGGGCCGCCACCGGATGGGCTTACAGGAAAGCCGTAGTAGAGCTGGTCGAAGAAGTACTTGAGCGCGCCGGACATGTGCCGATGTTGGCCGGGGTGCCCAGCAGGTAGCCCTCATCGGCTCGGAGAACGTCGGCTGCCGGCGCGGTCAGGGTCGGCCTGATGACGACCTCGACGCTCTCGATCTCGCGGCCTGCAGCCACACCGCCGCTGCCGGAACCTAACGGCAGCTGCATGAAGCCACCACGGAGGCTGACAGGGACACCCGAGGCATGGCGAGCCGGGAAAGCCCGGTCCTTGCGCAGGCCACTACCCCCGGGCCAGCAACCAGACGCTGCCACAGCACATACGCCCGCGTGCTCGCATCCCCGCCTCCGACAAGGTTTTGGCCGGGATATTGCCCGCCTTAAAGAGAGCCCGGGCAAACCTCATTGCAGCGCGAGAACCCGTTCGATCGCAGAACCGGGCTCGTCTGTGGTGACAGAGAATGGTCGAGCTGACGGGTAAGGCCAGAGTTGAGCTGTCCCAGCGGTGGTTCAAGAAGCATCAGGCAGCCAGTCCCAAACGGTGCGCAGCATAAGAGAGGTCGCATTCCGCGGCCCGGCTGCTCACAGTACGCCTGACACCTTCTGGCATGCTACATTGCTGAACCTTCTGCAAGGAGGAATGGATGGCAAGCGATATTGCCCTATTTATTACCGCTGTTGGGGTACTTGGCATTGTTATGGGCCTGCGGCAGAGCTATCTGGAGAGACTGCAGCAGTTTGAGGGCAACTACGTACAACGATACTGGAAGATTCTTGATGAGCTATCTCTAGACGCGCTCAAGGGATCCTGCCCAGATCCATTGAGTGAGCGTGACAACAAGAGCATACGCAGCTACATATTGCTGTGCGAGGACGAACTCGAGATGCGCAAGAACGGTTACGTTTCCGACAACACTTATGACCTGTGGGCTGACGGTATCAAAGGTCAGTTCCGGCAGCGAATGTTCAAGGAATCTGGAAGCAGGTGAAAGAAGAGGCCGGAAACAATAAAACATTCCCGTACGAGCATCTGAACCAGCTACTGGATGAAAAGAACACGAGCACCTACGATCCCTTGAAAATGGCCAGATGGAGGCGCTGGATCCGAGGACTGGCAAGCCTGCGCTGGGTACGGCGGCCGCGATTGGCTGGCATCGCATCAGCCAACCCGCGATGACCCTGGCTCAGTGGTTATAGCGGCCGGTAGGCGTCGCGTCGGTGCTCGATGCGCAGGATGATCACTTCGCGCAGGTCCTCGTGGATGCGGTACAGGACCCGGTAGGTGCCCCGGCGTGCTGACCATACGCCGGCCAGGTCGTCGCGCAGCGGCTTGCCCACCCGGCGGGGCTGGCGGACCAGCGACGTGGTCAGGAACTCGATCACTGCCGTGGCGACGGGCTCGGGCAGCTTGCCGGTCAGGGCGCGGCGCGCTGGCGGGGTGAGGACGAGCTCGTAGTCGCTTTCGCCGGTCACCGGCGCAGCTGGCGGACGGCTTCGGTGCCGCGCAGGACATCACCGCGGGCGTAGGCCTCGTCGGCCTCGCGGATGTCGGCGAGTGCTGAGGGGTCGCTGAGGACGTCGATGGTCTCCTCGAGCTGGGCGAGGTCTTCCGGGCTGATCAGCACGGCGGCGGCGTGACCGTTGCGGGTCAGCACGATCCGCTCGTGCTGGCCCTCGACGCGGTCGACGAATTCCGAGAGATGATCACGGACTGACCGCAGCGACTCAATACTCATGACCACAATTGTGGCGCACTCATCGGCGGGTGTCCACTTCTCAGACCCGGACAGCCGGACGGTCAGCAACCCGCGCGTCCGCCGGTCGCGGGAGTGTCGGCTCGGCTGGCGAGGGTCAGCATCGTCGAGATTAGCGGCGCTAACGAGTTCCCTGGGAGCCAAGTGGGGAGCCAACGTGCGGCGACACCAGGCGACGCCAGGCCACGTCCAGCCACGGAAGCCGCAGGTGAACGCCACGTCAGGCGACGTCCAGCCACAGCGGGCGACGGCCGGAGTGTGCATGGCATGCAAGAGGCCAGGGGTTCGAGTCCTCTTAGCTCCACGTTTCCGCAGGTCAAAGGCTGTTTATGCTGATCTTGACCGCTTGCTATTCGTGCAAGAGGTCATGTTATCTGGCGAGTTAGCATGATCTGGTGTTCTCGCAGGTCAGCGTGCTGTTATGTCGCTGATCGGGCATAGCGGCTGTGGCTGGGACCTGCCGGGAGCCAGGTGGGGAGCCAGCAGGCTGATTCAAGTCCTGCCGAGGGCAGCAGATGGACGTCCGGGGTTGCCCGCAAAGGCTTCGCCGCCACGCTGAGTGGATACCGCGGCGAGCATCACAGTCGGCGACCAGCGCCAGATCGCCGAATCGGAACGCCTCTCGGCGTTCGGGCCTCAGCACCGCGGCGAGTACAGATCCTCCAGTTCGGGGCGGCCTCGGCCACGTCGGGCGAACGGCTGTTTGGCCGTGCCCGATCGCCGATTTTTTGGCTTCGTGCTCCCTTTGTCAATGATCGTAGGCACCCGGTTGGCGGCGAGCTTCAGATGCCGCCGTGAGCACCGCGGTCGAGATTGTCGGGTTGGTCGTCACCCCGGACACGTGCCCCTGTCACGCAACAGTGCGGCGAGGCTCCGCCGGTCAGCGGTTACCGGCCGCAGGAGGCAGGCACCCCGTTGAGGAGGGTGCCGAACTGCGCACCGTAGTGGTAACCGGCACTGGCCACTTGGCATCGCAAAGTCAACGCGACGTGCGAGGAGGGGGGAACTGCGCCCGCAGGCCGTAAGCGCCGCTTTCCGTGATCGCCCTGCTCCCGGCATGTGCCCGGCCAGGCTCGCGCCGTGTCGCCGTGGGCGCGTTCTGATACGTGGGTCGCGATGGGCCACGAGCCGCGCTGCCCCTCGGTGAAGCCGGCGTGCACCCAGCCTGGAGCCCGCCCGGCGCGCGCACATTCCGGCACTGTCTCCGGAATTGTCCTCTTGACACGGACCGCTTCCGGACCTATGTTGCCATGAAACCCTGTTCCATAATACCGAACAGGATTCAGGATCTATTTTTTTCCGTCTCACTGAGGGAGGTGAGGAGCCCGCCGACTCCCGCCCCAGCGAGACAGCCGACGGGCGAACCGCATGGCAGCAGCACCCACGACCCCGCAGAAGCTCCTTGCGGAGGTGATCGGCACCGCCTGCCTGGTCTACATCGGGGCCGGCGCGGCCGCCGCGACCGGAGTAATCGCGGCAGGCACCAAGGTCCCGTTCTCGATGGCCCAGCTTGGCATGATCTCGTTCGCGTTCATGTTCGCCGTCGTCGGCGTCGTCTATGCGATCGGGCACATCTCCGGCGGCCACATCAACCCCGCGGTCACGGTCGGGCTGGCGGCGAGCGGCAAGTTCCCCTGGCGGGAGGTACCCGGCTACGTGACCGCCCAGGTGGCCGGCGCGCTGATCGGCGCGCTCGGGTACTTCGTGACCCTGGGCAAGGCGGCCGCGGTTGCCGCGGGCGGCGGCGTCACCGCGTACAACCCGGCAACAATGGGATTTGGCCGGGGAACGCTGATCGAGGGGATCGGCACGGCCATCTTGGTCTTCGTCGTCTTCGGCGTCATCGATCACCGCGCGGTGCCCGGCTGGGCGCCGATGGCCATCGGTTCCGCGGTTTTCGCGATCATCATCATCCTGGGACCGGCTACCGGGGCGGCCATCAACCCGGCCCGCTACCTCGGCGCCATGGTCTGGCAGAGCGCGTTCGGCGGCACCGTGCACTGGTCGCAGGCACCGGCCTACCTCATCGGAGAGCTCGCGGGCGGAGTGCTCGGCGGGCTTGCCTACATTGCCCTGTCGCGCACCCGCACGGCCGGTGCCAGCCTTGCGCCGACGGACCCCGACGAATCGTCGGCTCCCAGACCCAGCACTGACAAGATCTCGGAAGGCACGTCATGAAGAAGCTCATCAACTCCGCCGAAACTGTCGTAACCGACGCACTGGCCGGCGTGGCCGCCGCGCATCCCTCGCTCGCCGTGGACATCGAGAACAAGGTGATAACGAGGTCCGGCGGGCCGACGGCCGGCAAGGTGGGCCTGGTGTCGGGCGGCGGGTCCGGCCACGAGCCGCTGCACGGCGGCTTCGTCGGCTACGGGATGCTGGACGCCGCATGCCCGGGCGAGGTCTTTACCTCACCCGTGCCCGACCAGATGCTCGCCGCCACCAAGGCGGTCAACGGCGGAGCCGGCGTGCTGCACGTGGTGAAGAACTACACCGGGGACGTGCTCAACTTCCAGATGGCCGCCGAGCTCGCGGAGGATGAGGGCATCGAGGTCGTGCCCGTGGTGGTCAATGACGACGTCGCCGTGCAGGACTCGCTGTACACCGCCGGGCGGCGCGGCACCGGCGCGACCGTCTTCGTGGAGAAGATCGCCGGGGCGCACGCGGAGCGTGCCGCGCCGCTGAGCGACGTCGCGGCGGTTGCGAGGGAGGTCAACGAGCGCAGCAGGTCCTTCGGCGTGGCGCTGACCTCGTGCACTGTCCCGGCGGCCGGCAAGCCCACATTCGAGCTTGGCGACCGCGAGATCGAGCTCGGCATCGGCATCCACGGCGAACCCGGCCGCACCCGCGCGCCGCTGGTGACGGCGCGGGAGATCACCTCGGCGGCAATGGACGCGATCGGTGCCGACATGCCGCTGACCGGTGATCTGCTCGTCATGGTCAACGGCATGGGCGGGACTCCGCTCATCGAGCTGTACATCGTCTACAACGAGGTACACCGCTACCTGGCCGGCCAGGGCGCCCGGGTCACCAGGAACCTGGTGGGCAACTACATCACCAGCCTGGAGATGCAGGGATTCTCCGTGACCGTGTGCAGTCTCACCGAGACGCTGACCGATCTGTGGGACGCAGCAGTGGACACGCCTGCCCTGCGGTGGGGACGGTAGAACTCCACAATCGTCCAGGATCGCAAGGAGCGCACATGGACGCCGGATTCTTCCGTGCCTGGGTAGCGGAGATAGCAGCGGTCGTCGAAACCCAGCGCGACCACCTCACCCAGCTCGATTCGGCGATCGGCGATGCCGATCATGGCATCAACCTGGCCCGTGGCTTCGGCGCCGTGCAGGCGGCGCTCGCGCAGGCCAGCACGCCGACTCCCGGCTCGGTGCTGATGCTCACCGGCTCGACGCTGATCTCGAAGGTGGGGGGCGCGTCCGGCCCGCTGTACGGGACGGCGTTCCGGCAGGCGGGCAAGGCGCTGGGAGACGTGCCCGAGGTGGACCTTGCCGCCCTGGCGGGCGCGCTGGAAGCGGCCCTGTCCGGAGTCCAGAAACTCGGCGCGGCGCGCGAAGGCGACAAGACGATGGTGGACGCGCTCGCCCCGGCCGCGAGCGTGCTCAGCAAGGCCGTCGCGGAGGGGGCATCGCTGGCCGACGCCCTCGCCGCGCTCGCCGAAGCCGCCGACGCAGGAGCGCAGGCCACGATCCCGATGCAGGCACTCAAGGGCCGGGCCAGCTACCTCGGCCCGCGCAGCGTCGGCCATGAGGACCCGGGCGCGGTCTCGACCGCGCTGATCATGCACGCGCTGCGCGACGTCGCCGTGCGGCAGGCCCGATGAGCCCGTCCATGCGGTTCAGCGGCCTGCCCGTCTCGGAGGGCATGGCCACGGGCAGGCTTCACATCGCCAACCTGGACACAGCAATCAGCGCCACGCCCGAGCAGGTCAGGGCCGCGTTCGCCGCAGTGTCCGCGCAGCGGTCCGCTCTCGCCCGCCGGCTGCGCGGCGCCGGACGCGATGAGGAAGCAGCCATCATCGACGTCGGGGCGCTGATCGCCGCCGACACCGCCCTGGTCGACCCCGCCGTGGCGGCGGTGCGCGGCGGGATCGACGCCGCCACGGCGGTCCGGCAGGCGGCGGAGGCACAGGCCGCGGTGATCGAGGCCCTGGCCACCGCCGAGCTGGCCGAGCGGGCCGGCGACGTCCGCCAGGTCGCGGATGCCGTCCTTGAGCACCTCAGCAGCGCAGGCGCGGCGCCGCGTCCGGCTGGCGACTTCATCCTCGTGCGCCGCGAGATAAGCCCAGGCGACCTGATCGAGCTTGCCGAGGCGGGACTAGCCGGCGCGGTTTCGCTGGCGGGTGGCGCGAGCTCGCACGCGGCCATCGTCGCGCGGGGCCTTGGCGTGCCGATGGTAACCGGCGTGGATGAGGCGGTACTCGCGGCGCCCGAGGGGCAGCAGGCCATCCTCGACGCCGATGCTGGGGAGCTGATCGTCGGACCGGCCGCGGCCGACCTCGCCGCAGCCGCACACGGCAACGGCGCGGGCCAGCCGCAGGCTCAGGCCGGCGGGCCGGCCAGCACGGCCGACGGACGGAAGATAGCCGTCCAGTGCAACGTCGCCTCTGCGGCCGAGACCAGGCGCGGGCTTGCCACGGGCGCCGAGGGGGTGGGCCTGCTCCGCACCGAGATCCCCTACACCGGGGCGCTGGCCTGGCCGACACTGCCCGAGCACCGGGCACAGCTGGCACCGATACTTGACCTGCTCGCAGGCAAACCTGCCACGGTCCGGCTGCTCGATTTCTCCGGGGACAAGATCCCGCCGTTCCTCGGCGGCGGACGGCAGCCCGGGCCCGCCAGCCCGGCCGGCGCCACGCCCGGGGGCACTGCCGCGCCCGACGGCGCCACGCCAGCCGGCGAAGCAGCCGCCGAGACCGCTGCCCTCGGCCCGGCTCCTGGCCTGGCCGCGCTGCTCGCGCACCGCACCGCCCTGCCCGATCAGCTGCGTGCCATACTGGAGGCCGGCCGCCGCACCAGGCTCTCGATCCTGATTCCCATGGTCAGCTCGCTCGGTGAGGTGACGCAGGTCCGGGACGCGCTCGCGCAAGCCGCCAGCGCGACCGGGGCCAGCCTGCCGCGACTAGGGATCATGGTGGAGCTGCGGTCCACCGCCGCGGCGGCCCAGGCCTTCGCGGCGGCGGTCGACTTCTTCTCGATCGGCACCAATGACCTGACCGGTCAGGTGCTCGGCCTGGACCGGCGGGATCCGGCGGCGACGCCAGCCCTCGCCGCGCATCCGCGGGTGCTGGCCCTGATCGCGCATGTCGCTGGCGCCGGGCGGCTGGCTGGCATCCCGGTGTCGGTCTGCGGCGACTCGGCCGCCGATCCGCTGGTGCTGCCGCTGCTCGTCGGCCTCGGCGTGAACACGCTGAGTGTCCCGGCCGCGCACGTGCCGCGAGTCAGGTCGCTGCTGGCGGACCTGGACTTCCCGGCGTGCGCGGCGCTGGCCGCCGAGGCGCTGCGCGCCTCGACTGTCGAAGAGGTGTGGAAGCTGGTGCAGGCCCGATGAGCTCAGCTGAGCGCGGACAGTACCGTGCCGCTGCGCCCTGCGCCAAGGTCCCTGGACACCGAGCGGGCGGACTCGACCACGGCGCGGGCGAGTTCTTCCCTGGCCGGCGGGGCCAGCAGCCGCTCGGCAGGACCGACCACGCCGATCGATCCGGCGACCCGGCCCTCCCGGTCGACGATCGGCGCGGCGACTCCCGCGTCGCCGACGGTGGCCTCCTGATCCTCCACCGCGTACCCCTGTCTGCGCACCTGGGCCAGCGCCCGGCCGAGCGCGGCTCTCGTCGTCTTGGTCCGGCCGGTCAGCGACTCCAGGTCGCCGGACATGGCATGCGCGGCCGCCGCGGCGGGCAGGTGCGCGACGATCGCGTGCCCGAGCGCGCAGGCGTGCCACGGGATGGCAGCGCCCACCTCGAGGATCTGCACCGTGTTGTCCGGCCGGAACACGTGGTGCAGCACGATCACCCGCGATCCGGACAGGGTCGCCACCCAGACCGCCTCGTCCGCGCGCTGGGACAGGGCCTCCGCCCATCGCAGCGAGC
>WNGK01003488.1_pt1 | contig 16979 bp, 11 predicted proteins | sample 5400601 | NCBI WGS metagenome assembly WNGK01 (sample SAMN13153376, study PRJNA577476) | soil metagenome | isolation source: 60 cm soil or saprolite under Garry oak tree replicate 1 | place: USA:California | collected 2016-06-15
GGCACCTCGATGTCGGCTCATCACATCCTGGGGCTGTAGCCGGTCCCAAGGGTATGGCTGTTCGCCATTTAAAGTGGTACGTGAGCTGGGTTCAAAACGTCGTGAGACAGTTTGGTCCCTATCTGCCGTGGGCGCTGGACGTTTGAGGGGGGCTGCTCCTAGTACGAGAGGACCGGAGTGGACGTGCCTCTGGTGTACCGGTTATGACGCCAGTCGTATTGCCGGGTAGCTATGCACGGGAGCGATAACCGCTGAAAGCATCTAAGCGGGAAACGTGCCTGAAGATTAGATCTCCCGGGGACTTGATCCCCCTGAAGGGTCGTGGCAGACCACCACGTTGATAGGTCGGATGTGGAAGGGCGGCAACGCCTTAAGCTAACCGATACTAATAGCCCGTGCGGCTTGATCCCATAACCGTGCGCACTGATCGCGGTTACGGTGTTTGCGACAATCTAACCTCTTTACTTCTTCCTTTGAGCAGCTGTTGCTGACTGCGGAGTGCAGATGGCTGACAGCTGAACCGTCAACGCCTGACGACCACAGCCCGCTGGCACCACGCCTTCCCATCCCGAACAGGACCGTGAAACGGCGGCGCGCCGATGATAGTGTGGATTACCCATGCGAAAGTAGGTCATCGTCAGGCACCCTTGCAAAACCTAAAGCCCGCCTCGCGCGGGCTTTAGGTTTTTTAGCCAAAGAAGCGATGGAGGCTGACTCGAGATTTGCGTCGGATGGGCTTGCGCGCCGAAGCGAGAGCCATGCCTCGCAAGGACGGTTGATGAATTCAAGTGTCGATCATTTTTGGCGGACTTGGATTGGAAGGCTGTGCTCGCTCAATTGCTAAAAGACGTGCTTGAATCACGGTTGCACGACCGCTGTCCCGTTGCTTGTTTGCTGTTTCTTGGGATGCACGTCCCAGGACGGCACGACAGACTGCACCGCGCCGAAAACGGCGCTATAGCCTTCGTTTGTCCCGTCCGCAGTTAGGTTTTGCTGCGTGCGCCACACAACGACGTTGCCAGCATCGTGGCGCCACAGGATGTCGGCGCGTCCATCCCCGTTGTAATCGCCGACGTTGGCGATCCGCCATTGCGCGACAACTCCCTGCGCCAGGGGAACGGATTTGTAGCCGTACAGGCCGTTCGTAAGCCACAGTTCAACATCGCCGGATGCATCATCTTTCCACAGCACGTCGGTTCTTCCGTCAGCGTTGAAGTCTCCGACACCAACGACCTTCCAGGTGCTGGGCGAACTGTGCGCTCCGACGTTGCCACTCTCGGGTTTGACGGATATCGACGATGCGATAAGCCAATGATTGATTCTGCCGTCGATCTGGTTCCACCAGATAATGTCGCTGATCCCGTCGTTGTCGATGTCGCCGACGCCCGCGATCGCCCAGCCGCTGTTGGCTCCGACGGAGGATTGCGAGACGACCTCGACAGGCAGCCCATTGCTGGTAAGACGTGAAGTTCCGTTCATCGGCCATACCTTCACCCTGCCGGTAGATGGGCTGAACCACAACAGGTCGAGCTTCCCGTCTCCGTTGAAGTCTCCTACCCCCGCCAATATCCAGCCAGCAGACGTGTCGTTGTAGCCGACTTGGAAATCGCCTGTTCTTGTTTTCCCGTCGACCGTCCAGATGCGAACCTCGCCAGTGCTCGTGTTGTGCCAGACCACGTCAGCCTTGCCGTCGCCGTCGAAGTCTCCGGTAGCAGCCAGCGAGAAGTTTCCATCGGGTTGATTGCCGATGGCCCCCGAGTTGTTGCCGTCGAACGCCACGTCATCCATCTTCCACACATTGATCTGCCCGGCCGTGTTGCGCCAGAAAACGTCCGATTTGCCATCGCCATCCGAATCCCGGAAGCGACTGATGCTGCTAAAGCGCTTGGTGACGCTTCCAAGGCCGTTGTTCGCCGGCGGCGAATAGAAACGCAACCGATCGCCGGTCCGGGCGATGGCCGAAACCACGCGCGTTCCACTGCCTACCGAGCCATCGGGATTGATCGCCGGGAAAGTCACACTGACGGTGTGAGGACCCCCGTACGGCGTGCCGATAAGCTCGATGTACTGATTCTGCGCGAGGTAGCCGTTGCTGCCGACGACCCGGGTCAGCACGGGCGAAGCATTGCCGCCGATGGGGCCCGGCGGGATCACCGAAATGCGACGTCCATATTGTGTCTGCCGGCCATTCGCATCCAGCACTTCCACCGTCATTCGATTGCGCGAGATGTTGCTGCCGTCGCGATTGAGCGTGGCGACATTGCGAAAGAAGTTCATTTTCGATTGCTTAAAACCGGTGACTTCCGGATAAACGATGTCAAGTCGCCCATCGCCGTCGATGTCGCCAATCGCGGTTCCGCCGGGGCCGTTCCGCGCCGGGTCGGTATCCGGCGTGCTATCCAATTCGAAGTAACCTCCGCGATTCAGGAATATCTGTATGGGATGCGTATTCGCCGGACCTTGGCAGGGATCGCCGGGGACCGGAGCGTCGAGAGGCAGAACGCTCGCCGCGACGATGATGTCTTCCTGCCCGTCGTTGTTCAAATCGGCAACATTGATTCCATCCGTGTCGCATGTGTATTGCGGAACCGCGTCTCCTGCTTTGGTTCGGAAGAGTGGACCGCCGTCGGTGCCTGTCAACCGTCTGACGAAGTTCTTCCCATTGAACTCGTACAGCTTTACTTGGAAATTTCTGTCGACCGGTGGAGAGTTCAGATCCTGATTTGCCGCAAGTACGACCAGGTCGAGCTTTCCTAGATTTCTCCAATCGAGAAACTTCGCTCCCTCGTCGAAGATGCCGCGCGGAGTGGGTAAGCCGTAAGCGGTTGACTGGAACTTGGGACGTGCGGATGGAGGAAAAGCTGAGCTGCGGTTCATGAACAGCCGCCCCATCACGTAGATATCTATCCAGCCGTCGTTGTCGAAATCGACTGCTTGCGCCGCCTCCGGCGTCGATCCTGTCGGCCAATCGCTGTAGAGAGACGCCGTCAGACTCAAGCTGTCTTCAAGGCGCGAAGGATCGTAGGCAGTCGAACCGGTGCCGTCGCTGAACTGCAGTGAACCCTGGTTTTTCAGAAAGCGTGAAGATGGCGGGAAAGAATCGGACGTCAGCTGGCATGCGTCCTGATTGTTGGCATTGGGGTCTTCGGTGCGCGTGTAGTAGGGGAGAAAAATATCCAGGAGCCCGTCGTTTTCAAAATCCGCGACTACGATGGTCTCTCCGTGGCCGCGAAGCGGAGGATTGAAGTTGTCGCTGAATCCGATCCTCTCGGTATAGTTCGTGCCGTTGTATATGAAGAGCTTTGCCGCGGACCGTGTATCGTTCGTGCAGGTGTGGGTGATTCCTATCAAGACAGGCATTCCATTCGAAGCGAGATCGGCGATGATGGTGTCTGATTTTTCGCGGTTGTTGGAAAACAGACTGGATACGCCCATTGCGTCGGCCGGCCAATAGGCGAGCTTCCAGGCTGAATCATTCCTGGCGCCCAGGAATTCGAGTTTCGCGTTGTTGTTCGCATCGCCGATGACCGCTGTGAAACCGTCCCATGGATCGAGCACGTTCCTGATGAACGATATTTCGGTGGCGGTTTGAGCGGCGGCCGCAAGGGAAAACAGAACCGCTGGCAGGGCGCTGACAAGAAGGGGCTTACGCATCGTTGTTGTTGGTCTTCAAAATCAGCGTTTGCTTGCGAGGGATGGGTCCTTCTTGAAACTGATCCGGATGTCGAGCACATGGTGTCGGCAGCAAGAGATATGCCAGCCTCCCTGTAGGGGCGGGATCGCTTGCAGTGTCTGTATTTACCCCGGTTGAGAGGCGTGGAAGGGCACCCCGCGGTGCCGCTCGCTGTCACGATGACGCCGAAGTGGGCTCGACGCGCCAGGGTGCTGACAAGCGCGGTACGTTCGCTGAAGGCTACAGGCTTCTCAGAACTTATTGTCCACGAACGCCTGCGCTCTATTGCTGCGGCTGGCGATAGTCCCTGAATTTTTCGATGACAATTGCCATTTCGCGATCGGAGAGCAAATTCGGCGCGCCGATTTGCAACGCTCGCCAGTATTGTTCCGCGAGCGCTTCCACCTCCACTGCGAGGTCGAGCGCGGCGTCGAGGTTGGCGCCTATTGCGATCATGCCGTGGTTAGCGAGCAGGCATGCCTTGCGGCCCTCGATGGCGGTCAGCACCAATTGAGACAGCTCCTGCGTGCCGAATGTTGCGTACTCGGCGCAACGGATGTCGTTGCCGCCGGCGACGGCCACCATGTAATGAAAGGCCGGGATCGCGAGCCCAAGGCAGGAGAGCGTGGTCGCGAACGGCGAGTGCGCATGCACGATCGCCCCTATCTCCGGCCGTGCCGCGTAAATGTCGTGGTGAAAGCGCCACTCGGACGATGGCTTGCGCGTTCCCCGTGTCCCGCCATCGAGCACCATCTCGACGATGTCCTCGGCCACCAAGCGATCGTACGCAAGCGCCGTCGGGGTGATCAGGAACCCACCTTCTATTCTCGCGCTGACGTTGCCCGACTTGCCGCGGTTGATGCGCAGCTCGTTCATGCGCAGCGCGCAGGCGATGATCGCATCGCGCAAGGCTTGATCGCTCACTGGCTTCGGTCCGGGAACATCGCCGCAAGGGCATCCGAAGTCGCAGCGCAGACCCCGCGCTCGGTGATGAGTCCAGTCAGAAGGTGAGCGGGGGTGATGTCGAATCCGGGATTGAACACCCTTGTGTCCTCAGGAGCAATCGGAATGACACCGTCGCTGCAGAGGACCTCGGATGCGTCGCGTTCCTCGATGGGGATACCTTCGCCATCGGAAAGACTCCAGTCGATCGTCGTCGAAGGAACTGCGGCATAGATGGGTACGCCATTCGCGTGCGCGGCGAGAGCCTTCTCATAGGTGCCTATCTTGTTGCACAAGTCGCCATTGGCCGCAACGCGGTCGGCGCCGACCAGAACGAGGTCGACGCGATGGCGATACATCAGGCTCGCGCTGGCGGCATCGACGATAAGCGTATGCGGCACGCCGCGCTCGCGCAGTTCCCACGCGGTCAGCTTGGCGCCTTGCAAGCGCGGCCGGGTCTCGCTGACCCATACATGCAAAGGGATGCCGGAATCGTGCGCAAGATAAATCAAACTAGTCGCGGTGCCCCATCCGAGCGTTGCCAACGCGCCCGCGTTGCAGTGGGTCATGATTTCCACGGGACGACCGACAAGACGAACAATCGATTCGATCAGGCGAACCCCGTGGTCGCCGATCGCCCGATTGGTGCGGATATCCTCGGCGGCGATCGCATCGGCCTCGTCCCAGGCAGCGTCGGCCCGCAGCGGCGGCGGTAGGGATGCTACTCTGTGGCGAACGCGTTCGAGCGCCCAGCGAAGATTGACTGCGGTCGGTCGCGTCGCCAGCAGCAAGTCGCTCGCAGTCTTCAGGCTTTCATCCGTCGCGTCAGCTGAAAGTGCGAGCGCCAGTCCGTAAGCGGCCGTCGCGCCGATCAGAGGCGCACCGCGGACCTGCATCGCCGCGATGGCGTGCGCGACCTCGGATACGCTCCGCATGCGCAGCGTGATGCGCTCGCGCGGAAGACGCGTCTGGTCGACGATTTCGATCTCGCGCGCGTCCGGAAATGCGCGCAGCGGCTGGAAATCCGGCGGTTGGGAATTTGCCGGCACGGAAGGCTGCGGGGGATGAGTTGGCGTTACTTTAGCACCTGCACGATGTTGTTGAAGTCATCGGTCCACAACCGCCACTCGGGCCGAAGCTCCATGGGGCTCTGCCCGCCGGCGATCTGTGGCGCCCGTAGCGATGCCTCGCTGTCGGACACCAGCACCCAGTCGCTGCGGCTTGCCATGCTGTCTTCGCCGTCGTCTGAAACCAGCACGGCAGCCAGATGCTGCGCCTCGGCCAGGCGCGCAACGACGGGAACGAGATCGAGGAACCGGTTGGTGACGTGAAAGGCGATGATTCCTCCAGGCTTCATGTGCCTACGGTAGATCGCAAGCGCTTCATAGGTCAGCAGATGCACGGGGATCGCGTCGCTCGAAAAGGCGTCGATCGCAAGCAGGTCGAAGCCCTGCGGCGCTTCGCGTTCCAGGCTGATTCGGGCATCGCCAAGCGCGATCTGCACGTTGGCTTCGCTGTCCCTGACATAACTGAAATCGCGATGGGCGATCACGACGACCGCCGGGTTGATATCGTAGAAGCGATAGACGTCTCCCTTGCTGCCGTAGACCGCGAGCGTTCCGGAGCCGAGCCCGATCACGCCGACCTTCAACGGCTCGGTGCGCGGATGCAACGCTTCGAGCGCACGCCCCACGCCGGAGGTTTGCGTGTAATAAGTCGTCGGACGGCGCACGAATTCCGGCAGGAGGTATTGCGTGCCATGGAGGATGGTCCCGTGGATCAGCGAGCGATGACGGCTCGCGGTGTCACTGCCGAACTCCTGGACGCGCAGAACGCCGTAGAAATTTCGAGTCGCCAGTAGCGTCGCGTCGTAGAACTCGTTGACGTCCCACACCGCGGCGCCGAGCGTGAATACCAGCGCAGCGCTCGACAGCACGATGAATACCGGATGGCTCCTTCGCATCTGAATAAGGAGCAACGTGGCGCACGCGGCCAGTCCGAAGCCGAGCTCGAAATAGGCGGGGAGGATCACGGGAGCGAGCAGGCCGACCAGCGCCGACCCGACGGCGCCTCCCGCGGAAATCATGAGATAGAACCGGGTCAAGTATCGCGGACTGGGTTTCAGCCGGGCAAGCTCGCCGTGGCAGAACATGCAGGCGATGAATAAGCCGGCGCAGAATACTGCGATCTGCAATTGCAGGTTGTGCGTGAGGCTGCGGTCGGCGAGGGTCCACCCCATGGCGCCAAGGGCCGCGGCGAGCATCGCGGTGAAGAGCTCCCGCCGATACCAGCCTCTGCCGTCGAAACACAGGATGAACGTGACGAGATAAATCGAAAGCGGAAGAACCCAGAGCAACGGAATCGCGGCGATGTTCTGGCAGATATGGTTGGAAACCGCAAGCAGTAGAAACGAGCTCGTTGCAGCTAGCGTTGCCCACAGGAGCTGGCGTGCGATCGTTGGCGGCGCGCCGGCATCGGGCGTTTCCGCGGGGCGCGCGTGGGCTGCGCCCGCGCGCAGGCTGAACCAAGCGCACGCTGCGCAAAGCAACACAAAGAGGATGTACGCGGCGGACCAGCCGTAGGACTGCCGACGCGTCGCCACCCAGGGCTCGAGCAGGAAGGGATAGCCGACCAGCGCGAGCATCGACGCCAGATTGGACAAGGCGAAAAGCCGGTAAGGGCTGCGTCCGGGGTATCGCCTCGCAAACCACGCCTGCAGCAACGGACTGGTCGTGGACAAGAGAAAATAGGGCAATCCGATCGTTGCGGCGAGCAGACCCAGGATAAGCAACGAAGGATTTTCCGTGCCGGCGGGCTTCCAGTGCAACGCGGGAATGATCGGCAGGAACGCGCAGCTCAACGCGAGCAACGCGGTGTGAAGGCGCAACTGCGCCTTCGCGGAAAGGGTGCGCACGGCGACATCCGCATACGCGTATCCCAGCAGCAACGTGGTCTGAAAAAATACGAGGCAGGTCGTCCACACCGCCGCCGATCCGCCGAACCACGGCAGGATCTGCTTGGCCATCACCGGCTGGACCAGAAAGAGCAGGAAGGCGCTGCAGAAAATGGTGACTGCGTAGAGCGGCATGCGCGCGAGAGCGGTTCCTTACGCCCGCGCGGGCGCGCCGGCTCGCGCATTGTACGCGGCGATAGCGCGAGGTCAATCTCGCGCAGCGGATCACATGGTCGGCTTCTGGCGGAAATAATCGCCGCGATCGATCGACAACACGTTGATGTCGCGCACGTCAATCCCCTGCAGGATGCGCAGGGAAATTTCGCTTCCCGCTGCTCCGCGGTTCCACACCTTGCGATAAAACTCGGCCTGCGAGCGCACCCCTTCTCCGCCCACCGCGAGAATGATGTCGCCTGCGTGCACGCCCGCGCGATCGGCGGGCCCTTCCGGCGACACCCTGGCGACGACGAGCCTTCCCTGGACTTCGTCGGCGGCAACGCCAAGCCAGGGTCGTGGGGGACCCGCGCGCCTTCCGTTCTTCACCAGATCGCTGAGCACCGGCTTGATCACGTCGATGGGCACGAACATGTTTCCCGGCAGATGCAACTCGCCTTCGGTCGCCTCTCGAACGATCAGCGAGCCAACGCCGAGCAACGTGCCGTCGCGCCCAATCAATGCAGCACCGCTCCAGTTCAGCGCCGGCGGTGACGTGTAGATCGCCCGGTCGAGCAGGTATTCCCAGCTGCCCGTGAAGGGGCGGCGCGAAACGACGAGTGCGCGCGTCGCCTCGCTCAAACCGGCATGATTGACGATGAGCACGGGATCGGTTTCGGACAGCTTGCTCGAATCGCCCAATTTCAGCGGCGCGACGTCGAATGGCGGAATCGGGCGCACGAGCCCCAGGCCGCTCGCATGATCGTAGGCCACCACCTTGGCTGGGAGCGCCCGGCCGTGATCGTCGATGATCTGCACGTCATCGGCTTCGACGATCAGGTATCCGATGGTCAATGTCAGGCCGCCCTTTTCGATGACGATGCCCGTGCCCTCGCGCTCGGTCCCCAGCGTCTCCGCGCTGCGCGCGTCGGGAAGCGCCCGCGCATGGACCTTCACGATCGCGGCAAAATAGGCATCGGCGTCGAGGGCCTGCGTGGTGCCGGCAGCAGCCGCGGCAGCGGCTGCGAACGTTGTCGCCGCCGACGCGGCAAGCACGATGCTGCTCGCGAACAGGCGAAGCGAGGGGATGGATTGGCGGCTTGGCTTCGTGCTGCGCATTCTCGGGCACCGATCCGGTGTGGAATTCACTATAGCGCGGCGGGGTCGCGCGCGCGGACGTCGCTCCTTTGGACCGCCGCGCCGATCCCGCGGTTCCTGCCGCTATAATGGCGCGGCTTGACGCCCGTTGGAGGAACCCCGTGAAAACCAGCGCCGTGACGACGGCCGACCTCGTGCGCTCGGTGATCGCCGTGCCGCCCCTTGCCCGCCACGGCGACCTGACGCTCAATCCGGACGCCAACACGGGACTCATACGGCACCTCGAGCACGGCGGCGTATCGACGCTCATGTACGGGGGTAATGCCAACTTCTACAACATTGGCCTTTACGAATACGCCGCGGTCCTCGACTATCTGGAGCAGACGGCATCGGAATCGACATGGATCATTCCCGCGGCCGGCCCGGACTTCGGAAAGCTTCTCGATCAGGCGCGGATGCTGCGGACGCGGGCTTTTCCGACGGCGATGGTGCTCCCACAGACTTTTCCGGCGACGCCGGACGGAAGCGAAAAAGCCATCAGGATATTCGCGGAAAGTTACGGCCGGCCGGTTATCGTCTATCTCAAGACAGAAAATTTCCTGACCGCCGCGCACGTCGGCCGGCTGGTAGACTCGGGCATCGTCGTTGCGATCAAGTATGCCGTAGTACGCAGCGACCCCGCGGACGACGCTTATCTGCGTGAGCTGCTGGAAAGGGTCCCCGCCGAAATCGTCGTAAGCGGGATCGGAGAACGCCCGGCGATCGCTCATGTGCGTAACTTCCGCCTTGCGGGATTCACCTCGGGCTCGGTGTGCGTGGCGCCGCGCGGATCAACGCGCATGCTTGCCGCGCTCAAAGCCGCGGACTGGGCGGCGGCAGAACGCATCCGCAGCGCGTACCTGCCGCTCGAGGACCTGCGCGATGCGCATTCCCCGATCCGGGTGCTGCACGAGGCGGTAAGCTTATCGGGCATCGCCGACATGGGGCCGATACTGCCGCAGCTGTCGAACATCGGCATCGCGCAATCGGCGCCGATTCGCGAAGCGGCCCGCGCGTTGCTTGCGCACGACCGGGAACTCTCATGACCGCACGCAAGACGCCTGAGACGCTTCGCTCGCATCGGTGGTACGGGTCGAACGACATGCGCCAGTTCGGCCACCACTCGCGCACATCGCAGATGGGATACTCACGCGCCGATTATCAGGGCAAGCCGATCATCGCCATCGTCAACACCTGGAGCGACATCAACGCCTGCCACGCGCATTTCCGGCAGCGCGCCGAGGAGGTGAAGCGCGGCGTGCTGCAGGCAGGAGGCTTTCCGCTCGAGATGCCGGCGATCGCGCTCGCCGAGGTGTTTCAAAAGCCGACGACGATGCTCTACCGCAATCTGCTTGCGATGGAGACCGAGGAGCTCCTGAGATCGTATCCGGTCGACGGCGCCGTTCTGATGGGCGGCTGCGACAAGACAACGCCTGCCTTGCTGATGGGAGCGATCAGCATGAACCTGCCCGCGATCTTCATGCCCGCGGGGCCGATGCTGCGCGGCAACTGGCGCGATCAGACGCTCGGCAGCGGCTCCGACGTGTGGAAATACTGGGCTGAGAAGCGAGCCGGCAACATCACCGAAGAACAATGGCTGGAAATCGAGGACGGCATTGCGCGCTCGCCGGGGCATTGCATGACCATGGGGACGGCGTCGACGATGACATCGGCGACGGAGGCGCTCGGGTTCACGCTTCCGGGCGCCGTGTCGATTCCCGCCGCCGATTCGCGACACGGGCGCATGGCTGCCGATACCGGTCGGCGCATCGTCGACATGGTCTGGGAGGATCTCAAGCCGCGCGATCTCGTCACCTCGGGAAGCGTCGACAACGCCATCACGACCGTGCTCGCGCTCGGCGGCTCGACCAACGCCGTCGTGCACATGATCGCGGTTGCCCGGCGCGCGGGCATCGCGCTCTCCCTCGATCGCTTCGATACGCTGTCTCGCAGCACTCCTTTGATTGCCAATATCCGGCCGGCCGGAAAATATCTCATGGAGGACTTCTACTATGCCGGCGGGCTTCGCGCGCTGCTCGCCGAGATCGGCGATCTGCTCGACCTCGATGCGCGCACGGTCAACGGCCGGACGCTGGGCGAGAACATCTCGGGCGCCGAAATATTCAACCGCGACGTGATCTTGAGCCGCGACAAGGCGCTCGTGGCGAGCGGCAGCCTCGCGGTCCTGCGCGGCAACCTCGCGCCCGGCGGCGCGGTGATCAAGCCCGCGGCGGCGGAGGCCAGGCTCCTCAAGCATACCGGCTCCGCGGTCGTCTTCGCCGACTACAACGACATGGCGGCGCGCATCGACGATCCGGCGCTCAACGTGACGCCGGATTCGGTGCTCGTGCTTCAAAACGCCGGTCCCCAGGGCGCACCCGGCATGCCCGAATGGGGCCAGCTCCCGATTCCGAAGAAGATCCTCGCGCAGGGCGTGCGCGACATGGTGCGCATCTCCGACGCGCGCATGAGCGGAACGAGCTACGGCGCGTGCGTGCTGCACGTGGCGCCCGAGTCCTTTGTCGGCGGCCCGCTGGCGTTCGTGCGCGATGGCGACTTGATCGAACTCGATGTTGCGAAGCGGAGCCTGCAACTCAAGGTCGGCGACGAAGAGCTTGCCCGCCGCCGCGCGGCGTGGAAAAAGCCCGAGCCGCGTTTCGAGCGCGGCTATGGCGCGCTCTATCAGCAGCACATTACGCAGGCGGATGAAGGCTGCGATTTCGATTTTCTGGAAGGGACCGCGCCAACTGCGGAGCCCGAGATTCATTAAAGACCAACGCCGATTTCCTTTACGAAACTTGAAAACCGTCGCAGCGCCGCAGCTCGCATCGCTCGTCGCCGCCATCATGCGCGGCGGAGGCTGCGCGCCCGGCGAGGCCGCGATCATCGCGCGCCGATTAGTGGACTCCAATCTCGTCGGACACGATTCCCACGGAGTCATTCGCGTCGGAAAGTATCTCGAATGGATGCGCGCCGGATGGCTTAAAGCCAATCAGGCGCCGAGTGTGGTTTTCGAGAGCGAAACGATCGCCATTGTCGACGGCAATCGCGGCTTCGGCCAGGTCGTCGGCGAGTTCGCCGGCGGCCTCGGCACGAAGAAAGCATCGAAGACCGGCATTGCCATGATCGGCTTGCGCAATTGCGGACATCTCGGGCGCGTCGGCGATTGGGCCGAGCTGGCCGCGAAGGAGGGGCAAGTGTCGCTGCATTTCCTGAATACGTCAGGCGCGCAGCGCGTCGCACCCTTCGGCGGAAGCGACCGGCGTCTGTCGACCAACCCCATTACCGTGGGCATTCCGGTCCGCGGCGACGAGCCGGTGATCCTCGACATCACGACCTCGATGGTCGCGGAAGGAAAGCTCTTCGTTGCCAGCAACAGGGGCGAGCAGGTGCCGGCCGGGTGGATCATCGACAAGGACGGGAAGCCCACGACCGAGCCCAAGGATTTCTATGGCGGTGGCGCGCTCCTCACCGTGGGCGCGCACAAGGGATCGGGGCTGTCGATTGTCGTCGATCTGCTCGCCGGCGCGATTTCCACGGGCAAGAGCTCTGATCCAAAGGACACGGTACTTCGCAACAACATGTTGTCGATCTACATCGCGCCCGATAGCTATGACAACGAGGGCGCTGTCGCCGGAGAAGTGAAGCGCTTCCTACAGTGGGTCAAGGCATCGCCGCCGTCGACGTCCGGCCAACCCGTTCTGCTTCCGGGAGAGGTCGAGCGACAAAATCGCGCGCGCCGCAGCGCCGAAGGCGTTCCACTCGACCATAAGACCTGGGCCGATCTTCTTGCTGCCGCGGAAGCGGTAGGCGTGTCCGCTGCCGACGCGGAGGCAGCGATCGCTACGCCGCCTCGATGAGTCGCCCGGAGATCGGCGCCGGAGGCACGGCGCGTCTTTTTCCTCGATTTGAGTCCCGTCGAATCCGAACGTCGGAGACCGAAATCAACGCGGTGATCGGCGGCAGTGGACCTCCGTTGCTGCTTCTGCATGGTTACCCTCAGACGCACGTGATGTGGCACAAGATCGCTGCCCGCCTCGCCGACCGCTTTACTGTGGTCTGCACCGATCTTCGCGGCTATGGAGACTCGGGCAAACCCGAAGGCGAGTCGTCGCACATCAATTATTCGAAGCGAGCGATGGCGCAGGACCAGATCGAGGTCATGGAGAGCCTCGGGTTCACTCGGTTTGCCGTCGCGGGCCACGACCGCGGCGGGCGTGTTGCTCACAGATTGGCGCTGGATCATTCCGAGCGTGTCGAACGCCTTGCCGTACTCGATATCGCGCCCACACACATCATGTATGGAAAGACCGACAAGGCGTTCGCCACCGCCTACTATCACTGGTTCTTCCTGATCCAACCCTTCGACTTGCCCGAGCGGCTGATCGGGGCTGAAGCTCGCTACTACTTGCTGCGCAAGCTCGCGGGCTGGTCTTCCGGCCTTGGGCATTTCGATCCAGCGGCACTCGCCGAATACGAACGTTGCTTCTGCAATCCATCGACAATCCATGCGACTTGCGAAGATTACCGCGCGGCGGCATCGATCGACCTCGTGCACGATGCAGACGACCAGGATCGTTGTGTGACTTGCCCGCTCCTGGTGTTGTGGGGTGATCAGGGCGTGGTCAATCGCTTGTTCAAACCGGTGGACGACTGGAAAAGCGTCGCGATCGATGTACGAGGACAGGCGCTGCATTCGGGCCACTTCCTCGCCGAGGAAGCGCCCGATGCGACCCTGAGCGCCATGTTGAATTTCTTGTGAAGCGACTGCGGTTGCGCGCGATCCCGACGGGCACGATCTGCTAAAATTCGCACCTGCGATTCCGGGTGCAAGGGGAGCCAGAATACTCGCAGCCCGTGGATCTGTGATGCAAACGGCCAAGTAGCTCAGTTGGTAGAGCAGCGGACTGAAAATCCGTGTGTCGGTGGTTCAATTCCGCCCTTGGCCACCAGATTTTATGCTTGTTAGCGCGAGCAACCACTAACAGGTTTTTCCAGCGTAGCCAAATCGTAACCACCGAGCAACGAATCGAGCCGGTTGGCGGCTTTCGCGAGATGGTCGGGCGCCAGATGTGCGTAGCGTTCGACCATCACGGAAGAGCGCCAGCCACCCAGCCGCTGGAGCTCATGCGTAGGCGTCCCCGATTGCCGATGCCACGTGGCCCAGGTGTGCCGAGTATCGTGCCAGCGGAAATTGTCGATCCCGGCACGCTTCAAGGCTTTTCCCCAAGCCCGCGTATTGGCCCTCGCAAACGGCTTCCCAGCATACGTAAACACCCTTTGTGGATGTTTACCCAGCTGCCGTCGTAAGACCTCCATCGCGGTCGCGTTGAGTGGCACGGCGATTGGTTTGCCATTCTTGGACTGATCCGCATCGACCCAGGCATGACCCGCGTTCAGGTCCACGTGTGACCACTCCAGACCGAGCACATTGGCGTGCCGCAATCCTGTTGCCAGCGCAAATACGACGACGTCGCGTTGATGTTTCGGCAACTCGCGGAGAAGCGTTTGTGCTTGTTCCACGGTGATCGAGCGTTCCCGTCCTGGGCCTTCCTTGAACAGCCTTACTTTCGGCGCCCTGTCGAGCCATTCCCACTCGTCTCGTGAACGAAGGAGGATGGCTCTGACCAGCGCCAGATAGCGGTTCACTGTAGACTTGCCGGCCGTCTTCAGCTTCTCGGCCTTGATGCCGTCAATCACATCGAGCGTAATCTCGTCGAGCATCAGGTTTCCCAAGAACGGATCCAGCCAACGAAGCTTCCTCATGTCCTCCTGGTGCGTCACCTTCTCCGAGGTTTCGGCAAGCCAGCGAACCACCGCTTCCTTCCATGCGCGACGCGGTTTGACGCCGAGCCGCTGTTGCTCCCACAGCGATGCTTTCAGCTTGTCGTGATACTCCTGGGCTTGCGACTTGTCTCCAGTCCCAGTGCTGCGCTGTATTGCTGTTCCGCTGTGGCTGATCTTGATCCACCAATGCGGTGAATCGGTGCGCCTGTAGAGTGACATGGTTCCAACTCCTTGCGTTCACTCTGCAACACACGCCGCGCATATTGTGAGCGAATGTGCTCAACGAGGTCAACGTCGACGAACACCCAGCACTTGCCGATCTTCGCGCCGGGTATTTCTCCCGCGCGGGCCTTCTCCTGCAGCGTCACCGGGTGAATGTGCAGAAACGCTGCGGCGGCTTGCAGATCGAGCGTGTTCATGCGCGAACCCTATTGGCGTGTGTTGCGAGCAACCCTATCGACCTAAATAGACGGCCGTAACCTGGCTGCGACCGTGACCCATCTCATGGCTGATCTGCAGCCGAACCTCGCGATCGCGCTCCTTCTGCTGCTTGGTGAGCTGCTTCGACGTCGGCCCGCCACGCGCAGGGCATTCCCAACCGGTGAGCTCGTGGTAGCGCCGCTGCGCGTAGCCATGGCGATGTCCATGCACGCCATGAATGCCGACCCGCTCGCACTCGTAGCGGAAGTGCTTGAGATAGGCGACGTAGCTAGCATAGCCGGGAGCCACCAGGCTCTTGCCCTTGGCGAGCGCCTTCGCCTCATCGAGTAGCTCCCGCTGCTCGGATGTGCGGATGGGAACCACGATCTCCCGCCCGCCCTTGTTCCACGAAGCCTTGAGCACCAGGCAATCACCCCGATCCGCACGCGCCGGGACGATCTTGATCGAAGCTTCCCGGCGTAAACCAAACTCGGCCTGCAGGCGCAGGGACATCTGCGTGGAAGGGCAGCGGATTTGTTCAAGCTGATTCATGTCGAGTTCCTTTGCTTTGGACACGTTGGTCACGTACATCCGATCCGGAATGCCGTAGGCGGCATTGGTGCGGGCGACGATGTTCTCCTTGCCGATCTTCTGCGCGAGCCAACGGAGATGGCTCATCCGGTTCTTAATCGTGCCGGGCGCGAGCTGCTCGGCGAGCCAGCGCTCGACGAGCTTCTCCACATGCTTCGGTTTGAACCCCTGGGCACGCAAGTCGCGGACGCCCATCTCGTAGAGCTGGTCGGCGACAAGATCGAGGATGTGCTCCCGGTCGGCTTGGGTGGCGAAGCTGCCGTCGCGGTTGCGCCGGCAGAGCTGCTTGAAGTCGTAGTTCAAGTCGCGCATCGACGCCTCCTTCTGCGGGGTGGCGGAGGGGACGCGAGCGGCAGCGCGTCCATGCTTGCGATCTGTTCGAGCGCCGCCGCGAGGCTGGCGAGCGATGGGTCAAGCATTGGCTTTGCGTCGCGTCGCATGGTTCGTTTCTTCGGGATGATTCGTTTCCTCGCCATGCTTCCTTTCCCTTCGTAGATGTTGTACAAAGGCGCCAGAGCGCCGCTGTTTGCTGCCGTGGTGTCAATCCAGTCAGGTAAGTGTTACTGCTCGCCTGAGGGCGCCGTAGCGACCCCAGTGGTAGATGCGAGCAACGGGAGACACCCTCCCGTTGTGCGGTTGTTGTGCTGCTCGCCCTGCGCCGCACGGCGCTTTCTTGGCGTCGCGATGAGCGCCCCCCGGGGAGCGCTCGCTCGCGAGAGTCATTAACCCAGGACTCACGGAGCGCCGTTAAGGCGCGGAGCTTTGATCCCTTACGGGAATCATTCGGCGAGGAGCGTTGCGCTCCTCGCGGAGATGGCGTGATGGCCTTCAAGAGGCCATCACGTGGGTTTCGAGCCTTCGTCATGCGAAGCAACCCGCTTGAAAGCCGCGCCGACCGTGGTATGCGCGCGTACGTCACTGGCAGTGACGACGCGCGCGAAGCGCGATCGCGTGCGCGCTACGGCCTCACGCCACGTCGTGTGGCGAGCTCGATGGCTCGCGGCACACGAGCGGCGCGAAGGTCTCGCGCAGCACGCACCGCCTGTGGGCGGCGATCTCGGGGTGGGGCTCGGGTGAAGGCCGGCGACGCCTGCGCTGTTCTGCAGGCGCCGCGGCTACTCAGGTGGCAACGCTCAAGACCGCGGATGGCGCGATGGTCCCCGTCGTCTCGACGGGGACGCGCGAAACAGCACGCGCACGGACAGTCGCGCCGCTCCCGCTACTCTGAGGTTGCACCTAGACGTATCGATCCTGCGTCAAGCGCAGGACCGCTACGTCGCTTAGGACGCTTTCGCGTCCACGACCGAGGCAACTGACAACGTT
>WNGK01003490.1_pt1 | contig 16976 bp, 19 predicted proteins | sample 5400601 | NCBI WGS metagenome assembly WNGK01 (sample SAMN13153376, study PRJNA577476) | soil metagenome | isolation source: 60 cm soil or saprolite under Garry oak tree replicate 1 | place: USA:California | collected 2016-06-15
GTCAGGGTTTTCTAGACGCCCTGCCGGAGATAGAAGTATGAGCGTCCAGATCGTTGATGCGGCCCGAATTCGCGCGCTGGTTGGGTTCGAAGATCTGATCGAACCAGTCTCGCGCGCCTTTCAAGACTTCAGCGCGGGTTTGGCGCAGTGCGCGATGGTGACCATGTTTCCCGCCGACGACCCCACTCTCGGCGACGTGTACATCAAAACCGGTTCCATCCGGGGACACTCTCATTACCTAGTAAACCGGAATCTTCGACGCAGCGCTTTCGAGCTGCCGGGAGATCGTCGGGCGTAAGTTCGACGGCAGCGGCTCCGATGTTTTCTTCGAGGCGATGCAGTTTGGTCGTACCCGGGATCGGAACGATCCATGGCTTTTGCGCGAGGAGCCATGCAAGGGCGACCTGGGCAGGCGTCGCCTCCTTCTGTTGCGCGAACCGGCCAATCAGGTCAACCATAGCTTGATTCGCTTTTCGGTTCTCCGGCGTAAAGCGAGGAACGACGTTGCGGAAGTCGGTCTTTTCGAACTGGGTGTCTTGGCTGATCTTGCCGGTAAGGAAGCCCTTCCCCAGCGGGCTAAATGGAACGAATCCGATTCCGAGTTCCTCGAGGGTCGGTAGTACTTCCGCTTCAGGCTCTCTCCACCACAGCGAATACTCGCTTTGAAGTGCCGCTACGGACTGAACGGCATGCGCGCGACGGATGGTTTTCACTCCTGCTTCCGAGAGTCCGAAGTGCTTCACCTTGCCTTGCTGGATCAGGTCCTTCACGGCTCCGGCGACGCCTTCGATGGGTACACTGGGATCGACGCGATGCTGATACAACAGGTCAATTCGATCAGTCTTGAGACGCTTCAGCGATGCATCGGCCACTTCTTTGATGTGCTCGGGGCGACTGTCCAAGCCAGCCTGTTTGCCATTCTCGATTTTGAACCCGAACTTAGTGGCGATCACTACTTGGTCACGAAATGGAGCCAGCGCCTCGCCCACCAATTCTTCATTTGTGAATGGACCATAAACTTCGGCAGTATCGAAGAAAGTTACGCCGCGTTCGACAGCTGCTCTGATCAGCGAGATCCCTTGCTGCTTGTCTACGGCTGGGCCGTAGCCAAAACTCAGCCCCATGCACCCGAGCCCGATGGCCGAAACTTCAAGATTGCTTTTTCCGAGCTTGCGTTTTTGCATTATTTCTCCTTTCATAAATACGCCAGTTATGACGCCACTCTCGCACGCTGTTGTTCTCGCCAACGAGCCGGTGGAACCCCTTCCCAGATGCGGAAGGCGCGGACGAACGAGTTCGCGTCCTCATAGCCGAGCAAGTAGGCAGCTTCATTCAACTCGAGGACAGAATTGTTGAGATAGTAGCGAGCGAGCTGGTGGCGAGCTTCTTCTAAAACCAGCTGAAAATTCAGCCCTTCCTCTTGCAAACGCCGCTGCAGAGTGCGCGAGCTGACATGCAGTGTGTCGGCGATGTCTTCAATAGTTGGGCGCTGGCCTGTGAGTTTTTGCTGTATCGCGATGCGCACTCGATCCGCGAAGTTCTCGTCAGGGTTTTCTTGTTTCAGTTCTTCTTCAAACTGCGGCGCAAGCATGGCCAGGAGCTCGGCATTCCGAGTGACGAACTGTCTTTGGTGTGTCGGCGGCACGGAATACAATCGCGTTGCGCGGCGCCCCGCAAACCGCTTCACAACCAAAGTGGCGCTCAATCGTTTTCACGTGCCTGCGAGGTTCTACGAACTCCACACGCATTGGCGAAACGCGAGTACCGGTGCCGTGGCGAGCCAGCGAGAGCACCCAGGCGAAGCAGCATTCGATCAGCACCGTGGCTCGACTTCGTTAGCAAGAAGCCAGCGGAATTCGATGCTCCACTCTTTGTCAGCCTTTTCTTGCAGGATCTCTTCCGGGCAGGTGAGCTGCTTGTAGCGAGCCATTTGGTCTATGGCTGCGCCGAAGTTCTCTGATGAGAGAGCGGCGAGCCCGACGGGGTGAAATCGTCGTCTTGCTTTCTGTTCCAAGCAGTAAGCCAATGCCCGGATCGGTGCTGATTTCGTCCACGGCACGCCACAAGGCAAAGAGTTCCTCCGTCTTGAGGAGCACGCGCGGTTGATCGATGAATCCCTGGGAAAGCCCGGCTCTGCGCAGGACTGCAGAGGCACGGACTCCCAGTTCTTCCAGTCTCGAAAAATTGCTGCCCGAAAAGCGAAAGTGCTTGCTCATCAGTTTGCTCAGAATTGAGAGAAGCCATCTCGATCGAAAAGCGGTACTTCACATCGCACGTTGTGCATGTAGATAAATTTAGATGCCCGCCTGCATCTCGGCTATGCAAAACACGCCATTGTGCATGCAAAGGCCGCCAGTCTGCGGGCGAGGCTCGTCTTCATAAACCTTTCGAACCTTCAAAAGCGGACTGAAAGCGGACTGGAGAAACAAAGAGCCTTTCAACTTGGTCTATTTACATTCACTTGGCCGCGGAGCAAATGGGAACGGTCTAAAAAAGCGGACTGAGAGCGGACTGAAGGAAACTTTCCGATTCGGCGTAACTCTTTTGGAATTATGGTGGCCAGGGACGGAGTTGAACCGCCGCCGCTAGCCTTTTCAGCCCCTTTTGAGTATTTACAATGCTTTACAAGCCGCCGAGGACTGCCTTAGTACGTCGTAAGTCCTGTAAAACGGAAACACCACAGGTGAGAAACACAGGTGATTTTTTAGCGGCAATCCAGATCGTTAACTTCCCTCTCCGACCAGTGCCGGATTGCTTCCGTGTTGCCCGTGATTCGTCCACGCAGCAGGCGGCAAGGGGTCATCTCTTCGTTGTTCTAATGAAACGATGCTGCCTCGTTGAAACCGATCGGTTCTCTAGTAGCTCATTGCCTGCTGTCGTCTTTTGCAGTAACGTGATTCCGTAAGACTTCGTTTCAAGACGGGGGGAATTCCCAACCAAAATACGGAGGTACCTATGGCCAAGAATCGCATTGCCCTTGCTCTATTGTCATTCGCGTTTTTGACAGGCCTGGTCACCTCGGCAAACGCCCAGTCAGCGATTGAGAATCCTCCGACACCGCCCCCGCCGCACGAAAAGCAATATCCCGCCGTGGAGAAAAACCTCAAGGTATTCGACACGCTCGATTTCGACGTGTTCAGCAATCAGAAATGGGATCGTCTCAAGGAGAGTCACGCCCCGGATATCGTCGTGACATGGCCCGACGGGCACGAGACCAAGGGCATCGAAAGGCACATCGCGGACCTGAAGGCGTTGTTCGTCTTCGCGCCCGACCTCAAAATCAAGGTACATCCTATTCGCTTTGGCTCTGGGACATGGACCGCCGTCACTGGCGTAATGTCAGGCACATTCACAAAGCCGATGCCTACACCTGATGGCAAATCGATTCCCCCTACCGGCAAGCACTTCGCGATTAGCATGGTGACAATTGGACATTGGAAAGGCGCCACCATGGATCACGAGTGGCTGTTTTGGGACAACCAGGACTTCATGAACCAGATTGGATTGGGGAAATAAAAGGCCACTTCTGACCAAAAGGGCATCATTTTCTTCGGTCAGAGCAATCCCGACGTTTGGGAAATGAGACGGTTTGAGCTATGCCAGAACGGACCCCGGCGCTGTTCATTGGGCACGGAAATCCAATGAATGCGCTGCTTGTGAATCCATATACGAAGCAGTGGGCAACGCTCGGAAGCACGATTCCCAGACCGAAAGCGATTCTCTCAGTGTCCGCCCACTGGTACGTTCAGGATGCGGCCGTGACCGTAAGCACGTCACCCAGAACGATCCATGACTTCGGGGGTTCCCGCGTGAATTATACGAGGTGCAATACCCCGCTCCGGGCAATCCTGACCTAGCGGCTCGCGTGCAGAAACTCCTTGCACCGTTGTCGGTAAGGCGCGACGATCGCTGGGGCCTGGACCATGGCACTTGGTCAGTTCTTTGCCATATGTATCCGCATGCCGATGTTCCTGTGGTTCAACTGAGCATCGACGAAACACAGCCGCCCTCGTTTCACTTCGATATTGGCAGGCGCCTTGCAGCACTTCGAGATGAGAGCGTTCTAATTTTGGGTAGCGGCAACGTGGTGCACAACCTGCACGCCTATGCTTGGGGGAGACAAGTGCAAGAACCTTACGATTGGACGATTTCATTCGAAACGAGAGTGCGTGAGCTCCTTCTCGCTGAGGAGTACACGCCATTGATTAACTATGAGGAGCGACTAGGCAGCGAAGCGGATCTGGCTGTTCCAACGCCCGATCATTACCTGCCGTTGCTCTACATTGCTGGCACCCGCACGCGGTCGGAGTCTCTTGCATTTCCGGTTGAAGGAGTGGACGGCGGCTCGGTTTCCATGCTTGCGTTACGGGTGGGATGAAGACTGGCTAACAGACGCACCTCGCGTCCAACTCACCTCCTAGTCAAAAAGCGAATGTTGGTGATCGCCCACGGCTGCACAGGCTGCACTTCGCGAGTGGAGGGCAATCCTTACCTTGGGATTACTTCCTGCTTGCTCGTGATTGGGGAAACTACCCAACCCCACTTTCCTTGACACACAAAACAAGTGAAGCAGAAGCGCCGCGATGGTTTTAGCAGCGGATTAGTCCAGCTTTTTTTCTGAAAGGAACTTCGACAGCTGATCCGCAATCTGCACGTTGTTTAGGTCCGACATCGGGAAGTGGGTGTTGCCCCGGATGCCAACTTCGGGCAGGTGCACGACCGTGACATTGCCGCCATGGTGGTTCACGACATCCCGCCATTTCTTGGCCATTTCAAAAAAAATGCGCCATTGCTCCTGGCCTGGATTGGCGCTCGGCTTGTCGGGGATGTTGTCGCCGTAATAGATGACTATCGGTATCTTCGTGAGCAGCATGAACTCCGACTGAGAAACTGTGATGGCGCTCAGCGCTCTGCCGCCGAGCGTCATGGGCGGCGGCACATCTCCCTCGGGGAAAGGAAAGTCGAAGCCAGGCTCAAACGAGACAATGGCGCGTACATTCCTGTTCTTGATGGCCGTGCGCCAGCCTAGCCCGCCGCTCTGTGAGTGGATAACGAGGATGCCCGGTCCGATTTTGTTGAATAGCGCCGAAACTGTATCCGTATTCACCTGCGCGTCGTAGGGGCCGGTGTTCGGTACCATCTGCCGGAAGAATTGGTTGAGCGCCTCAGGGTCGCGCGAGAATTGCACACCCGGATAGAAGTCTGGCCAAGCGCCGATCCGGAAGATGCCGAACCAGAGTTGCTCATCCGGTGTGGCGGAGATGTTGATCGGCTGAGTGCCGCGCGCGGCGCGGCCACGCCGCGGCTGGTCGATCAGATAGACCGGGAAGCGGCGCCGCAGGAAGATGTTCTGGAATCCCTCGCGCCCGTCCGGAGTGGTCTCCCATGTTTTGGCTGACTGCCCGTGGCCGTGCCAGAAGACAAGCGGAAGTTTTCTGGCATTTACCGGGACCTGATAGAAGACATAAGCGTGATCGCCGTGCAACGTCTGCCCCGCGGGATCGGTGCCGGCGGGGTTATACGCGCCCTGCTTGATGGGATCGAACGTGCCAGGTGCGGTGGTCACGGACCCGCCGACAGCGAAGCTGCCTTGCTCCTGGATCATTAGCGGCTCAGGCTTACTCTTGTTGGTTTCTTGTGCACTCGCTGAAATGAAAATACAGGCCGCAATGAGCCAAAGCGCGGTGTAGGACTTCCAATACTTCCTGCTCATTGAATTTGCCCCAGTGACCCTGAGGTCCGAGAATTCGGGATTGCTCTTTCCAGGTTCCTGCTTCTGCATGATTTCTCCCGCGATATGGTACGCGTTACTTGAGCGGACGCGTGAGTCCTTGCGCTTCCAGCCAGTAGTAGAACTCGTCGATCCAGTGATCGCTTGACTTACCTTGTTTACGCATACCCCAGCCATGACCGCCGGAGGTAAAGATGTGAAACTCCGGTTTGTATCCGGCGCCTTTGAGTGCGTCGTAGAAGGCGACGATGTAGGTGCCGGCGAGGGTATCGTCTTGAGCCATCGCCATGAAGAAGGGCGGCAGTCCTTGTGGTATCGGCGGTACGTGCGAGATAGGAGCGCCGTAAATAGGAGCCGCGTAGTTCGGGCGTGCATCGGGCTGTAGGGCGGCGAAATCAGTGATCATTCCGCCGGCCGAGAATCCCGTGAAGACGATGCGATCGGGAGAGATGCCCCATTCGGCGGTGTGCGCGCGCACCACTTTGACAGCCTGGATGCCGTCAGCAATGCCGTACTTGCCGTCCTCGTCGATTTGGGCGTGGTTGCTCATCTGAGCCATGAAGGCGGCGCGGGCGGACTGGCCTAGTTGCGAGGCATCCTTGCCTTCGATTTGAACCGTCCGGTACTTCAAAACGATGGCCGCGAAGCCACGGGCCACGAGCCACTTCGCAACATCGTGACCTTCCGAGTTAATGGACAACCCTATGAAGCCGCCGCCGGGGGCGATGATGACGGCGGTGCCTGTCGCAGTGGACGGGTCCGGCAGATATGTGGTCAGCGTCGGCGTGCTCACGTTGATAACCGTCTCCATGCCGCCGGAGCGAAGATTGGTCTCCGGCTGCTTCCATTGCTCGGACCCTGGCGCGACTCCGGGCCAGAGATTAATGATCTTTGTCGCTATGGCGGGCGTTGGTGCCTGCTCTGGCTTGGCGTTCTGGGTCGCCTGTGCGCTACTTGTTGTAACCAAAAAAGAAGCTGCCAGTACCCAGAGCGCGATGAAAAACATCCTATGCGTCCTGCTTATGGCATTTGTTCTGGTGACCGGTAGGGTCGGGAGTGCAAGATTGCTGTTTCCAGGTTTCTGCTCTTGCATAATTTCTCCTGCGAGATGCACTTCGTGACTCATTTCTTCTCGAAAACTTCCCTCGCAACATTGACGGCGTTTATCGCGTTAGGCCACCCTGCGTAAAAGGCCAGATGCGTAATCACCTCTGCCAATTCATCTTTGGTTACGCCGTTCTCGCGAGCCAACCGAATATGAGATCGCAACTGTTCCGGCCGATTTAGAGCAATGAGCGCTGCGACCGTGATGAGACTACGATCGCGCTTCGAAAGTCCTGGACGTTCCCAAACATCGCCAAATAGCACGTTGTCTGTTAATTCAGCCAGTTTGGGATCGAAGTCACCGATCAGTTTCTGCGCCGCAGAGGGCTCCTTAGTCATGCCTGTAACTCCTCCTGATGTGGACTGAGAATTCCCGTACTGTTCGTCCCTCACCTTTTCCATCCATTCGACAGTCTTTCCATCGAGACTCTCCTGAATTCCGATATGGGTCATACTCGTGCTTGCCGTAGCACCATGCCAATGCTTAACGTTCGGCGGGATCCAAACCACATCGCCTTGCCGAATTTCCTCAACTTGACCACCCCATTGCTGAACCCAACCCGTACCAGCCGTGACGATCAAAGTTTGACCCAGAGGATGGCTGTGCCACGCCGTGCGAGCGCCAGGTTCGAAGGTGACGCGACCGCCAGACGTGTGAGAGGGCAGGCTGTTGTTGAAGAGAAGATCAATGTGCGCGGAACCGGTGAAGTGTTCTGCTGGCCCGTTAGCAGACGGCTGCGAGCCACCTCGCATTATTCTTATCGTTTCCTGATCGTTGGATGTTTGGCTTTGCGTACCTGATACGAGCATAAGAAGCGAGATCCCAACCGTTACGAAGATTCTCATTGTGGTCCCTTCTTCTGTGTTGCCCTTGGGGCTTTCACGTCAAAGAGTTCAGCGTCCAGTCATCTTTAGCGCAGCTTCAGGAAGGCGAGCACCTTCGAGCGAGAGCTTGGAAGCAGCTTCGTCGATCTGCTTGAGATCGTTCTCCGTAAGCTCGACATTTACTGCGCCAAGATTCTCGTCGAGCCGATGTAGCTTCGTGGTCCCTGGAATCGGTACGATCCACGGCTTTTGCGCCAGTAGCCAAGCCAGTGCCACTTGGGCCGGGGTTGCGCCTTTGCGTTCCGCGGCGGCGTTGATCATGTCGACCAGAACCATATTGGCCTTGCGCGCCTCGGGCGAGAAGCGCGGCACGTTGTTCCGAAAGTCGGTGGGATCAAACTTCGTGTTCTCGTCGATCTTGCCCGTGAGGAACCCAGCGCCGAGCGGACTGAACGGAACGAATCCGATCCCAAGTTCCTCCAGAGTTGGCAGAAGCTCGGCCTCCGGCGCTCGCCAGAACAGCGAGTATTCGCTCTGCACTGCGGCGAGCGGCTGGACGGCGTGCGCACGGCGGATCGTCTTGATCCCGGCTTCCGACAGGCCGAAGTGTTTGACCTTACCTTCGGCAATCAGCTCCTTGACTGCCCCGGCCACGTCCTCGATCGGCACCTCCGGATCGACGCGGTGCTGATAAAAAAGATCGATGTGATCGGTCCGCAAACGCTTCAGGCAAGCCTCGGCCACACGCTTGATATGCTCGGGCCGGCTATTGGTCCCGCCGCGGCGCTCGCCAGTCTCAAGGTCGATATCGAAGCCGAACTTTGTGGCAATCACTACCTTGTCGCGGATTGGCTGGAGAGCCTCGCCCACGAGTTTCTCGTTGGTGAAAGGACCGTACGACTCAGCTGTATCGAACAGGGTCACGCCACGGTCATGGGCGGTACGGATCAGCTTGATCATCTCGACCTTGTCGGCCGGCGGCCCATAGAGCGCACTCATGCTCATGCAACCGAGGCCAAGCGCCGAGACTTCTAGTCCACTTTTTCCGAGTGAGCGCTTCTTCATTTGGTTCTCCTTGCCTGGTTGTTTCGCCCATCCCGACACTATGAGCAAATGACCATGAGACGGTAGCCCGATCCTGCCTACTTATTGCCTATTCCTATTGTCAGGCGGAAAATCAGTGGCGTTGCTGCAGCCAGGCGGCTATCTTTAGAAGGGACTGCACAGGTCGCCGACATGAAAAACGCCAAAGAAGACGCCACTCTGAAAGCAAATCCGGCCCGCGGGTTGCGCGCAGAACTCGCGCGCAAGATTGCCTCCTTAGTGGGCAAGGAACAGAATCGGATAACCGAGATTCCCGGCGTGAGCCTACACCGGCGGACTTTCCCTACCCCTCCGTGCCGGACGACCTACCATCCAGGCATCATCGTGGTCGCCCAAGGTAGCAAGCACGTGAATCTCGGCCCGACGAGCTTTATCTACGACGAGTCGCATTTCCTGCTGACAGCGGTCGACTTGCCGATCGTGAGCTGGGTAGCCGAGGCAACCGAAGAGGCCCCCTGTCTCGTACTATCGCTCAGATTGGATATGTCCATGGTCCGGGAGTTGCTCGGCCGTGAGGAAATTCATGTCGCGGAAACGCCGTCGGACAGTCCCGCTATGTCGATCGGCGAGACCACGCCGGAATTCCTGAACGCATGCTGCCGCCTGCTGGATCTGCTGAACAGTCCGCAGGACATTCCTTTTCTGAGCGGCCTGATTCAGCGCGAAATCATCTATCGCGTCCTGCGGGGACGCGTGGGAGCGCGCTTGCGCGCAGTAGCAACACTCGGAGATCAAAGCCACCGGACGGCAAAAGCGATTGCGTGGATCACCGCGAACTATGCCAAGCCTCTGCGCGTGGAAGAACTCGCACAGCTTGCGAGCATGGGTGTATCTACGCTGCACCATCATTTCCGGATGTTGACTTCGATGAGTCCGCTGCAGTATCAGAAACAGCTCCGGCTTCAGTCCGCGCGGAACCTAATGCTGAACAATGGCCTCGATGCTGCCAGCGCGGCTTTTGAGGTCGGCTACGAAAGTCCTACGCAATTCAATCGCGAATACAGCCGCTTCTTCGGCCAACCTCCGATGCGAGATATTCGATCGCTTCTTTCTCCAGGGGCTGCGAAACTCGAATTGGTCGGTACTCTCTGAATTTGGTAGTTCATCGCCTTTGTCCGGAGCCGCAAGCTTCCGCTTTGAGGTTAATCGCGCGCGCATACGTCGTGCGGTGTTCCGAGCGAGTGGTCGGCAATACGGAAGTTAACCAATCGCGGTTTTGAAAATCATCTTCTTAAATATGTGCGGCGCACAGGTGAAGATCACAGGTGATAAATTTCCGACACGTGCTTCTGCTACCCATTCGTCGACTTCCATGGCAGGAACCAAGCGAGTTCCCGCCCAATCCGACCTATTTTATTCGGGTAAATTGCGTCACATCTCCGGTTTGCTTGAATCTCCGTCCACATGGACGCAGGCAGGCTCGTTAGGGCACAATCCAGGTGCTCCACTGAAATGGAGAAAAGAACAGGGCGTCAGTTATTCAACAGAAGCCCTTTCAGAGTTTGTCTCTATCGTAAGCATTGCAGCTATCGAACTTAAAAGCGCCAATTTGCTTCTGTTGATGAGAATGGGTGAGTCCGCGCTTTGCTCCCAATTGCATTCACTTCGAGAATCCCACGATGGCTAGTCTCCACAGTAGCGAATATCGTGCCAGCCAGCCGACACATTTTCGATGCAAACCCTCACTCTGGCTGATCTCAGGTAAGTTGCTGATTGGACTTCGGTTACTTGTCCAGGGCCCGAACAGCGTGCAGGATGCCTTCTAGAAACGCCAAAGTGCCGTGAGGAAAACATTGTTCCCGGCCTAAGTTTTCGGGTAACGGTTACCAACTCTCTCTGGCAAAACGGGTTCTTACATTACAAAACAAGGGGCGCGAACAAGGATGAGGAATCGTTTTATACCGGCTCTTACCATTTTGATCGTCACAACATTTCTGACCGCATCTGTTTCTGCGCAAGCCAAGCCGGCCGAACAGGATGAAACCGGATTCACGTCCGAGGTGGCGTTTGGCGGTACTGCTAATTCCCTCGGGCAAGTGTACGAAGTCAATTCCAGCATTGGATACACGTTCACCAAGCACTTCGGCATGGACCTGGGCTTACCCATTTATTTTGTGAATGTGTCCAGTTCGACCACGGGAGCTACTTCGGACAGCGGAATTGGCAATCCATGGGTTGATCTCCGCTGGAAGTTCCTGAATCCGACTTTGAGCTACGGATCCGTGCTGACAGGTTCCGCTCCGGTCGGCGACAGCAAGCTCGGTCTGAGCACCGGTCGCGCGACTTTTGACTGGACGAACCGTTTCGAGCATTCGTTCTCGCAGGTGACACCATTCCTGGAAGCTGGCCTCTCCAACACCACTTCCGATTCGCGGGTTTTCCTGCGGCCCTATACAACGCTGGGCCTCAACGGTCATTTTCGGGGAGGCGCCAATGTGAACGTTTGGAAGTCAGTGAGCGTGGGCGGGGCGGCCTATGACATCCTGCCCTTCGGCAACCAGACCGTCTTCAGCCGTGTTAGCACAGTGCCGGCCGGCAATGGCGCGTCGCATGGGCGCAATTTCCAGACCAGTCAGCAAACCACCGGCACCGCGGATATAGCGCGCGATAATGGCTTCTCCACATGGGTGGACGTTAGTCCTAATCCCTATGTCGATGCTGAACTCGGCTACACCCGCAGCATTCATTACGATTTGAATTCGGTTTCGTTTTCGCTTGGTTTGAACGTAGGGCGCCTGGTCCGCAGGAGTGCGCAACAGTGACGGGCTTCTGAGGACAGGCGAAAATCAATGGAGGTAGCTCAAATGAAGATGACTCGAATCGCAGTGCTCAGCCTGGCGGTAGTGCTGTACGCGACGTCCGCTCTTGCACAACATGGGCATAGTGGCAGCGGAGCGGCCGGTAGCATGGGTGGAACTATGGGCGGTGGCAGCAGCATGGGCCATGGCTCAAACGCATCCGATCACGGGAACGCCGGAAGCGCGAACAGCGGAAGTTCGGGATCGACGCACCAGGCGACAATCGCCGGCATCCTCGACAAAAATCCGGCGATCGGCGACAGGATCCAGACGCTCACCGGCGAACCAGCGTCGCAGGCATGTACAGGATTCAAGAACATCGGCCAGTGCGTGGCCGCAGCCCACGTCAGCAAGAATCTGGGCATCACGTTTGATTGCCTGAGGTCTGATATGACCGGTACGGCTCCGCAAACCACATCCAATTGCCCGGTGGACACTGGAACCAAGAGCATGAGCTTGGGTAAAGCCATTCAGACATTGAGTCCGAACGCAAACCCGAAGGCTGAAAGCAAGAAAGGGCAGACTGAAGCTCAGCAAGACCTGAAGAGTTCCCGCGCAAAATCCTAACTTCAACGTCGGAGTGCATATCGAAACTTGTAGGTCCTAGCGGTAGCGTGGCCAGCATTTCCCACAGGCCACGCTACCGCTGAACTGTTCATCTTCCTTCGATAATCCCTGCTGCCGCTCTTTTAGGGCGCCGGAATCGTCACGGTGAACTTCGCAGTGTGACTCGCCAAGATGGTTCCCGCACTGTTCTTTACCAGAACGGTCACACCATAGGTGCCGGAACATGCGGATGCGGGGACATCCAGCGAGAGATCAGCGAGGCGAGTCTCGCGGGGTTTCAACCCGAACGCGAAAGCACCTGCGTGTGAAGGCAGCTGTCCAGTCACACACGTTCCTGGATTCGTGACGTTGAGTGTCACGCTCACTGCCTCATTGTTGACGGTGAGATTGCTAACGGCAGTATGAATGAATACTTTTCCACCGGGCGCGGTGATCGATGGCGTGACCGCGCCTGTTGCGACGGTTGCGGCGAAGCCGTTGGAAGCGAAGAGGCCACCAAAAAGAACACCCACTCCCAATAATTTAGCGAATATTGTGTTCATGAATCTACTCCTGACATTTTCGGGATTTAGACTTCAGACAAATCACGCGCTGACGAGGGGTATCCTCGCGATCTGTTTTGCACGGTGGCTAACCACCACGAAGTACAAATGGAGTTAATAGCCAAGTTGCACACGATTTTCGTAGGTGAAGAGGCGCAATGTCAAACACGGAAGGGCAAACAAGGCTAGGCAAAAGCTTCGTAGCGGACGTAGTCACTTCTACATGAAGGCGATTATTCGTCTAATTGGACCGGGTTTGGCGGTTCAGGGCGTAACCTCAGTCACTTGTTGCCACTCGGAAATGGACGATTGAACATTCCAGAGAACGCCCACCCTTTCGCAAAAAGGGGTGGGCCACCTTAGGTCTTGTGTACGTCAGTGAGTCAGCGTCAGCCACCAACGAGGTTTTCAGAACGCGGTGGTGCCGTTGGGAGTGCCATTACCGGTCGGACCGTCGTAACCCACCTTGCCTGTGCATAGGTACGAGCCGCCGCAGCTGCCGTTACTGCCGGATGTCACGTCATGTAACGACGAAGTGTGACCATACGGATACGATCCATCCGTCGTGCTCGCGGCATTGCCCGCCAGCGCGTACACCGCAGCAATCAGCGGTGAAGAGAGGCTCGTGCCGCCGACTTGGAACCAGCCGGAGCGGCCTTGGTAGCGCACGCTGTCGTAAACTGCCGCGCCGGTATTCGGATCGGCGTCGGCGGCAACATCCGCCACTGTGCGGCGCACACACCCGGTATCCTTCTGCCATGTCGGCTTCGGCTCGTAGGCGCTGCAGCCGCTACCTGCGCCGCTCCACACCGTCTCGCTCTTGTAGGTGTTGTTCGAATTCAGCGTCAGCGTAGTGCCGCCGACGGCGGTGACGTATTGCGAAGCAGCGGGGTACTCGACCCCGTAGCCGCCGTCTCCGGAGGAGAAAGTGATGGGATGGCCGATATGATTGAAATGGCCGTCGTAGCTGCTCGTGGTCTCGCTGGAGAACTCGCCCCCGCCCCAGGAGTTGGAGACTATGGTCGCGTGCGCGACCGCGTAATCCTCAGCCGCGAGGAGATTAGCAAACGAGTTCGAGCTCGCCTCGACTAGCAGGATCTTGCAGCTCGGGCAGATAGCGTGGGCGATCTCGACGTCAAGCGAGATCTCCAATGCCCAGCCGGCGTCCTTGCGCGGATAGCTGGAGCCGCCGCTCTGATTCACCTTCTTGAAGCAACCGTTGGCGGTGGTGCAGCTCGGGAGTCCGAACTGTGTACTGTACACAGCGAGGTCGCTCTCGATGTTGGGATCGTCGTAGGCGTCCACGATGCCGATGGTCGTCGTCGAACTTCCGGTCGCAGTCAGGCTGTACCCAGTCCGGAACTGCACCGGGCCATAACCGGATGGCGTACCGGCGGCGTTGGGGCTCCCGCTTTTGTCAGTGACCACATGGGAATGGCAGCGGGCGGTGCCGAAAGCAGCAGGTCCGGGGCAAACAGGTTTAGAGCCGGCAGCCATCGCCGCTCCGCACAGCAAGAAGGTAGCGGTAACCACGCGCAAGAACATATGCTCCTCCGAAATAAGTAAGCTACCGAAGCGGCACGAGCAGTATATGTCTGGAAACAGCTGGTGGTCAACGTTACGTGAGACCGATACGGAGTCGAAGCCCAGATTTCCACCCTGTCTCACGATAAGAAAACTTGCATATCAATTACCCAAACCTCGCGTGCAACTGCCAGAAACATTCTCAGCCATGCGGCGGACAAAAGCGGACTGAGAGCGGACTGAAAACGAGACAGTCTGAGCTAAGTTCTTCACAATCATGTGTAACCAGGAACCGTCCGGGGAGCCTGTCGCGGGAGCAGACTGAGAGCGGACTGGAAGGCAAAAGCCATTCCGCAACCTCCACGGAATTGTTCCGACTCTCAATCCAACTTGATTACTTCAGAGCTGCCTGTCATCCGGGAGTGGCTGCGAATCGTTCCCGAGGAAGTCGCCGGAGCGCTAAGGGCCGAGAGGTGGCCTCGTCAACGAACGTGCTTATTCACGCGAATGTCATCGACATCAGGCTAACGTCCAGTGGAGATAGGGCAACCGAAGTCGTTATACGGACACTGAATGGCCGGCAAGGGAGCGTTTCGCTCGACGTTTGCATCCTCGCTTGCGGCGGTCTCGAGACTACTCGTGTTTTGTTGAACGCCAACTCGCAAGTAAGTAATGGCGTCGGGAATAGCAGCGATATGGTCGGCAGATGCTTTATGGAGCACCCGCACCGGACGATCGCATCGCTCGTCGTGTGCGATAGGGACACGGTCGAGACTTGGACTCACCGCAGTACATATGAGGGCAATAATGAGTTCATCCCATGCGTCGGTCTGTCGAAGGAGGTCCAAGAACAGACGGGAGTCAGTAATGCGCGCGCTCATGTTTTCCGAACGCCAGCGATGAGCCTCGATGAGGCCCCAAAGTAGGCATCTTCATGGAACAGGTTCCCAATCCGGAAAGTCGGGTAGTATTATCCGAGAGCAGGGATTGCCTCGAAATGCGCCGACTTCGTCTCGACTGGCGCCTTACCGAACTGGACTGGAAAACATACGAGATAACCGCCTCTTTAATAGCGGCAGAGTTTGAGCGCATTGGCGTAGGACGATTAGCAGGTTCCATTGAGCCAGTGGCGCGCGACAGCGAGTCCATTCTGTACTCAAATCATCAGCTTGGAACCACTCGCATGTCTGATGATAGGCAGCAAGGGGTGATTGACCGTCAATGTCGAGTTCATGACCTAAGTAATTTGTTTCTTATAGGGGGCAACGTTTTTCCCACTGCGAGCTGGGCTAATCCAACTTTTACGTTACTGGCATTAACATTGCGTCTTGCCGGCCATGTGCGCAGTAAATATTGGCTTAGAGCGTCTAACAAAGCCCCTTCTCACGTGTAATCAATCAGTTCCGAACCAGAGGCGACTATTGGTTCCGGCACTAGAAAGTGACCTGCAGTCCGAACTCCACTTGCCTCGGTGCACCGAGCGAGTAAACGCCCGTCCCCACCCCTACGCGATCTACGTTTGTGTCCAGTGCGAGTCGTGCCGTTAATCTGTCCAGCTGCTCCCGTCAGCAATCCATTCAGTGCGGTGCCGGGCAGGTCAAAATTAGAAAAGTTGAATAGGTTATAAAGCCGGCGCTCGGCTGGATTGCGATCCCTTCTCGAATCTTGTAAGACCATGTGATTTTCAAATCTAAAGCACGCAGCCAAGAGAGATTGACTTGGCCCGGTGGGGCAAGCGGCACCGGCGGCGAGACTGCGCACAACGAATTTACTGGCAAGTTGTTGAGGTTGTTGTAGCACAGGGAATTAGCCACTCCGAGCTGGACTGCTGTAACCTAAATTATGCAGAGACTCCGGCCTCATCTTGAGGTGTTGCCTAGATTTCGGACCTCATTGTTGTTGCCGCTTGGTGTCTTGATCGGGAACTGATTCCTCTTCTCTCTCGTTGCTCTGTTTCGTCCTTTCTAAGTGGTTGTGGATTCTGGGCTGTGAGTGCATAGAAAGTTATGCACGGGTCACGATCGTAGGGGAGTGAGCAACACCGGCGCAAAGCTCGCCTCTCCCGGAGCAATGTTGCGCAAGCGACTCATGAGCCGCTGGAATAGTCCCCGCTCCGCGTACTGATCGCTATAGCTGACCCCAACCCGGCCGGCGTGCCGCCACAGCTTCGCGGCCAGGAACAGAAAGCGCAAACGCGCAATTGCCAAGGTCGTATGCTTGAGCTCGGCCAGCTTGGCGGTTTCCTCGCGCTGGAACAGCAGCAGCCAGCAGTTAAGGTTATAGGCCAGCATGGCCAGCTGAAAATGAACGCAGTTGCTGGCCCAGCGCCCGGAAGGATGGGCCGCCAAGCCGGCGTCGTTGTTGGCTTCCTTGATCAGATTCTCGGCCCCGGCGCGCTGATTGTAGAACCACACCAGCAGGTCGACGGGACGCTTCATGTTAGTCACGAACACCCGATAGATATACTGCGGGCTGTCGAACAGTTGGTACTGCTCACGCTCGAGCGAGAGCGGGTCCTTCTTCTGGTAGCGCAAGGCAATAAAGCGATAGGCCTTGCCCCAACCTTCCGGTTGGTAGCAGAACTCACACTGCTGGTCGGCGTCGGTGCGCGGCGAGGGCTGCCAGCAGGCGCTTTGCAGCTCCGCCAACAGACGCGTCGTTTTGCGCGCCACCACGATGAACGATGCCTGTCCTTTCTCGTAGGCGTGGACTGCCTCCCAGCAATAGAAACCAGCATCCGCTCGGGCGAAGATGTTTACGATGCACGGCGGGAGAGCGGCG
>WNGK01006336.1_pt1 | contig 16973 bp, 16 predicted proteins | sample 5400601 | NCBI WGS metagenome assembly WNGK01 (sample SAMN13153376, study PRJNA577476) | soil metagenome | isolation source: 60 cm soil or saprolite under Garry oak tree replicate 1 | place: USA:California | collected 2016-06-15
CGGCGCTTGAGCGACCTGTTCGGCCGCAAGGGTCCGGGCGACAGCGGCGAAGGCCCGCTGCCCCCGCGCAGCGGGTTTCCCATGGGCGGCGCGGGCCTGCTCGCCGCACTCGTGCTCCTCGTCTGGCTCGCCAGCGGCTTCTACATCGTCGACGAAGGCCGCCGCGGCGTGGTCACTCATTTCGGGCGCTTCACCGAAACCACGCTGCCGGGGCCGCGCTGGCATCTGCCGTTCCCGATCGAATCGGTCGAGATCGTCGATTTCTCTCAAGTGAAGACCGTCGAGATCGGATACCGCAACAGCAATCCAAAAAACAAGATCGCCAAGGAATCGCTGATGCTCACCGACGACGAGAACATCATCGATATCCAGTTCGCGGTGCAATACAACCTCAAGAACGCGGCCGAATATGTGTTCAACGCGCGCAAGCCCGACGACATCGTCGCGCAAGTGGCAGCGACCGCGATCAGCGAAGTCGTCGGCCGCAGCCAGATGGACTTCGCGTTGTACGAAGGCCGCGCGCAAATCGCGTCGGAGACCGAGAAGCTGATGCAGAAGATGCTGGACAACTACGGAACCGGCGTTTACATACAACGAGTCACGCTGCAGAACACGCAGCCGCCCGAGCAGGTCCAGGCGGCGTTCGACGACGCGGTCAAGGCGAGCCAGGATCGCGAGCGCCAGAAGAATGAGGGCCAGGCGTATTCCAACGACGTCGTGCCTCGCGCGCGCGGCATGGCGTCGCGCCTGACCCAGGAGGCGGACGGCTACAACGCGAGCGTGGTTCAGCGCGCCGAAGGCGACGCGAGCCGCTTCCGGCAGATCCTGGTCGAATACGCCAAGGCGCCGGCGGTCACCCGCGAGCGTCTTTATCTCGACATGATGCAATCGGTGCTCGGCAACTCGAGCAAGGTGCTCGTCGACCAGAAAGGCGGCAACAGCCTCCTTTATCTGCCGCTCGATCAGCTTCTCAGGCAAAGCCAGGCCGGCAGCGCGAGCGCGGCTGCGGCCGACAGCGCGCGGCCCGCGCCAACGGCGCCCGAAGCGAGCGTCACCATCGATCCCAGCCGGCGCGAGCTCCCTCGCAGCCGCGACACCGGAGCGACGCGATGAAAAGAGCCGTCCCGGCGCTGGCGCTTCTTGTCGCGATCATCCTCGTGCTGTCGCAGTCGCTGTACACCGTCGATCAGAAGCAATACGCGATCAAGTTCCAGCTCGGCGAATTCATCGACGCCAAGACCGAAGCGGGGCTTTATTTCAAGGTGCCGCTGCTGCAGAACATCAAGTTCTACGACCGGCGGATTCTCACGCTCGACGCGCCCGAGCCGGACCGGATCACCACGTCGGAAAAGAAGCCGCTGAAGGTCGACTTCATCGCCTATTGGCGCATCATCGACGTGCGCAGGTACTACCAGGCGGTCACCGGCGACGAGGAAGCCGCCAAGCGCCGGCTCGCCCAGAGCATACGCGCCAACCTCGCCCAGGAAATCAACAAACGCTCGGTACACGAGACGATTTCAACCGAGCGCGACAAGATCATGAACGAGGCGCGGCAGAAGGCCGATGCCGACGCCAAGAGCATCGGCGTCGAGGTCGTCGACGTTCGGCTGCGTCGGGTCGAACTTCCCGACGAGGTGCTGGCGCAGGTCTACCAGCGCATGGAGTCGGAGCGCAAGCGAGTCGCCAACGAGCTGCGCTCGCAAGGTGGCGCGGAATCGGAAAAGATCCGCGCCGATGCCGACCGCCAGCGCGAAGTCATCCTCGCGGATGCATACAAGCAGGCCCAGAAGACCAAAGGTGAAGGCGACGCGCGTGCATCGGCAATCTATGCGACCGCCTATGGCCAGAATCCGGAGTTCTACTCGTTCTATCGAAGCCTCGAGGCCTACAAGTCGACCTTCAAAAACAAGAGCGATGTCATGGTGCTTGATCCGAGCGCCGATTTCTTCCAGTATTTGAAGCAGCCGGCCGGCGGGCGCGCCCCGCCGCGCGGAACGACCAAGTAATATCACGCACAGGCGAAAAAACGTGCCGGATTATTTCCTGGCGGCGTGCGCGCTTGTGCTGGTGCTCGAAGGCCTGCTGCCCTTGCTCGCGCCTCGGGTCTGGCGCGAGGCGTTTCGCCGCCTCATCGAGCTCTCCGACGGGCAGCTGCGCTTTGTCGGACTGATCTCGATCGGAATCGGCGCCATCGTCTTGATGGTGTTCTATGCGTAAGTGGATTCTTCCCGAGTACATCGAGGACATTCTCCCCGCTGAAGCCGAGGCGATCGAGCGGCTGAGGCGGAACTTGCTCGATCATTTCCGTGCGCGCGACTATCGTCTCGTGCAGCCGCCGCTGGTCGAGCACCTCGATTCGCTGCTGACCGGTACCGGCCACGATCTCGAGCTGCAAACATTCAAGGTGATCGACCCGCTGTCGGGGCGCATGCTCGGGCTTCGCGCCGACATTACGCCGCAGGTCGCGCGCATCGACGCGCATCTGTTGAATGAGCCCGGGGTCACTCGCCTCTGCTATGCCGGCAGCGTTCTGCGTACCGTCGTTTCGGGCCTCGCGCAAACACGCGAAGTGCTGCAGATCGGCGCCGAGCTCTACGGCGACGCGGCCATCGGCGCCGACTGCGAGGTGCTGGGATTGCTGCTGTCGTCGCTGGAGGCGGCCGGCGTGCGCGGCCTGCACGTCGATCTCGGCCACGTCGGCGTCTATCGCGCGCTTGCCAACGGCGCGCACATCGCCGGCCACAACAGCGACAGCGAACTCTTTGCGGCGATGCGCACCAAGGACGTTCCCGCCGTGGCCGAACTGACATCGAAGCTGCCGCCCGCCTGGCGAGACGCTTTTGTCGCGCTGCCCGCGCTGTACGGTCCGTCCGAAGGCGTCCTCGCCGAGGCGCGCCGGCGTCTTCCCGACATCCCGTCGATCGATGGTGCGCTATCCGCGTTGGCGACGCTTGCGCAATCGGCGGCGCCGCACGTCGAGGCCTTGCACATCGACCTCGCCGATCTGCGCGGCTATCACTATCAGACCGGTGCGAGCTTCTCGGTCTTTACCTCCGGAGAGACCAACGCAATCGGACGCGGCGAGCGCTACGATGGCATAGGCAAGGCGTTCGGGCGCGCCCGACCCGCCACGGGATTCACGCTCGACCTGCGCCAGCTCGCCGGCGTCGTGTCCCGCCAGCCCTAGGGCGCCGCATGGGAAAGAACGTCGTCGTCATCGGCACCCAGTGGGGCGACGAGGGCAAGGGCAAGGTCGTCGACTGGCTGACCGAGCACGCGCAAGGCGTCGTGCGCTTTCAGGGGGGACACAACGCCGGGCATACGCTGGTGATCGGCGATCGCAGGACCGTGTTGCGGCTGATTCCTTCGGGGATACTTCGCCCCGGAGTCCGCGTCTATATCGGCAACGGCGTGGTGGTCTCGCCATCGGCGCTGCTGCAGGAGATCGGCGAGCTCGAAGCAGCCGGCGTCGACGTGCGCTCGCGGCTGGCGATCTCGCCGGCGTGCCCGCTGGTGTTGCCCTCGCACGTCGCGCTCGATCAGGCATGCGAAGCCGCGATGGGCGAGACCAAGATCGGGACCACGGGGCGCGGCATCGGGCCGGCTTACGAGGACAAGATCGCGCGGCGGGCGCTGCGCGTTCAGGATCTGCTTTTTCCGGATCGCTTTTCATCGAAGCTGGAAGCGCTGCTGGAATACCACAACTTCGTGTTGACGCAGTACTTCAAGCGCCCGCCCGTCTCGACCCAGGAGACGATCGACGCCACCCTGTCGCTCGCAGGCGAGCTGGAGCCGATGGTCGCGGACGTCGCGTCGCTGATCCAGCAAGCGAGGACCCGGGGCGATTCGCTGCTTTTCGAAGGCGCGCAGGGAGCGCTGCTCGACGTCGATCACGGCACGTATCCGTACGTGACTTCATCGAACTGTCTCGCGGGGGCGGCTGCGCCGGGGTGCGGCATCGGTCCGCAATTGCTCGACTATGTGCTCGGCATCGTCAAGGCGTATACGACCCGCGTGGGGAACCGGGCGGCCGCGCCGTTGTGGCTGGCTCGATCTGCCGGCGCTCAAGCGCTCGCTGCAATTGAACGGCGTTGACGGTCTTTGCATCACCAAGCTCGACGTGCTCGACGGAACGGCATCGATTTCGATTTGCATCGAATACGATGTCGGCGGTCGGCGCATCGAACTGCTGCCGACCGGCGCAGAGGCCGTCGCCCTCTGCAAGCCGGTGTACGAGGAAATGCCGGGCTGGACCGAGAGCACGTTCGGGGTGAAGAGCTTCGATGCGCTGCCCGCCAATGCGCGTCATTACCTTCGCCGGATCGAGGAACTCACCGGTGTGCCCATCGCGATGGTTTCCACCGGGCCCGAGCGCGACGAGACGATACTGATGCACCATCCGTTCCACTAGCGAGCGGGGAACAACAAGATGAGCCTGCACGTCGGTTGGGAGGAATACAACTCACTAGTCGAGCGGCTCGCGTCGCAAGTGCACGAATCCGGGTGGCGCTTCAATCAGATCATATGCATCGCGCGCGGCGGCCTGCGCGTCGGCGACGTGCTGTCATTCTTTCGACGCACTCGTACACCGCGGACGGAGGCACTGCGCGCGGCGAGCTGATCGTCGCCGAGCACATGACCATGACCGCGCCCCGCCTCGGCGATCGCGTGCTGCTCGTCGACGACATGGTCGATTCCGGACACACGCTGGCGACGGTGCACAAGGAGCTGCCGCAGCGCTTTCCGCATATCGTCGACATCCGCACAGCGGTGCTGTGGTACAAGGCGCGCTCGGTTTTCAAGCCGGATTACTACGTGAGCTATCTTCCCGACAACCCGTGGATACACCAGCCGTTCGAGATTTACGACAATCTGCGTCCGCAAGGGCTCAAAGCGCGCCTGTCGAATTAGCGCAGCTGCCGCCGTAACGCGACGCCCTCCGGGGCACGAAATCGTCAGCCCGGTTGCAGCGCGCAACTGCTGATGGCGGGCGGCTCGATCGAAGGCGGGAGACGCGAGCCCGGAATGTCGGTTGGCGTCATGATTTTCACACGTGGAAATCGCAAACGCCGCGGAAGAACGCGCGAACGCGCATCGAAAAAACGCGCCAGCATCGTTGCGTTCGCGGCAAATGAGTTCGGGCAGGCGGACGGACACCCCAAAGACATTCGGCGCGGTTGCGGAACGACGGGAACGCCTGCCGATCGGAGCAAGATCGCCTCCCGACGGCAGCAAGAGTCGAGTCAAGACTCAAGTAGCCGGGTACAGAATGGCCCGTTCGGATGCGTCCGCTTCTCTCTTGGCCCGCAGGCTCGCCAACGAAGCCAGTAGATCGGTGAAGCGTTCGCCCTGCACGAGGATATGCTGGCGCAGGCGCTCCGAGGCGAGATTCGCATCGCCCGCCAACAGCGCTTCGACGATACGGCCGTGCTCAGCAAAGGACGCCGCCAAGCGATTTCGGACTCGAAGCTGAAGACGCCGGTAGGGGCGGAGGCGGCGGTGCATCGCGATGCTTTGCTCCTCGAGAAATCCGCTGTGGCTGCCCGCATAAATCGCATGGTGGAACTTTTCGTTCTCCCGGTAATAGGCGTCGGGATTATCCGCGATGCAGGCGAGCTCGCATGCGTTGTGCGCGCTCATCAGTACCGACTGATCCGCCGGCGACATGCGTCGGGCCGCCAAACGCCCGCACATCGCTTCTAGCTCAGCCATGACCTCGAACATCTCCAGAAGGCGTTGCGGCGTGACCTCTGCAACGATGGCGCCCCGCCGGGGCCGCATGACGGTAATTCCCATCGATGACAGTTGGATGAGCGCCTCGCGCAGAGGCGTGCGAGACACCCCGAAGCGCTGAGCAAGCTCGGTTTCATCGAGGTGCATCCCGGGCGCGAAAGCGCCCGTCGCGATATTTTCTTCGATCGTTTCGCGCAGCTTTTCGGCGCGGGTTTGATGTTTGGTTTTCATCAACCGGACGGCGAATTCGACGAAGGGGATTATAGGCTTAGTTTGCATGCCCGTTTGGCCTTGTATACAAATATACCATTCTCGTATACTACAGAGAAATTTTTGAGCCGGAAAAACTTTACAGATAGAGGTCAAAAGAATCTTAACCTATTGATTGCTTAGCTTAAATAAATAAGACATGAATCGTGCGCCATGCACAGGCCTGCGTGCACAAGACGGCAATCGCCAAGTTAAATACCGGCGATGCAACCTACAAAGTCAAGCATCTTGTATACAAAAAGGAAGACCCGGCGTAGCTTTTCGCATTGCGCGATATGCCCGCGCTGTAGTTGCTGACACGCATCTGGAAGGTTTTTGGATGGGGATGGCGGTCAGCGAAAAAACAGCCGAGCTCAACCGAGGAGGATCCCATGATGCATACACGCTTTGTATTTCGCAGATGTCTGCTGGTCGGAGTTTGGACCGTCGCGTTGCTGGCGTGGCTGCCGCCCGCGCAGTCACGCGTGGTGCGAATCGTCATCGATTCCACGACCACGTTGACGGGACAAAACATGCCCTACGAGCAAGTGCGCGGCCGCGCCTTTGGTGAGCTCGATCCAAACGATTCCCACAATCAGATCATCACCGACATTCAACTCGGCAAGGATGCGGACGGAAAGGTGCGCTACGAGGCCACGTTCACGATCACCAAGCCGGTCGACCTCTCGCAGGCGAGCAGCTTCATGTGGCACGACGTGCCCAACCGCGGCGGCGCGATCACGATCGTCGCGACCGAGCGTAATCTGGGAGATATCGGTCTCGCCAGCGCGTGGCAGGCGGACAACGCAGGGTCCGGCGGGCCTGGCACCGCAACCGCAATTCCCGCGAATCACGCGACCGGAACGAACCACTGGGTCGCCGTGCCGATGGCCAAGGACGGCAGCGGCAACCTGATCACCGGCTTCACGATCGGACGCGTCATCAATCGCAGCGGCGCCGCGTCGCAGGCGCTGAACGTAATGGGGAATCCGATTCCCTATCTGCCGAATACCCTGGATACGACGCAGGCGGTGCTGACGACGCACACGCACGAGACCCTCAACGGCGTAATTACGCCGGGCCCGACGATCGCACCCGCCGATTGGTCCTTCGCACACTGCACGAGCTGGGCGAGCCAGACCCCGCAGGACCTCGACCCGACGCATCTGCCGGGCACCTTGCCGGTCCACATCTGCCTCAGGAACGGGTTCGATCCGACCCTGCTCTATCAGGTCGTCTATCCGGTCAAGGGCGCCTATCTGCTCGGCGTCGGCATCGCCGCATTCCGCGATGTCGGCTCGTTCTTCCGCTACGCCGCCGCAGACGATTTCGGCACGCCGAATCCCATCGCCGGCAAGGTTCGCTGGGAGGTCATCCGCGGTGTGTCGCAATCCGGTAATTACACCCGCCAGTACATCCACCAGGGCTTCAACCAGGACGAGGCGAATCGCATCGTGCATGAAGGCGCATGGCCGATCATCGCCGGCCGGCGGGTCGCGGAAAATGTGCGCTGGGGACAGCCGGACGGGGTGCTGGAGCTGTATCAGATGGGAAGTGAAGGACCGCAATGGTGGGTCGACTGGCCGGACACGGTTCGCGGACTGCCGACGGGAAGCATTCTCGACCGATGCAACCAGACCAATACGTGTCCGAAGATCATCGAGCATTTCGGCGGCGCGGAAGTCTTCGCGCTCAAGATGACGACCGAATGGGTGGGCACCTCGGCGGATGCCGATATCCCCCTCCCGTCCAATGTGCGGCGCTACTACGTGCCAAGCACGACGCACGGCGGCGGCGGCGGTGGCTTCAACGAGAATATCTCGCCGACCGGAGCGAACTGCCCGGGCAACAACTGGAATGTCGGTCAGCCGGCGGCCTTCAGGCCGAATCCGGTGCCGGAAACGGAGCTCACGAACGTCCTCCGCCTCGCCTTGCGTAACTGGATCACGAACGGAACGCCGCCTCCGCCGAGCCGCTATCCAACGCTCGCCGGCGGCACGCTCGTCGATCCGACGCAGGCTGCGATGGGCTTTCCGAGCGGCGTTCCCGGTGTTCCAGCGTCTATCTTCCTCGCTGAGAACTTCGTCAACCCGGTGCTCGACTACGACTGGGGCCCGCTCTTCAACGAATTCGACGCGACGGGCGTCCCGACCAACCTTCCGCCGCCGATCAATAGCGTCATCAAGATGAAGGTGCCGAAGGTCGATGCGGACGGCAACGAGCTGGGCGGGGTGCCGACGGTGCTGCGCGACGCGCCGCTGGGAACCTATCTCGGCTGGAACATCACCACGACGGGCTTCCACGCCGGCCAGGTCTGCAACTATGTCGGCGGCTTGATCCCATTCGCGCACACTAGAGCCGAGCGCTTGGCCAACGGAGATCCGCGTCTGTCGCTGGAGGAGCGATACGGAAGTCACCAGGGATACGTGAGTCAGGTGATCTTCGCGGCGAAGAGCGCCTGGATACAAGGCTACTTGCTTCAAGCCGACGTGTTCAATCTCATCAATCAAGCGGCGGCGAGCAACGTCTGCGCCCATGGCTCTTCGGGGCAGAGCTGCGATCCCGCGGCGCCGTAACGGGGTCTCGTATCGCATAGCCGAAGGCGGCGAGAGCCGGGCAACCGGTTCTCGTCGCGTTGATTCCGTGACGACCGCTGATGCCACCGAAAGCATGCGAGTTTGCGCTCATCGAAACAGAAGTTACTGTCGGTCGGACTTACATTCCGGTTGCAGCGTTTCGAGGCTGAAGGTTTTGATCGCGGCGGGTTGGGGCTCGCTGGCGATGCGATGCGCCGAAAAGTCGCGAGCTGATACGACTCCGCAGCGTCGCCGGCTTGGCACGTGACGGCGGCTCCGGCCGCCGTTTTTGTTTCCATCCACCACCTTCGCGCCGCGGGCAATCGGCGTGTGGCCACCTCAAGCCGCTGCACATCAATTATTTCAGCAAGCGCTCGCTGAAGAACGCGACCATGGCGTAGAACAGATAATCGGCATTCGCCTTGCGTGCAAAGCCGTGCCCCTCGTTGTCGGCGAGCAGATACCAGACCGGAGTTCCATTCTTGCGCACTGCTGCGACGATCTGCTCGGCCTCGGTGTAGCGGACGCGCGGATCGTTGAGGCCGGCAACGACGAACAAGGGTGTCCGGATCTTTTGCGCATTGTTGACCGGCGAAATCCGGGTGAGGAATTCGCGCATTGCGGGATCGCGCTCGTCACCATACTCGACGCGGCGAAGATCGCGCCGATAGCTTTCGGTGTTCTCGAGAAATGACACGAAGTTGGCGATGCCTACGACGTCGACCGCGCCGACGATGCGATCCGGGAAATGGGTGGCGACTCCGAGAACCATGTAACCGCCGTAGCTTCCACCTTCGATGGCGATGCGATCGCCGTCCAGATCCGGCTGCGCGCGGACCCAGTCGAACAACGCGCCGATATCCTTCACCGAGTCTTCGCGCTTGATGCCGTCATCCAGCGCGACAAAAGTCTTGCCGTAACCGCTCGAGCCGCGCACGTTGGGCTGGATCAGCGCGATCCCGAGCTCGTTGACGAAGTAGTTCCAGCGGGCCAGGAATCCAGGCCGCGCCTGGCCTTCGGGCCCGCCGTGGATCGCAACGATCACGGGGCGCTTGCCGGCAAATCGCGCCGGCGGCCGCGTGATGAATCCGTTGATTGTGCGCCCATCGAAGCTCTTCCAGGAGATCGGCTCTGCGCTGCGAAAGCTCGATGCGTCGAGGCCGGGGACTTGGCTCTGCGTCCAGCGCTCGACGCGGTTGTTGCGCACGTCGATCGTGTACACGTCGCTCGGGCTCTGCGCGCTCGCCACCGTCACCGCGAGGTCGCGCGAATTGTGGTGCCAGGTCGCGTTGCCGACCGTTCCCGTCGGCAGTATCGGCCGCGGCAGCGCGCGATGAGAGTTGGCGTCATAGAGGCGCAGCACGCCGACGCCGGCTTCGTTGGTGATGACCGCAAGCGTGCGCCCGTCCGGCGAGAGCGCGATGTCCTCGACACCCCAGTCGCCGCCTTCGCCGAAATAATCGACCTTTCCCGTCGCAACATCGAAATACGCAAGCCGGCGGAATTCGCCATCCCGGTCCGTTGCCAGGAACAATCCCTTTCCATCGCGCGAAAAGTGGAGGTTGCCCGACGAGATGGTTTGCGCTGGCGTCTCGCCTTCGCTGGGCAGCACGCGGCGCCTCGCGCCGGTCGTAACGTCCATGATCCAGACGTAACTTTCGTTGACGGATTTGAACTCGACCAGAGCGAGCAGCTTGTCGTCGAAGGAGAACGAAAAATAACCCCATCCCGTGCCTGGGAGGGTCGCGATCTTGCGCGATTTCGCCACCTCGAGCGGATCGAGCAGCGTCAGATCGGTGTTCGGATTCTCGCGCTTGCCGCCGGTATCGACGTCGGTGGTCGAAAAAAGCAGACGGTCGCGCGCACGAGTGAATACGGCGGGATCGTTTTTTCGGCGCTCGTCGGTCAACAGAACCGGATTTGCTGCCGCACGATCGAGCCGGTAGATCTGCCGCTGCTCGTTGCCGCGCGCATCGCGCGAAAAAATGAGCGTCTCGGGAGCCTTGGACAGGTAGGCGCCAAACCTCACCGGATCGGGGAACGCCGTCAACTGGCGCGGCTCGCTTCCCGGCGCATCGACCAAGTGCAGCTGGGTCACGTTGCCCGCGCGGCGCGCGACGATCAACTCGCGCCTTTGCGGATGCCAGTCGACGACGATCGTCGGCTTGAATTCCGTGTACGGCGCGACCCGTGCCGCCAATTCCGCCGGGATCGGCGGAATGCCTTCCGCTTTCAGGTTGGCGTTGGGTACGACAACGTCCTCGGCAGACTGCAACGACGTCGGCGCGAGAGCCGAGAACAGCGCGATCGCAAGGTAGATGCGTTTCACGGAGCAGGCCTAATCGGCACCGAGCGCAGCTGCAAGCGTGCGAGGCGAATTCGGGAAGAATGACCTGCTCGACGATCGGAGCTTCGCTAAAGAAAGTCGCCGCATCACCCTGACTCGCTTGCGCCGAGCACCAACTCGCTAACTACCGCAACCGCGGCTTGCGCAGTGCCGACATGGCGCACGCCCTCCACTTGCGCCGCGCCCTCGAGCCCGATCACCAGCTTGCCGAATTGCCGGCCCAGCGCGACTTCCGAGAGCGTGCCGAAGCTGTCGCCGATCGCGATCAGACAAAACGCTGCGCGAGCGATCAACGCGTTGCGCGCCTCGCCGATGCCCGTCGCGATGACCACGCTCACGAAGTGATTGGCCAGGGATGGCTCCGCATCCGGCAGGAGGCCGATCGCAACGCCGCCATTGCGGGCGACGCCTTCGCACACCGCCTGCATTACACCCTGACGGCCGCCGCAAACGACGGAAAAGCCGCAGCGCGAAAGCAGCTCGCCGACTTCGAGCGCGACGGCGCATTGGGCATCGCTTGCCTCGCGCGGACCGATGACGCCGATCGGTACGCGCAAAGGGTGCCCGCTTTCGCGTTGCAGCCATGTCACCGCCCCGATGGCATCGACCGCCTCGCGCGGGCCCGAGACTTCTGCGGCTGCGTTTGGCGAGAGCCAGCTGCGACGAACCGCGTCGAAGCGCCGATCCATGGTGTCGAACAGCGCTCCCTGTGTCCGATCGAGGCTAAAGGTGGTGCTCATGCCTGCTTCCCATCCATTCGCCGGCGGTGATCATCGCGGAACAAGCGACCGTGATCAGCAACGCAAGCGCCGCGGCCGCCGGAAAGTCCGATCCCGTCTCGGAAACGAGGCTGTACAGACGCAGAGGCAGAATCGGGAGTTGCGTGCCGACCAGGGCCAAAGCCGTGCCATAGGCACCGAATACGACTGCGGCCACCAGGCAGAACGCCGCCAGCAGAGGTGCCGCGATCTGCGGCAGCAGCACGTGGCGGAACACCTGCGGCGGCGTCGCTCCGAGCGATTCCGCGGCTGCAAGCTGCGCGAGATCGAAATTCACCAGCACCGGCAGCATGCCGATCACCACGCGGGGTATCAGGTAGTACGACGATGCGAAGGCGAGCCCGGTCGGCGTGAACAGCGCTCCGCCGATCGTCGCCGGATCGACACCGACCTGTCCCAGCAATTGGGTGACGAAGCCCGCACGCCCGTAACCGAGAATGAACCCATAGGCGACGATCAATCCGGAAAAGGTCAGCGGCAATGCGATCACGAACGACAGCGCGGTCCGCGACCGTTGCGACATTCGCGACAGATGCAACGCCACCGCAAAGCCGACGATGGTCGACACCAGCGCCGCGACCAGCGTCAGAACCGCGCTCCCGCCGAGGGACGTCCAGAACCCCGCGGTTGTAAAGACGCGGACGAACGCGTTTGCGCCTTCGCGCAGCGCATCCACCGCGATCGCCAGCATCGGCAGCGCGAAGAACAGCGCGAGCAGCAGCGCACCGGGCAATGCCAGCGCAATATGCGTGCGGGATCGAAGCGCCATCGGCGTCACTTGACCGTCATTTGCTGCCCGTCGCCGCCGCCCACCCCTTGTCGATGTCGGATTTCTTCGCGGCTGCGGCGGTGACGTCGAGTGGACGAACCTGCGGTGCGGCCGGCAGCTTGTCGGCGACATTGTCGGGCAGCTTGATGCCGGGCACCGACGGGCGCACGAAACCCTGCGCGAAGATGCCCTGCCCCATATCGGTCATGATGAAATTCAGCCAAAGCTTGCCGGCGTTGGGATTGGGCCCCTTCTCGACGAGGCTGATCGCGTAGGGGGCTGCGGCAGATGCTTCTTTCGGGATGACAACCGCCACCGCATCGCCAAGGCCATCGATGTGCTTGGCCTTGAGCCCGTCGTTTTCATACGAAATCCAGATCGGGATCTCGCCCTTGACGAACTGCGCGTACGGCGTCGTCCCCAGAACGCGCAATACGTTGCCCGATTGGTGCAGCTTGGAAAAATAGTCGAGCCCGGGCTGCACGTTGCTCATGTCACCGCCGACGCCGAAGTTGGCGGCAAACGCGACGACCTGGCCCACGCCGGTCGAGCGGGGGTCGAGGTAGACGATCGTGTTCTTGTATTCGGGCTTCAGGAGATCCGCCCACGATTGCGGAACGTTCTTGACGAGCTTGGTGTTGACGACGAAGGCGACGGTCAGGGTGTGGATCGTGAACCACTTGCCCTCGGGGTCGCGAAACACCGATGTCAGCTTGTCGAAATTGACCGGCTTGAAAGGGGCCACGACGCCCTTCGCGACGGCGTCGATCCCGGACGCCGCGAAATAGTAGGCCGTGTCCGCCTGCGGTCGATTGCGCGATTTGTCGAGCGCAACCACGGTCGCTCCCGAGCCGATATCGTTGTAGACGATCTCCACCTCGGGATAGCGCTTCTTGAAGGCGGCGAATTCTGCGGCCCAGTTGGCCCATGTCGGACCGGTGTCGAAGCTCACGACCATGCCTTCCTTTCTCGCCGCGTCGTACAACGCCTTCTCGCCCGGGTAGAGCTCCGGCGAATCGGCGACCGTCTGAGCCATGGCGGTTACGGCAAGAAACGTCAAGGCAATGTGCCCTGCCGTGACAAGGAAACGACGGTGCGCGGATCTCATGCTTCCTCCCTCAGGTGTTGTGCAGGAACTGGATGGCGTCGCGTGGGACGCGAACGCTGGCGACGTCGTCGCGTGCAGCGGTTTCGATTTCCAGCCGTCCATTGCCTGCAGCGACTTCGATCTGTCGCGTGGCGCCGTAGAACCGGTCGCGCAGAACCTGCGCCGAGAAGATGTTCTCGCCGGTCGCGGGCGCCGCGAGCTCGAGGCGCTCCGGACGCACGAGCAGGCGAATCAGGCTCCCGGCCGCGCGCCCGTGCGGCGGCGTGGCTAGGCGTCCGATCGGCGTCTCGACGGTCTCGTCGTCGATGACCGTGGCATCGAGCAGATTTGCGCGGCCGACGAAGTTGGCGACGAAAGCGTCGACCGGCCGGTCATAGATCTCGCAGGGAGAGCCATGCTGCACGAGTCGTCCGTCTTTCATCACGACGATGCGATCGGCAAGCGACAACGCTTCGTCCTGATCATGCGTGATCAGAAGCGAGGCGATGTTCTGCTCGCGCTGTATCCGCCGGACTTCGTCACGCATGGCCACGCGCGTTGCGGCGTCGAGCGCGGAGAGAGGCTCGTCAAGCAAGAGAGCGCGCGGCTTGAACACGAGCGCCCGTGCCAGCGCGACCCGCTGCTGCTGACCGCCGGACAGCTGCGCCGGGAAGCGGTCGTGCAATCCGGAGAGCCCAACCAGCTCGAGCATCTCATGCGTACGCCGGCGGCGCTCGGCGAGCCGGACATCGCGCACGCGCAGCGGGTATGCGACATTCTCCCAGACGCGCATGTGCGGAAAAAGCGCGTACGCCTGGAAGACGACCCCGCACTCGCGTGCACGGGTCGGCAATTGGCTCACGTCCTCGCCATTCAGGCGAATGACTCCGGCGCCCGGCTTGAGGAATCCGGCGATCAGCCGCAGCAGGGTGGTCTTGCCGCATCCGCTCGGGCCGATGCAGACCACGAGCTCGGCGGGTTGAATGTCAAACGCAATCTCGAACACACCCGCGTGGGCACCGGGGTAGCGGTAGTTCACGCCCTGAAGCGAGACCGCGGATGCGGAATGGCCCCTCATGCAGCCGCCACTTTCATGCGCGTTGCCCCGCCTGCGGCGAGCGCGCCGGCGACCGCGGCGAGGAGCGCGAGGGTAAGGAGCACGACCGTCGCTGCGCAGGCAAACCCTGTCGCGCCATAAAACGCCTGCAGCAGCACGACCGGGTAGGTACGATTGAGAAAGCCGGCGACCAGATTCGAAAACTGGAATTCCCCGATCGACAGCGCCGCAACGATGATGAGGCCCGCAAGTATGGAATGGCGCAGTGCCGGCAGTACGACGTGGAAGAACCGCTGCACGCCGCTGCTGCCGAGCGAATCGGCGGCATCCTCGAGCGTGCGCAGTCCGAGCCTCTGCATGTCGGCGACAACTGCCTGCAGGAAATACGGAAGCGTCAACACGACGTGGCCGGCGGCAAGCAGCCAGATGCTTCCGAGCCAGGGCAGTGTGTCCGATGAGAAAACAAGAATGAATCCGAAAGCGAGCACGAGCGCGGGCAGCGCGACCGGCAGTTGATAGAGAACACGCGAAATCGCACGCACGCGGCGGCTCTCGGCGCGGAACACGGCGTAGGCGAGCGGCAGCCCGATCGCGGCGCACGCCGCACAGGTCAGCGCGACCACCGCGAGGCTCGCGGCGAACGCCCGGCGGAAGCTCGGATCGCCCGCGACGTCGCGGTACCACTGCGTCGTGAAACCGGTCGGCAGAAGAGTGTTGAGCCATAGCCCACCCATCGATCCGACGAGGAGCAGCGCGATCGGCACGACGAGGTACGCGAGGTAGGCGGCGGTGACCCAGCGCAGGAACATGGCCGTTGGCATCAGTTCTTGGGGACGCGCATTGTATAACCCGGCAGCCGAGCTTCTGCTTGACCGCTACCCCCCACCGCGACACAATCGTCCGCGAGTTCATAAGAGCACGCGTCCGATGCGGCGTCGTGCCATTTTTGCAGGAGGAGCGATGAAAGTCGATCGCATCGGTCTTGTTGGCGTTGCTGCGTTCGCAGCCGCGCTCGCCATCCCCGCCGTCGCGCAGGAAGTCACGATGATGACCGGCCCGCAAGGCGGTTCGTGGATTCCGCTGGGCGGCGCGCTGAAGAGCCTGTGGGAGGCGGCGATTCCCGGCCTGCAGATCCAGCAGCAGCCGGGTGCCGGCATCGCCAACGTGCGCGGCATCGACGAAGGCAAGGCGCAAATCGGCTTCGCCAACTCGTCGACGACCGTGGATGGCGTCGAGGGCCGCGCGCCCTACCCGAAGAAGGTCACCAAGGTCTGCCAGGTGGCCAATCTCTATCCGCAATACTTCCAGGTCGTTGCGCTGTCGGACGCGAAGGTGAATTCGTTCGGCGATTTCAAGGGCAAGACGCTGGTCACGCAGCCGAAGGGCAACACCGCGGAAATCGTGACCGGTGAGGTGCTCAAGATCAATGGCATGAGCTATCAATCGCTCGGCAAGGTGAATTACCAGGCGTCCTACACCGACGCGGTGGACATGATGAAGGACGGCCACGTGCAGGTGTTCACGCTCGGCACCACCGCGCCGGCGTCGGCGATCATGGATATCGCCAGCGCGCGCGACATCAACCTCGTGCCCGTCGACGACAAGACGATGAGCGAGCTGAAGAAGATCAATCCAGGCTACAACAAGCTCGTCATCAAGGCCGGCACCTATCCGAAGCAGGACAAGGACGTGCCCGCGATCGGCTACACGACCCACATCATCGCCGCCTGCGATCTGCCCGAAAACGTCGTCTACACCATGACCAAGACGATGGCCGTGCACGTCAACGACATGGCGGCGGTCGTGAAGCCGATAGCCGGATTGACGCCCAAGGACATGGCCATGGACATCGGCGTGCCGTTGCACAAGGGCGCGGCAAAGTACTACAAGGAGGTGGGCGCGATGTAGCACGCGGACGTTCGTTCCGCGAGCGACGGGGCGGTGCAAGGCCGCCCCGCTTATTTCCAGCCGGGGGGAGAGCGCAGTGTCCGAGATAGGCAGCACCGTCATCGTCTCGGAAGAGGCGCAGCCGACCACGCCGAGGAGCGTGGCTTTGCGATGGCTGATCAACGCCGTCGCCGTGGCGATGTCGCTCTACCACATGTACGTGGCCGCGTTCGGCCCGCCCGAGGCGATCGTCTTCCGCGGCACCCACCTGCTGTTCGCGCTGACGCTGGTGTTCCTTCTTTATCCGCTGCGGCCGGGCCGCTCGCCCGCCTGGCGCAGCGTTGACCTGCTGCTGCTCGCAATCGGCTTCGGTTTCGTCCTGCACATCTTTCTCAACTACGACTACTTCATCAACCGCATCATCTACATCGATGACCTCACCGCGACGGACAAATTCTACGCGGTGGCCGCGGTGGCGATCGTGCTCGA
>WNGK01003491.1_pt1 | contig 16971 bp, 17 predicted proteins | sample 5400601 | NCBI WGS metagenome assembly WNGK01 (sample SAMN13153376, study PRJNA577476) | soil metagenome | isolation source: 60 cm soil or saprolite under Garry oak tree replicate 1 | place: USA:California | collected 2016-06-15
GCTGGCGTCCGGCTGCCCGGCGGCCGAGCTCGATCAGGCCGGGCTGGCGGCGGCCGCGGCGGCGGCGGCCGACGGGCTGGCCGATCCGGCCGCGCTTGAGGCCGGCCGGGTGGTGCTGACCAGCCGTGGCCGGCTGCTGGCCGACGCGGTGATCCGCGGCCTGACCGGTTGACCGGCCCGCGCAAGGTGCCCAAGTACCCGGCTGGCCATACACTTGGCACTCGGGATGCAAGAGTGCCAGGGAGGTGTGCGCGTGCTCGACGACAGGAAGCTGGCTGTGCTGCGCGCCATCGTCGAGGACTACGTGTCGACCAACGAACCGGTCGGCTCGAAGTCCATCGTCGACCGGCACAACCTGGACGTGTCCCCGGCGACGATCCGTAACGACATGGCCGTGCTCGAGGAGCAGGGCTTCATCGTGCAGCCGCACACGAGCGCCGGCCGGGTGCCTACGGACAAGGGATACCGGCTGTTCGTAGACCGGCTGGGCGGGGTCAAGCCGTTCTCGGCGGCGGAGCGGCGGGCCATCGAGACGTTCCTGGCTGGCGCGTACGACCTGGACGATGTCGTCACCCGGACGGTCCGGCTGCTTGCGCAGCTGACCCGCCAGGTCGCCGTGGTGCAGTATCCCTCGCTCACCAGGTCCTCAGTCCGGCACATCGAGCTGGTGCCGCTGACCGACCGGCGGCTGCTGCTCGTCCTTATCACCGACACGGGCCGGGTGGAACAGCGGGCGATCGAGCTGCCCGGCCAGATCTCCGAGGACGCGATCACCCAGCTCCGCGCCGTGCTCAACGCCTGCCTCGACGGGCGCAGGCTGACCGATGTAGCGTCGGTGGTCGCGAACCTGCCCGAGCGGATCACGCCAAGCGAGCGCGCGAACGCGACAGCCGTGTTCTCCGTCATTCTGGAGAGCCTGGTCGTACGGCATGACGAGAAGGTCGTCGTGGGCGGGGCTGCCAACCTGACGCCGGCCGACTTCACCCGCGGCCTGCACGAGGTTCTCGAGGCACTGGAGGAACAGGTGGTGCTGATGCGCCTGCTCGGCGAGTCTGGCGACGAGGCATCGCTGACGGTGCGGATCGGCGCGGAGAATAAGGTCAAGGGGCTGCGGAGCACCTCGGTGGTGGCGGTGGGGTACGGCTCCGGTGACCAGACCCTGGCCAAGCTCGGCGTGCTCGGCCCGACCCGAATGGACTACCCGACGGCGATGGGAGCGGTGCGCGCGGTGGCACGGTACGTGGGCCAGATCCTGGCAGAGTCGTAGGAGTCCTGGTGGCCAACGATTATTACGGGATCCTGGGCGTCCGGCAGGACGCGGATGGCGACGAGATCAAGAAGGCGTACCGGCGGCTTGCCCGCGAGCTGCACCCGGACGTCAACCCCGATCCGCAGACCCAGGAGCGGTTCAAGGAGATCACCCAGGCTTACGAGGTGCTCTCCGATCCGGAGAAGCGCCAGATGTACGACCTCGGCGCCGACCCGTTCTCGCCGAGCGGCGCGAGCCAGGGCGGATTCGGGGCCGGGTTCCCGTTCAGCGACATCATGGACGCGTTCTTCGGCGCGGCGGCGGGCACCCGCGGGCCGCGCAGCCGGGCTCGCCGGGGCCGCAACGCGACCATCAGGGTGGAACTCGACCTCTCCGAATGCGCCTTCGGCACCACCAGGGACCTGGCCGTGGACACCGCGGTTGTCTGCCCGACCTGCTCGGGCGAGGGAACCGCGCCTGGCACCCACCCGCAGACCTGTGACGTGTGCGGCGGCCGCGGCGAGATCAGCCAGGTGACGAGATCGTTCCTGGGTCAGGTGATGGCATCGAGGCCGTGCCCGCAGTGCGGCGGCTACGGCACGGTCATCCGGCGCCCGTGCCCGGAGTGCGATGGCGACGGGCGGGTCAGGACCCGGCGCAACATCAAGGTGCGGATCCCGGCCGGCGTCGAGGACGGCACGCATATCCAGCTGGCCGGCGAGGGCGAGACCGGCCCGGGCGGCGGCCCGCCCGGCGACTTGTTCCTTGAGATCGTCCAGCGGCCGCACCCGATCTTCGAGCGGCAGGGCGATGACCTGCACTGCACGGTGACGATCCCGATGGTGGCCGCCGCGCTGGGCGCGACCCTGAACGTAGAGACGCTGGACGGCCCGGCGGACGTGGATATCCGGCCGGGCACGCAGTCCGGCCAGGCGATCCCGCTGTACGGCCAGGGCTCCGCGCACCTGAACGCCTCCGGTCGCGGCGACCTGCTGATCCACGTGACCGTGGAAACCCCGACCAGGCTGGAGCCTGAGCAGGAGAACCTGCTGCGAGAGCTTGCCAAGCTGCGCGGCGAGGAGTCACCGCCTGGCCGGTTCGCGCCGGGGCAGCAGGGCTTCTTCTCCCGGCTGCGTGATGCCTTCAACGGCCGCTGAGCTGGCCGGGAGCCTGCCTGCCCGGGACCATGGCGGCCGGGACCATGGCGGCCGGGACCATGGCGGCCGGGAGCCTGCGCTGAGGCCGCCGGTCTTCATCGCGGACGGCGCCCAGCTGCGGGCGGACCTGTTCGTGCTGTCCGGCCCGGAAGGGCGGCACGCCGCGACGGTGCGCAGGCTCACTGCCGGGGAGCGCGCCGACGTGACCGATGGCGCGGGCATGCTCGCCGAGTGCGAGGTCATCCGGAGCGGGCCGGGCCTGCTCGAACTCGCCGTGCTGGCCAGGCGCACCGAGCCGCCGCCCAGCCCGCGAATCGTCGTGGTGCAGGCGATTCCCAAGGGCGACCGCGGCGAGCTCGCGGTCGAGATCATGACCGAAGTCGGCGTTGATGTCATCGTGCCGTGGGCGGCTGAGCGATGCGTGGCCAGATGGCGCGGCGACCGCGGCGAGAGATCGCTTGCGCGCTGGCGGGCTACCGCCCGTGAGGCGGCCAAGCAGGCACGCCGCAGCAGGTTCCCGCAGGTCGCCGCGCTGGCCGAGACCGCGGCCGTGGCCAGGATCGCGGCCGCGGCAAGCCTCGCTGTGCTGCTCGATCCTGGCGGGCCGGCCGGTATCGCCGGCCTGCCGCTGCCGCCGGACGGCGACATCGTCGTCGTGGTCGGGCCGGAGGGCGGCATCAGTCCGGCCGAGGCCAGCTCGCTGACCGGCACCGGCGCGCGGAGCGCCCGGCTCGGCTGCTCGGTCCTGCGGACCTCGTCGGCCGGCGCGGTCGCCGCCGCGCTGCTGCTCAGCGCCAGCGGCCGGTGGGCCTGAGCCGCTGCAGCCCGGCCTGATCAGGCCGGTCCCGGCCTTGATCGGTCTGGTCCCGGCCTTGATCAGGTCCCGCCCCGGCCTTGATCAGGCCCGGTCCCGGCCCGGCTGACACGGCTCGCTGAGTCGCCCGGCCCGCGCCGCTAGCATGGCACGGTGCTAGTCGGGGGCGGCGGGCTTGCGGTGCCCGTGACCGTGCCGCCGGTGACCGGGGCCGGCGAGCCGGTCATGACCGCGGCTTCTGCCAATGTGCTTGGCGCCGGGCTGGCCCCAGGACTCGGGCTGATCGACGGGCTCGGATTGGTGTCGGTCGGCGTCGGCGTCGGCGTCGGCGTGACGCTCGGCGCCGGCGGCGTCGTCGTGACGTTCGGCACCGGGCTCTGGCTCGGCGCAACGGTGGCGGTACAGCTGGGCGTCGGGCTGGCCGTGGCGCTGGGGCTGGGCGGAATCGGCGCGGGCGTGCTGCCCGTGTGCAGGGGCAGCCAGGACTGGTTCGGCGGGACCAACTCCTGGCCAGTGCCGTTGACCCCGCCGCCGCTGGTCTGACCACCGGTCTTGCTTTCGCGCTGGCCGAGTCCGGTATTCACGCCGCGCTGCGTGATCGTGTGCTGCAGCGCACTGATCGCGAAGGCGCCGGATCCGATGATCACGGCGAACGCAGCCATCGCGGCCGCCGGGCGCAGCCATCTTGGTCCGGTCTTGATTATGCCGCCGCCGGTGCGGAGCCAGGCCAGCGCCAGGCCGAGCCGGGCGAACGCGGGCCCGAGCCGGGCGAACGCGGGCCCGATCCGGGCGAACGCGGGCCCGATCCGGGCGAACGCGGGCCCGAGCCGGGCGAACGCTGGCCCGATCCGCGCGAACGCGGGCCCGATCCGCACGAACGCGGGCCCGAGCCGGGCGAACGCGGGCCCGAGCCGGGCGAACGCTGGCCCGATCCGGCCGAAGGCGGGCCCGATCCGGCTGAAGGCCTGGCCGATCCGCAGGTGCAGCCAGCTGAGAAAGGGCCTGACCCGGAGCGCGGCGGGCTCCGCTCCACACATCATCCAGGCCGCGACCGTCGGCCGCGGCGCGGTTAGCCGGGCGCGTATTCGCTCGAGGCCGTCTCCGGCTGGCTCGACCGAGTCGCCCGCAGCGCGCAGCGCGCGGCGCAGCAGGTCCTCGTGTTCACGAGTCGGATATGTCATGGATTCCGCTCCAGGCCTTCCGTTGCCCCCCTTGTCCCGGTCATACGTCCCGCTCCAGCACGCTGCGGAGTGCGGCCATTGCCCTGGCCGTATGACTTTTCACGGCCCCCCTGCTGATGCCCATGGTCATCGCGATCTGGGCCTCCGACAGGTCCCCGTAGTAGCGCAGCACCAGCGCTTCACGCTGCCGCGCGGGCAGCGTGCGCAGTGCGGTGACCACGGCCGAGCGCTCCAGCTGGGCGATCGCGCCCTGCTCGGCACTCGGCATGTCCGGTGGCGGCTTCGGCGCGTTCCGGTCGACTACCACGCGATGCCGTAGCACGGAGCGGGACCTGTTCACGACCGACTGCCGCAGGTAGGACAGCGCCTTCTCGTTGTCCCTCAGCCGGCGCCAGCCGTCGTGCATGGCGACGAACGAGTCCTGCACGACTTCTTCCGCAGTCGAAACGTCACGCAGCAGCAGCGCCGCCAGGCGGACGAGCGAGCGGTAGTGCGTGCTGTAGAGCGCGGTCACTGCCCGGTCGGCATCCCAGTCGGCCGGGACCGCCCCTAGAGCGCTGTCCGCTACCAGGGTTTCGGTCACTTGAGTTGGACGCGCAGCGGCGTCGCCAGGTTCACCCGTTGTCATGTCTGTTTTTTCGCGCCGGTTCCTCGCCGACTGGCCTCAACGATCCTCCGCCCACGTCCGCTCCATGCCAGGTCTGCATCGCCGCACATCACGGTGCACCGTCGCGAACCGCCAGCGAATGGCGTGCCGGGCGCCGCGGCACGCCGGATCAAGCCTGCCTGCGATGTGCTCGCAGCGGTGATTCGCCGAGGATTCGCAGTAGAGCAACCATATATGTCGGCAGTCGCTCGGACGCGCTACAAGTTAAGATCGTTGCATGGCTGACTGCCTCTTTTGCAGCATCGCAGCAGGTGACGCCGCGGCGACGCGCGTGCTTGAGAGTACCCGCACGATAGCGTTCCGCGATATCCGCCCGCAGGCGCCGACCCATGTGCTTGTGATACCCAAAGACCACTATCCTGATCTCGCCGCGCTGGCCCGCGCGGGTGCCGGGCTGCTTGACGAGGTCGCGGCTCAGGCACACCTGATCGCCGCAGCCGCCGGCATTGACGGCACCGGCTACCGGGTCGTGTTCAATACCGGCCCGCAGGCTGGGCAAACCGTTCAGCACGTGCACGCGCACGTTCTCGGCGGCCGGGCGATGACCTGGCCGCCTGGATGAAGCCCGGCAGGAGGCCTGGCAGATAGCATGGCGAACATGCGGGCGCGGCAGCGCCCAGGCGGGGAAAGGCAATTGACGCAAGATTCAGGCGATTCGGCGAGCCGTGCGCTCTCGGCGGGCAAAAGCGACACCCGGGTAAAGATCGTAATTCCGGATGACCACTCGATGGTGATCCTGCTCGGATCTGGCGACGAGCTGCTGCAGGTAATCGAGCGTGACTTCGCGGCCGACATTCATGTCCGCGGTAACGAGATTACGGTGACCGGCCCGGATACCGAGACCACCCTGGTGGCCAGGCTCTTCGAAGAGCTGACCAAGCTGGTCGCCAGCGGCACGGAACTGTCCGTCGGCGTGGTGGAGCAGACCGTCTCCATGCTGCGCAATCGGCCTGCCGCCCGGCCCGACGAGGTACTCACCCTGGACATCCTGTCCGCCCGCGGCCGCACGATCCGGCCGAAGACGCTGAACCAGAAACGTTACGTGGATGCCATCGACTCGCACACGATCGTCTTCGCCATTGGCCCTGCCGGTACGGGAAAGACGTACCTGGCGATGGCCAAGGCGGTGAAGGCGCTGCAGGCTAAGGAAGTGAACCGGATCATCCTCACCCGGCCGGCCGTGGAGGCCGGGGAGCGGCTCGGCTTCCTGCCCGGCACGCTGTACGAGAAGATCGACCCGTACCTCCGGCCGCTCTATGACGCCCTGCACGACATGCTCGACCCGGACACGATCCCGCGGCTGCTGGCCGCCGGCACGATCGAGATCGCCCCGCTCGCCTACATGCGGGGCCGCACCCTGAACGACTCGTTCATCATCCTCGACGAGGCGCAGAACACCTCGCCCGAGCAGATGAAGATGTTCCTTACCCGGCTCGGCTTCGGCGCCAGGATCGTCGTCACGGGCGACGTCACCCAGGTAGACCTGCCGTCTGGTCAGCTCAGCGGCCTGCGGCTGGTCCAGGACATCCTTGACGGCGTCGATGACGTCTATTTCTCCCGGCTGACCAGCCACGACGTCGTCCGGCACAAGCTGGTGGCCGACATCGTGGACGCCTACGAGAGGTACGACGCACGCCAGGACAGGACCGCGGATGCGCAGCGGCCGGCCGCGGGCCGGTCCCGCCGGCCGGGCAACCGGGCCCGGTGACCGGCCGCGTGAGCGTCGAGATTGCGAACGAATCGGGTACCGAGGTCGATGAGGCTGACCTGGCGGCGATCGCCCGCCATGTGCTCGACGGCATGCGCGTGCATCCACTGGCCGAGCTGTCCGTCCTGCTCGTCGACGAGCCTGCCATGACCGACCTGCACGAGCGCTGGCTGGGCGAGCCAGGCCCGACCGACGTGCTGGCGTTCCCGATGGATGAGCTGAGGTCGGCCCACCAGGCGGGCGGGCGGGCCGATCGGGCACAGCAGCACGCCGCCGAGTCAGGCCCGGTCCCCGGGCTGCTCGGCGACGTGGTGCTGTGCCCGCAGGTTGCCGCTGAGCAGGCCCGCAAGGCAAACCATGACGTTCAGGCCGAGCTTGAGCTGTTGTGCACGCACGGCATACTGCACCTGCTCGGATACGATCACGCGGATCCGGGCGAGCACGCCGAGATGTTCGGCCTGCAGGACAAGCTGCTTGCTGCCTGGCGCGCGGAGCGCGGATCCGGCGACCCGGCTGGCCTGGACGCGCCAGAAGGGCAAGAAGGGCAAGGGTGACACCGCGATGGGCTGGCTGGCCGTCGCCGCGCTCGCGCTGATCGCCGTGGCCGCGTGCTGCGCAACCGCTGAAGTCGCGCTGCTCAGGGTTTCCAGGGCGGGCGCGAAGGAGCTAGGCCGCACGGCAGGCGAGCCCTCGTCGGCGCTGCGGGCCGTGCTGGCCGAGGTGCCCCGCTACCTGAGCGTGCTGTCCCTGGCCCGGGTGGCGGCCGAGACAGGCGCGACGGTCCTGGTGACCGCGGTGCTGCTGCATGAGATCGGGCCCGGCTGGCGGGTGTTCGCGACCGCCGCCGCGATCATGATCGTGGCCGTCTACGCCGCCACCGTGCTGATACCGCGCAGCGCCGAGCGCCAGCACCCGGCCCGGGTCGCCCTCGCCGCCGCGGCGATCCTGCATCCCGTCGTCCGCTTCCTCGGCCCGCTGCCGCGACTCCTCGGCGCGGCAGGCCGCCGGCGCGGCGGCAAGGGATCATCCGGCTCCGAGGAGGACCTTCGCGGCCTGGTGGACCTGCTGGAGCAGCGCCGGGTCATCCAGCCCGGCGAGCGCGCCATGATCCATTCGGTGTTCGAGCTTGGCGACACGATCGTGCGAGAGGTCATGGTGCCGCGTACCGACATGGTGTTCGTCGAGCGGGGCAAGACCCTGCGCCAGGCGCTTTCGCTTGCGCTGCGCAGCGGCTTTTCCCGGATTCCGGTGATCGGCGAGAACCTCGACGACGTAGTCGGAATCGCCTATCTCAAGGACATCGTCACCCGCAGCCAGGAGCACAGGGAATGCGAGTCCGTCGAGAAGGTTTCCTCGATCATGCGCCCGGCACCCTTCGTGCCGGAAAGCAAGCCGATTGACGAACTGCTCAAGGAGATGCAGGCGCGGCAGATCCATCTCGCGATCGTGATCGACGAGTACGGCGGGACGGCAGGGCTCGTCACCATCGAGGACATCCTCGAGGAGATCGTCGGGGAGATCACGGACGAGTACGACCAGGAGCAGCCCCCGGTGGAATGGATCGAGGAAGGACACCGCGCCAGGGTCACCGCCCGGCTGCCAGTCGAGGAACTCGAGGAGCTATTCAACGTCAGGATCGACGCGGAGGACGTGGAAACCGTGGGCGGCCTGCTTGCCCAGCAGCTCGGCCGGGTGCCGATCGCCGGGTCGGTGGCGACGGTGCAGGGGCTGAAGCTGACGGCGGAGAGCCTGGCCGGGCGGCGGAACAGGATCGGGAATGTCACCGTGCAGCGCATCGTGCCTTCGGCAGCATCGTCCGACCCGCCCAGCCCGGCCGGCCAGCCCTAGCCACCGAGCCAGGCAGCCCTAGCCACCGAGCCAGGCAGGGCCGCCGGTCATGGCGCCAGCGCGGCAGGGCGGGAGCGCCGGGAGCGGCACCGCACTAGAGTTGGCCGCGTGAGCGAGGCTCAGCCCGGCCCTGAGGACATCAAGATCATTACTCTTGCCCGGTCGGCGCGTGCCCGGGTGGCGGCAGCCGAGGGCGCGGCGGTCCGCGACGAGACCGGCCGTACCTATGCGGCGGCGGCCGTCGCCCTGCCGTCGCTGCGGCTCTCCGCGCTGCGGCTGGCCGTCGCCATGGCGGTATCAAGCGGCGCGGCCGGCCTGGAGGCGGCAGCCCTGGTCAGCGAGGCGGATGAGCCCGATTCGGCCGACCTGGCCGTAATTCGAGACATCGGCCCGGACGCGATCGTGTTCCACGCGAGCCCGGACGGCACGGTGCGGGCCACGCTGCGGCCCTGATCAGCCCTCGCCCGCCGCCCGGCGCGTCGCCGCCACCCGGCGTTAGGCCGATAGCGCGCAGGTAGGGGAGAATCACCCGCGTGGGACGACCACGGCAGACTCAGCGAGCAGCCAGGCCGGCGCCGCAGCCGGAGTTCAGGTCGGGCTTCGCCTGCTTCGCCGGGCGACCCAACGTCGGCAAGTCGACGCTGATGAACGCGCTCGTCGGTACCAAGATCGCCATCACGAGCAGCCGTCCGCAGACCACCCGGCGGGCGATCCGCGGCATCGTGCACCGGCCCGATGCACAGCTGATCATCGTCGACACGCCGGGGCTGCACCGCCCTCGCACGCTGCTCGGCGAGCGGCTGGACAGCCTGGTGCGGTCCACGCTCGCCGAGGTCGACGTAATCGGATTCTGCCTGCCGGCCAGCGACCGGATCGGGCCGGGCGACCGGTACCTGGCCGGCCAGCTGGCCAGCCTCGGCAAGACGCCGGTGGTGGCCATCGTCACCAAGACCGACCAGGCGTCGCGGGATCAGGTGGCAGCGCAGCTTGCCGCGGTCGCGGAACTCGGCGACTGGGCCGACGTAGTGCCGGTCTCCGCCGTATCCGGCTTCCAGCTGGACGTGCTGGCCGACGTGCTCGTCTCGCATCTGCCGCCGGGCGCGCCGTTGTACCCGGATGGCGACCTGACCGACGAGCCCGAACAGCAACTGGTGGCCGAGCTGATCCGCGAAGCCATCCTGGAGGGGGTGCGGGATGAGCTCCCGCACTCGATCGCCGTGGTGGTGGAGGAAATGGCGCCGCGGCCAGGCCGGGACGACCTGATCGACGTGCACGCCGTGATGTACGTGGAGCGGTCCAGCCAGAAGGCCATCGTGATCGGCGCCAAGGGCGCGCGGCTGAAGGAAGTCGGCAGCCAGGCGCGGCGGCAGATCGAGGCGTTGCTGGGCACGCGGGTCTACCTCGACCTGCGGATAAAGATCGCCAAGGACTGGCAGCGGGATCCGAAGCAGCTGCGCCGCCTCGGCTTCTACGACTGAAACGCGCCCGGCCCTCGCGGCCCGAGCACGTTCGTGACATGCGGTATCGCTCGACGCGCAGAACCGTTGGGGCGGTAGAACCCCGGCGGTGCGGGACAATGGCCGGGTGAGCGTCTATCGCGACGACGGCATCGTGCTGCGTACCCACAAGCTGGGCGAGGCGGACCGGATCGTCACCCTGCTCGGCCGCCGCAGCGGGCGGGTGCGCGCGGTAGCCAAGGGCGTGCGGCGGACCAAGTCGAGATTCGGCGCACGGCTGGAGCCGTTCACTCATGTCGATCTCCAGCTCTACACCGGGCGGTCACTGGACGTGATCACCCAGGCCGAGACGCTGCGGCCGTACGGGGAGCCGCTGGCAGCCGACTACCCGCGGTACACCACGGGCACGGCGATGCTGGAGACTGCCGAGCGGTTCACGCCGGTCGAGAAGGAACCGGCGCTGCGGCAGTTCCTGCTGCTCGTCGGAGGACTGCGGGCACTGGGCGAGGGGGAGCACGACCCGCGGCTCGTGCTCGACGCGTATCTGCTGCGCTCGCTCGCCGTCGCCGGGTACGCGCCCGCACTGGATGAATGCGCGATCTGCGGCGCCCGGGCGCCCCGGCCAGCGGGGCAGGCCGGACCGGAGCCAGGACCGGGGCCGGCGGCCGGACCGGAGCCAGGACCGGGGCCGGCGGCCGGACCTGCGCCGGTCACCGGCCGGCCGGCCCGGGCGCCGGCCGCGTTCCGTGCGTTCGCGATACCGGCGGGCGGCCTGGTCTGCCGGTCCTGCCGTGCGCCCGGCGCGGCGACGCCGTCGGCGCAGACGATCGAGCTGATGAGCGCGCTGATGAGCGGTGACTGGCCGCATGCCGACGCGAGTGAGCGGCGGCATCAGGTCGAGTGCAGCGGGCTGGTCGCCGCATACCTGCAATGGCACCTGGAGCACTCGATCCGCTCACTCAAGCACGTGGAGCACGCGTGACGCGCCAGGTCCGGCCGCCGTACCCGCATCCAGGCGGCGCGCGGCCGCCCGCGATCCCGGCCGCCTTCGTGCCGCGGCACGTGGCCCTCGTCATGGACGGCAACGGTCGCTGGGCCAAGCAGCGCGGCCTGCCGCGGACGGAAGGTCACAAGCGCGGCGAGTACTCGCTGTTCGACGTGATCATGGGAGCAATCGAGCTTGGCATCCCGTACCTGTCCGCGTACGCGTTCTCCACCGAGAACTGGCGGCGCTCGCCGGACGAGGTCCGCTTCCTGATGGGCTTCAACCGTGATGTGATCCGCCGCCGCCGCGACCAGCTGAACGAGATGGGCGTGCGGGTCCGCTGGGCTGGCCGGCGCCCGCGGCTGTGGCGCAGCGTGATCAGCGAGCTCGAGGACGCGGAGCAGCTGACCGTCGGCAACTCCGTGCTCACCCTGCAGTTCTGCGTCAACTACGGCGGCCGTGCCGAGATCGCCGATGCCGCGGCGGCGCTCGCGGCCGATGTCGCGGCGGGAAAGCTGCGGGCCGACCGGATCGACGAGAACGTGTTCGCCAGTTATCTCGACGAGCCGGGAATTCCCGACGTCGACTTGTTCATCCGGTCCTCCGGCGAGCAGCGGACGTCGAACTTCCTGATCTGGCAGTCCGCGTACGCCGAGTTCGTGTTCCTTGACACGCTCTTTCCCGACTTCGACCGCCGCCACCTGTGGCACGCCTGCGAGATATTCGCGAGCCGGGACCGCCGGTACGGCGGCGCCGAGCCCAGCCCGGCCGGGCCTGATCCGGCCGAGCCGCCCTCCCAGGACTAGGCCGCGGGACGAGACACCCGGCCAGGCTGCGGGCCCCGGCGGCCCTGGCCGGGACTGGGCCCCGGCCGGGAGCATCGGGCAACTGTCCCTGGTATCGGCCAGCCCGCCCGGGCCGCCTGGGGCGAGCCGCCCGGGCCGCCTGGGGCGAGCCGCCCGGGCCGCCTGGGGCGAGCCGCCCGGGACCGCGTCAGCGAGCAGCCTGCAGGACGGCGAGCGCAAGTACGCAAGCGACCGCGGCGACGCGGCCGGCCCGGCCGGGCCCGCCCAGCCGGGGCCACGACAGGTAGCCGAGCCAGCCGATGAAGACGGCGACCACGCAGAGCGCCGCCGCGCCGGCCAGGCCCCGGACGGCAAACCCTGCCACCAGCAGCCCGGCAAGCACGAGCGGCGGGAGCCAGGCCGGCAACTGGCGCAGGAACACCAGCGGCGCTGCGCTGCGCCGTTCCACCGCCAGCCTGCCGCCGCCAGGCCGGGGCGTCGCCGGAGTCCCGCGGTCCGGCCGCCGCCGTTGCGGCCGGGGCCGTTGCGGCTGGCGTCGTTGCGGCTGCCGCTGTGGTGGCCGCGCTGGCCGGTTCGGTGTCACGGTCGCCGGCCTCCCGGTCAAGACCTGACTGCTGCTGATGCACCAGGCTGCCTCACGGTACACCCGCAGCGCCTGTGCCACTCGCCTGTGCTCACTCGCCTGTGCTCACTCGCCTGTGCTCACTCGCCGAGCGGCACAGGCGATGCTCGGCCGACCTGCCGGTCGCTCAGGGAGAACATGCTGGCGTCATTCAGCGGCTGTCACAGCAATCGTCCTCAGTGACTGGTGTGTATGCCGCGGCCAGTGTGGCGTCGCGGTGCCATTTCCCCCTAGTCCGGCTCACGTCATGTGACACCTTGTTCCGTACCAGCATCGAACCAATTGTCCTGATTTTCTGGCATTATTGTTAGGATAGCCAATTGTAGCTAGTTAGATATTAGTAGAAATGCTTTAGTGCTGATACGGTGTGACAACGCCCGCCGGACCTGGCGCCCGGCGCTGTACTATTTCCTGCGAGGCCCGGACCCTGCTTGCCGGCGCCGCTTTACCTGGCAGCCTCGCAGAGCGCAGCTCGCGATGGAGAACACGGCGCGGGGGGAGGGGCCGGATTCGGCGGCCCCAGAACACGTGCGGGGGCCCGTGTTGTATCTCCGGCTCCTGCGGCCTGCGGTCGCCTCGGCCGCCGTTTCGTACAGGGGGATTCACCATGATCAAGTACATCCATCGCATCGCGACCGTCGGTGCGATCAGCGCGGGCCTGGCTCTCGCTGCCGCATTACCGGCCGGCGCATCGATCGGCCCGGCGTTTACCAGCCACGAGCAAGCCGCCTACGCGGTCACCAACGCCAGGTTCCGGTTCGTCCAAACGACGTTCACGCTGCCGAACGCCACCACGTTCGCCAGCGAGGTCGGCGCCCTGGGCATCTCCGTCCAGCTGATCTCCAGCGAGAACACCTGGATGGTGTTCAGCTTCAACACCACCACCGCCTCCGGTGTCTACTCCGCGAGTTTCGCGAACGAGTTCAACGGCGGGCAGTCGATCGGCGCAACCGGCACGCTCGGCACGACCGGCTGGGCCAAGGCGGGCGACTCGGTGACGCTGTCGATCTTCTACGACCGCGCCGGGCACGACCACCTGACCGCGGTTGACAACACGAGCGGCGAGGCGCACTTCGCCAGTGTCGCCATCCCGTCGACGCAATACACCCAGGCCCGTGTGGGCACGGAATTCGGCGCCACGCCAAATTCCACCGCGCCGTACACGGCCCCGGCCAACGAGACTCGTCTCGTCACGCTCAACGACATCCACCTGACGTCTTACAGCGGGCACCGCGCCGGGCTGGTGTCGTGGTGGGAGCGCCATAAGGTGTTCATGGTGAGCAACAGCAACGTGGTCGAGATCGCGCCGCACGGCGTTTTCAATCTCGGCCGCTCGTTCAGCGTCTTCATGGAGCCGTAAGCACTCACTCACTCACTCACTCACTCACTCACTCACTCACTCACTCACTCACTCACTCACTCACTCACTCACGCCCTGGCCCGCTCCGTTGCCTTCCGCGACGAGCGGGCCAGGGCCTTTTCGTCCGGCGTTCGCTGATGTTTTGACGTCAACGCGGTAAAGATACGGTCTGCCGCCAGGCCAGCGGGCCGGGCTGCGGGCCACGATGGCCCGGCTGCCCGGGGCCGGCAGGCCGGCCGCGCCGCTAAGCTTGGCTACTGACCGCGCCCCAGCTGATGAGCGCTGAGACAGAGCCGCCGACCGCCAGCCGGATGGAGATATTGATGGCCCGCCGCAGTGACCGCCTGGACACCATCGTCAGTCTCTGCAAGCGGCGGGGGATTGTCTTCCCGTCCAGCGAGATCTATGGCGGCCTCCGGGCCTCCTGGGACTACGGCCCGCTCGGCGTCGAGATAAAGAACAACATCAAGCGCCTGTGGTGGCGCACGATGGTGCAGGAGCGCGACGACATCGTCGGGCTCGACTCCTCGGTGATCCTGGCCCGTGAGGTGTGGGAGGCCAGCGGCCACGTCACCGAGTTCGTCGACCCGCTCACCGAATGCCAGTCCTGCCACAAGCGATTCCGGGCGGATCACCTGCTCGAGGCCTACGCCGATAAGCACGGCCACCCGCCGGAGGACGGCCTCGCCAGCCTGGCCTGCCCGAACTGCGGCACCAGGGGCGCCCTGTCGCCGCCGCGCATGTTCAACCAGTTGCTGCGCACCTACCTCGGCCCGGTGCAGGACGAGTCCGGGCTGGCCTACCTGCGGCCCGAGACTGCCCAGGGCATCTTCATCAACTACCGCAACGTGCTGCAGACATCCCGCAAGAAGCTGCCGTTCGGCATCGGCCAGATCGGCAAGTCCTTCCGCAACGAGATAACCCCCGGCAATTTCATCTTCCGCACCCGTGAGTTCGAGCAGATGGAGATGGAGTTCTTCGTCCAGCCCGGCACCGATGAGGAATGGCACGAGCGCTGGATCGACGAGCGGCTGAACTGGCATCTCGGCCTCGGGATAAGCAGGGACAACCTGCGGCTTTACGAGCACCCCAAGGAAAAGCTGTCGCACTACTCGAAGCGGACCGTCGACATCGAGTACAAATTTGACTTCCCCGGCAGCGAGTGGGGCGAGCTTGAGGGCATCGCCAACCGCACCGACTTCGACCTGACTACCCACGGGAAGGCGTCCGGCCAGGACATGTCCTACCTCGACCCGGAGTCGGGGGAGCGGTACGTCCCCTACGTGGTCGAGCCGGCCCTTGGCGTCGACCGCACGCTGCTCGTGCACCTGCTCGACGGCTACGCCGAGGACGAGGCGCCGGATGCCAAGGGCAAGCTGGAGAAGCGAACCGTGCTGCGGCTCGATCACCGCATCGCCCCGGTCAAGGTGGCCGTCCTGCCGCTGTCACGCAACGCCGACCTGTCCCCGAAGGCCAGGGACGTCGCCGCCGAACTCCGGCGGCACTGGAACGCCGATTTCGACGACGCCAGCGCCATCGGCCGGCGCTACCGCCGCCAGGACGAGATCGGCACCCCGTACTGCGTAACCGTGGATTTCGAAACCCTCGAGGACCAGGCAGTCACCGTTCGCGAGCGGGACTCGATGAAGCAGGAGCGGATCGGCATCGATGGGCTGACTGCCTATCTTTCTGAACGGATGGCCGGCTGCTAGTCGATCAGCCCTGGCCAGTCCCGGCTGCTGGCCAGTCCCGGCTAGCCGCCTGCCGAGGTCATGGCGGCCTGCAACTGCGCCTTGGACTCCCCGGTTCCGCACGCTGCGCCGGCCTCCGGCGTTGTCGCGGTGTAATGCCGGATGCCGACCCGGTAGTGGACGGCCATCGCCTGCACCGTCCAGCATTGTCCGGTGGCCGGCGGGCCAGCCTCCGCGACCAGCCCGAGGCTGGATACCGGCACTAGGTTGCCGGTGACCCGGTCGAGCACCTTCCGGCTGGGCGGAAAGGCCAGCCCGGCCAGGGCCAGCCGCCCGCCGGCGCATCGGGTGCTGACCGCCTGGCCGTCCGGCCCGGTTAGCAAGCCGAGGCTCGAGCATCCCTGGTCTCGTGCGGCGTAGACGGTGATCAGCCGCGGTGCCGGGTAGCCGTTGCCGCCGCCGACCAGCGTGACCCCGTTGACGATGGCCGGCGCCCGGCCGTGGTTGATCACGTCGATGACAAGTCCGACCGGCGCGCCACGGGTGTCAAGGATGCCGGCGACGCTGAACGAGCCGAACGTCAGCGGGCCGTTGCCGAGGCCGATCGGGCCACGGTCGAGAAAGGCTCCGATGCCAAGCAGCACTACCACCACCGCAGCCAGAACCCACGAGTGCCGAGTGGCAGGGCGCGGCCTCATGTCCCCTCCGGGCTGCCGACTGGTTGGGCCGATAGTAATGTGTCCCGCCGCCTGAAGGAGAACTTGTTCGCCGCTGCGTCACGTGACCGTGTCTCCGGTGGTCGGTCATGCTCGATAGAGTCCCAGGGAGGGGCCGTGAGGCCACAAATGACATAGCCGCCCTGCGTCCGGGCCTCGTGCCGGGCCGGCGGCATCATGAGGAGAGCGTGCAGTGCCGAAGCTCGTCTATGACTTCACCGAGGGCAATAAGGACCTGAAGGACCTGCTGGGCGGCAAGGGAGCCAACCTGGCCGAGATGACCAACCTGGGCCTGCCCGTCCCGCCCGGTTTCATCGTCAGCACCGATGCATGCCGCCATTACCTGCGGGAGGGCGACGTCCCCGCGGGCCTGGACGAGGAGATCACTTCCCACCTGCGGGACCTGGAAGCCAAGATGGGCAGGCATCTGGGCGACCACGCCGACCCGCTGCTGGTCAGCGTCCGGTCCGGGGCCAAGTTCTCCATGCCGGGCATGATGGAGACCGTGCTGAACATCGGCCTGTCCGATGAGTCGGTGCACGGCCTGGCGAAGCAGGCGGGCAGCGAGCGCTTCGCCTGGGACTCCTACCGGCGGCTGATCCAGATGTTCGGCAAGACCGTGCTTGACATCGACGGCGCGGCATTCGAGCACGCGATCGATGCCGCCAAGACGGCGAAGGGCACCAAGAACGACCTGGACCTGGACGCCG
>WNGK01003492.1_pt1 | contig 16970 bp, 9 predicted proteins | sample 5400601 | NCBI WGS metagenome assembly WNGK01 (sample SAMN13153376, study PRJNA577476) | soil metagenome | isolation source: 60 cm soil or saprolite under Garry oak tree replicate 1 | place: USA:California | collected 2016-06-15
TCCCCTGCCCTGGAGCAGGTCTTATCTCAGCTCAAAGGGGTGCGCACCTCGATGCGCGGGTGGAGAGCATGCTGTCCTGCACATGCTGATCGCAAACCCAGCTTGAGCATCGGTCTGGGCGAGCACGGGCAGGTTTTACTCAAGTGCTTCGCCGGGTGCTCGCTCGAACGCATTGTGGAAGCCATGGGTCTCACCATGACCGATCTCTTTCCCGATACGGCCTCCACATCTGATGGGCAGGCTGCACCTCCGGGTCATACGCATCATCCCACCCACCCTACGCTCAACCTTGTTGACCTGGCGCTGGAGAAGCAGCTACCCTGGAAGTTTCTGTTCAGTCTAGGGGTGATGGAGCATCCCTCCGGTGGCTTGCAGATCCCCTATCATCTGCCAGATGGCACGCTGGCACCACGCCACCGCATCAGAACGACGCTGGTTGCCAAGGAGGGATCGCGCTGGAGCAAGGGCGAAGGCACGATCGTGCCCTATGGTCTGGATCGGCTGGAGGAGGCCAGAAAAGCTGGCTCCCTGGTGCTGGTGGAAGGGGAATCGGACTGCTGGACGCTCTGGTACCACGGTTTCCCGGCGTTAGGACTACCCGGCGCTGAGATGGCCAGGACCCTGGAGGAGTCTATGCTCTCTGGCATTGACCGGCTCTATATCATGCAGGAACACGATGCCGGGGGCACGGCATTTGTGAACCAGCTCACGCGTAAGCTGGAAAGCTGGAAGTGGCCGGGAAAAGCCTTTGTGCTCCGCTTAGAGGGTGCCAAAGACCCCAACGAGTTGCACCAACAAGACAGGCAAGGGTTCCGCACCGCCTTCCAGCGTGCGCTGGATCAGGCTGAGCCGCTCTCCTCCCGTAGTTCTCACTTGGCCTCGTCACCACCCCAACAGGGTCAGCCCGCTATCTTCAGCCTGCCGGACCTGCTGTCCTGGGAGTTGGCGCCGGTGCGCTGGACCATCCCAGACATATTACCAGAGGGGTTGACGCTCCTGGCGGGTAAACCCAAGCTGGGGAAAAGCTGGCTGGCACTCTCTGTCGCGCTCTCCATTGCGGCGGGCGGTGTGGCTCTGGGCGCACAGCCCGTTGAGAGAGGCGATGTCCTCTACCTGGCACTGGAGGATAACGCGCGCCGCTTGCAGTCACGCGCCAGGCGCCTGCTCACATCCATGACGGAGACTCCAAACAACCTGGAGTTTGCCCTGGACTGGCCACGACTGGGTGAGGGAGGACTGGCCTACCTGGAAGAGTATCTCAAGGCGCATCCCAATCTGCGGCTGGTGGTCATCGATACCTGGGCCAGAGTTGCGCCACCCTCTGGTGAGCGCCGCTGTTCGCAGTATGAGGGGGATTATGCGTCGCTCACCCCCCTCAAGCGGCTGGCCGACACCTACCACGTCTCGATCCTGGCGGTGCACCACCTGCGCAAAACTGGCTCCAGCGATGTGCTGGATGAAATCATCGGCTCGACGGGTGTGACCGGGGCTGTCGACGGGACGCTGATCTTGAAACGCGATCGTGGGCAGACCGATGCTACGCTCTTTGTCACCGGGCGCGATGTCGAACGCGAGCAGCAGCTGGCCCTGAGCTTTGATGCCACGACCGCGCTGTGGACCCTGGTCGGCAACGCCGAAGAACTCTGCTGCACCAGGGCGCGCCAGGAGATACTCGACCTGTTGCGCGAGCAGGGTCCCGATGGGATGAGTGCGCGGGAGATTGCCGCAACGCTCCCGAAGAACTATCACACGACGCGCTCGCTGCTGCGCAAGATGGAGGATGCCGGGGAGGTCAGACACGCTGACGGGCACTACCTTGCAGTCTCTGTGGAAAGCCGTCACAGTCAATGGCCGCCATTGCATGGAAACAATAATAAAGAACAGCAAGAAAAACAGCAACCAACTGATAGTGCTGCGAGTGGCTCATGACCACTTTGGGGGCAAACTGCTCGCTTGATAATACAGGAAATAAGCAAAGGAAGTACTTGCATTTGTAGCAAGATTTGGGTAGACTTTCCATACCTCTTGGATCATACACGCTTTTGCTGGTGTTTTTTGTCCATGCAAAAGCACATGCTATCCTCATGAAGAGGGAAGAACAGCCAGTCCTCACTGACACTATGCAATGGAGGTGCAAGCAATGTTATCAGAATACCCTATCCATGCCGGGCTACCAGCGACTGATCTGGAACGGGCCAAACGCTTCTACGCCGACAAGTTGGGACTGACCCCAGAGAGTGAAGGGCCAGATGGCCTGTTCTATCGTTGTGGTGGAAGCACCAGATTTCTTGTCTTTCCCTCTGGAGGAACTGCCAGTGGGACCCACACGCAGATGACATGGAACACTCCCGATATCGAGGTCGCAGTGGCTGACCTCAAAGCCCGAGGAGTGGTCTTTGAAGAGTACGACACACCGGAGGTGAAGACCGTCAAGAGTGTGGCGACACTTGGGCAGAGCAAAGGAGCCTGGTTTAAAGATAGCGAAGGTAATCTGCTGGCGTTAGGACAGTTTGACTAGCGGTCAAAAGCAGCAGTACATGTGCCAGTGGGGAGAACTCCTTCCATCATCACTTGCACCATCGCCCTGAACAAGACCGTATGTGGCTTCCTTGCCCAATGGCGAGTGAAGCAGCTGCAGAAGTGCCTATGACCCACATCTTGGTGGTGTAGCTCAGGAGGAAGAGCGCCCTACAACTGGGAGAGGGAGGACCTCCTCCAGGCCTGCGAAACCCGGCAGCATAAGGGGAGCCCAGTAGGCGATAGTGCGGATGCACGAGAAACGAGACGTCACACCGATAACAGCAGGCACACGCAGTAAGGGAAGTGCGTTGAGGGGCCGCTGGATTAGTCGCGGGTTCGAGTCCTGCCACCACCATTTTTCCCTCATGTTACAATGCATGAAGGACGCGTTTTCGGAGCAAAGGAAAGCCTGCTCTGCCATACCCTTGTCTTTTAATCAATTTCAGCTTGGTCACGTGTCCCTCAACCATGCCGTTATTGATCCACCAAGTGAGGCCAGCTCTCACGGCATCTTTGTCTTTCTCGATTCCAGAGGCAAAAGACTGGAGTTCAGGCAGCTTGCTGCTTGCTACCTGGTCAAGCCAGGCATTGAGGTGTTCTCCAGTGCGGGTGCGCAACATCTGGGCAAATTGCTGAACCAGGTCATAGGCCAGATTGACCTCTGGGTGAAGCTGACGAAATTTGGCCAACATTTCCTGCTCTTCGGTACGCAGTTTTTCAGGCCGACGTAGAAACAGGAAGGAAGCTTGTCGTGCAGGAGCGAGAGTCGATGTCTTCGATAGGGAGTCTCGGGGTATTTTTCGCCCCTCTGGAAGCAGACGGACCAGGTTGTCACGGACACTCTCATAAGAACCCTTGTAGCCTTGCTCCACCAGTTCTCGAAAAAGACACGCCAGGTTGTGGTTGCCGTCTTCCCAACGCTCAGACAGGTAGGGCAGATATCGATCAAGGCGGCTCCCCTGCTCACGCGGCTTGCGTTCGGGAAACGCTCCAGCAGCCAGCCAACTCTGTACCGTACTGGCTCCTATGCCAACCTGTCGGGCAATAGCGGCCTGACTCAGGCCGAGCTTGCGCAAAGCGATCACCTGCTCATAGTGAGCCAGACGCTCCTCACGCCGACTTTGTTGAAGGCGCTCCAGCGTTGGGGAGGATCGGGTAGCTCGTTTGGGTTGCCAAACTGATGCCTGTTCATCGAGCATAGTGTGTGTCTGTTGTTTGCACTGATTTGCCAGATGACGTGCCAGAAGCCCCTCCAGCGACTCTCTCAGATTTTTCAGCACATGGAACCTGTCCGCATATTGTATAGCCTGGGGAGCGCCAACTCGTGCGGCAGAAGCATATGCTCCTCCCCGATCCCGGCTAACCGCCATCAGATCTGGATGCTGGCGCATCCAGGCCGCCGAGGAGTCCGCTTCCCGATCAGGTAAGAGATCCACCACTCGCCTGCTCTCCAAGTTCACGAGGATCGTACCGAACCGGAAGCCACGCCGAAACGAGAAATCGTCTATCCCTAGAAAGAGGAGCGATCCGGAAAGACTATCGGGGAGATCCATGACGCGGCGCAGGATGGTCTGGCGAGTGGTCTGTATGCCTAAACGGGCAGCGAGCCTGGCACCTCCTTTGCCGCAGGTCGCCAACCCGATGGAGGTGATCTGCTGGCAGTAGCGGATCGTCATCCTGGCCCACGGCTCCACAAAAGTAGGGATGCGTTCGGCAAAGACTTTCCTCTGACAAAGGAGATTGCGGCAGGAAAATTTGCGCACGGTCAAGAAAAGCTGAACACGACGGCCCACACAGGGAACATCACGCAGAACACGGCGATAATGACAATGGATCGATGAGGATGGCTCAGAACAGAGCGGGCAACACGACGTGGGAGCGGTCGCAATGACCTCGACGACGATGCCGTTGTCAGTGATCTGGATCTGAGAAACCTGCATCCCTTCGGGCAAGGAAAACAAGGATGTCCCTTCCATCTTGACCTCTTTCTTGATGATGAAAAACGCTTCTAGAAGGAACTCTATCACTGTTTCCTAATGATATTCCAGACAAGCAGGCACTAAGCCCCCAAAGCGAGCATGAGCCTGCGAGTGATGACGTTGATTACAGTGATTACGATGATGACGTTGATGACATGTCCCATGATTCTTTCACTGAGAGATGCTCTTGCTCTGAAGGAACCGGTGTGTATCAAGAACAGGAGTCGATCAGTGTGCGCGAAGACGTGGCAGAAAGACAACAGGAGCATGACCAGCGAGATCCTACTGACATTTTGCGTAATCAACGTCATCACTGTCATCATCGTAATCAAATGTATGAGCCGACTTCAGCAGAGGACATTCAAGGTACAAGCTCTGATGGGACAGACAACACTGCACGGGAAAAACAAACAGAGGCCTTTCTGCGAAGGAAACGCTGCCCGCATCATCCGCATGCGCAGCTCGTGCGTTTTGACCCCGCAGGTCAGGCGTGGTGCGACAAGTTGGATTGCTGGGATTGCTACCGGCTCATGAAGATCGGTGAGGCGTTGGACTATCGCTGCTTGACGGATCTGGGAGGGAAGGTGGTGATCGACCAGGGTATGGCTGCCTGGTCTAACTATGTGCTCACGCAGCGAGCGTTCCTGGTCATCGTCGCAACCGAGCAGGCGATAGCGATGTGCAAAGCGCTTGACATCGAGGTGCCTGACCTGTCAGGTGAGGTGAAGCGCCTGGTGGAGGTACGTCAGGCACCCTCTTGAGAGGAAGAGGCCTGAGTAAGTATGATCCAGCCTCTTCTCCATCACTTTTCGGAAGGAGTCGCAGCCATGACCGTATCATAAAACAACAACTCGAACTCGTGACTCAGGCGCACGGCGCGTGTGATACGCTGGCGATCTTCAGGTGTATCGTAGCGAGCCAGCAAGAGCGTATCAATGGGAGTGAAACTCACCCCTATCTCATCATGAGCCGTAAAGAAGGCGACCTGTTCCGCGCTCATCCCATAGTTGCCCATCAGGGCGGGGCCAACGCGTGCGCAAATTTGGACGAAAATGTCTTCGCTGGCACTGACAGCGGCGATTTTCTCCGGCACAGAGCCATAACCTAGCATCCAGTAGAAGAAAGTGGTCAGCGCCATACAGCCAGCCAGAGGTTCAACGGCGTCGAAGTCCGCTTGTGCTAAGCCCAGTGCTTCGCCGAAACGCAGAAGCGGCTTGTAGGCGCCAATCTTCGGTACGAGCTTCGCCAGCAACAGCTCTTGCATCTCCAGATCAGGCATACCAACCACGGCCAGCGCATCGAGACGGTACGCTTCCCGCACCAGCCACCAGTCCTGGAGCGCAAAGATGCGTAAGGTTTCGCGCTGCAGCGTTCCCTGTTCAATCCCTGTCCAGAGCTGGTGGTACAACAAGCGCTGGCGAAGTGGCTCTACGTTCTCGGTCAGCATGCTGTTTGCAAAACTCATGGCTTCGTCCTCGTTTCTTATGATTCGCAGATCATGCTGCTACCCAGGATGTGCAGGGCAATCTCCTCGCCTTCTCCATCGTGATGACCAGGCAGTTGAATGACAGTAGTAGAATGGTCTTGCGAGAGAGGACCATAGGCCGCGTTATACTGGCACCCTCTACGTTCGCCCTGACCTTTCTCACTGTCGTAAAGACGCGGGCCAACTACCGTGACAGAGCGCGGCAGTGAAAGACGTACAGGCACATGGTCCGTGAAACACTCATCCGATGTGTGCAGAAGAGGCAAAGGGACGACCTCATCCCTGATATCGTTTTGGGCCACTCACTTGATAACTAAACTGCCTCTCTCCGAGTATAGACGAAATGCAAGGATAATTGCTAGCATGATGCAGTACCCACCTCAGTTCATAGCGAGCAGAGCGTGCAATCGTGACAGAGAGACATCAGCATCTCCTTGCGGCGATACAGCGCCAGCCGCAAGCCAGTCCGATTACTGGTCAGGGAATACCATGCCTCCCCCCAATCGACTGCGTTGAGGTGAGGGAAAACGCTGAAAGTCACATGATATCCTCAGCACATTGAGCAGATTGGGGGTTTCTGACGTGAATCCTGGCCAACGTGTGAGGATGTATGAGGTGAAGACTTTCTATGGAATGACTATGTGAAAGGACGTGATGGAGTATGGTAGACGAAAGCAAAGCAGGTCAAGAAAGACCGTTCCTTACAGGAAAGCGGAGGCAGGCCCTGAACCTTTTGGCTGCGCCAAAGGAGAGAAAGGTGCTGTACAGAGACAATAATGTCCTGTACCACACAATAATATTCTGTACAATACAATACTGTTCTGTACTTCATGAATATTTACAGCAGGAAGCGACTCAAAGTGACCTCCCGATATTCCTCCCCGTTTTCCCCTTGGGCAAAAGAGGCGCGAGCATATCCAAGAAGCTTTGGTGAAGGAAACAGGGTGGAACGACGGGGTGGCGGGTCCTGAACAAAGAGGGTGCTCTCATAGGAAGAGATGTCTGTTATACCACCGATTTTCTGACTCAGCTATAGGATGTTGAGCAACTAATGTGGCTCATTCAATGGAAACTTTTCCTACCGTCTTGATTATCACTATGAACTTAGAGGAGCCTGAAGCCGGATCATCAAAAATTCGGGAGAGTCCTGGAAATTCCAAGTCATTATGCGCTCTCCGTCGTGCCACCCTCCATGAAACCGAGGGAGACATGGCAGTGTTACTTTTTCTCCGGGAGTTTCAGAGGAAATTTACACGTTGAATACATCATGAACCTTTCCGATCCGAGCACTGTGTTGCGCAGATCTTTGAAGGAGAGGCACCTGATCCGCTCTTCATTTCCCCAGGAGTGGACCTGACTTCTGGAATCTTCTGATTGATAGGCACGTTCTCTCCTCGCGGTTCCCTCCCGTGGATCACTGCTCTCTCGATGATGGGGTATAATGCTGAGTGATGATCGAGCTTATCTTTTTGACTCGCGGTCTTTAGCACCTCTGTTTTTTGTGTTTCGAGAGGAGGAGGAGGTCTCGCTTGCTTGATGTACCTGCGGGAACGATCACGCTGCTCTTCACCGATATCGAGGGGTCTACGCTCCTGCTGCAATACGTAGGTGAGCAGTATAGCCGTGTGCTGGCTCAATGCCGGCAAGTGCAGCGCACCGCTTTCCAGCAGTATCATGGGTATGAAGTTGATACGCAAGGGGACGCCTTTTTCTTCGCCTTCGCTCGCGCCACCGATGCCGTCTCGGCTGCCGTGGCCGCCCAACGCGCCCTTGCCTCGCATACCTGGACCGATCAGGCCACGGTGCGCGTCCGCATGGGGCTGCATACCGGGGAGCCGCAGCGGACGGCGGATGGCTACGTGGGCCTGGATGTGCACCTCACGGCCCGCATCATGAGTGTTGGGTACGGAGGCCAGGTGCTGCTCTCGCAGACCACGCGGCACCTGGTGGAGCACCACCTGCCCGCTGAGGTGGGCTTGCGAGATCTGGGAGAGTACCGCCTCAAGGATTTCCCGCAGAAGAACCATCTCTTCCAACTCGTCATCGCCGACTTGCCCGCAGATTTTCCTCTTCTCAAAACCCTCGACGCTTACCCGCACCACCTGCCCGTTCAGCCTACGCCGCTCATTGGGCGCGAGCGCGAAGTCGCCGTCGTGCAGCAACTTCTGCTGCGCGAAGATGTGCATTTGCTGACCCTGACCGGACCCGGCGGCAGTGGCAAAACGCGCCTGGGCCTGCATGTGGCCGCCGAACTGAGTGATCACTTCACTGATGGCATCTTTTTCGTGAACCTGGCTCCCCTCAGCGATGCCGAACTGGTCGTGCCGACCATCGCCCAGGTGCTGGGCGTGAAAGAAAGCCCCACACAGTCGATGGTGGAGCAACTGCAAGCCTTCCTGCAAGAGAAGCTGCTGCTACTCGTGCTCGACAACTTCGAGCAGGTGGTGAGCGCCGCACCCCAGCTCTCGGACCTCCTGGCGCGCTGCTCACACCTCAAGCTGTTGATCACCAGCCGCACGGTGCTCCATCTCGCGGCTGAGCACCAGTTTGCCGTCCCGCCGCTCTCGCTGCCCGATCTCAACTCCTTGCCTGATCCCGTGACGCTGTCGCAGTATGAGGCGGTGGCGCTCTTCATTGCACGCGCCCAGGCGCTCAAGCCTGATTTCCATGTGAGCAATGCCAGCGCCCCGGCGGTCGCCGAGATCTGCACCCGCCTGGATGGCTTGCCTCTGGCGATTGAACTGGCCGCCGCCCGCATCAAACTGCTGCCTCCACCAGCGCTGCTCGCTCGGCTGGGTCAGCGCCTGGCCGTGTTGACGGGCGGTGTACACGACGCACCGGCACGCCATCAAACGCTGCGCAAGACCATCGACTGGAGCTATCAGTTGCTCGACGCCGATGAGGAACGCCTCTTCCGGCGGCTCTCTGTCTTTGCCGGTGGCTGTACCTTCGAAGCCATCGAGACAGTCTATGCTGCTCTCGATACCCAGACGCTTACCGTCTCGGTGTTAGATGGAGTAGCTTCCCTCATCGACAAGAGTTTGCTGCCGCAGATCGAGCAAGAAGCAACAGAGCCGCGTGTCGTGATGCTGGAGACTATCCGTGAATATGGGCAAGAGGCGCTCGAGGCCTCCGGGGAGGCGCAGATCACGCAGCAGGCTCATGCAGCCTATTATCTGGCGCTGGCAGAAGCAGCAGAACAGACGTGGAACGGCCCGCAGCAGGCGATATGGTTTGCACGGCTGGAGCAGGAGCACGACAACCTGCGAACAGCCATGAACTGGTTGCTTGAGCAGAGAGAAGCGGAGATGGCCCTCCGGTTGGGGACGGCTCTGTGGTGGTTCTGGTACGCACAAGCACACCTGCACGAGGGGTGGAACGTCCTGGAGCGCGCGCTGGAGAGCTCCGAGGGGATGGCAGTGCCGCTGCGCGCCAGAGCCTTATGGGCTGCTGGGAGCCTGGCCGCTTCCCTGGGCCACGTCGAGCGGGGAGAAGTACTGTGCCAGGAGAGTCTGGCGTTGTTCCGAGAGACCGGAGACACACCAGGGATGGGCAATGCCACCTTTCACCTGGCCCACATCGCTTTCGCGCGCTGGGATCTGGCAGTGGCGCGCAAGCTGTTTGAGGAGAGCCTGGTATTCCTCCGGGAGGCAGACAACAAGACCCTTACTGCCTGGGCGCTGGGCGCTCTGGCCCTGGTGGTTCTCTACCAAGGTGAATATGCCGGAGTTCATCCACTGGCAGAGCAAGCGAGAGCAATCTGTCAGGAAACAGGCGATACCACTGGAGTGACGATGTCGCTCATGACTCTGGCACGTGCGGCGTTTTGGCAAGGTGATCTCGTGCGAGCGCAGACCCTGGCAGAGGAGGGTCTTGCGCGCGCTTCGGAAACGGGCAGCACGAGCGCCGAAGCGCTTGCGCTCGCTCTGCACGGGGAGATTGCCCTTGCTCAAGGGGAGACAACGACCGCACGCCTGCGCATTGAACACAGCAACACGCTTTGGCAGCAGGTCGGGAATCAGGGAATGCAGGCCTCGACGCGCGCGCTTCTCGCAAAGGTCCTCGCTGTGGAGAGTGACCTTACAGCAGCACGCACAATGTATGAAGAGAACCTGCTGCGAGGTCTGGCCATCGTGGATATTGCCCCCACGGTCGAAGGTCTGGCCGTTGTGGTCGCGCAGCAGGGTGAAACGACATGGGCAACGCGGCTCCTGGCCGCTGCATCAGCTCTGCGTGACTCCCTGGGCGTACCCTTGCCATCCGTCTGCCGTGCGGACTACGAGCGTTCCCTCGCTGCCGCACGTGCCCAACTGGGTGAGCAAGCTTTTGCGGCGGCGTGGGCCGAGGGACAGAGCATGACCTGGGAGCAAGCTCTGGCAGCTCGCGGACCCGTGAAGATTCCCCCAACTCCGCCAGAGAAATCGCCATTCATCGCTCCATCCGGGCTGACGGGACGCGAAGTGGAGGTGTTGCGCCTGCTGGCACGGGGTTTGACCGACGCCCAGATTGCCGAGCAACTCGTCATCAGCCCGCGCACGGTCAACACACATCTGAAGGCGATCTATGGGAAAATCCAGGTGTCCTCACGTAGTGCTGCCACACGCTATGCGTTCGAACAGCACCTGATTTAACCCGCCATTCCTCACCGTCCATACAGCCTGAGCATCGTCTACCTGATTCCAGGTAGAACCCCTTCCTGTTGCTTGCTGAAGATACGTAGCCATGACACCTTGTTCAAGGGATGTGTTCTGGTCCGCTCTCACGTATACTCTTACTACAGCAGTGGTTGCGCGGTCTCTCGTTGGGAGGCCCTGACGGACACCGCGCACTGGCACATTGCAAGCACCATCGTATCGACGAAAGAAAGAAGGAGAACACCATGAGAAAAGTCATTGTGTCCGAGTACATGACGCTGGACGGCGTGATGGAAGATCCCGGCGGCGCTGAGGGATTCAAACACGGCGGTTGGAGCTTTGGATTTGGGGGTGCAGAACAGCAGGAGTATAAATTCGAGGAACTCTTCGCCTGCGATGCGCTTCTGCTGGGTCGCCGGACCTATGAAGGGTTTGCCGCCGCCTGGCCGAACATGCCAGGGACCGGAGCGTATGGCGAGAGGATGAACAGCCTGCCCAAATACGTTGTTTCAACGACCCTCTCGGAAGTGACCTGGAATGCCACCCTGCTCAAGGGTGACCTGGCGGAAGAACTGTCCAGACTCAAGCAAGAGGCTGGTCAGGATATAGTGATTTTCGGCAGTGGCGAGCTGGTCCGCACGCTATACGAGCGGGACCTCATCGATGAATATCGCCTCATGATCTTTCCGATTGTGCTGGGAAGCGGGAAACGTCTGTTCTCAGGCGGAGACGAGAAGAAAGTGCTCAAACTGGTCGAGAGCAGGACATTGGGTTTAGGCGTCGTGCTGCTCACCTATCAGCCGGACAAAGCATAACCGGGGCAGGAGAGCGCTGGACGACTCGTCGAACCTGCCAGCCGCTCTCCGAGCTAGGACGCTCTCCAGCTCACAGAGGAAGTCTCTCGATTCACCAGCGCGTTTCTCGAGACCCTGAGGGTTTACAAGCGATGCCATCACATGCACATCAAGGAATATCAGAAAGAGTTAGGAATAGATATGACCACACAGAATCATCCTGGTACACCCGTGGAGAGTGGCTATATTCCCGTGAACGGCCTCAAGATGTACTACGAGATACATGGCAGCGGTCGGCCACTGGTACTGCTACACGGCAATCTCTCGACCATCGTCACCTCGTTCGGCAAGGTGCTGCCAAAGCTTGCTTCGACGCGGCGGATTATCGCTGTTGAGCAGCAGGGACATGGGCACACCGCCGACATTGATCGCCCGTTCAGTCTCGAGCACTGGGCGCAGGACACCACCGCGCTCCTGCGTCATCTGGGGATTGAGCAGGCCGATTTCTTCGGCTATAGCTCGGGGGGCGCGGTCGCCCTGGAGATCGCTCTCCGCTCTCCCGCTCTGGTGCGCAAACTCGTCTTCGCAGGGGGAACCAGTTATCGGCGCGACGGCTTCTACCCCGAACTGCTGGAGGCAGGCGAGGCCATGCAACCCGAAGACCTGGATGGCTCCCCGTTCCAGCAGGCATACGCCAGCATCGCGCCCCACCCGGAGCAGTGGCACCGGCTGGTCGCGAAGATAGCGGATTTTGACCGCACGACCCAGGGCTGGTCACCGGAGGCCATTGCCTCGATCAAAGCGCCCACCTTGCTCATCATCGGAGACTCCGATATCGTGCGTCCAGAGCACGTTGTGGAGATGTTTCGCCTGCTCGGCGGCGGCGTGGTCGGCGATCTCGTCGGTCTGCCGCGTTCCCAGCTTGCCGTGCTCCCCGGCACGACGCATGTGACGCTCGCCGACCGCGCCGGGTGGCTGGCCTCGATGATCACCGCATTTCTCGACGCACCTATGCCAGAGACAAAGTGATGCGAGTGCGGTCGATGAAGGCTGAAAGACGAGGAGGTTCCCCGAGCTACGTAAACTTTTCACCATTGTGTGGTAGTGTAGAGTAGAGACGTCTCGCAGGCCGTCCATTTCTACACCATGGTAGTCTGTAGACACACAACAAGGCCGCGAGTCGTCGGGCTGAGCCTCCTGCTTGAAATAGCGCCGTAATCGCAGCGATCTCTGGATCCACGCGATAACGCGCCTGCATTTTTTGCAATCACATCCCCTGTGTTCAACCATCTGAGAGCACGGAAAGGAGTTTCTCCAGATCGAGGCGGCGGGCGACTCAACGACCTGGCTCAGGTCTACGTTGTTCAGGGAAGGGAGATGGAAGTAGAGCCGCTGACGAAGCGCGCCCTGGCCATCTGCGAGCAAGGTCTCGGCCGGAACCATTTCAACACTCGCATATGTCGTAAGAATTATGCCTTTCTACTACAAACAATAGGTCGCGACGCAGAAGCGAAGTAACTGGAAGCAGAGTATTGATCGCTTTTCTGGGAAAACACAATAGAGGAGTTGGCTCTACTGCAGAATCCGTTTTTCGTCCGTTTTCCAGCCGTTCCCCTCGCACTCGTTTCCGCATAGGCGACCTGCTGTATCAAGCTTGTTTTTGAAGCTGATCCATTCCGATAATCCATTCTGCAAAACAACATCTCATTCATACCCTTTTCAATGAGTTTCCGTACAATCTGTGGGTTGGCGAATACATCGGTTCATGGTGTAGAAAGGGAATAAAGTCGTTCTCCAAACGGACACCTTTCACGCTCGAATGCATGAGCCTCATTTTCATTGAAGTTGTTCCCAAAACCGCCCCTGATACTTTTGAACGGGCATAACGGCAAAATAATGTTGTTCCCCAAAGGCATCTATGACCATATTTAGGTGAGTGGTGAGTCTGAAGTGTCTAGATAGTATGCATCTGACGCCACAGGTTTATGTTGTTCTCAATTTCTTTCGCCTGTAGTGGAAGCAGTATGAATCGTAGATGAACAGCGTGCCCCAGAAGGGCTAGAAATTGATCTCGATTATGATGTCGTGTAGCCTCAGTAATAATCTGCTGTATAACATGTCCCCTCTCTACAAGCCTGGGCAACTTATAAAAGTCATATAAAAAGTTCATTAGGACAGTGACCATAGACTCCATGCTGGTTTCTAGGCGAGTCATTGTTTTTAGAACTCTAGTAAATGGATCGGATGGAAGCCACATAGCCTGCTTAGCGGCTTCCATAAGTGTGTCTGCATTAATAACAACATAGTGATAGTTGCTGTTTGCGAGCTTTACTAAAGAGTTTTCATAGACATGCTTATCAAGTTTGCCTTGCTCGAGCTGACTCATGAGCAAGGCCTGTGTCCATATACCCTTTATCCCAAAGGTAGTTCCTACGAGGCTTCGTAAAAAAAAGTCATCACAATACAGAATTGACTCTTCACTGTTTGCTAGTAGGATCGAGTCTAACTGATTAGGGGCTATCAGGTTATTCAGTTTCTCTAGATCGGGGAACTTTTGTCTAAGTCCATCAATTTGCCCCTGTTTAATAGCACCTGTCGTCGTGTGCTTTTTAACCCATTTAGCAAAATTCTCAAGATAGTCTACATGCTGCTTTTGTTGTTCTTCTGTCAATTCTTGACGAATGTATCTCCCATTTTGCTTATATAAGGTCATTCTTTTCTGCTTGCCGAAGATACGCTCTTTAGCAATCTGCTGTGCTATTAAATCGTGAGTTCTCTGGGCTACTACAAATTTCTCCAGTCCGACCTCGCCCGGCTGTAAGCTAAGCTCGTAAAATGTAATCAGCGCAGTGATATCTGCTACTATGTTTCGTTTAATACCGTTTCGGAGTAGCTCTAGAGCACGTTGTCCTTCTGCAGGTCTTCCCTCGGCGACCCTAACCCCTAAATCTGGCGTAGCCCTTAAAGCATAGAAGACGTCGATAAAGTCGCTATTTACAAGTTTGGCAAATACATCGATCGATATCTTGCCATCCTTATACAAACTTTCAAATTGTGTTGCACGGTCATGTTTTTGATCGAGCTGTAGAAATAAAGGCGCAAAACCAGCGTCCTCAATATTGAAACTCATCAGGTCACTTCTCTGGGGGAAGCGTTTTTCGTGATTTTGCATGGAATCCTGCAGCGCATATATGTATTTACTTTTAATAGCAGTTATTCTTACTTCTTTTGATCCGACGAGACGGTTACGAGTAAGTTCAATCTTGTCTCCTACCTTTTTGCCCATAAAGCCACGCCGTGTGGCTTCTTCAGCGTCTATTTCGCTGTCCCTAATTTGGGGCTCACGATCTGCTTCAATCACAAAAAAACCACCCTCGTAAAAGAGAACAGTATTGGCTTGAACCGTTTGTGGCTCTAACAGCTCCGGTGTGGTGTCATCTAGTCCTATTACTAAGCTTATATAAGCACTATGAGCGTCTGGGTTATTCTCAAATCTTTTACGGGTGTCGTAAAGTAGTTCAAGCATTTGTTTTGACCGACCATGCAACAGAAATAAATTCGCAAGCTGAATACGAGCATGAAAATCCAATTTATCTAAATTTCTTGACTCATCCAAGAATTTGTTCAGCTCTCTACTATTGGCCAATCGAACATCAATTAACGCAATCCTCAGCTTCGCGTCTTCATCATCAGGGTGAGCTTTGACATATTTAACCAATATCCTGCGTGCTGCTGGCAAATTCTGAAGTTTTTCGTAAGATGCCCATTCAAACTGCGAAATCTGCCGATGCAGGCCACCTTTTTTTCTAACCTCTTCAGCAACGTCAATCGTTTGTTGAAACTGTTTTGCTTCGAAGAGGCTATGTAAATATTTAAGAATGAACGAATCATGTACATGTGGCTGAACAACTCGCTTGTATACTCTAGCAGCTATCTCAAAGTGTCCTGCCGCGTATGCCTCTTCCGCCAAGCCAATAATTGTTCTCCTCTCAGTGTTTGCTGACACGCCAGCTTCGGCTTGCTCTAGAAACGAAACCGCTTGCTCACTATCTTGCTTCATTCTTGCTAGCCGTGCGGAGAACAGATGGCTTAATACTTTGGTAGCGTCTTGCGAAGCTAGCTGTACTGCAAGTTGGCCAGCCTTATCCAGACGCTCTCGCTTAATTTGGATCTCGAATAAGTCTTGATTAACGTTAATCCATAAATTATCGTGCTCTGTATGCTCATTAATAAACTGAGATATTACCTCTTCCGCTTCCTGATACTTCTCCAAGGCCATTAGTACCTCAGTAAGGATTAATCGAAGCTCCAGCATTTGTGAGCCGCGCCCAATCTGCTGTTTTAGATGCGCTTCTGCTACGGTTAGTTTCCCGGAATCAATTGCGATAAGGGCTGCATTTTTTACGTATAAATCATGCTCGGGCTTTAGGCCTAATAATTCTTCTACGGCTTTTTCCGCATTATGGTCTTCACCAAGTAGTCTATAGGCGATCATTTGATGGAAAAGCCATTCAGATCTTATTTGACGATCCTCTGCATCAGGTATGCTGTTCCAAGCTTTTTGTAACCAACCTAGAGCTTGCCTGACTTGATTTTTTTGAGCATCGTCTAGAATTTCTCGCACTGCATAAGGATTATTATTTATGATTTCTTCAAGTAAGTTGGTTCCAAGACTAAATGCTATCTGTGGATCATCATCGTGTGCAGCCGCACTTTCAAACAGGCTTCTAGCCTCTATAGTAAGTTTGGCCTCTAGCGCAATGCAACCTAATGCAAAACTCACTTCCGGTGTTTCCAACATTTTCGCGTCAATAGATGCCTTGATCGTTTTATACTTGCGTCCCAAACCGCTCATTGCCAGGATCTTGATTGCAGATGCTTGAGGATTAAGAGGATTTGTTTCGAGAATCTCATCAGCTTCAGCCAGAGCATTTTTGTAATCATCTGTTAGTAGATATGCAAAGGCTCTATTCGATCTAGCTTTTGGAGCGCTCGGATCGAATTTGTAGGCGTCAAGGAAGTATTGCGCAGCTTCTTCGAGCTTTCTGCATTGCTGAAGCGCTGATGCCATAATCGTCAAAATGCGAAATCGTGCAGGATGATCTGCTATATCCCATTGAGTGTTTTTGATATCTGTTAAATACCTGACAGTTTCGGCGTATCGGTGCTGTTCTAGAAGTTGCTTGGAGACATCTATCATACGAAGTAGCTGGCCCCTTATTGTGTCTCTAAGACCTGGAATTCTGGCTTTTCGATCAGTGACAAGTTGTTTCCATGCTTCAATATAGCTTGTATCCTGTTCAGTGAAACTTCGGTCTGGCTCGAACTCGACGGTTAACGTCTTTTTGTTTGCGTACTTAAGTTTTGCTACTATGTCCTCATCGTAGTAGTTCCAGTAAATCTTTTTCTCTTTGGGGTCTACTCCGAAGAGAAAAATTGGTCCATTCTGATGTGCGAACTCGAACAGTCCAGTAGGGCAGCGAAATTTTAGCTTATGATTTTCTGGAAGACCCTTAACCTGAGCCCAAATAATTCCCATAGGCTGTCTATCATCGTC
>WNGK01007790.1_pt1 | contig 16967 bp, 17 predicted proteins | sample 5400601 | NCBI WGS metagenome assembly WNGK01 (sample SAMN13153376, study PRJNA577476) | soil metagenome | isolation source: 60 cm soil or saprolite under Garry oak tree replicate 1 | place: USA:California | collected 2016-06-15
ATGAAGGGAAGAATAATCGAAGACCTCAAGACCTTCTTCAACACCTGGCACGAACTAGAAACCACTAGTCAAACTCGAATGCTCAATGTAAACTATGACAGAATCGTGCAAGTGTACGGAGAGGACTTCGCCTTCCCCGGATTTTCCGAGTTGGGGACAGAAATGCGAGATTCCGGTTCGTTGAACATCAATATCGCATCACGTCATACGCGGATTAGAGACGAGCTGACCGGAACAGCCGACTATCACATTCAAGTTCAGAGTGTAGACGATTCGTTGCTGATTTCCGGGATCAAGCCTTTTTCCCCGACCTACGGGGCCGCGTTCAGCAGGGAGAACGGTTACCCATCTCTCAGACTAGTGGAGATAGTTTAGCGCTTTCTGGCCTGAAGCGGCTGGGCGACGAAAGGCCAGGTCCCGGGTTCGGATTACTGACTACAACGATCCCATCCGGGCGTTTCTATCAAGGAAACTATCTAGACTCAGGACGCCGCTATTTGGAGCCGGAACGGCCCCAAAAGACATCGAAGTACCGAACAGTTGATAGAAATAACGACCCTTCATGACCTTAGACGTGTTCAATTTTGAAGCCTCCCATGCTCAGATAGAGCCTCGCCTGACCCCTTGAAGACCACGATCGTTCCGCCAGGTAGCCGAGAGTTCGACCATAGACATCTCCTCGTCCTTCGGTAAGGCACTCTGGAGAAGCGAAAACAACCATTGACGAACTGATCACTAGAGGCTGTTACTGGAGAGACAGGTTGACAGTAACATGATTGTTTTTGTCAGCAATGATTCCCCAGTCTTGAACGAACGATATGGCTTTGGTGGTTCAGATAGCCTTCGACAACGCTGAAGCGGCAAACGTTTCGTTGGTCGACAATTCAGCCAAGCATTCTGGTTCTCCAACGGCCCGTGAGAAGGCGTTCAGCGCATACTTGAGAGACAGCGTCCAAGATGGATTAGCCTACTCCCTGGGACCCAAAGTGTACGAGGCTCTCCTCATAGAAGGGATCGTCCACGTGGACAGTAACCCGGAAGAACTACACAAACAGCTGGATTCCGCATTCGGCCATGGAGCTCGAGTCCTAGAGAAATTGATTGCAAAGGCCCTCTACAGCAAGCTAAACATACCTTACAGCACTCCAGAGGACTTTGACTTCCAACAAGTGGTCGCGGCGGCGAAAGGTCTTCATGTCCGCGGGAGAGGCCAACTATGAGCGGCGCGACCCAAGTCCTCGTAAAACTCCTGGCAACCGAAGCCACGGGAGACTTACTGGTCCTTTTCCACAAGAACCCCGGGCTAATTGACACAATTGATGGTGTCGCCCGAAGAATAGGCAAAACAGGGCTCGACGTAGAATCCGACGTAAAAATATTAGTTGACCTAGGCCTACTCAAGAGGCGGAAAGTCGGCAGCTCTGAAGTCGTCTCCCTCGACCGTCAGAAAGACAGGGAGATTCAGGAGACTGTAGCAAAACATCTCATGAACGATAGGGAAGGGAGAAACCAATGACGAGTTCCGCAACCAGGACAGCACCAACCGGACTGAACCAGCTGCTCCCTGGGAAATCCCGAGAGGCTAGACGAGTTAAGACGGGGATACCAGAACTCGACGAGATGCTTAGAGGCGGGTTCATGGAAGGAGACGCCGTGTTGCTGGCTGGGAGTGCGGGCACAGGAAAGACTACTCTGGGGCTTCAATACCTCGTCAATGGAGTTTCAAAGTTCAACGAGGCAGGGGTCTACGTAACCTTCGAAGAGCTGCCAGACCGGATCTACCGGGACGCTGGGAACTTTGGCTGGGATCTTCGAAGGATGGAAGAAGAGAACATGTTCAAGGCTGTTTGTACTTCTCCCAAACTTCTCCTTGAATCCGCAAACATTCAGGACGAAACAATTCGCGAGATTCGGCCCAAGAGAATCGTAATAGATTCTCTTAGTCACTTGACCATGTTCGTGGAGCAGGGAGGTTTTCGGCAGGAAGCCTACCGGTTGATTATGCAGATCAAGACTAGGGGAATCAGCTCCCTGCTACTCTGGGAGGCCTCCAGCGCAGGGAACTCGATGATGCTAACAGACGTTGGGCTCAGCTACCTAGTGGACTGCGTCATCATGCTCAAACCAGTGGAAATAGAATCATCGATTCGAAAAGCTCTGGCGGTATTGAAGATGAGGGGCAGCGACCACGACAAGCATCTAAGAGAATTCGAGATCACTCCGACGGGTGTCAAGATAGCCTCGGCCTTTGCCAATTACGAAGGACTCACCAGCGGGGTACCCCGAAAGGTTGCTTCGGAGAAATTCATGGAAATGTTCCGCAAAGCATCGGACTCTCGGTGACGGAAGAGATGCTAGACCCAGTCGTCATCCCGACGCTCTACTTCTTCTCAGTTGTTCAGCTCGTTCTGGAAGCCGGAGTCGTATACTATGCAGTGAGGGTTACCAAGATAACAGGCTCTTTTCGAGCCTGGACCATGATAATAGCGGCTTTCATCGTGCTTACCGTCAGAAACGTCGTATCTTTGTTCCTGACACTAGCTCTTCCCGCAGACCAGGTAGGCTCGCTGATCGAATCCATTGGAGTCACAACTACCATAGTGTCTCAAGTAGTCAACGTTGCCGCGGTCGTCGTCCTCTTCGTAGGGTTTTTCAGCCTTGTCAAAAGATTCGAAAGCCAAGCAAAACCTCCGTCCAAAGCAAGCTGAGACCTCCTCGGGTGAGGATGCAGCCCTAGAGTTCATACGCCTATTCACAGATTCGGCGAAGAAAAAACAGGCCTCAGAATCGAACGCGGGATTCTCCAGCGATAGACCAGTTCAGACCTAAGGCCGACTGTGAAGAGTCCGCCCTAGGACAAGAGGCCTGGTCGCCTGCGCGTTTGAGTTCATCCTGACGAAAGCCTAGGCGACAATCGTAGCTTCTCCCGCGCATCAAAAACCACCTCGCTGAACTCGAAAGCCCTCGTCTGGTCTGTTCAGTTGTTGGTCCAGTTTCCTGTAGAGGTGCTTCCCACTATGATCTTCTCAAGGACTTGGTGCCGTTTCCGAAAATGCTTGCGAAGGCGGCGTGAAGCTCTGGCAGATGTTCAACCAGGCATAACTTGATCCGGACGGCTTGAGGAAGCACTGCGGGCTCACTCGTCGTTTTCTCACTCGAAGAAATAGAAAGGCAGATGTTCCCGTCACCGATCCCCCAATGACGTAAAAGTAAATCCTCGAACCGGAGAAAAACCCAGCAAGCAGTTTGGCTCGATGAGACTCCAAATGGGAGCTGGACGGCCTCGGCTCAATTTATGTGGGAAAAGACCTATCACCTCCTCGCTTGGCTACTTTCGGTCAACAACAGGGCCTTGAACTTCGTGGCCACGAGTAGGATTGCACGGCGGCTTTCTTTTTCCGGGCGCGAATGGACCGTAAAGTCTGGCAACGAGCTCAAGCCTGGTCCAAACAATTGGTCGGATAGCGTGGACAACGTATGGGTCGATGACAGTGGGCAACTACACCTTCGGATCACCCACCGAAATGGTCGATGGTATTCAGCCGAAGTCGCGATGCTGCAGCTCCTGGGGTATGGTCGGTACGCGTTCTATCTTGCCTCACGAGTTGACCTTCTAGACAAGAACGTCGTCGCAGGCTTGTTCGTATATGAAGACGACTCGAACGAGATCGACATTGAGTTTTCTACCTGGAGCGGTCTCAAGACGAATTCTCAATATGTCGTTCAACCCGCGCCGTACACAGACAAGAACCTACACAGGTTCAATACGCAGCTCAAGGGTAATTACAGCACTCACCGATTCGTCTGGGCAAATGCTTCGATCAGCTTCCGGAGTCTTCATGGTCACTACTTAGAGCCGCCAAACAACAGCTTCCTAATCGCCCAGTGGCAGCACGAAGGCAGCCACATCCCACAGCCTGACGCCCACACAATCATCAATCTCTGGCTCAACCGTGGTTCCCCCCCATCTGATGAACATGAAGCTGAAATCGTAGTCACTAAATTCGAGTTCGACGCAGAAAACAAAGACTCTACTCAGGCACAGTGAAAATTGGGTTACGGCCGTAGAGCGGCAGGCTCGTCCATGCTAAGGAGCGGTAGTCCCGAAGAAGAACTGGCAACCGCTTGCTATACTTGGATAGAAAAAGATTGCACGTCATGATGGTTTCCAGCAACGCTTTTCATTCGGGTGAGCAGAGGGGCCCTGTCCTCTCAAATAGGACTGGTGATAGCGAGGGTAGCAAGTCAGGCTGGGGCACTTTCCGAGAAGCTCGTAACTCTAAAGAAACATACTATTCCCCAGAGCAGGACTTTCGACTTATTCGTCGGGCTAATGACGTTTGGTAGCGTATTTCCATTACTCTTCATCCGGCTCACCGAAACTATTGCTCCGGTGCTCTGGGCATACTCGATTTGTATGACCGGCTATCTGCTCCTGGTCTACTCTGTTACAGGCCGGTACAAGCCTACGTCCGACACTGGCTTTCGACCACGGGTTACCGTCGTGATTCCAGTGAAGAATGAGGAAGACCACATAATAGAGGTTGTCCAGACAGTCCTTGCTAGCGATTATCCACGAAACCTGCTGGACGTGATCGTGGTTAACGACGGAAGCACTGACGGGAGCTGGGAACGGCTTCAATCCCTCAAGATGAATTCCAGACTGACTCTGATCAACCACGAGAGAAATTTTGGGAAGAGAGTAGCCCTTGCGAGCGGGTTCTCGGAGACCGAAAGTGAGATAGTCGTCTGCATAGACAGTGACAGCTTCGTTGATCCTCAAGCAATCAAACTTCTTGTCCAACCATTCGCTGACAGGAAAGTCGTGGCTGTTTGTGGAAACGGAGAGGCAGCAAATCTCGAAACCGTTCTCGGCCGCCTTCAACATTTCTGGTACGTGGAAATGTTCCGGCTTGTCAAGGGAATGGAATCAGAGTTTGGATGTGTTACTTGTTGCAGCGGCATACTCTCGGCGTACAGAAAGCGGGTAATCGACCTCGTGCTCGACAAATGGCTAAACGAACGCTTTGCCGGTCGGAGAATAACCATAGGAGACGACAGGCAGCTTACCAATCTCGTAGCTCGCGGACTACCAGGCAAAGTCTTCCTAAACTCGCCAGGAGAAGATAGGACCCTAACTAACTTCGCCCTGTCCACGAGGGAAGCGAAGGTCGTCTATCAATCAAACGCCTATGTCTATACCATTGTACCTGAGACTTGGGGGCAATTTTTCAAGCAACAATTGCGATGGAAGAGGGCGTGGGTACTAGGAAGCATCTGGGGAGCGAAGTACATGTGGAAAAAGCGACTAACCATGGCGATAACCTTCTACCTACACCAATTCGTGACCTACATGTCGCCGGTCGTTATAGTCCTCTGGCTCGTAGTAAGACCACTTGAAGGAAATTGGATAGGCAGCCTAGGATTCTTAGCTGGCAATGTATGGATAGGCTTTCTGCATGGACTCAACTCTAAGAAACTCGCAGGAATCTCTCTCAAGGGCATCCTGTACAGAGTACTCTTCGTCTTCGTCACACTCTTCATCACAATGACCGTGCTTCTCTACGGCTGGCTTACCCCGTGGAAAGGAGGATGGGTAACACGAACCGAGGACGACGCAAAGATCCCTGCACCATCGGCCCGACCGGGGTCTCGGGTTGAGACTCCTATTCCATCGGCGACGTCAGCGTCCGATCAGGTTTCGGCATAAGCAGAAAGAGGTTAGCCAGTTTCACGATGACAGTGAAGAAGCTGCTTCTTTGCGTCCTGCTCCTAGCAGTAATCGCTCAGCCTGTTTCTTTCGCCGACCCGTCCATGTTTTCGAAAGGGTACCTGGTTGTCACCTTCGATGATGGTCGTGATGGGGCTCTAGCGTACGCTGCACAGACCCTTCAAACAGATGGCGTAAAAGCAACTATGTTCGTCTATGAGGAGAGCCTCTCGCAGTCCTGGCAGGGTTTCTTAAATCTGGAAGGGGCTCTCAGGCTGCAGAGCGTCTATGGCTGGGAGTTTGAAGGTCACTCTCAGACCCATCCCGACATGAATCAGTAGTTAGCTTGGTCAACAAGGATTATGTTGCCGCGCGAAGGGCGGGAACATTCGGTAGCACACCGGTCACCTATGACAGGTTAAGACAATTGGGTCCTAGCGGTTGTAACGTTTGTCCACCGGACAGGTACCAGCTTGAGGGAAACGTTGTCACAAACCAGACATCTGTTCAGACTATAATGGGGTATGTTGACCAAGCAATAAGCAATCATACGGTTCTGATTCTTGTCTTCCACCAGATCGTCACAGCCAATCCTCAACAGTATGAATATCTCAATCAGAATTTGAGGACCGTGGCGGACTACGCCAACCAGAGAATGCAAAGCGGAGTTTTGGATAGCGTCTACTTCAGCGACGCTATTCAGCTACTCTTCGGAGTTTCCTCGTTCCCGTCCACTTGCTGGCTCTTCTGCTCATCTAGCCTTTACACGAACATTGTGGCGGTGGGGGCAACGGTTGGGGTCGTTTGGGCCATTCTTCTCGTTCTGTGGAAGAGGAGAAAGTGAAGAAATTCCTAACGTCGAAGGTTCAGGACCCGTTCCACGCTTGTCCTGTTGCGAGAAATAATCAGGGGAGTCTAGGTCGATGCCGGAGGAGGTGGGGCATCCCTAGGAGGTACCGGCGGGGGTGCGTGTAGGGGCTCTTTCGGCTTTCTTCTGAGGAGGGTGACCGCGACCAAGGAAGCGATGCTTGCTGCGCCTATTCCAGCATAGACGACGGTCATTGGGAAGTTGCTGGGGGCCTGGTTTGTGGCAGGGTTTGAAACCGGGGAGTCGTTAACCTTGACTGCAGTCTCGATAGAGCGGGTTCTGGACCCGCTGGTGGCCTTCACTGTCACAGTATAGGTTCCGGGTTGGCCACTGCAGGTCAGGGTTACGGTACCGTTTCCCGGGACGTCGTTCTGGTCGAGATTACAAGTTAGCTCTGATGGCACCTATAACCCCGGCGCTCCTCTGGCCCCGCAGGACATCACCTTCACCGGAACAGTACTACAGGGACTAGCACCCTTCAATTACACTTGGATGTTCGGAGACGGTGGAACAGCCACCGGCGAGACAGTAGTCCATTCATACAATCAAAGAAGAAAGTATGAGGTAGCATTAACCACAACGGACGCCCTAAACCACACAGCCACCACCACAGCCATACTCACCCCCTCCGTTGAGTCTCAGTCTCCCAGTCTCGCCGGGCTAGTAGGTATGGTATCGGCAGGATTCCTCCTTCCGACCTTGGGACCCATTGTCTTTGGGAGGATTCGTGCTGACAAGCGCAGAGCGGAAGGATAATGCGCTCCGTTAGGAAATCGGACTGTAGACGGTCGGTACCGATGCTCAGGCTAGCTCTCACTCCTCTGCTCATATTGGTCTTCACGGTCCGGGTACCATCAAACGTTCTGGCCCCGGCCTATGTGCCTTCAATAGCACAGCCTAGGATAGACTTGGCCTGCGGCTGCCTAGAGACCCTCTGCAATCTGGCCCTCCAACTTTTCAAGGATACACCCGCCAGCAACGCCTACTACACTACAAGCGACAACCTACTGGCCGCGAAAGCTCTCCAGTTCTGCGCAACAAGCACCAGCCTATCAGTAAGTGCTCATCGTAAGATTTCAAACGGCTTTCCGTTGAAGTCAGCAGGCTTGGCGCTCACAACGCTTATATGTTTGCAAGATGAAACAATGCAAACAGTGGAGTTCCATGACAGAGGTAACAGTTGCCGCCCGAGTTCCCAAGGAGCTAAACCGGATCATAAATGAAATCTCCGCGGAAGAGAAAGTGGACAGGTCCACCATCGTCAGGAAACTCCTCGACATGGGTGCTAGAGAGTGGCGGGTTCAAACAGCCCTAGACAAGTACGAACAAGGAACAGTCACCCTCCCAAAGGCCGCAAGCATCGCGGGGCTCACAATCTATGAGATGATCGACCTTCTAGAAGAGAAGAGAATACCATACCGCTACGACATCTCAGACCTGGAAGACCACGTGAAACAACGAAATGGGTAGAATAGTCGCCGATACGACACCCATAATCTATCTCGCCAAGGTCGCCCAGCTGCACCTGTTAAGAAGCCTCTACCAAGACGTTGTTACACCCAGCGAGATAAAACACGAACTTCTCATCGGAGGCCACCCAGAAGTTCCCCTGATCCGAGACGCCTACAGGTCAGGCTGGTTAGAAGAGGTGCACCTAGACCAACCGGCAAAGTCCTTCCTCACAAAACAGCTCGGCGAAACGCCGAGCCTCCACGAGGGCGAGCGTCAAGCCATAGCACTAGCCCGCACCAGAAAACTCCCACTGCTGATCGATGAAGACGGCAAGACAGGGAGAAGGATAGCAAGAGTATGGGGAGTCGAAGTAAAGGGAACACTCAGAGTAATTCTCGAAGCCTACGAAGCCGGCCTCGTCGGATACGAGGAGGCAAGAAAACTATTCAGAAAGCTCCTAGCTGAACGGTTCCGAGTCTCAGCAGACATCTACGACCGCGCCCTCTCCCTCCTAGAAACGGCGAAGAAGAGACAATAGCAGCATTCAGAACCCCCTGCGAAACCTTCGGGTTGTCTCAACCCCATGGCTCATGGGATCTACGAAGCTTTTTCATAAACTCTCGATATGGTCTTACCCTGCCGCCATTCAGGTCTCTCAAACCCTCCCCCACACCCTTGTAAGCACGTGGCTCACTGGCCGCTTCCAGGGTTCCAGAATCCCCTCAATCAGGACACTGGTCTGTTTGAGAAGTTCAACCTCGTTCTTTCCAAGAATGGCGCCATACCTACAATCTCCACTTCAGCTTGCGTGTTAGGGGAGTTTGACTCATATCTCAAGGAACCAGCAGCAAGCCCACAAGGCCCAGGGAGACAAGCCAGCCCTCACCTCGTCGCAGCCCCTCAGGTTGGGGTCTTCCCATCTACAAACTCGTCGAGAACCATAACCTCTAGCTCACGTATCCTTTTCAGCCTTCCATCGTTCGTAACGAACCCCGTGGCGTCGTTGGCCAGGGCGGTCCCAACCTGAAGCGCGTCAGGCGGCTTCACCCCATACGTGGCCCTCAGGTCCGAGGCCCGCTCTGCACAGCTCTCGTCTATAGGCCGCAACGCAAGGTTAGGGAACGTCTTCAATACGAACCTGTAATCTTCAACCGCCTGCTTATCGCCAACCTGCTTCGGCCGAACTAGAACCTCCATCAGCGTGAGAACTGACGTGACAGCCTTGAGGCCACCTTTCTCGATCTCCTCGAACAATCGGAGGGTGAGCTTGGAATAGTCAGGGTCTCCTTCGAGATGGTAAATGAACGGTGAGGTGTCGATTCCTACCAGCTTGTGCTTCGCTAGGCTCTTGATGAGGGCTCTTTCACCCATGCTTCCCTCTCTCTCCTCAGGTAATCCTCCACCTTGACACCCTTCCAGACGCTCTTGTGCAATCCGAGCATGTGCTTGGCGTAACTCCGCGGCCTAGCCTTGACCGAGACTTTTCCCTTCTCCACCTCAACCACCAACTCGTCCCCAGCCCCAACCCCTAACGCCTCCCGCGCCTCTCTCGGCACGACGACCTGGTGCTTTCGGCTAACCCTCACGATGGAACCCATCAACATTCACTTTACAACCTGCGCGAGACTTTACAATAAACGTTTTGCTTTACCACAACCTAACTCACCTACCGTCGCTGCCTAAATCGAAGGTATTGTTTGCCAATATATCGAGTCTAGATGTTTTCAGCTTTCGAAATTCTCACCAATCAAGACATTCGTTATATCACCAACCACCCGTCCGTCAACACGAGCATTCCTTGTCTCACCATTCCCGGAATGGTATCGCGAGAACTCTGAAAGCATCACTCATCCTAGCAGCGCTGCTGGTCGGCATGGGCACCGTTCTAAACCATGACGCAAAGGCAGCAACACCCTCCAGCGGGACAGTCTCACAGACCCTTCCAAACCTGACCTGGCAGGGACAGTCGTACACTCTAATGGCCAACGGTGATCCGTCGCAGTGCACTCCGAACCTGGACCCGTTAAACGTCCAGTGCGACCACTTCTTCCTCACAATCGACCTGCCATCAGACTTCTGGCTCACGCACTCCGGAACTGTAACAGTAACGATCCAGTGGGCGAGTGGCGCGAACGACTTTGACCTATACGTCTACCGGCAGAGCGACGGTGCCCAAGTAGGCTCCTCCACACTCGGCGGTGGCGAAACAGCAGAGCAGGTCATACTCGAAAACCCGATACCAGGCACCTACGAAGTCCGGGTAACCCCGTTCATGGTGGTAAGCTCAGACTACAGCGGGCAGGCTCAGCTCTCCTTCGGGCCCCTGGTCAACAATCCGTCTTACCCAACAGGCGGGATAGGCTTCGCACCCGCCGTCCTAGTTGACGCCCAACGAACCTATGGCGAACCAATGATCTACCGGGACACGACAGGCAAACTCTGGGCCACGGGTCCCTGGGGAGTATCAACCACCCAGAGCTTCCTACAAAAATCCAGCGACAATGGAGACAGTTACCATGTCGTCAGCCCGGTAAGCCTGCGTCCCGACAATCCACCAGGTGGTGGCGACACGGACATTAAGACTGACGATCAGGGAACAGCCTACTTCGCAGACCTGGAAGGAGCCTTCACCAACGTAGGGGTAGGAGTCTCCAACGATGGTGGAAACACTTGGCGTAAGAGCGGTTTCTCGGTGACAACGGGCACCTTGCTTGACAGGCAATGGCTAGCCATCGATAATGGGCCCACGCTGGGCCCCGCTGACAACACGGTATTCCTCACATTCCACGTAGTCGCCCTCGGGCTGCAAGTATTCTCCAGCCCAGGCTCGCTAGGGGTAACGGATCCGGTTGGCGGCTTGGTCTTCCAGAACGCGGCCGACACCACCTTCATAGCCCCAGACGCAAGCTGCGGCCAGGCACAGTTCGACCCGGTCTACAGAAACCTCTACCTCGTCTGCGGACGCAGCAGCCACGTAGAAATCGAAAAGGGACACGTCAACCCGGGACAGAGGACCGGCATACACTTCACAACCCTAGCACTACCCACCAGCCCAGGCCAGGGAGGAGTGGCAGACCTATTCCCGGTCCTATCCGTCGACACGGCGGGAAGCCTCTACGCCGTCTGGGCTGACACAGGCAACCACAACATCTACCTAAGCGCCTCGAACAACCAAGGCGCAGCTTGGACCACGCCCATCCAGATCAACGGAAACCCAGCAAACACCAACATATTCCCGTGGACTGTAGCGGGCTCCCCAGGACTTGTCGAGGCCACGTTCCTCGGAACAGCCTTAGCCGCACCACCGAGCAACTTTCCCAACTGGTTCAGCAACCGGCAAGCAGCAACCACTGCCAAATGGTTCCCGTACCTAGTACAAGTACACTTCAACTTCACCAGCCCCACTTCTTCCACCATCTACCAGGCCCAGGCTAGCGAGCACCCAACACACTACGGGCAGATATGCGACAGCGGAACACTCTGCCTCGAGACAAACGGGGACAGGGTCCAAGCAGATTTCATCACAGTCACGATAGACTCGTCAGGTGCGGCCCGGGTAATCTATCCAGACACTACAAACCAGCACCATGGACCCCTCATCTACGAATCACGCCAGATCGTAGGTCCAGGCCTCTACGGAACACCCGTCACCGGAATATTCCCAACCAACCCTGTCACGGATCCAACCAGCGATGCCCAATGGCCTCACTATTCACCAACCGGTACGGGGACGGACCAGAAGGCCCTGGACCTTACTAGCCTGCAACTCAGCCAGCACGACGCCGCCCACCTGACCATCACCATGAAGACCCTAGACGCAACATCCCTCCTACCGCCCCCGGGCGCCACAGGCATAATCTGGCTCGCACGCTGGCAAGAGAAATCCCTGGGCGACGATGGGGAAGAAAGCTACCGCATCTTCTACGCCGGAGCCACATCCACCGGCGGCCAAGCACCCGTGTTCTTCAGCGGGACCGGAGTCTCAGCCAACGACCAAAGCGTCCCAGGTGACGGCTGCATCGACACAGCCTTCGCACAGGTCAGCCCGACCGTCCGTAACTGCAAGATACTACTCTACCCACAGGAGAAGGCTGAGACGGGAAGTCTCAACCCGCTAACAGGCGAGATAAGCGTCACCGTACCCCTCACGGATGTCGGAAACCCCGCCGTCAACAGCACACTCTACAGCGTCACAGCCATCAGCCTCGGACAAGTATCCGCCGACCCGTTACTACAGGACGTCGACTTCACCAGATCCTTTGACTATACCGTCACAAACGGCGCACCCACCACGGTCCAGAAAGTGACTGGTGGAGGCTACATCTTCACAGACTCAACAGGCAGCAAAGGCACGTTCAGCCTCACAGCCAGCACCAACAACCAGGGCAAGGTCGGGTACGACGACCATGGAACAGGGCTCAGCTTCAACTCCGCAATGATCACCTCAGTCTCAATCCAAGGAAACACGGCAACCGTCAAGGGAACTGGCTTCACAGCCGCAGTCCAGACAAACTTCACCGTCACCGTCCAGGATAACGCTGAGGAAGGTGCAGGGCGAGATACTTTCTCGATAAGCTTGGACACAGGTTACTCAAGGTCCGGAGTCCTCCAGGGAGGAAACATACAGATCCATTAGACACGTTTCCGTCAGAGGGTCTTCGGATCCCCGGGCCGGATCGGCTGAAAGCCTCTTCCTTAAGGGACCCCCGGAGAGTAGTCCGGCAGGAGCCCGATAAAATCCTCCACGGCAATGACAGGATTCCTTCCGGACCTTCCCACAATCCTCGCCCATGAAATACCACACGCTTCGACGATGTCCCGCATAGCATTCCGGCGAACAGTTTTCGAGGGGGAATTATCTGGACGGAGACGAGTCTATGGTTCTACGATTCTGCAGGGGTTCTGAAACTTGGCGCGCTTTCAACAGACTCGCGGTCCGCATCGTCAACCCCTGAGCCTTCCTCGTTCAACCGGTTGGCTTTACGCTTGTACATCCGCACACCGAAGAAGATGGCTCCTCCTAGGCCTGGAATTGCAAGGCTGACTACGCTGAGGCTGGGGACGCACAGCAAAAGCCGCGGTGCACAGCTTAGGGCTGTGAGGTGTAGGGAGAGTGATGCGCCGTATACCGCGGATTCGGTGTTGCTTTGAACTATGCTCTCTATCCGCTGCTCATCCTGGGAGCTGAACCCCGGACCCACCTCATAGGTGAAAGCCAATGTTCCAAACATGTGGTAGAGCCAGTCGTCCGCGTTTCCCGGCTTGTTATGGTTGCTGTGGCCCTCCTGGAGTATCTTGTATCCGTTGAACGCGGCCATCTCCTGGGCATAGGCCCTGAAGACACCGTCGTCCGTGGTCGAGCTGGGAGTATAGCTCCAGGGGAACAAGATCCATTCCCCAGCAGTGTGGTAAGAGATTGAGAACACCGGCGGGTTGGCCAGGGCGAAGTCTCTGATGGCCTGGGCTTCCAGCTCTGAGAACGGGGCAGGTCCAGGGAACTCTACACTATCACTCTTCACTAGGGAGCCATCGCTGGCGAACCCACCAGTGTTCCACTGGTAACCGTAGTTTCTGTTCAGGTCGACGCCAAAGGTTCCGTCTCCGTTATCCTTTCTGTTCTTCCGCCAGAGGCTGTCGTGGATCTGGGAGTACACCAGGCCGTCCGGGTTGACAAGTGGGATGAACCACACGTTAGCATTCTCCAGTATAGCCCGGACCGCGGGAGTGTCCTGCGCGTTGGCCAGGTAGTAGTGTATCAGGTACATGACCACTTCCATGGACATCCACTCGTCAGCATGGTGCAATCCCATGTACATCACATTCTTCTTTGGTCCACTCCCCCCTGGGAGGGTCATGCGTAGGGCGATGATGCTCCTGTTTTCGAAGCTTGTGCCAATAGTCTGAATCCTGACCAGGTCAGGTCGGGAGGCGTTGATCTGCAATAGCTCGGATATCAAAGAGTCGTAGGAGTGGAAGGTTTGGGGAGCTGGAACAACAACTCCCGGAGGAATAGGGTTCACGTAACCGGCTGCATTCGCCGTTGGCACCTCCGCATAAGACAATACGAGAATCGTTGATATGAAAAGAACTGTAAGCACAATTCTCGGGAAGTTGTTCAGAGCCATGATGATCACGTCAGGATGACTATGACGTAGAGGATGATGGCGGTGATTACGGAGACTACGCCGAGGGTTGAGAGCGTGGGTACCACGCCCTGCCGGTGAAACTCGTTCGCTATCAGTCCTGGAATGATGATTCCAATGACCTGGAATCCTTGGTAGGAGTAGGCTCCTGTGAAGAGGAAGGGGAAGGGTCCGGACAAGAGCCCGAACAGTGGAGTGATGATGAAGGTGAGGGTCAGAGCCGCCAGCATTGTGATCGCGAACCGTCTCCTACCATAGAGGATTGTGACTTTTGAACCCGACTTGATTACCAGCGCCGTCAAGAAAGCGATTAGCAGCGAGTATACAATTATCACCGGGTTCGTGAGAAGGAACAGCGCAGTGTAACCCGGGACGACTACGCCGCCGGGAGAGAGTAGCTCCCGCTCATACCATACCATGCTTACAATTATTCCGACGAAGACTCCGATGGTCAGGATTTCACTGTTAACAGCTGGGAAGACCATTTCTTCTCATCCTCCTCCAATTTTTGCACCAAACCATACCCGAAACTGGTCACCATGTTGCCGCAGGCCATGACCACACCGCTTGCAGGGGTGACTTGGTCCAGGCGTTCAAGCACCTCCCCCGGTTGACCCCCCTCCATGGCGATGAGCTGCTCTTTCGGGTAGTCCTCTTTGAGGGCATTCCTGACGAAAGCCCCCACATACTCTCCCGTTGCGATAATGGTCTCGAACTGGAGCTTGCCCCCCATCAACCGGCCAAACTCGGCACTCCTCTGAGCCCTGTCGTCCCTGCTGTTGAACAGCCCAACCATCGGCCCCCTGTTGACCTTTCCCCTTCGAAGCAGCTCTTCCATAACGGTCGAAACAGAATCGATGTCGTTTACGCCGAGAGCCAGTACCACTAGGTACTTACCGTGGAGACCCTCGCGCCTGAAGACTCTTACAGTGCCATAGTCAGGGGTCGACTGCAACATCCCTTCCAGGGATTTCTCACGGTCCATTCCGAGAAGCTGGCTAACCTTGAGGGCGATAGCAACGTTGTCTTTGAAGGTGATGTAAGGGAAAGCGTCTATGAGAGTGTCAGGGACACTGTGCTGGTCGGCCTTAACCACCGCTGCCCCCCTCTTCGCCGCCTCTTCCTTCAAGACCGGTAACAGTCGGTCCTCACATGTCACCAGGACTTGGTCTCTAGGGATCATGAGAGACAGAGTTCTTGCCGCTGAAACAAGGTCTGGTCCCATAACTTCCAAGTGGTCACGCCGTACGTTAGTGATTACACCTATCGTGGCTCTGATGAATTTCTCCTCTGAAACCTGCTGGACCTCAGGAAACAGGGCCATGCACTCCACAACGAGGGCCTGAGCTCCCTGGCTGGCAGCGAAGGCCACAGCGTCCATCTGCTCTCTAATGTTGCCCTCTGGGAATCCTTCGCTCTCAAACTCTCTAAGGCACCACTCCTTCCCGTAAATGTCGATTGTGGAGGGCATCTTTCCAGTCGTCTTCACCACAACCTTTACACCGTTCGCCCTTAGCGCAGCACCTATCAGACGACAAGTCCCAGTTTTTCCCCTGCTGCCGTTGACGTGAATTCTGATTGGGATAGATTCCAGGCGTCGCTTGTGGTTCCTCCATTCCCGGTTTCCCAAGAAGGCAATTAATATCCAAAACCCAGCGAGGGCGCCTCCCAAACCAGTTGCGCCCGAGAGAATCGAGAACCTCGGCAATACAAAGGCAGTCTGAGACGAAAACACCTGAACTGTTCCAGAAAGGAGCCGGGTGAATAAGACTTCAACTAGAATCACAATCAAAAGAGCTAATGTTCCAGCTAGAGTTAACTTCCGTTTGCGCTGAGGGGATGAGATGTTCTCAGGCACTTTCAGAAACCCCAACCATATCTCAGACGGTTTCTCCCATCGTTTCGATGAAGTCTTAAACTCTTGGGTGGGTATCCATGCTTGATATACGTAGCTATACAGAGACGCTTCGGGTATCCAGAAAACCCTAGCGGCAAGTTTACAAGCCACCGGGAAGGGAGAGCTCTGCCTTGAGAACCTACCAGTGTGATAGGAGAATGAAAAGGAATGACATGGGTTACCGTTGCCCTGAATCGTTTTGCGAGGGGCAATGCTTCAGAAATTGCATCAAAGTAGCCCGCCACCCGGAGAAGGTCAGGCCAATGCTGCTTTTCCTGGTCGGGCTGACACTGTCTCTTTCAGTTATCGGCCCGCAAGCATTCAATAGCTCCAGCCAGGCAACAGTCATAGTTTTGCCTCATGCCAGAACTGTCTTCTTGGAATCACCGCAAGTCCTGACCAGCACGGCCAACACTGGGGCCAGCCTGCCAGTTTGGCCCCCGGGCGGTAATTTGACATTCGTCAGTGTGACCTCCACTAGTCTAGTCCTGACTTGGCCAAACGCAACGGCTGTTGAGTACCGAATCCAAGAGAATGAGACCCTTCTGAACACCGTCCAGGAAAACCTCACCTCGTACTATGTGGCGGGCCTTAACTCAAGAGCAGTCTACATCTTCCAGGTTGAAGCAGGAAACGGGACAAGCTGGACCCTGCCCCTAAGCTTGACTGTGAACCCGGTTATCCTCACCGGCCAACCGCTAGCTCTTTCTGTTCCGGGTCCGCAGACTGTCCAGGCCGGAACTGCCTTGACCTTCGCTGTCAACGCTACGGGTCCAAAGGTCCCGACCGAGACGGTTTCCATATCCGCTTCCGGGCTTCCCGCCGGAGCAACCTTCCCCCAGCTCTCCCAGGGCAATCCCATCTCCGCAACATTTGGTTGGAGCCCCACCTCTTCCC
>WNGK01003495.1_pt1 | contig 16965 bp, 12 predicted proteins | sample 5400601 | NCBI WGS metagenome assembly WNGK01 (sample SAMN13153376, study PRJNA577476) | soil metagenome | isolation source: 60 cm soil or saprolite under Garry oak tree replicate 1 | place: USA:California | collected 2016-06-15
TCGTGGTATCTGCCACACCAGCCTTCGCCAGCAAAGATATCGTCCAGTTCGGCAGCAGCGTTCATATTGGCCCCGATACTACCGCGCATGATGTAGTCTGCTTCTTCTGCAGCGTGGATAACCAGGGCACCATCGAAGGCGACACCGTTGTCTTCTTTGGCAATGTCCACATCTCCGGCCATTCCAACCACGACGTTGTGAACATCTTTGGCACCCTTAAAGCCGAAAATGATTCCAGCATCGGCAGCAGCCTTGTGAGCATCTTCGGCTCCATCCGGCTCGGAGAGAATGTCTCCATCGGCAAAGACCTCATCGCGATATTTGGCGGTCTTCGTGCCGCTCCCACAGTGTCCGTTGGTGGTGATCGCGTCGTTCAGCCAGGTTGGATCTTCTGGGGCCCGCTGTTAATTTTCGCTCTCATCATCATTGTGGTCGTGCGCGAATACCGCAGCTACCGCCGGCGTCTCTACCTGCGTGGTTATCCGTTCCCGCCGAGGCAGTAAGCAAGACGCTGTACGCTGGAATCATGCATTCTGCGCCAGTCTCCTTCGCCCGCCCCCTGCGCATTGTCATTCCCGGTGGCAGCGGTCAAGTGGGCAAGGTGCTGTCTCGTTATTTTCAGCAGCGCGGCCACTTTGTCACTGTGCTGACCCGTAGCCCCTACGCCGCCCCCTGGCAGACAGTGCATTGGGACGGCGAGCACTTCGGCCCATGGACTGAGCACCTCGAAGGTGCCGATGTCTGCATCAACCTTGCCGGTCGTAGCGTTAACTGCCGCTATCACCAATCCAATCGGGCAGCCATTTACAACTCGCGAATCAACAGCACGCGGCTGCTTGGACGGCTCATTGCCGGACTCGCAGATCCACCCAAGGTCTGGCTCAATGCCTCAACAGCCACCATCTACCGTCATGCCATCGATCGGCCAATGGATGAAGCTACCGGCGAACTCGGAGGACATGAGCGCATATCCCGATACCGCCGCGCGCCCGACACGTGGAACTTCTCCGTCCGCGTCGCGAAAGATTGGGAGAAAGCTTTTTTCCGCAGTGAAACTCCCCGTACGCGCAAAGTCGCCCTTCGCAGCGCCATCGTCATGAGTCCCACGCCCGGCAACGCCTTCGCCATAATGCTCAACCTGGTCCGTCTCAGCTTCGGTGGATGGCAGGGCAGCGGTCGTCAGTTCGTCTCATGGATTCACGAAACCGATTTCGCCCGCGCAGTCGAATTCCTGATCGCCCGCGAAGAATTACAGGGGCCCGTTAATGTCGCCGCCCCCCATCCCTTGCGCAACCGCGAGTTCATGGCCACGCTGCGAGACGCATGGGACATGCCCAACGGCCTGCCCATTCCCTGGCCCCTGATCGAAGTCGGCGCCTTCTTTCTGCGCACCGAATCCGAGCTGGTTCTGAAGAGTCGTCGCGTCGTCCCCGCGCGCTTGCTCAACGAGGGCTTTGAGTTCCACTTCCCCACCTGGCCCGAAGCAGCCGAAGACCTGGTTCAGCAATGGCGACACAGACACGACTGACGGCCGACCCCTCATCGCGATCGCAACGATTCCCCTTCGACTCCACTTCAGGGCGTCTTCGGCGTAATATCCGTCACCGGAAGATCCCAATGCGACACCAGGATTTCAAAGCGCCGCTGCTCTTCCTGCTTGTAGGTCTTCTGGTCAGGCCATAGTTCCTTCATCAACGCTTCTTCCTCTGGATTCGCGGTTGTTGCCACGGTCGAATTCTTAAAGCGGATCGTCACCCGGTAATCCCAGCGCCCGTCTTCGGTCGTATGGTAGGCTGGCGATTCGATCTTCACCGACAGCATACGCCCCGTCGCGACAATTCTTTTCAGCAGCGGGTAATGATTTTTGAGGAAGAGATCCAGGAACTCCTGCTGATGGCCCCATTGCACCTTGTAGTAGTACTCAACCGTGTAAGGCTGGTCAGCCCCGCCTTGCGGAGGAGCGCCTTGGGCGCCAAGAGTCGGCGCGGCTACTGTACCGGCAAAAATCGCAGCGAGTATAACGAGCAACAATCGACGCATCGCGCCTCCAGTGAAATGGACCGAATGGTCAACATTGTACCGTGAGACCCGATGCGGATGCCCCAGAAGAAGATTCCACTGCGGCGGATTGGGCCGTCCGCCGCAGCCTGATACGTCAAATCAGGCGCCTGCGAAGCTGGCCAGTCCCGTGCGGCTGTTGATGGTCAACATCGAACCTTGGAACGCTACCAGTTGCCGTGTTCTAAACGTGCTCAGGGTGCGGGTAACCGTCTCCCGCGAAGCACCGATGAATTCCCCGATCTCCTCGTGAGTCATCGAGAATCGCACCCGGCCGCCTGACTCTTTCGATTTGTCATCGCTCCAATCCAAAAGCAGGCGCGCCAGCTTTTCAGGGGCGGAGGCCGACAATGCCACCGTGCGCAACTGGTCGCAAGCCAGCGTCACGTGCCGGCTCAGTTCTTCGATCACCGCCGGGTATACCTCGGGATGCCGTGTCACAAAATTCATCAGGTCCTGCCGGCTGATGAGCGCGATCTTCGCCGGGTAAAGAGTCTCGGCAGTGAACTCATAGGGCCGGCCCGACAGTGCTGAAGACAGCCCGAGAATCTCGCCCTTCCTCGCGATGCGGAGGCTGAGACGCCTGCCCTCGCTCGAGTTCATCGACAATCTGACTTCTCCGTCAAGAACCACAAATATGCCCTTGGATGGCTGCCTCTCTGCGAAGAGAACGACATTGGCCCCATACGATTGCGGAAATTCCATCGCAGTCAGGTCCTTGAATGCCGCGGGCGAGAGTCTCTTGTAAAAGTCGCCTCCCCGCTGGGCCTGGCTGTTCGCACAACCGTTTGCTTCCTCACGATTCAATTCCAATTTCGGCCTCCCAAGGTCAATTCAATTTGGTTCGCTGAGTTCTTCCGCAAGATGCTGTACCCAAAGGGACTGGTTACAAGCTCGGCGTGTCTGAGTAAAAAACACCTCTCAACGCTTGCCTGCCTCCCGCATCTCAAAAAATCACATCGCGCAAATCAAGGAAAAAAATCTTCTTTGCCCAAGCTCGGAACCCATTCATTCCGGGTCCGGCTGAGTTCGGCCCACCCTCCGTCCGGCAGTTCCTGCCTTCGAGAGTGATACCGATTGCTTCTATGTCCAGGACCACACCTTTATCAATTACTTAAGCCTGCTACGGGGTTGTGAACTGTATACTGCACGATTCATGCCAAACTTTCGTTTACTGCGGGCTTTCTACGTGTGCCGGATTTAAAGAACTTAAGGCTATCTCTGCCCGGTATCTGAAAAGTGGTGACGACAAGTGAAAACTACAGGTGACGGTATCCCGTCACGTGAGACTACATGTAGTCACTCCTTTCGATCTTGAGTTTCTTGATCTTTGAGTTCAGAGTTGTACGTTTTAAGCCCAACCGGGCAGCCGCACCATCCGCGCCCCCGATCTGTCCCTCGGTCTCCCGAAGCACCCGAAGTATGTGTTCCCTTTCCGCGGCTCGTAGCGTCGGGCTCTCGGTTCCGGTTTCCTCCACCTCCCCGGTCTCCCCTTCGTCATCGCCTTCCAACTCAGCCAGCGGAACATACAATACCGGTCCGCGCGTCAGAATCACTGCCCGTTCCAAAAAGTTCTCCAGTTCGCGAATGTTCCCCGGCCACTTCCAGCGCTTCAGTGCCTCCATCGTCTGTTCAGGAATCGTCTCGATGGCCTTGCCCATCCGCCTGCTGTGCGTCGCTACAAAGTGCCGCACAAGTACCGGAATATCGCCGGCGCGCTCACGCAGCGGCGGCGCGAACACCGGAAACACCTTCAGCCGGTAAAACAGATCGGCGCGAAACTCCTTCTCTGCAACCATCTTTCCCAGGTCACGGTTGGTGGCCGCAATCAACCGAACGTTTACGGAGATAGGCCGGGTGCTCCCCAGCCGCTCGATCTCCCTTTCCTGCAGTGCGCGCAGCAGTTTGGGCTGCAACTCCAGCGGCATCTCGCCCACCTCATCCAGGAAGAGCGTCCCCTCGTGCGCCAGTTCCAGCCGTCCCATCTTCCGTGCGATCGCTCCCGTGAATGCGCCCTTCTCGTGCCCGAAAAGTTCGCTTTCCAGCAGGCCGGCGGGGATTGCCGCGCAGTTCAATTTGACAAAAGTATGACTGTGGCGCGGACTCAGCCGGTGAATCGCACGCGCCAGCAGCTCTTTCCCGGTCCCCGTCTCACCCTGGATCAATACCGTCGCATCCGTGGGCGCCACAGTCTCAATCTGCCTGAGCACGTTGCGCAACCCCGTGCTCTCGCCCACGATATCCTCAAACCGGTTTTCGAGGTTGATTTCGTCTTCGAGATACTGCTTCTCCTGGCTCAACCGGTCGCGAAGTTCAGCGATCTGGCGAAATGCCACCGCATTATTGACCGCCATCGCCACCTGGTCTGCAACTTCACCGAGCATCTCGGCGTCGCGATGGCTGAACGCAGCCTCCAGACGGCTCGCCACCATCAGCGTTCCAATGGGCTCCCCGCGATAAATCAGGGGTACCCAGCACCCTGAGTTCATTCCCAGTTGCGTAAGATGGCGCACCGTCTCGGGAGAAAAGTGCGAGTCTTGCATCCGGTCCACCAGCACCGGTTCACGCGTGCTGAAAGCTTCTCCCGCCGGCGACCCCGCCACCTGCAGCTTCGTTTCGCGAATCTCCGCGTGTTCCACTCCCAGGAACTGCACAATAAGGCGATTCGCTGCCGCGTCGTAAAGGCCCAGGGTCGCTGCGTCATGCGGAATGACCTCACGAATGCTTGCCGAAAACGCTCCCAGCAGCTTGCGTACATCCATGTTGGCCAGCAGCGCCGTGCTCAACTGCAGCATCACAGCTTCTTCCGCGCGCTTGCGATCGGTAAAGTCCCGCGTCACTTTCGCAAAACCCGTCACTGCACCCGAGGTATCGCGAATCGCCGTAAGAACGCTATTCGCCCAAAACCGCGAACCATCCTTGTGCACCCGCCATCCGTCTCCCTCGAAGCGGCCGCGCTCCGCAGCAATTCGAAGCAGCGCATCCGGGTGTCCACGCTCGATATCCTCGTGCGTAAAGAATCGCGAAAAATGTTTGCCCAGAATCTCCTCAGCCGAATAACCCTTGATGCGCTCTCCACCCACATTCCAGGTCACTACGTGTCCGTCGCGGTCCAGCATATAGATGGAGTAGTCGCGCACACTCTCTACGATTGAGCGCAATTGCTGATCCTGGCGCCGCAGCGCATCCTGCGCAGCTCGCTGCTCCGTGGCGTCCCGAACAAAGCTCAACACCACCGGCCCCGACGCCGTGCCGATCGGCTTGAGCATGATGTCTACGGGAAACTCAGTCCCATCCTTGCGCAACGCGAACAGGTCCATCGCCGCTCCCATCTGTCGCGTGCGGGGATGCGCATTGTAGTTTTCTCGATGACCCGGATGTCGGCCGCGGAACCGTTCTGGAACCAACGCTTCAATAGGCAGACCGATCATTTCGCCGCGGTTGTATCCGAAAAGTTGAAGGGCACGCGGATTCGCTTCGCGTATTCGCCCTTCTGCGTCGGTGACAAATATCGCATCGGGAGAAATCGCGAAATGATTCTCAATAGCTATCCGCGCGAACTCGGCTCGGTGCTGTCGCGCCAGATACGCTGCGTCCTTCTGTGGGGATTCAGAGGGGCCCAATGCACGTGTACCTTAGGCAGCACAATAGCGCCTCCGCCTCTTTGTTGCAACGCAAATCTGGCAAACTAAAGTTGTATTCACTAATGAGCGCCCGACACGTAAAGTACCTGTTCCCATATACTCCCGTTCTCGCCCGCTTCTTGCGACGCACTCCGATCCCTCCAGACAAATCGCAATCGGATCGCGAAATCCCTGCACCCTCCTGCCCGCCGGCCGAATCCAAAGCTCGACAGGAGACTTACGATTCATGGCTCAGAAAATCGCATTCATCACTGGCGGAAACCGCGGCATTGGCTATCAGACAGCGCTCGACCTTAAGGATTCCGGCGTGAAGGTGGTCATTGGCTCACGCGACCTTCAACAGGGCGAAGAGGCCGTCAAGAAGTTGCGCGCTGCCGGAGCCGACACAGACGTTCTCAAGTTCGACATCACCAAGTCCGACGACTACAAGGCCGCCTACGACTACTTCGACTCCAAATACGGGCGCCTCGACATCCTCATCAACAATGCCGGAATTGCGGGCGGCGTCTTTCCCGGCACCGGCCCCGAACACTCCGCAGGCGAGGTCCCCGTCGACCTGCTTCACAACGTCTTTGAAACCAATTTCTTCGCACCGGTCGCCCTAACCAAAACTCTTCTACCGCTACTTCGAAAGAGCCCTGCAGGACGCATCGTCAATCTATCGAGCATTCTCGGCTCACTCACCATGCACGCCGACCCTCAATCCCCCATCTACGACGCCAAGTCGTTCGCATACGACGCCTCCAAGACCGCTCTTAACGCGTTCACCATTCACCTCGCCTACGAGCTGCGCGGTACCAAAATCAAGGTCAACTCCGCACACCCCGGATGGGTCAAGACCGACATGGGCGGCGAACATGCACCCATGGAATTGTCTGATGGTGCAAAAACCAGCATAGCCCTCGCCACACTTCCTGAGGATGGTCCCACTGGAAGCTTCCTCCACCAGGGCAAGCCTTTGCCCTGGTAACCAACCCCGCCCGACCTCGGATGCCGCATCGCTATTTCTCGCGCCGCGGCATCACCCCACCGCAGTATTCAACCGGATAAAAAATGCGCGGGCATCCTCGCATGCGCTGTATGCTGGCTGATCGCGGATCCATTCGTACGTCTGCCTGGAGTGCGACGCGTCGTGCAGTGCTTCAGACCGGAAACTTACTCGCCAACATGTTCCTTAAAAATCAGACAACGTTCGTTAACCCGACGTACATCTGAATTCGAGGAGGACGAATTCATGGCGACCAAAAAAGCCGCAAAGAAAAAATCCAGCACCGCAAAAAAGAGCAGCACTAAAAAGGCGAGCAGCAAGAAGAAAACCACGTCAGCCAAGAAGGCCCGTAGCGCATCCAAAAAATCATCAGGCAGAAAGTACTCTCCAGCCGCCAGCAAGAGCGTTGAGACCGAGATGAGAGCAAGAAAGAAAGGAACGCTCAAGTCCCGACGCAGCGGCAAAAGAGTCACCAGCAAAAAACAAGCCATCGCCATCGGGCTATCCAAGGCGCGCAAAGAGGGGAAAAAAGTTCCGCCACCCAAAAAGTCGTAGGTGTATCTTCGCCACGACCATCAACGCCCCGCATTGAATAGATCAGCCCTACAGCATTTTCGATTCTGCTCAATACAGAAACCGGGAGCCCGAGTGGCTTTTTCCTTAAGAAAAAGCCACCTTGCACAACGCCACAACGTCAACATGTGAAGCGAAAATGCTCTGACTCCGTCGTTCTCGATGTGGACGACAGAGACTCTTGCGCCGGCTTGTTGCCTTCAAATATGCAAAGTGTAATTGCGAACCGATGCGCTCAAGGTCGGCCCTGCTCCCAGTAAATATCCTCCGGCAAAGCCGGAAGCTTTACGGTTGGTGGCCCCTCAAAGGGGCCAGAACGTTTGCCGCAGCCGATTGTGGTGCTATTCTCCGCAGCCCCGGTTTTGTATCAGGGCACGACTTCAGTCGTGCCGCAATGCCCGCACAAAGAACGTGGGCTTCAGCCCCTGCGGAAACTTCGTCGTTGCATCCATCTCATCTGAAAAGCACGATGACTACTCCCGAAAATGTCAAACTTCTACTGCCACCCCGGCAAAGCCGGGGGTTCTCCCGGTTTGAATAGTTGTGCCCGTATACTCCTCTATTCCACCAGCGCGTCGGCGATAGCGAGATGCTCGTCCAGGCATGCCAGGCCAAGGTCCAGTTCTTCCTTGGTTACAATAAGCGGCGGCGCAATCACGAAATGGCTCACCCAGGCCTGCTGCGCTACACCATCGGCCATCATCTTCGCCGCAATCTGATCGACCACCAGCGGCTTTCCTTCGACCTTGTCGCTCATCGTGTTGAACGGCGTCTTGCTCTCGCGGTTCTTCACAATCTCAACTCCGAAGAAAAGGCCCAGCCCGCGTACATCGCCCACCGACGGATGCTTCGCCTTGATCGCTTCGAGCTTCTCGCGCACATACGGCTCCAACTCCGCGGCGCGCTCCACAAGTTTCAGGCGTTGCATCTCCTTTATCGTCGCCACGGCGGGGCCTAGCGTGATGGGATGCGCCTCGTACGTATGCCCGTGCGAAAAGTAATGGTCCTCGAAATAGTCGGCAATCTTCTTTGTCGTCGCGCACAGTCCAAGCGGCACATAGGCTGACGTAATTCCCTTGGCGGTGACAAGGATGTCGGGCTTCACATCCCAGTGATCCACTGAGAACCACTTGCCTGTCCTTCCCCACCCGGCCATCACTTCATCAGCAATCATCAGCACGCCATTTCGGTCGCAGATTTCGCGCATGCGCGGAAAGTACTCCGGCGGCGGAACGAGAACGCCATTAGTGCCGACCACCGGCTCAAGAATAATAGCTGCAACATCGCTCTCGTTGCGGATCATGTGCTCGACATAATCGGCGCAGGCGATGTTACAACCGGGATAAGTGTGCCTGATGGGACAGTTATAGCAGTTAGTCTCCGGCGCGAAGACGAAGCCATTGGCCTTCCCCCCCGGCTCCATCGCCCAGCGGCGTGGGTCGCCCGTTGCCGCAATCGACCCGTTGGTTGACCCATGATACGAGCGGTAGCGCGAAATAATCTTCGTCTTCCCCGTATACATGCGCGCGATCTTGAACGCTGCTTCGTTGGCCTCTGTGCCGCTGGTAGCGAAGAAGAACTTTTCCAGGCCGGCGGGAAGCACTTCATGCAGCTTGGCGCTCAACCGTGCGCGCGCTGAAGTAGCATAACCCGGCGCCACGTAAGCAAGCTCCCGCGCCTGTTCGGCAATAGCTTCAATCACCCGTGGATTCTTATGGCCGAGATTGACGCACATCAGTTGCGATGAGAAATCAAGATAACGCTTGCCTGCGCCGTCGGTAAACCAGCAGCCTTCAGCGTCAACAATGTGGAGAGGCTTCCAGGTCTTCTGGAAACGCCAGGTGCCATAGTTGGTCTGGCGGGTGATGGTTGTAATTTCTTCGCTCGTCAACTCAGGGGTAACTACAACGTCGCTCATGGCTAGACCTCTCATTGGGGCTGCCCATCTATGCTACGGCATTTTGCAGCAATCGCGTTTTCTGTCTGACGTTGTGGCGGCGCTCGATCTGGATGCGATCTACGCGTCGTACAACGAGAAGGACGGTCGCGGGATGGCGGCCTATGCGCCGGCGATGATGGTGCGGGTGTTGTTGTATGGCTACGCGAGCGGGGTCTATAGTTCGCGCAAGATCCAGGCCAAGACCTACGACGATGTGGCGTTTCGTTTCCTCGCCGCCGATGAGCATCCGGACCACAGCACGCTGGCGGAGTTCCGCAAACGGCATCTGGAAGCGCTGGCTGGACTGTTCACTCAGGCCTTGCAGTTGTGCGCCAAAGCGGGTCTTGTGAAGCTGGGCCATGTGGCCATCGACGGCACCAAGATCAAGGCCAACGCCAGCAAGCATAAGGCGATGAGCTACGGCCGTATGGGCGAGACCGAGCAGCGGTTGAAGCGGGAGGTGGAAACTCTTCTGAAGCAGGCCGAGGAGACCGATGCCGCCGAGGATGCCAAGTACGGCGAGGGCCAGCGCGGCGACGAACGACGGCCCGGTTGAGAATTCGCCGACCAGTGCAATTGTGATCTCTTCACCAAACTGGGTTCAGTGCGAATCGGGAAAAGTGCCTTCACCTCTGAAGAAGGCACTAATTCGCGCCGGAAGGACAGATGATCGACCAGAATCAAGGAAGGAGGGCAGCTTCTCGCTGTCCTCCTCCGCATATTACGACGGCCCGGTCGCGTGAACCACAGTGTTAGGAGAGGTTCCAATTCCGGCTGGTGCGGAACAAGAAGCATTCACCGTATTGTTCAGCCCCGGCTTAATCGGAGGCACATTCGTGAGACTGCACGCCACCGTTCCGTCCGAAGAGCTTACCACCATCACATATGCGTGCTGAGAAGGCTCGGTCACATGCCCCGTGACGTGTTTTGTTAGGCCAAGCCCATAGAAATACATTGATCCTTGACATTCACCCACATACGGGTTGGCCGAATCTCCTTCGCACCAAATCCAAAATCCGAAAAACTTGTCCGCCGGATTTGCGGACGTGTACACGAAGGTCCCGGTTGTAGTGCGCCCAGAGTTGGGATTGTCAGTGTTCGCGAAGATGATCTGCTCAGATGCGTTTTGTGCCCCAACCAACGTAGTCAGACACAGCACTAGGCAGAAAATTGAAACTGTCCTCAATATTCTCGACATGGCGACTTTTCCTTTCGAAGTGGCTGAAACCGCGCCAGATTGGAAATCCTGAGGCGCAGCCTATGCTTGACAATTGGAACTGTCAATGTGAAAGAGTTTGCATAGTTAGACCGTTTGCACCGCCTTCGGCATCATCACCGGAGTTGCGCGCCAATTATTGATAACAGGCGATTTCACGTTTTGACCGCTGGTCATTGAGCGCAATTGATTCCATGACAATGTCGGCTCCCTAGAGGATGACCCGCTGTCCCCAGGCAAAAGTCAGCTTTCCGGTACACTTCGTGCAAACAAAAACGAAAGCCCCCGGCTGGTTGGCCGGGGGCTTTCGAAGGTACACACCAATTTGAACTCTACGCGCTGAAGAGCAGTATTCCCTCCGCCTTCTCCTCCGTTGGGTTCTCGTCCGCACTCACTGGACGATAGAACAACTGGTTCGCATTGAGGTAAACCTCAAGGAACGCTGGGCGCTCGGTAATCTTGCCGGCGATCAGCGCCTCTGAGAGCGGGTCCTCGACGTAACGCTGCAGTGCGCGACGCAGCGGGCGTGCTCCATAGCTGCGGTCGACCAGCGTCTTGTCGAGGATCCACTTCTTGGCTTCCTCGGTGACAGAGATAGTGATGGACTTCTGAGCCAGGTTGGCGTTCAAGCTCTGCACGAGCAGTTCGACAATCTGGATCAGGTCGGCATCGTTGAGCGACTGGAAGAGAATGACCTCGTCGAGCCTGTTCAAGAACTCGGGGTTGAAGGTCTTCTTCACTTCCTGCTTGACCAGTTCTTCGACCTTCTCGCTGACCAGGTCGTCGCGGTCGCTCTGGAAGCCCAGCCCCTGCTTCTTCATCAGGTGGCGGGCGCCGATGTTCGACGTCATGATGATAATGGTGTTCTTGAAGTCGACCGTGTTGCCAAGGCCGTCCGTCAGTTGGCCATCTTCAAACACCTGCAGCAGCAGGTTGAACACATCGGGGTGCGCCTTCTCCACTTCGTCGAGCAGGACCACCGAATAGGGCGAGCGCTTGACGCGTTCCGTCAACTGTCCGCCTTCCTCGTAGCCAACGTATCCCGGAGGCGAACCAATCAGCTTCGACACCGAATGCTTCTCCATGAACTCCGACATATCGAACCGGATAAGCGCCTTGTCTGACCCGAACAGGAACTGGGCCAGCGTGCGAGCCATTTCAGTTTTGCCTACGCCCGTTGGCCCGAGGAACAGGAAGCTGCCGATCGGACGGTGCGGCGACTTCAGGCCCGCACGCGAACGGCGAATCGCACGCGCAAGAGCCGAGATCGCCTTCTCCTGCGAGATAACGCGCTTATGGAGTTCTTCTTCCACACGCAACAGCTTCTGCGTCTCTTCTTCCTTGATGCTCGTAACGGGAACGCCCGTCCAGCGGCTGACCACATCTTCAATGTCTTCGCGGCCCACAATCCCTGCCGCCGAGTCGTCGAGGTGGTACTTGTCACGCAAAGCGCGCAGGCTTTCGCGCTCCTTGCGCTCTTCGTCGGAGTAGAACCGCGCCTTCTCAAATTCATGGTTCGCGATGGCCGAGTCCATGCGATGAACGATGAACTTGATCCTCTTCTGGACTTCGGTGATCTCCTCGGGCAGCGAAGTCTGGCGCAGCTTGACGCGCGCGCCGGCCTCATCGATCAAGTCGATGGCCTTGTCCGGCAAAAAACGATCGGGGATATAGCGGTTAGAATGCGACACCGCGAACTCGATAGCCGCATCGGTATAGCTGACCGCATGGAATTTCTCGTAGCGGTCCTTGATGCCCATGATGATCTTGATGGCATCGGCCTCGTTCGGAGGCGGCACCTTGACGGCCTGGAATCTCCGTTCGAGCGAGCGGTCCTTTTCAATCGACTTGCGATACTCAGCCGGCGTGGTTGCGCCGATGCACTGAATCTCCCCGCGAGACAACGCCGGCTTGAGGATGTTGGCCGCATCGAGCGACCCCTCCGCCGAACCCGCGCCGACCAGCGTGTGCAGTTCGTCGATAAAGATGATGGAGTTCTGATTCTCCATCAGCTCTTTCATGATCGTCTTGAGCCGCTCTTCAAATTGGCCGCGATACTTGGTTCCGGCAACGATGAGCGAAAGGTCAAGCCCGAGCACCCGCTTGTCTGCCAGGAACGTCGGAACTTCCCCGTCCGCAATACGCTGCGCCAAGCCCTCGACAATCGCGGTCTTGCCCACCCCGGGCTCGCCGATCAGCACCGGATTATTCTTGGTGCGGCGGCACAGAATCTGGATCACGCGCTCGAGTTCCCCGTCGCGTCCCACCAGCGGATCGAGCTGCCCGTCCATCGCGGCCTGCGTCAGGTCACGGCTGAACTCCGCCAACAAGCTCGACTCGCGCTGACGCTGCTGCGCGGGAGCCTTTTCCTGCGTCACACGCGCCAACTCGTCGCGAATCTGCGCCAGCTTCAGGCCGCGCTCCTGCAAGATCTCCGAGGCAAAGCACTTCTCTTCGCGCAACAGCCCCAGGAGAAGGTGCTCGGTGCCGATGTGCTTGTGGCCCAGGCGCTCCGCTTCTTCAGCCGCGTACGCCAGTACCCGCTTACACTCGTTCGAAAGCGGCAGGTCAACCGAAGTCGAAACCTTTTCGCGGATGGTGGTGTGCGCCTCGATCTGCTTGCGAATCGATTCCACCGAGGCGTGTGAGCGCAGGAAGCGATTGGTCAGTGCCTTGTCTTCGCGCAAAAGCCCAAGCAGCAGGTGCTCGGTCTCGATATAGGGCGAACCAAACTGGCTGGCCTCATACCGCGCGAAGAAGATCACGCGCCGTGCCTTCTCCGTATAGCGTTCGAACATACGATTCTCCCTTGTACCAGGCTATCGGCTGGAGTGGCCGTCCGGTTCATTACCGGCTTCAGCCCAACCTGCGCGCGCCCTCTTGTAACTTCGCCGCCCAAGACCCCTTTGAAATAACGCTCCTGTCTCAGAACAGCTCTTTGGGATGGTTCCGGGACTTCTTTTTCCCGACCGCCCCGAGCGGGAAACTTTGCTCTGGGCTTCCATCCATTCTGTTTAAGCCTGGCTGGGGAACGGCAATCAATCTGCCAGGCTGCTTACCCCTTACATACTCAGACTCATTTCGAGCCCGGAATGCTGCTTTTTCCTAACCCTGTTTCTCAAGGAATGTTCCGTTCTGGACTACTTACCCAAGTCGCTAACCGCCCGCTTTCCAGCCGCATAACCCGTGTACATCGTGCCGCCAGGTCCATGTTGTGCGTTACCAGGATTGAGGTAAGGCCGTGTTCGGCATGCAAACGTTCGATGAGGTCAAAGACCTGGCTGGCGGTCGATTCGTCCAGGTCGCCGGTGGGTTCGTCGGCCAGCAGCAGCCGGGGATTATTGACCAGGGCACGCGCCAGCGCCACACGCTGCTGCTCGCCGCCAGAGAGTTCGCCCGGCCGATGGTCCCGCCGGTCTTCTAAGCCAACTTCCCTCAACCAGTTAGCCGCTATCGCCATCGCCTCGCGTCGAGCCTGACCCCGAGCCAGCAGCGGCATTGCCACGTTCTCCTGCGCCGTGAACTCCGGCAACAGGTAATGAAACTGCCAGACGTACCCTATCTCGCGATTGCGGAAGACCGCAGCCTCCCGTGGAGATAGTGTTGCCACGTTGGTTGACGCGCAGTATACAGTTCCCGCGGAGGGCGCATCAAGCGCGCCCAGAATGTGCAAAAGTGTGCTTTTTCCGGTCCCGGACTGACCCACAATCGCAACCAGTTCACCTGGCATTACTTCGAGATCCAGGTCTTTGAACAGCGTGAGCGGCCCGCGTGCCGGACGGTATGTCTTTTCAAGCCCGTTGACCCGGATCAGGGGCTCGGCGCCTGCGACCCGCAACTCCGGTTCCCGCAGGGAGCGGGTTACCTGGGCGGCAGCCGCTGGAGGAGATTGCATCATCCGGTTATCTCCTATTTTATCAAGCCGTGCGTTGATCCCGAGCAAACTGCGGTCTCAGAATCAACAGCGCCAACAAAAAGGGGCCTTTCGCAATTACTATGCTCGCAAAGAAACCTGGCATATGCAGTGCGATTCGGCACTCCTCTTGGAGTACCGATCAACCTTCCACTTTGGATGCGTAGTTCGTGATTGATCGAACGCAAGTTGCAGAAAAGAATTGTTTACTGGTAATCGCCGCCTCAAATTACCTGGGTTTAACTCGTAACCGCACGTTTCTTTCGCCTGAAACAAACCTCTTCCCGGCTCGACCTCAACGACGCTTGATTGAATCCGCCGTCTTCGGAACAGACTTCGACTTCGGCCCGATTGCTCCCGGATTCAAACGAGCAATCCGCCCATTCGGACCCACCACAAATGGCAGCGAGAGCGCATTCCAGTTGCCGTCGTCGAGCGGCTGCCACGTCCTGCCATCGTCGCGGCTGATGTCCGATCCGTTGGTGCCCGCCGTAATCCAGACCTTAAGCGCCTCGCTCCATTGCACCGCTGAACGAAACCCATGAGGCGGTTTCAGCGATGCAGTCCAGTGCTCTCCCCCATCAGCCGACCACGTGGCAGTTCCAGCAGATTCACCCGGCTTCGCGTAATCACCGCCGACGACGACCTCGTAGAGCCGCAGACTTTTCAAGCTGGTTTTCGACTTGTTTCGCCGAATCGAAACATGCTCGGCAAGCGAAAAGGGCCCCGCGCTTTCATTCTTTCCTGCCATCGGCAAACTCTTCCGCACCCATGTCCTGCCAAGCTTCGAAGAATCGTTGACCCAATAGTGTCCCTGATAACTCAATCGCAACAAAAAGCTCCCAGCCTTTCCTCCAATGACAAGGTCAAATGCCGCTCCGCCAAATCCAGAAATGCAGCTATTGCTGGCCGCGAATGCACCGGATTCGGTTGCGGACGCATTTAAGACGTCGTTCGAAATACGGACCCAGGAATATCCCTCATCTCGCGTTTCAAAGACGGAGAACTGTCCGTTCACTGGATCGCCAAGAAGAAGCCCAAAGCCTTCATGGTCGTGAAGCAAATTTTGGACTCTAGGGAAAAATACGCTATCGAAAAAACCGTTCGGAACATCGGGATTCTTGAAGACCACCGTCCACGTCTTGCACCCATCCGTCGTCTTATATAACCGGCTCTTTTCCCCCGTCCCCGAAGCCATCACAATCGCCGTCTTCGCATCCCACGCCTGCACGCCGCGAAAGTCGAGCGCCGCGCCATCCGTCCCTGCGTCAGGCACCGCGCACTTCTGCCAGTGCACCCCGCCATCCGTAGTTCTAAGCACCGTGCCACCCGTACCACTGGCCCACGCCACCGTGCCATCCACCGAATCGATTCCGCGCAGCCCCGCAGTACTACCCGAATCCTGCATCTGCCACACAGTCGCGGACGTACTCGAACTTTGCGCAACTCCCACAGCCGATGCTGCCATCAGCACAAATATTGCAATTCGTTGCATGCCTCGAAGTATAGATGCCTCCGCCGTGCTCACGTACTCGCGACATCAGCCCGACAGCCAAGCCCGCCTGACCTCCGAAGCTCTCGCGACCAACGCCGACTTCACATTGCGGGACATGATTGCAAACGTGTCGATGGTCACTTTTTTAACTTGCCACAACTGCTAAAAACGACACAGCATCCAGTGAAACGTCCTCGGTCCATCTTATTTTTCGCACTGTTGGCAGCCTCGATAGCCGGCATGAATACGGCATCCGCACAACAATCATTCAAGGAACGATTTTTATCGCATAACGCGTCGATGACTGCGCTGCAGCCGGCGATGATCACTCCACTGGCCGCACCAGATCCGCGCATCGTGCAATACGCAAAGCTCTCCTTCTCCAACCAGTACACCTCCGCCGGCACGCAAACGCTAAGCTACGGAAACAACCGCGGTCTCGGCATCATCAGCGGAAATCGTTTCGAGTTCGATTGGACTCCGCCTTCGTACGTCCAGCACAACAGCAAGGCTGACGACGGCTTCGGCGACACCTCCACCATGCTCAAATACCGCATCGCTTCAGGCAATTCCGAACATGGCAATTTCGCAGTATCTGCAATGCTCAGCCATTGTTTCGCGACCGCCAGCCACAAGAACGGCGCAGCTACCGACTCCTACGGTCCCGCATTGGTGGGCGGTTATGCCTTCAAAAAGCGGTTCGACGTAATCTCCTCGCTCGGCGGCGCACTGCCCACGGGCAAGATCACCGCGCAGGGCCGGTCCATTACGTGGAACGCAGTGGTCCAGACGCACGCGACCACGCATGCGTGGTTTGAGGTTGAAAACAACGCGACGTTCTATCACGGCGGAAGCCACGACGGAAAGATGCAGAACTTCATCACTCCCGCAGCTTTCTACGTCCTTCGATCGAAGGAGTGGAAGCCCACTCATCCCTTCCTGATCTTCGATTGTGGCATGCAGGTTGCGACCTCAGCTTTTCACACCTACAACCACAACCTCATCTCCGAGATGCGGATTCTCTTCTAGCGGTCTCCGCCACACAGATGATCATTCGTATGCATTCGACCAACCCCATACTTCCGTTGATTTTCGGTCTGTGCTGAAGTAGAGGGATGAAGGCAGAGGGAGTGGTTGGA
>WNGK01003977.1_pt1 | contig 16962 bp, 15 predicted proteins | sample 5400601 | NCBI WGS metagenome assembly WNGK01 (sample SAMN13153376, study PRJNA577476) | soil metagenome | isolation source: 60 cm soil or saprolite under Garry oak tree replicate 1 | place: USA:California | collected 2016-06-15
GTCCGGCTATTTCAAGAGTCCCATGCCCGGATGTGGCATTCAACGGTGGCGCATTGTGGCGCTGGCAGCCGGCAATGCGCAAGCGATTGCAGTCGAGGAGCTCAACGCGGCCAAGCGCGGCAGGGTCAGGTGGCCAGCGCCACCAGCCGCCGGCCGAGCGCAACGACCGCATCGCGCAGTGCGCTGGGCCGCCTGATGTCGAATCCGAACGGCAGCCGCGCGAGCTCGCGCGCGAACCAGTCGAGGTCGTCGACCTGCGCGCGCAGCAGGACGGCGTCGTCCATCCACTCCAGCACGCCGACAGACGGAAACAGATGTCGCTGCGCGGTCGCCAGATCAGTTTCCAGCACGACATCCACTGCATGGGCGCGCGGCAGCGTGGCGAGCGAATACGTGAGATGCGCGAGCGCGTCGAAGTCCGCCGGCCGCGCGAAGCTCGCATCGCGCGGTTGTACCGAGAGCACGCGGTCGAGCCGGAACGAACGCAATCCATGTCGCAGATGGCACATGCCGACGACGTACCAGCAGCCCTCGCGATAGCCCAGACCATACGGATCGAAATCGCGCTCGGTCTCGTTGCGCTGCGCGGCGCGGTAGCGCATCCGTACGCGTGTCTGCGTTTGTGCGGCACTGCTAAGCGTGACGAGCGCGGCATTGTCGCCCGGCGCCTTCGGCCGGGAGAGATCGAGCGTGACCGTCTCGTCGACCGCGCGCACGCGCCGCTTCAGCGGAGCGGGCATCACGCGCTCGAGCTTTGCCTGGGCGCTCGCGACGGCAGGGGCGGCTTCGGCAAGGCCGAGTCCGCGCGCCGCGAGCAACCCCACCGACAGCGCGAGCGCTTCGTCGTCAGTGAACATCATCGGCGGCAACTTGAAGCCCGCGACGAGCATGTAACCGCCATCGCGGCCTTGCTCGGCGGTGATCGGCACGCCCATCTCCTCGAGCCTCGCGATGTAGCGCCGTATGGTGCGCCGATCGACGTCGAGCTGTTGCGCGATCTCCGCGCCGGTCATCCGCCCGCGGGTCTGCAGGAGCTCGAGGACCGTCAGCACGCGGGTCGCCGGATGGGTCATGAACCCGATTCTATGCCGAAATAGGACCGAATACGCCCTATATCGGTCGTACCCTCGGGGCATGGCGATCATCCCACGCTGCGCGGAGGAGAGCACATGTACTGCAGCTACACCTCGCGAATGGCCGCGCCGGCGCTCTTCGCGCTGTTCACGGCCATCGCCAGTCCGACCACCGCCAACCCGAACGGAGCACCGACCATGAACGATCACGCCCCCAACCTCGTAGCGACCCCGAAGGGCAGCGTTCCCGAAGTCACGGGCCTCCACGACTTCGATTTCTTCATGGGGCGATGGAACGACGGGCCTCCACGACTTCGATTTCTTCATGGGGCGATGGAACGTGCATGGCCGGCGCTTGCGCGAACGACTCAAGGGCTCGCACGAATGGATCGAGATCGAAGCGACCGCCGTCGCGCGGCCGTTGCCGTCCGGCTTCGGCAACGAGGACGAGTTCCACACCGACTTCTGGCCGGGATTCGTCGGCATGTCGTTCCGCTTCTTCGATTCGGAAACGAAGCAGTGGTCGATCTACTGGTCGGACAACCGCCGAGGCGGCGGGCACTTACCGCCGGTGGTCGGATCGTTTTCCCACGACGTGGGCATTTTTGAAGGGCCCGACACCTTCGAGGGACGGCCGATCGTCGTTCGCTACACGTGGTCGCGCGTCAACACGCCATCCCCGCGCTGGGAACAGGCTTTTTCGGACGACGGCGGCAAGACCTGGGAGACCAACTGGGTGAACGACTTCACGCGCCCGACCGACTGGATCCAGAGCCCAGCCCGGCGCTGGCCCGCCGAGGAGGTTTCGCGTTCGAGCGATTTCCCTGTGATCGAGCTCCGCCGCTACACGATCAAGGACGGCGAGCGCGAACACTTCGCGACGTACTTCGACGCGTACTCACCGGAGGCCTTCCAGCAGATGGGCGCGATCATGTTCGGCCAATTCCTCGAGCGTGACCATCCATCGACGTTCACCTGGCTGCGCGGCTTTCGCGATACCGATGCCCGCGCCACCGTCAATGCGGCCTTCTATTACGGGCCGGTATGGAAAGAGCACAAGGCGCGGATGAACGATCGTCTGATCGATCACACCAACGTGCTGCTGCTGCGACCGCTGGCGCCGGAGGCCGGCCTGCCGGTGCTTCCGGCGGTCGACGCGGTCGATGAGCTGCGTGCTGCGCGTGGTGTCGTCGTCGCCCAGGTCTTCGCCGTCAAGCCCGGTGCGAGCAACGTCGAAACCTTCGCCGCTGCCGCAGCCGAAACGTTCGCCGGTTATCGCGCGGCAGGCGCGCGGCCGCTCGCGGTGTTGACCACGCTCGATGTCCCGAACAACTTCCCGCAGTTGCCGTTCCGCACCGACGGCCCGTATCTGGTGTGGCTCGGCGTGGTCGAGAGCGACGCTATCCTGGACGCGCGGCTATCCGCGGCTGCTTCGCGCGGAGCAGCCGCGCTGAAACGCACGGAGCTCCTGCGCGATTCGCCCGAATGGATCGTCCTCGATCCGACACCGCGCTCGCGGTTGCGCTGGCTGCCGGATTGATCAGTATTTGACGCCGTAGTATTCCTGTACGGTCTCCCATGCGGTCAATTGCAGAAGCGTCGCGAGCTCGGGAGTCTGCGAGTCAGCATCCCGACCCGCAACACCCGCCGTGATCAACACGTATGGAGCATATTGTAAACAACAACTCAGCCGTTCTTCGGTCGGCTGGTGCCACTTGTCGTATCTCGATTGACCTGGATCGTTGCTGTAGCCACCATGGTGACAAGTCGCGGCATATAGCGACCCGTCGCGGCACATCGCGACGAAAAGTGGAAATCGGCAAAACTGTCGCAAGGCAGTGACGCAAAGCTTCCGGCCCGTGAACTAGCCAGCGGGTAGCGGGGTTGCCGGCGGGAGACTCCGCCGTACGGCAGGACGCAGTCCAGCGCCGTCCTTCCTTCAGTCACTGCCTCTGCGCATCGAGCGGAGGCAGCATGGACTGGAGTGCACCGTTCCGCGGGGTCAGGGCGTCTCAGCCCCGAATCCCCGCGCTCCCAGAGTTCGATGCCGGCCCGCCGCCAGGCGCAGTTGGTCCCCGCGCGTTCCCCGTCTCGGCGGGAGTGTGGTTCCCCGGTTGTCGCGCAGGTACATGGGCTGACGCACCATTGTCGACGACAGTGCGCGGCGTCGCAGCGCCGCGCTGCGCACCGGTTGTCGGCGACAACGCACCTATCACGCGCTCCGGGGAACATCCACCCGGCTCCGATCCTCGGCGGTCGCGGGCGCGCGGTTTCGCGGTCTGCGGATTCACGCTGCTCGAGCTCATCATCGTGGTGGTGATCGTCGGCATCCTGGCGGCGATCGCCTTGCCTTCGTATTCGTCGTATCTGCGCAAATCGGCACGCGCGGAAGCGCAATCAGTTCTGACCGACGCGGCCTCGCGGCAGCAGCAATTCCTCGTCGATCGCCGTGCCTATGCAACGTCGATGGCGAGCCTTAACGTCACGCCCCCATCGGACCTCGCGGCGAAGTTCACGTTCGCCGTCGCGACGACCAACGGCCCGCCGCCGACGTTCGCGCTCACCGCGCAGGCGATCGGCGACCAGTTGAAGGACCAGTGCCCGACCCTCACGCTCGACAACGCTGGCAATCGCACCGCGCCGGGCGCGGTTGTGCCGGGAAGCTGCTGGTAGGGAGGAGCCATGGCGATGTTCCCACTTTCCGCCGGTACGAGCGCCAAGCTGCGCGGCTTCACGCTGGTCGAGCTTCTGATCGTGACCGTGATTCTCGCGATCGGCGCTGCAATCGCGATGCCGAACCTCGAACAGGCGCTGGTGAACCAGCGTTTGCGTGCGGCGGGCACGGACCTGATGTCGTCGCTCATGCTGGCGCGCAGCGAAGCGATCAAGCGCCGGGGCGGCGTCGAGGTCGCGCCGCTGTCCGGGAGCGACTGGCGCACCGGCTGGCGGGTCGTCAACGTCAATACCGGTCAGCAGATCGACAAGAAGGACGCGCTGGGCTACCGCGTCGCGGTAGCGCTTGCGCCGGGCGTCATCGACTACGACCGCTATGGCCGCATGAGCGTTGCCGGCGTGACGCGTGTGCAGTTCGCCGACAGCGACCCTACCAACGCCGCCGAACGTTCGCGCTGCGTGACGATCGATCCGGGCGGCTTACCGCGGATCACAACAGGACCCTGCCCATGACAACACGCCATCTTGGCCGCGGCGTACGCGGTTTTACAATGATCGAGATCCTGATCGCGCTGGTCGTGCTTGCGTTCGGGATGCTCTCGCTCGCGCGTGGAATTGCCCGCTCGTCGCAGCAAGAGTTCGAGGCGTATCAACGCTCGCAAGCGATGGAGCTCGCGCAGGAAATGGTCGAGCGCATCGAGAGTAACCGCAAGCAGGCGAGCCAGTACGTCGGCGACTATGTTCCGGACGCCCAACCGCAGGATTGCAGCGTTGCTCCGAACCTGGTCGCGCGCGACCAGTGCGAGTGGACCAACAAGTTGTTGGGCGTCGATACCCACGACGCCCTTCTCAACATCGGTGCGCCGATAGCCGCGCGTGCCTGCATCACCAATCCGGCGCCAAACGTCTACATCGTGGCAGTGGCATGGCAGGGCGTGCTGCCGACCGGGGCCCCGGAGAGTGCTTGCGGACAGAACCAGTTCGACCGGGAGACCAACCGTCGTGTGTTCTCGACGACGTTGCAAATCGCGACGCTTGGAGCCTGACACCATGAACGTCGCCCGTTTGGCCGTCGCTGTGCGTCCAGTCTTTGCGCACCACGTACGTGCGAGATCGCGCGCCCGTGGGTTCAGTGGGTTCACGCTGATCGAGCTGATGGTCGCGATGGCCGTGGCGCTGCTGGTGCTCGGCGGCATCGCTATGGTGTTCGCGGGCACCAGCCGCAACCGCGCCGACCTCGAGCGCTCGAGCCGTCTCGCCGAGAACGCGCACTTCGCGCTCGAGCTTCTGAGCGACGAGGTACGCGTCGCCGGCTATTTCGCCGAGATGAGCTTCGTGGGCGTGGCCTGGCAGGCGCCCGACCCGTGCACGACCACGCTCGCCAACCTCGGCTGGTCGAGCGCGCCGTTCACGGCGCCGGTTTCGCTCGCCGGCTACAAGGCCACCGACGCCACGCCGGCGTGCGTACCCAATCGCAAGGCGGGGACGCCGATCCTGGTGGTGCGGCGCGTTGCCATCGACCCGACGCCGCCCGCGAATGCCACGGGCGACGCGTATCTGCAGGTCTCGAAGTGCGACGCCGATCCCAAGTCCTGGGTCGTGTCGAACCAGCCCGCCGATTTCACGTTGCGCAACCTCGACTGCGCGACGGTCGCCGACGTCCGCCGGCTCATGGTCCGCCTCTACTACGTGGCGACCTGCGACGACTGCAGCGTGGACACCATTCCCACGCTCAAGCGCGCCGACCTCGTCAACGGCGCGATCGGCGTGACGCCGCTCGTCGAAGGCGTCGAGAACCTGCAGCTCGAATACGGCTTCGATGCCGACAACGATGGCTTCCCCGACCAGTACCTCGCAGCGCCGGACGCGACGCTCGGTGCGGCATACGGCGAGTGGTCGAACGTCATGGCGGCGCGCTTTTACGTGCTGTTGCGCTCGACCGACGCGCAACCCGGGTACCGGGACACTACCAAGTCGTTCAATCTCGGGCTCGCGGGTTACACCAACCCGGCCAACGACGGCTATAAGCGGGTGCTGATGACGTCGCTCGTGCGGCTCAACAACCCGGCGGGTCAACGGGAGACGCCATGAGTCGAGCGCGAGGTCCCGGAAAGCAACAGGGCGCGGCGCTGTTCGTCGCCATCGTGCTGCTGGTCGCGATGGCATGGTTCGCGCTCTCCGCATTCCGCATCAGCGGGCAGCATCTGCAGCTCGTCGGCAACAGCGAGGTGCACGAGCGGGCGGCGGCGCAGCAGGCGATCGAGCAGACGATCAGCTCCAACTTGTTCACCAAGGACCCGGTCGCCACCGCCGCATCGCCGATCCCGGTCGACGTCGACGGCGACGGCAAGCCTGACTTCACGGCGCAGCTCAATCCGGCGCCGAAGTGCATTCGCGTGCGCCCGATCAAGACGATGGAGCTCGATATTGCGCAGGCTGCCGATCGCGTCTGCCTGCAGACAAGCGGGGGCACGGGCAATCTCATCGTGACGCCGGGCGCTGCGGTCGGCGCGGGCAATTCGCTGTGCGCCTACTCCGAATGGAATGTCTCCGGAGAGGTGAACGATGCGCCGTCGGGCACAAACATCAAGGTGAATCAAGGTGTCGCGATTCGCGTCGAAACCGCTAACGCTGCCAACTTCTGCAAGTAACCACGGAAAGGCGCCATGCCTACCCTGTTGCATCGCCCGTATCTTACGTTCGCGTTTGCCGTCCTGGTATTCGTGGCCGCGAATTCGCGCGCCGAGGACATCGACATCTTCTCAGGCCTCGCTTCGCAAAACGCACTGCCCAATGTGCTCATCATCTGGGATAGCTCCGCCAACTGGGGCGCGGACATCAATGTGCCGAACTGCAGCTACAGCGACGGCAGCGGCGGCCCCAAGGCGACCGCGCCGAACAAGGAGCAGGGCAAGAAATTCGCCATCGAGAAGTGCGCTCTCTACAACGTGATCTATGCGCTGCCGGTGAACGCCGACGGAACCGCGCGCTTCAACATCGGACTGATGTTGTTCAACGAATCGGGCGCGGCGCAGGGTGGCTACCCGCGCAACCAGTTCCTGGCGCTCACCCCGGCCAACAAGACGGTGCTGCTGAACAGGATCCGCAACATCGCGATAAACGACGACAAGGCAAACAACTCGCCGTATGCGCAGGCGATGCAGGAAGCCTATCTGATGTTCGCCCGAAAGGCGCCCTATCGCGGTACGCTGGGCACCAAGTGGGACCCGGCTGCCGTGGCCGGCGGCAAGTACGTCGGCCCGCCGGGCAACGGCTGCGGCAAGAACCTCATCATCTGGGTGAGCAACGGTTCGCCGAACGAAAACAATACCGACGCGCGCTCGGTGCTGCAGAGCGACGGCGGCGATACAACCCAGCTCGTGTATCCGAGCTCGTATATCACCAACAGCGACCAGGCCGACTGGGCCGACGAGTTCGCGCGCTGGATGCGCGGCGTCGATGTGAGCCCGATGGACGGCGTGCAGTCAATCACCACGCACGCGGTGGCCGTCATCGGTGCGTCGAGCGACGGCCTGTATCCGAACTACATTCACGCGATCGCGACCCAGGGCGGCGGGCTCTACAAAGCGGCCTCGAACGTCGATGAGCTCGTCGCGGCACTGCTCAAGATCCTCGATAGCAACGATATCCAGGCAGTCGACTCCGTGTTTGCATCGTCGAGCCTGCCGATCAGCGTCAACGCGCAGGGAACCTACAAGAACCAGGTATTCGTTGGCATGTTCCGGCCGGATCAACTGGCGCGCCCACGGTGGTACGGCAACCTCAAGCAATACCAGATGCTGTACGACCCGGCGACCGACACGCTCGATCTGGGCGATTCGCTGGGCAATCCTGCGCTCAATTCGGCGACGGGTTTTTTCCTGTTCAGCGCGGTCAGCTACTGGACGAGCGCCAGCAATTTCTGGGTCAACGATCCGAAGGGCAAACCGAAGAGCGCCAGCGATCTGCCCGACGGCGAAGTCGTGGAAAAGGGTGGAATCGCCGAGAAGCTGCGCATCAAGTACGACACGGATCAGTCGGGGCGCAAGGTGCTCACATGCATCGACTGCTCCAACGGCACGACCCTCACGCTCGCGAGCTCCTCGACGTTCGCCGATGGGAATGCGTCCATCACGACCGCCATGCTCGGCGCGGCGGACGCGACCGAGCGAACCAACCTCATCAACTGGGTGCGCGGCAACGACAACAATGGCGACGAGCTGGGGCCCGGTTCGCCGACTACGGTGCGCCCGAGCATCCATGGCGATGTGCTGCACTCGCGGCCGGCGGTGGTCGATTACGGCGGCTCGATTGGCACCATCGCCTTCTACGGCGGCAATGACGGCATGCTGCACGCGATCGACGGAAACCAGATTGGCGGAAGCGCGGGACAGGAGCTGTGGACGTTCGTGCCCTCTGAGGTGTTCGGGCGGTTCAAGCGCCTGCGCGATGACAGTCCGGTGATCAAGTTCCCATCCACGTCGTCCGCCACCGTTGCGACGCCGCGCGATTACTTCGTCGACGGCTCGGTCACGGTCTACGAGCGTCTGGACGCCAACAAGGTGCCACAGCAGGTCGTGATCTACGTGACGATGCGCCGCGGCGGACGCTTCCTGTATGCGTTCGACGTCACCGACCCTTCGGCGCCGAAGATGCTCTGGCGCAAGTCGAATTCCTCGATCTCGGTGCTCGGCCAGACCTGGTCGGATCCGCGAGTCGCCACCGTGCTCGGGTACTCCAATCCGGTCCTGGTGATGGGCGCGGGCTACGACTCGACCGCGGAAGACGCGAGTCCGCCGGGCACTGCGACCATGGGTAATGCCATCGTGGTGCTCGACGCTCTCGACGGCTCGCTCGTCAAGACGCTTGCGACCGATCGCCCGGTGCCGGCGGGCGTGGCGCTGCTCGATTCGGACTTCGACGGCTACACCGATCGCGCGTACGCGGTCGACGCGGGCGCGAATGTCTACCGGATCGATTTCGAGACCGCCGGCGGCGGGACGTCGTCGGGCGTGTGGACGATCGCCAAGTTCGCTGCGCTGAATGCCACCGGCCGGAAGTTTTTCTATGCGCCCGACGTGGTGCAGACTAAGCTCTTCACCGCCGTTCTGGTGGGCTCCGGCGATCGGGAAAAGCCGCTGCTCACGGTGACTGCCGATCGCTTCTACACGCTGCTCGACTACAAGGTCACCAAGGGCGCGCCGTCGGCTTCGGCGCTCACGGAGGCAAGCCTCGTGCCCAGCGACGGGGCTTTCTCGTACACGGGAAACCCCACCGGGTGCTATCTCGATCTCGACGTGCGCGGCGAGAAAGCCGTGACTGCGGCCGTCTCGACCGGCGGCTACTCATACTTCAGCACCAACCGCCCGACGCCCCCGTCCACGACGAGCTGCTCGAACAATCTCGGACTCGCCAAGACGTATCGCGTCCCGCTGTTCTGCGGCGTTGCCGAGTCGATCGAGCTCGTTGGCGGTGGCTTGCCGCCCAGCCCGGTCATCGGCATGGTCGACGTGAGCTACACGGCGCCTGGAGGCGGCACAGCGACCAAGACGGTGCCATTCATCATCGGCGGCTTCAGCCCCGAGCTCTCGGGGCTCGCGGTGAGCCGAGTTCCGATCACCGTCGACCCGACGCGCAAGCGTACCTACTGGTTCACCAACAAGGAACGGTGACCACGGATGCCCGGCACAGCGGACGATGAGAGAGAGTCGTGTCCACGAACGATGCTGTCGGCGGGCACGGAAGATTGAGGCGACGATCCAGCAGGGGGCGCAAGACATGACGATTCGGACACTGGTCTGGGAGCAGTTGCAGTTCGGCCTGGAGCCGTCGGCGTTCCGACGCGGGGCGGCACGCGCGCTCGCCCGCATCGCGGGCCGGTCGCGCGAGGAAGCGCGCATCACCGTTGAAGAGTTGCGCGAAGATTTTCGGCTTGACGCGCCCGGCGCGGAAGCGCTGCTTCGTGCGCTGATCGAGCAACGATTGCTGGAGAGCGCGCCCGAGAGGTCGGACTACGGGCTCACCGAACGCTTTCGCGAATTCGCACTTGCGCGCGTTGTGCCCGCGCTCGATCGCGCCCGCGCGAAACGCCTGATCGAAAGAGCCGGGATGCTCGCGGCGCAGATCAACGGGAAGTGGACGCGCAATCCGTTCGTGATCGCGATGATCGCGGTTTCGGGAAGCTACATGAGTCGCAACAGGAAGCTGCCGGAGCTCAATCTTTGGCTCATCGTCCGGGCACGCACCCCCAGCCGGTCGAGCGTTTGGGGGCTATCGTCGAGCAGGGGCGACGCCGCACGAAACATCAGGGAGGCTGTTCGCTCGTTGAGCTCATTCATCGTCGTGCGCATGGTCACCGAGGACAAGTCATTGCCCAGGCCATTCACCATCGCGTTTCGAGCCGAAGACACCCCGGCCGCGGCGCCGATATTCGTCGCTCTGCGTGTGTGGGGCGATTCCGTTCGCCGGCGGATTGGCCGATCCTGAATCGAGCGGTGGGGCACCGGGCTGGCGCGATCGCCGAGGGTTCCGAGATGTCGGTGGACCCCCACGCTTGCGACCTCATTTATCAATTCGGCCGCTGCGCTGCCCCCAAAAGCGGGGGCCTGCAAGGCCAATTCGCGCCTTGGGGCGGCCCGGCGGCGCTCATGGTTACCGCATGCCGAGCTTCGCGTCGGCGATGACGTCGGCGGCCTCGCGTGGTGGCGAGCGCCAATATTGCTTGGGTGCGTGGACCTGCGCACCGAGCGTCGCAGCGGCGTGCCACGGCCAGCGCGGATTCCACAGCATCGCCCGCGCCATCGCCACGAGATCGGCATCGCCGGACGCAATGATCGCTTCGGCCTGCTTCGCCTCGGTGATGAGTCCCACGGCGATGGTCGCCATCGACGTCGCGCGACGGATCTCGCGCGCGAGCGGCACCTGGTAGCCGGGGCCGAGGGGGATCTTCTGCGCGGGTGAGATGCCGCCGCTCGACGTATCGATCCAGTCGCAGCCCGCGGCCTTGAGACGTTTCACCAGCGCAATGGAGTCCTCGATCGTCCAGCCGCCGTCGACCCAGTCGGTCGCCGATATGCGCACGCCCATCGGCTTGTCCTGCGGCCACACCTCGCGCACCGCGGCGAACACTTCCAGCGGAAAGCGGACCCGATGATCGAAGGACCCGCCATAGGCGTCGTCACGCAGGTTCGACAGCGGCGACAGGAACTCGTGGAGCAGGTATCCGTGGGCGCAATGCAGCTCGATCGCGTCGAGGCCGAGGCGCAACGCACGTCGCGCGGTGTCGACGAACTGCCCCTTGATCTCTTCGAGACCCGCTGTGTCGAGCGCGGCCGGTGGCGGTTCGTGAGCGAGCTGGGAAATCGCCGACGGCGCCACCGGCTTCCATCCGCCCCGGTCGACGGGAATGAGCTGTCCGCCTTCCCACGGCACTTGCGATGAACCTTTCCGCCCCGCGTGTGCCAACTGGATCGCCACCGGGATCGATGGCGCGTTGGCGCGCGCGACCGCCAGACGCTCGCCCACGGCTTTTTCGCACGCGTCGTCGTAAAGACCGAGGCAGCCATAAGTGATGCGGCCGACGGCCGACACCGCGGTCGCCTCGATCGTGAACATCCCCGCGCCCGATACCAGCAGTTGGCCCCAATGCACGATGTGCCAATCGGTGGCGCAGCCATCGACGGCCGAGTACTGGCACATCGGCGATACGACAATGCGGTTGGCCAGCGTGAGCTGGCGGAGCTTGAAGGGCGAGAAGAGGTGGGCCCGTGTCACTTGCGCGTCGCCTTCAGCCGGTCGATCTCGTCGAGCTGATACAGCGCCGCGTTAATGGCACGCTTTTCGGCCGGCGTGAACTCGTCCAGCTTGGCGTGGTCGATGAGCGCGCGCAACGCGTCGCCGAGCTGTCCGAGCTGCTTGCCGTAGGTGCCGACGTCCTGGAGGATCTCTTTCTCGAGATCAGGATCGGAAGACTTGCCGAGGTTGATATTGATGAGGCCGAACTGACTGCCGACCATGCGCAGCATGAATGTCCACGGATCGATGACCTGATCGACGTTGCCGGACAGCGGCATGGCCAGGACGCGCGGCTTGCCTGTCTGAGCGGCTCCGCTAAACACGCCGGCAAACGGCCACATCCAGGGAGAGGTTTGCGAGGCCGCGGGCGGCGACGGCACAAGGGTGAGTTGAGGCATGATCTTTCCTTCAGGTCGTTCCAGCAAAACGCTGTCTTTACAGCCTAACATTGCCGCGCACTGATCACACGGCGCGCACCTTATTGGGGCGATCACGCGTGCCTGCCCGCTACTGACAGAGCACCGACTGATATCCTCTGCCTCGATGCAGATCCACGCCTCCGATCCCGCCTTCACCGATTCCCAGCGCGCCCGCGCCAATTTCCGCCTGGCGGTGAAGCTCACGCTCGGCTTCGTCGCACTGATCTGGTTCATCCAGTTGTTGAATTGGGCGCTTGACCTTGGGGTCGAGGACTTCGGCGTCCGGCCGCGCGAGCTGGCGGGCTTGCCCGGCATTCTTTTCGCGCCTCTGATGCACAGCGGATTCGCCCATCTCATCGCCAACTCGCTGCCGTTGTTGATCGTGGGCACGGCGATGCTGTACCTGTATCCGAGCGCCGCGCTTCTCGTGTTGCCGGCGGTTTACCTCGGACCGGGCATCGCGGTCTGGGTATTCGCTCGGGGCGGCGTCCATGTCGGCGCGAGCGGATTGATCTACGGCCTGGTCAGCTACATTTTCGTAGCGGGAATGATACGACGGGACCAGCGCGCCATCGCCGCGTCGCTGCTGGTTTCCTTCCTGTATGGCGCGTCGGTATGGGGCGTCTTGCCGATCGAACCCGGAGTCTCCTGGGAAACGCATCTGGCGGCGGCGGTGATCGGCCTGGCGCTGGCGCTCGCGCTGCGGCGTCTCGACATACCACCGCGCCGCCGCTATACCTGGGAAGACGAAAAGGACAACGATGCTGACGCGCTGTAGCAGCGTCCAGACATCGCGGACGCTGCGGTGATAAGCGAATTCCTGCTACGGGCGCGACTCCGGCCGGTGGGCGTGGCTCGCCAGGCGCCGAATATAATGAGCGTCCGTACAAGTGGGGACCTGGTTGACGGCTTGACAATGGCGAGCGCCGGCATCGGAATCACAGGCAATTCCAGGCGTATGCGCCCCGCCGCCCTGCTGCGGCTGATCGCGGCAATGCTGGCGCTCGTTTCATGCCTCCTGAGCACGGCGCCGCAGGCACAGCCGGCTTATTCGGCGGCGTTCGTATCCGAAACGGTGCCGTCCTTCATCGAGCTGCAGACCGCGGCGTCGGTCTCGATAACGATGCAGAACACCGGCACCGCGACCTGGTACCGCGCCGAGGGCGACATCTTCCTGTCAACGCAGGAACCGCAAGACAACTACTACTGGTGCATTCAGGACAACCCCTATGGCAGTCACAGCGGCAACCGCGTCCTCCTTCCGTATGACGTCGCGCCGAATCAGGAGGTTACTTTCAAATTCGTGGTGAAGCCGCTGAGCTGCGGCTTCACGGCGACGCCGCCGCTTCGGTTTCGCATGTTGTCGCAGCTGCACGGGACTTTCGGCGAAGAGACGCCCGATCCGGAAGTCGTGGTGTCGACCGCGACGGAATTCGTGTCGCAACAAGTTCCCGCGACGATACCCGCCGGCGCCATCGTCCTGGTCACCGAGACGTTCAGGAACACGACGACGGCGACGTGGCAGACGACCGACGGGTACACCTTGGGGTCGGCGGGACCCGCGGGCAACACGATCTGGAGCGTCAGTCCGGTTGCGTTGCCGGTGTCCGTGGCACCCGGCGAAACGGTGACGTTCACGTTCTACATCACGGCGCCTTCCACGGTGGGCACTTACAATTTCCAGTGGCGGATGAACACGCCCGATGGTGTGCCCTTCGGCGGCGTGTCTCCTGCAACGAACGTGCAGGTGATTGCGGCGGGCCCTCCGAACTACGAAGGTCTGTGGTGGAAGAGCCCGGCCGAATCGGAGTCGGGCTGGGGCATCAACCTGGCGCATCAGGGTGACACCATCGTCGCGACGTGGTTTACCTACGATCTGACGGGCAAGGCGTGGTGGCTGATCATGACGGCGCCGCTGACCTCGACCGGTGTCTACAAGGGCACACTCGTCCAGGAGACGGGTCCGCCCTTCAACTCGGTGCCGTTCAACCCGACACAGGTGCACGGCACCGTGGTCGGCACGGGGACGCTCACCTTCACCGATCTCAACACCGGAACATTCGCCTACACGGTCAACGGAATCACGCAAACGAAGCCCATTACCCGGCAAGTCTTCGGCCAGCTGCCGACGTGCACCTTCGGCATTCAGAACGACCTGACGCTCGCCTACAACTATCAGGATCTGTGGTGGGCGGCGCCTGCGGGGTCCGAGTCGGGATGGGGCATCAATCTCACGCACCAGGGCGACACGATCTTTGCGACATGGTTTACCTACGACCTCGATCGAACGCCGCTATGGCTCGCGGTCACGGCGCCGAAGACCGCCGCGGGTACCTATAGCGGTACCCTGTATCGCACGACCGGTCCGCCCTTCAACGCGGTTCCGTTCCTCCCGGCCAATGTGACGGCGACCGCGGTCGGCACCGCGACCTTCACCTTCACTGATGGCAACACGGGAACGTTCGACTATACAGTCAACGGCGTGACACAGACCAAGCCGATCACGCGCGAGGTTTTCCTCACCCCCGGGACCGTCTGCCAGTAACCTGTCCATTTCTCCGGACCAATGTTGCGCAGACGCAGGACCGCTCTCGGGCCAACTGCTGTCGTAGCGCATCGTCTTCCATAGCGGTCGTCGATTGATGCTTGTCGGCCAACACCGGCCGGTGGTCACCGACGCGGGCGAAGCCTCCATGGAGGCGTAGTATGGCTGAACTTCCATGCGTCGATGAGGTGGTTCAGTGATGGATCAGCCGACGTGAGTAGGTGCTAGTGGATGCGCCCCGAGAGCGGCGAGTAAGCTGCGCACTGTCCTCAAAATAGATTGGAGCAAACATGACGATGATTCGAGGAACGCTAAGCCGCCGCCACATTTTGAAGATGTCGGCCGCGGTCGGGGCTCTTGGCGCGTTTTCCCCGATCCACGGTGTCCTTGCCCAAACCGTTCTCAGGCGGACACAAGACCAGATCCTGGGGCCGTTTTACCCGGTCATGAAAGTACCGAATCAAAGTGGCGACCTGACCCGGGCGCGGGACGGCCTAGGGCGCGCGAAGGGACAGGTTCTCAACGTTATGGGCCGGGTCTTGAATCCCGCAGGCGAGCCGGTTGGCGGCGCAAAGGTCGAAATCTGGCAGGCCAATGCGGCTGGGCGCTACGCGCATCCTGACGACCCCAATCCTGCGCCACTCGATCCGAATTTTGAGGGTTTTGGTGTCATCAAAACCGACGCTGAAGGCCGCTATCGGTTCAAGACGATAAAGCCGGCGGCGTATCCCACAGGCCCAACAACCATGCGGCCGGCGCATATTCACTTCGAGGTTGTGGGCCATCACGACGAACTGGTAACGCAAATGTATTTCGAGGGTGACCCTTACAATGAGAAAGACCGTTACTTGCAGAGCGCTAGCCGACCGGAGGCGCTGATTGTCAAATTGCGTTCCGCAACCCCAGACTTTGAGCCGGATTCGATAACTGCGGTATTTGATATTGTGTTTCGAGGGTGACTCGAGCGACACCGGCAGCGCTCGACGCAATGAACCGAGCTCCTTCGGGGCAACCAAGCCGTACTCGCAGACGAGGCCGCGGATCCAATTGGCCTCGATCGATCAATCCGCCCGTGTCGAGCTGGCGATCAGCCTTCGGACCGCGAAGACGCTTAGCGTGACGATACCGCAGTCGGTGCTAATGCGCGCGGATGAGGTGATCCAGTGATGGACCGGCGGACTTTCGTCAGTACAGCAGCGGGTTCTCTGCTCGTAAAGGCGTTTCCCGCGAACTCGCAACCGGCGAAGAAGATCCCCCGAATCGGCGTTCTCGTTCCAGGCGCTCCGGTTACTGCTTCGCATCTTACCGCCGCGTTCGCGCAGGGCATGCGAGAGCATGGGTATGTCGAAGGGCAAAACGTCGTCGTGGAGCGCCGGTTCGCCGACAACAGGGCCGAACGGATGTCCGAGATCGCCGCCGAGCTGGTGCGTCTGAAGGTGGACGTGATCGTGACGTCCAGCGACGTGGGAATCGTGGCGGTCAGACAACAGACGCAGACGATTCCAATCGTGATGGCCAACAGCAGCGACCCGGTTGGGACAGGCTTTGTCGCGAGCCTGGCGCGCCCCGGCGGGAATGTTACCGGCCTCACCGGCATTTCCTCGGAGCTCAGCGCCAAGAGGCTGGAACTTTTGAAGGAAGTCGTCCCCGGGCTCACCCGGGTGGCGATCATGTGGAATCCCGACCTCCGGGGCGCCGTGTTCGAATACAAGGAAACGGCGAGCGCGGCCCGCGCGCTGCGGCTGCAGCACCAAGCCGTTGAAGTGAGCCGCGCCGACGACTTCGATCGCGCGTTTTCGGCGCTGACAACCGGACGCGCGGAGGCGTTGATTGTTGTTCCATCTCCCCTCACGTTCGCGAATCGGGGCCAGATTACGAGCTTGGCGCAGACGCATCGGCTGCCGACCCTGTATGGACAAAGAGAGTACGTGGACGCTGGCGGCCTCATCGCCTACGGGTCGAACCTCGCAGATGCGTGGCGGCGCGCCGCCACCTATGTGGACAAGATCCTCAAAGGGGCCAAGCCGGGTGAACTACCGGTCGAGCAGCCCACCAAGTTCGAGCTAGTCATCAACCTGAATACCGCGAAGGCGCTGGGGTTGACGCTCCCGCCGTCGCTGCTGCGGCGAGCGGACGAGGTGATCCAGTGATCGGAGCGGTACAGGTCGCTCGCGGCTTTGGCGGAACTCGCCGTAGACGCTGGGCAACTTGATTTTTGAACGTCCGCTCTAGAACAGATCGAACGGTTGGTCAGGGTCGAGACCTAAAATTCGTCGCTATCGGCCAAGACCGGCCATTCGCCAGCTAGGGGTGAAGCCGTCGGGAGGCGTAACATGGTTGGACCTCCGTTTGCCGATGAGGTGATCAGGTGATGCACCGGCGGGCGTTCATCTTCGGCATCGCTTTCGGTCTCGCGACGGGGTCAATCGCCGCCAGGGCGCAGCCGGCGGGGAAGGTC
>WNGK01005023.1_pt1 | contig 16960 bp, 18 predicted proteins | sample 5400601 | NCBI WGS metagenome assembly WNGK01 (sample SAMN13153376, study PRJNA577476) | soil metagenome | isolation source: 60 cm soil or saprolite under Garry oak tree replicate 1 | place: USA:California | collected 2016-06-15
CACAGTCGTCCCATAAGCGAAAAGTTGTGACCGTTTCCTTTCGATTTCCGGAGGAATTTCGCACATCAGCCCAAAACGCGATTTAGAATTTTTGCATGTCCACTCACCAGTGCTGCTGCCGCCACTTCCGTCTGTCAGGTCTGCTGTCGCACAGCTTCATAGGAATCCCGGGAAATACGCTTGTTCTGGTCGCGCCAGGTTGCGGAAGCTACCTTTGGCTGTCCCATAGCAACCTAGTAGATTCAACAGGTCAATTTTTGACCACAGCACCGCTCGTAGAATGGTAAATAGCCGGGTAAAGCTATGCGCCCACTTCGACACATAACTCAAGTAGCGCAGCAGCACATAGACCAACAGCGCCATCCAGACCTGCCACCTCACCGCGTTGGCGTTGTGTCCCAGGAAATCCGCCAACTGCAAGGTCTGCTTGATCTGCTTAAAAAACACCTCTATCTGCCACCGGCACCGGTAGAGATCGGCCACACTGCGGGGACTCCACTCCAGGTTGTTGGTCAGAAACACCATCTCCCGTTCCTGGCCATCGATCTCGACCAGCGCCACAATGCGCCGCATCAACTCCGGAGCTGGCTTGTTCGGATTGCTCAGCACAATGACTTCATCTTTGAGAATCTTGTCGTCCTTGGACTTGGGCATCTTTTGCACGACCTCATAGGCCATGTTGTCTTTGGCGCGGGTGACCCAAAAGGCGCCGCGCTCATCCAAATCCTTCAGATGCCCGAAGTCCACATAACCCTTGTCAAACAGGACGATTTCGCCGCTCTTGACCCCCGCGCACAACTCCCGCGCCCGCTTGTTGTCGTGCTCGCCAGCGGTGTCAACGATCACAAAGTTGGGCAGCAGACTCTGCAGATTGAGCCGCATGTGCGTCTTAGCCGCTGCCTTGCGCCGCCGGTGCTTAGCCCAGTCCATACAGTTGGCCACCAGCTCCAGCACCGTCGTGTCCACTACATGAATGGGCATCTTGAAGCGAAAGGCCGCGCCCCGGCTCTTGCCCCTCACAAACCCAGGGGATTGTTCGCCCAAGTGACCCACCATCTCCCAAAACAATTGCTCGGCCATCTCGGCGGGCCGTTCTCGGTTGGCATTGGAAAGACCGTTGCGGCTGGGAGCTGTCGCGCCGCGAATGCTCGACAGCGGCCCGGAGTGCAGTTGCAGGGAATCACACAAGTCGTTCAGGCCGATGCTATGGGTCAATTGCGCGTAGCCCAAACTCACCACATGGCTCCAAGGGGTGAACGTGCGCGACTTATCTTCTGCGCCCGTAGTCCGCGCTATCTTGGACACGGTGTGCTGCGGAATAAAATTGCAAATCTGGCGCAAGATGTTGAACTTGGAACGTGTTGGTTTGATTTTGTGTTTTTTCATCCCTGCCTTGTGGCAGGGCTACAGGGTCAAGCCAACACTTTTTTTCTAAAAACCGTGGGACGGCTGTGACTCCGTTACTCCATTTTTTGATGCCTTCCCTGACTCGATCGCTGCGTGCGCGCGGCTTCATTTTATGGGAAACTTGATGGCCCTCACCCTGGTCCTCTCCCATCCGATGGGAGAGGGCGTACGTGCGGCTTCATTAGATAGGAGACTTGATGGTATCAAGGAGCCGGCGGATCACATTTTCCACGGTCACGCCTTCAGCTTCCGCCCGGTAGTTGAGCAGGATGCGGTGGCGCAGCGTGGGATAGGCCAAAGTCTGGAGATCATCCACGGTCACATGAGCGCGCCCCTTGAAGAGCGCGCGGGCCTTGGCGCCGAGCACCAGGAATTGGCCGGCGCGCGTGCCTGCTCCCCAACTGGCCCACTCATTGATGAACTCGGGCGCGCCGCTCTGATGCGGCCGCGAAGCCGCAGCCAGCCTGACAGCGTAACGAACCAGTTCCTCGGCGACAGGCACCTGGCGCACTACGCCGTGGAAGCGGAGCACGTCTTCGCCGCTGAAGAGAGGCTCGATTGAAGCGGGTAATTCGGAGGTGGTCTGCGTCACCACCGCGACCTCCTCATTCTCGGACAAGTAGTCCATGACCACGTTGAACATGAACCGGTCGAGCTGGGCTTCGGGTAGCGGGTAAGTGCCCTCCATCTCGATGGGGTTTTGGGTGGCCAGCACAAAGAAGGGTTCTTCGAGCGCGTGACGCACACCGGCGGCGGTGACCTGATGTTCCTGCATGGCTTCCAGCAGAGCGGCCTGGGTCTTGGGCGGCGTGCGGTTGATCTCATCGGCCAGGAGCATATTTGCGAAAACCGGGCCGCGAACGAACACCATCTGCCGGCCGTCACCGGTGTCATGCAGGATTTCGGTGCCGGTGATGTCGGCGGGCATGAGGTCAGGAGTAAACTGGATGCGCTGGAACTTGAGGTGGAAAATCCGCGCGATGGATTTGACCAGGAGCGTCTTGGCCAAGCCGGGCGCGCCGGTGATCAGGCAATGGCCCCCGGCGAAGAGGGCGATGAGGATTTGCTCGATGACCTCCTTTTGACCCACGATGACCTTGGCCAGTTCGCTTTCGATTTGGGCGCGGCCAGCAGTGAGACGTTCGACAGTTTCGCGCTCCGCCCGGCAGGCTGGGGAGAGGGTTTCTTCCGGTTGAACCTCTGTGGGAGGGTACATTTTTTAGTGAGTCATTAAATAAAAGATGACGTTGATGCCCAGGGGGTAGGCGCGTTTCTCGGAAAACTCGTGGAAGAAATAGTCGTTTTCGCCCTCGCGCTCCCAGCCGTCGCCATTGTCACAGTTGTGCGTCGCGATGACCATGATGCGGCGTTTGTCGTCAAAGATGGCGCGCACGTCCATATCTTTGCATTCCTCGCCATCGTGGTATTCCCAAGTGATGCCGTCGTATTGGCTGCGAATGCCCTGACCGATATTGGGCGTCTGCAGTTTGTTCATTGGAACCTTGAGATCGAAAACGCAGTGGAAGATCTGATTGGTCATTGGCAGTTCTTCAAACTCGCACTGAGGCAGGGCGCGTTTGATTTCGTGCTCGAAGTTGTCCCATTGGACCTGGCCCCAAAAATCGTCAGCCCAGAGCACTCCACCGTTGAGCAGGTATTTTCGCAGGATGGGCACCTCTGATCGAAGAGCGCCGGGTCGGTCAGGCGCAGCACTCGTCCGTTCGGGTCCACTTTGAGCGAGGTCACTTGTTGCAGGCGAAAAGAAAGGTTCAAGTCACTGTCAGGGAAATCGGTGATCCAACCCCAAGGACTGCCGGACTTGTATTGGCCGCGCCGATAAATAATTCTGACGAAGGTCAACACGTCCTTCTCGAAGCCAGGTGTATTGGTCCAATTGGCCGTGTCGCTGCTGTGCGAAGCAATCTCGCGGGCGGTGCGCACGGTGTCCACGTCCACAGGGACACCGCCCTCAGTGGGGATGATGCCCGTGTCGCCGCCGCCTGCTCCCCGCCATCGGCGCCCGCCTCCTCGCCACTGGGCCAAACTGATCCCCGCCAGAAGCAGCAGGAGCAGGAAGACAAAGCCGGACTTTTTCATGGCTTGGTGTCGGCGCTGTTGTCATCGAGGCTGGTTTTCGTCAACGACTCGCCATTGATTTTCAATAGTAGTCGAAGCGCGTCACGATAGCCAGGCGCCTCTTCCAGGGCCTGGAGCAGGTGGCGGCGGGCGTCCGGATCGCCGGCGCGGTGGAGCAATTGCGCCAGTCGAAAATGCAATTCGGCCGGATCTGCCGGGTCGAGTTCAAGCAAAGCGCGGCAAGCCGCAATTGCTGTTTGGGCCTCGCCGTTACTTTCGCTGGCCTGGGCCAAGTAGCGATATGGCGGCGCGAGCAATGGATTCACAGCCAGATACCGTTGGGCATTTTGCGCGACCGCCGGCCAGTTCTGAACCGCAGCCCCCAATTCCATCAGACGCAGGTAAGCGTCCGTCGCTTCATCATCCTTTTCGGCGAACTGGGCTAAGACCTGTCGTTCGGCGTTGGTCTCGCCCAGCGCGCGGTGGACCGCCGCCAGCAACCGGTAGGCGCTGTCGGGGCCGGTAAAGTCGGGAAACAATTCGATTAACGCTTGCAGCACGGGTTTGGCCTGGGACCACTGCTTGTCCTCAACCAATTGTTGGGCCTGTCTGGTCATCACCCAGAAATTGGTTGGCCTGCTTTTGGCCCAGGCACTGTAAGCCTGCTCGTCCTCCGGCATGGGCGATGGCGCTGGCCCGCGTCGGCGTGGCGACCTGGGACCAGTGAACTCACGTTTTTCAAACGCCGGTTTTTCCCAGTCGAGACCGGGAGCGAGTTTCTCGGCCCGATCACGAGCGAAGGCGGCGAATTGTGGTTCAAGCTCTTGCATGGGCGCGGTGCGCCTTTCGATGGACTGGTTGATCTCCAAGCCCTGGCCCAGGTCGCGCAGGAGGGCTTTCAAGTTGTCCAATCCAAAACGTTCAACGAAGAATTCCACCACCAGAGAGGATTCGTAATAAGCGAATTGGAGGTGAAGGTCCGACGGGGGCGAAAGGAAGGCGCCGCTGAGCCTGGAGACTGGCGTCAACTGATCGCCGAGGACCATCTCGCGATAGCGCGGATTCATGCGCTGGCCCCAGGAGGGGTTGGCCTGGCTCTCCTCATAGACGGAGATGCCTTCACTAAGCCAGCGCGGCATTTTATTGCGGGTCATCTGGAGCGTAACCACGTGACAAAACTCGTGCCACAGAACGGCCTCCCAGTTCACGGCATGGCCAGGGTGGGCAGCGGGGCTGTTGGCGGTGACAACGTTTCCGAAGCAAACGCCCAGGTAGCCCGGATTGCCAGGCATCCCGAACGTGCGCACGGCGAAGTCTTTTTGTTCGGAGAACACTTCAACGATGGTGGGGCGCTGGATTTCAAAATCGAATCTTGCGCAGAGGTTGTTCCTGGCGCGCTCTAACAAATCCAGCACGCCCGGGCCGTACACCGCCGCTTCATGACTGTCCATGCGCACGACAAAGTTGGCGTTAGTCAGCGTGGCGAATTTGCCGATAGTTTCGCGCAAAGTGACCAGGTTATAGGATTGCACATCGTAGGCATCCTGCTTTTGGACTTCTTGAGCGAGTGTCCAGCCTTCCGCTTCCTGGCCCAGCCTGAGCAGGTCCTGCGCAAGTTGGCTTTTGGCGGGAAGATAATTTGCGTCAAATTGCAAGGCTTGGCGCTGGTGGGCCGCGCCTTCGGCGAATCGATAGTTCTGCGATAGTTTACGGCCAATCAAATGGTCCACGCGCGGATTGGCCGGCCAATACTTCAAGGCTGTCTCGCGGGCTGTCTGTTCCGCCTGCGGTTGGTTTTGCAAATGCGCCAGCACCGCACGATAGGCCCAGGCCTCGGGTTGCCAGGGGTTGACCTGCTGGATTCGGTCCAGGAGCTTTTCGGCTTCGGGGTAGTCTTCGGCGTCGGTGCTGTGATCCGCCAACAAGAGCAGGCTGCCGATATGGTTGCTGTTCCGTTCCAGCGCCGCCTCGGCGGAGGCAAGCATGAGGGCCTGGTCGCTCGGGGCATAAGCCCGCGCCAGGCCGTAGTGAAGGTCCGGATCGCCGGGCAGTTGCTTGAGGCCCTCCTGGAATTTCCTGGCCGCGAGGGCGAAATCATGCTTTTCGAGCGCCAGCTCCCCGCTGGCCAGGTAAACGTCGCGCAACGTCGGCTCAGCTTTCTTGGCGGGGTCGAAAAGCTTGTCGAGGACCTTCTTCGGATCGACGCCGGTCAACAGCGCGGCCTCACCGAGCACCACGGCGCTGGACGCATCCCGATAGGCCCAGGGCCGTGTAGACCCCATCTGCATGATTTCCTGGAGCATCTCATCAGCGGCGTCGGTTTGGCCGTTGCTCTGGAAGACCTGGCGCGCCTGCCAGCGCAATCGAATGCTGCGCGATTGCTGAGCCAGGGCGTTGGTCATAACCTTCTGAGCCTCGGAATAACGCCCCACGGTCAAAAGCGCCTGGCTCAGCAGTATTTGCAAGTCTTCGTCCTCCGATGAGTGTTGGAGTGCCTGCTGGGCGAGGGCCACGCAAGCGGTGTAGTTTCCCGACAGGAACTGTTGTTGTGCCTCCCTCGACTCCGCGCTGGACGCCGTGAGAACCTGAGCTGCGAAGACCAGCGTCAGGCCGAACAACGGCACACCACGCCAGCGCCCGACGCGACAATTGGTTGCACTAGTACTGCTCAGATCGATGGCGCACTCTAATCCATTGCGCTCAAGTGCTCAAGGGCGGGAATGGGGGATTAGCTACCGAGCCGTTGACGCCAATAACCCGGACGCCGTTTCATGTGCATCACGGCGACAATCAAAATGTGTTCGGGCTTTTCCAGAAAGATTATGGCGTAAGGAAAATCGAGGCTGAAATGCCTGCGCGCTGGCGGATCAAATTTGCGGAAGCGTTCGGGGCCGGCGCAGACTTCGCGAAACAGACGTTCCATCTCGCGATAAAAGCGCACGCCCAGTTCAGGTGAAATTTGGGAATAATAACGAACCGCTCCGGCAAATTCCTCGTCTGCTTCGGGATGAAGCAGGTGCTTCACAAACCTGCTATTTTGCGCGCGCGCGCCAGCGATTCCTCAAGCGGAACGCCTTTGACTTTTCCGGCCTCGATTTCCGCGATGCGACGGTCAGTTTCAGTTTTCCACGCCGTTGCAACCGACGGCTCGACGCCGCTGTGCCGCGCGGCCATGATGCGGTCAATCAGCTCCGCGACAACTTCCCCCGGCATTTCGCGGGTCTCTTCTACGATTTGATCGAGCGTAATCGGCATGATTGAAGTGTCGTTTACGAAACGAATTTTGACAAGCGCGAACGTCGCGCGCCCGAAAGTTAGCAAGTTAGGCAAGTTGCTGGAGAAGCGGAAGAATGACGCTTCAATCCAGCCTGACGCATGATTCCATTTCGCGGTAGCGAACGCGACACCGTCCACCACCAGCACCAGATGCCGGGCGCGCTCCTCCTCAACGAACAGCAACTCTTCCTGCAACCGGAGCTTGCCCCGCAGCCGGATTCCTCCATACAGCCAAACCTCCACCTGATGACCGAGGGGCAAATTCATCCGCCGCGCCAATTCATCGGCTGCTACCTGCCTGCCGACGAGCCATTGGGCATAACCATCCTGACCTTCACCGGCTCTGAAACTGAACTGGCCCTGGGTGTCCACAAATTCCGGAGCCAGCCTGCCATGCCGGACCTCACCACTCAAGCAAATTGGCTGCTGGCCGATGACAATGTGCTCGTTCACGAGCGCCGGCGCGCGAGCCACCGCCGTCGGTATCTCCGAGGCGATGCTGCAACGCGCCGGCGCCAGGACCGCGACATTTGTTCGCTGTGGGCTGGGCGAGCACGACGGAGCTGGGCCTATTGCTCGTTGGCCGTCCGCACCCGGACCGGGTCGAGGCTGCCGAACAGGCCGTGGCTCTCAGCATCGGGACCGGCGGTGAAGTAGAGGGTACCGGGAACTCCACCCCGGCCACCGTTCCCAAAGGCGAGCCCCCAGAGGCCGTCAATAACTACAGGCTCCCCGGCGGTGCCCTCGAGCAGGCCGCGAAACATGCCAGTGGCATCGAAGGCCATGATGGTGCCGCGGCCAAAGTTGCCCACCAGCAGTTGGCCGGCGCGTTCGCCGAAGGTGCTCGGCGCCAGGGCCACGCCCCAGGGCGAGTTGATCGCGTTGAGCCGGCCACCAGCATCCGAACCGGTGGCGAAGCGGTGGAACATGCCGGTCTGCGGGTCAAAGATGTCGATCAGGCCGTGGCCCCGGCCGGGGACATCGTCGTGTTTGGCGTCGTCTTGTTTGGCGAAGGTGACGAAAATCATGCCCTCGACTGACTGGACATTGAAGGGCGCGTAACCGGCTGGGGCTTGTGAGTCCGAGAACTGCCCTGCCAAAGTGGCGTTGGTGTCGTATGCGTCAATCGTGGCTTCAGCGAAGTTGGCGGCGAGCAGGACCGGCCCACTCGGCATCGTTGCGAGCGTGATGCCTTTGTAAACCGCGGTGGCGCGCGTCACCAACGTTTCCGCCGAGGTGCCCAAGGCGGGGCGCCAGCCGGAAATGGTGCCATCCTCGCTGCCGAAGATGAAGATGTCCCCGTTGAAGCCACCGGCATTATTGAACAGTTGCCCGGTCGGATTTCCTTCACCGGGGATCGTCACCTCCAGAGACTGTTTGACCACATGGACCGTGCCCATCGCATCGTTGGTGACGGCGTACAAGGTGGCTTTGCCGGTGCCGTTGTCGCTGAACCAGAAGGGGCTGGTCGGACTGAACGACATGCCCCAGGCGTTGACGAGGTTCGTATCCTGCAGCAGCGCAAGTCCCGGGAGGTCGGACACCAAGTTGACTTGCCGGAACTGTTCGTCGGCTCTCGCGGGCGACGGCATCGAGGCCAGCGTGGCCAGCGCCGCCGAGACGAGCATGGTTAACCGACGAGGCGTCCGCGTTGCTTTCATCGTTGTCACTTTACTTCCGTTTGTTTTCATACTGATCTCCTGTCATTGTCTTGGTTGATTTTGTCATTTCCGGTGTGCTTCCCGCCGGAACGCTTGCTGCCGGGACCAGGGATACAGAATGCTCACCCTTGAACGGTCCTGATGCACCGCTGCCAGCAAACAGAAACTCCACCTTACCTATTAAGAGTGATGCGGAACGATTTGGTTCCCGAAATTTCAATTGGATGGGTTGAACCGCTAATGTCGGCTAATGTCGGCTAATCTCTGCTCATGAAGCAGGGGCGGAAATGCTTCTGTTTTCATGGTTTTTATTTTATTAGCGTTTATTCGCGCAGATTAGCGGTTCCGTTAAGACCTCATCTGAAAATGAAAAAAACAACTGGCAACTCGGGTCCGATTCCCTACCTGGATTTGCCGGCGCAGATGCGCGCGATTCGCAAGGAAGTTGACGCGGCGATTGCACGGTCGCTGGATAACTGCACTTTTTGCCTCGGGCCGGAGGTGGCGCAGTTTGAGAACGATTTCGCCCGGTTCATCGGCGCCGACCATTGCATCGGGTTCAACAGCGGCACCTCGGCGCTGCACGTGGCGCTGCTGCTGCTGGACCTCGGGCCGGGCGATGAGGTGGTGACGACGCCCTTCACGTTCATCGCCACGAGTTGGGCGATTTCTTACGTGGGCGCCAAGCCGGTGTACGTGGACATTGAGGACGCGACATTCAACCTGGACCCGAGGTTGGTTGAACGGGCCATCACGCCGCGCACCAAGGCAATCCTGCCGGTGCATCTCTACGGCCATCCGGCGGACCTGGAACCGTTGCTGGAGATTTGTCGCAAACAGAACCTGCCGCTGGTTGAGGACGCAGCACAGGCGCATGGGGCGAAGTATCGCGGAAAGACGGTCGGCGCCTTCGGCGTGATGGCCGGGTTCAGTTTTTATCCGGGAAAGAACCTGGGGGCTTGCGGAGAAGGCGGCGTGCTGATGACCAACAACGCGGCGATGGCTGCGCGCGCGCGGGCGTTGCGCGACCACGGCTCGACGCGGCGCTACTACCACGACGAAGTCGGCTTCAACTATCGCATGGAAGGCATTCAAGGCGCGGTGCTGACCGTGAAGCTCAGGCATTTGGCCAGGTGGACGGATGAACGACGCCGAGTGGCCCATCGCTACGCGGAATTGCTCGCGGAAACTCCGCTCCAACTACCGGGCGAAGCCGAATACGCGGAGAGCGCCTGGCACTTGTACGTGGTGCGGCATCCCCTGCGCGACGAACTCAAGAAACATTTGGAAAGCAGCGGTATCGGCTGCGGTTTGCACTATCCTCTGCCTTTGCATTTGCAGAAATGTTACTCCAAACTGGGGCACAAGCCCGGCGATTTCCCAATCGCCGAAAAAGCGGCGCGCGAGTGTCTAAGCCTGCCGATTTATCCCGAATTGACGGAGGAGCAGGTCCTGAGGGTAGCAGATGTGATTAAGGAATTCTTCGTAGAGATCGGGTAGCTCAAGGCGCGTTCGGCAGGAAAGGCAAGTTCGTGATAGGTTAGTATCTTCTTGTTGGGAGCGTTCAGGCTGCTCCACCTTCGAATTTCATCCAACTTGCGAGGGCGAAAGGCGGTACGCTTACAGGACACCGCTCTTGACTTTCCATCCCAGCCTCTTACGGTGCTGGATATGAGAGCGTATCTGGCCTGATAATGGCCCAGGAACTTTTGACCCGGAACAAGCGTAATATAAACTTATCAGGTCAAAACAACATGTCAATAAATGGTTCGCCCGGACAATGAAGTCCCCTGAGCTATATTCGCAGCTCAAGTCGGAACTCGCACCGTGGTTCAAGTCAGAGGACTTCAAGAGAGCGAAGGGACTTCTTGGCTGGTTTCGTGCTCACGGGGATGCGCACATCGTCGTTTGGTGTCAGATCTCTCAAGATGGCTGGGATTCCTATGCGGGTTCGAAATTCGTTGTTGAGTTGCAGCGTTCACCCGAGCCGGTTATCGGCGGTCACAAAGCTGGCAGAGCGCGTTTCGGTTTTTTCCTTACGCCCGAGGAACGAGAGGAAGTTCGCAGCATTCAAAACGCGGTAATTGCAGTACTTCATTGCCCACCGCGAAGTCATCCGACCTTGCACGTTTCACAGCAGGTGACTGATTGGTATCTTGAAAAGTTCAAGCCCGTCCGCGAACCTTATCCAGAGCAGCATGAAATTTGGCTTCGATATGCCTCGCCGAATGATATTACTCGGTGGGCACACTTCATTCTCAGCAAGCTGCCCAAGTGTATCGATGTAGTCGAGAGGTGGGCGAACAAGCCCATGCAGCCAACACCGCGATGAGCTCTTTGTTTCATGCCGGACGCCAGTGGCGCGGTGTGGCTGATGGGCACCGTTCGGCGGCGAGCGCATATCCCGTGAGAAAGAGTATCTGCAATAACATCCTGCTCGCTCTAGCGTGTTCTCAGCTTTGCGGTTGCATCACATACAACACGATTGACACAGCCAAAGGCGGTCCTCGTCCGAACGCAGAGGGTGCTAAGGTGCCAGTTGAAGAGCCGAAGCCGGGCTTTTATTGGCTTCTACCGCTCACAGTCCCGACCGACATCGCTACGTCACCATTCCAGTTGTTCTTCATTTGGATTCCATACTGGGCTGGATATCGTGGCTGAGGCTTTTTACATGCGCGAGAGAGATACAGAGTTCACGTCGCCGAACAAACCGGATGCAGCGAACCCCGCGATTGCGTCTCTGTTCCAGGCCGGACGTCCGTGGCGCGCGGTCGCTGATCCGGGACGTTCGACGTACAGCGAGTAACCAGGAACGCCCCTATGGACGCATACGAACAAATTCAAGCGCTGATGGCTAGGAAATACGGCAAAGGAACAACGACCAGGAAAGCAACAGGCGATTTCATGCTATCAGACAATCATGCTGTGAACGTCAAGAGCAATAACGTGGACAAAGAGAACTACTCGCCAAACATGATCTCCATAAAGAAGATGCATGAATGGGTATTCGAGGAGCGCAAGGAACTTAGCTTTCTTTTTGTAGACTACAGCGAACGCGGCGGTGAATTGACAATATTGAAGGAAAGGGCGCCAATCCCCATCGAGCACATCAGTTGGGACTGTCTGACAATAGAAGCTCAGGGATACGGTGTAATTCAAATGAGCAGCCGCTTAAAAATCGTCGGAAATCAGACCAAACGCGATTTCTACAGAGGATTTCTATCAGCATATGACAAATACAGACAGAAGGAGCTTAAGAAACATGAAAAGTTTTCCAAAAGATTCATCAAAGATTTGGATACCATAAATTGGTGACGATTCACGACTCGAATTTGTATGAGCGATAAGAAGGAATTCGGAGACTTCCAGACTCCAGAAAGCTTGGCAACCAGATGCGTCGCTCTCGTTGCTGAGATTTTCGGCACTCCAGATCTCGTCATCGAGCCCACCGCCGGGCTAGGGCGGTTCCTCAAAGCGTCCGCCAAGCGGTGGGGGCACAAACCGGAGTATCAAGGTTACGAGATTAATCGGGAATACGTTAACGCCGCTCGCAAGAATCTGAGTCAATTCGCTGTTCAGATTCTCCAGCGAGACTTCTTTAGCGAGGACTGGAAATGCAACCTGGCCCGACGCGGGAAATCCCGGATCCTCGTCATCGGCAATCCGCCGTGGGTGACGAATTCAGACCTGGGGCAACTCGGAAGTAATAATCTCCCCACGAAGACAAACTTCCAGGGGCTGCGCGGCTTCGACGCCCGCACGGGAAAATCAAACTTCGACATCTCCGAATGGATGCTGGTGCGGTTGATTGAAGCACTTCCACCCGACGGCGCCATTGCCATGCTGTGCAAGACGATGACCGCGAGAAAGGTTTTGCGGCATTTCTGGAAGACATACGGAGGGCTACAAGGTTCAAGTTTGTTTCAGATCGACGCCAAGGCAGAGTTCGATGTAGCAGTCGATGCATGCCTCTTCTTCACCTCAGGAAAACTCACAACTGAACGCGCCGCGACGGTCTACATCGATCTCGACACGGCATCTGCGTCTAGCCGGTTCGGATTTGTTGACGGCGCCATGGTCTCCGATCTTGATGCCTACCGAGCACGCAAGAGTTTGGATGGGGGCTCATCGACATATACTTGGCGGTCGGGCGTTAAGCATGACGCCGGCAGCGTAATGGAATTCACTCTCGACGGCCGTAAGCTAATCAACGGATTCGGCGAGCTAGTGGACATTGAGGAGGATTACGTATTTCCACTCTTGAAGTCCTCCGACCTCGGTAACGGGCGGACCATCATTCGCAAAGCCGTGTTGGTTACACAGAAACACACCGGCGACGATACCTCGGAGATCGAACAGAGGGCACCGAAAACTTGGCGCTACTTGGCACGCCATGCAGATGGCCTGGACAACAGGAAGAGCTCCATATACAAAAACCGTCCTAGATTCTCGGTTTTCGGAATCGGCCCTTACTCGTTTGCACTATGGAAGATCGCCATTTCAGGCCTTTACAAGAATATTTCCTTTGTGGTAGTTCCACCATGCGATGACCGCCCGGTCATGGTAGATGACACCTGCTATTTTATTCCATGTCGGTCTCAGGAAGAAGCTGAACTTCTCTTTGAACTGCTGGCCTCGGCGCCAGCCAGAGAGTTCTTGAAATCTCTTGTTTTCCCCGACTCGAAACGTCCAATTACTGCCGATGTGCTCAGGAGGCTCTCCTTTGTAGAGCTAGCCCGACAGCTAGGGAAGCTCGACGAACTGCAGCTGTTGATTCATTCCGATTCAGTGCCCGAAGGTAGAAAGAAGCAAATGTCGCTTCTCATGGAGCCGAAACACAAATATCGAACAACCGAATCGAGCTAACCGCCGCCAGCCTCTTGGTTTTCGAGACGTGGTTGACGAAGCTGACGTCGGTGTTTTGCCGGCGGCGGTAGCTCATCCGGGTCGTTGGGCGGCGAGGGCAAATCGCAATTCAAGATTCACGAAAAACCTATGAAAAGAGTGTTCATCATTATCTCGACCTCACTGCTGGTCTTAATCACAGTGCTCGGCCTGCTCGCTCTGCTGCGACCACAGGCCGCTCCCCAAGAGGTGTCGGAGGTTCAGTTACTCGCGAAGGTTGAGTCTAATCTCGTAAGTAAGCTTGTAGTTAAGCCGGCTGCGGTGGCCACCAGTCTCTCGGATGTCCGAGGCACATTTTACCGGACCGATGCCACTGGACAGAGGCTGATCGACCATGGAATGCCCAAAGAGTCGCCCTTCCACGCTACGGTTCATCTCACGCCAGACTTGGAAGTGAGGCTCTTGAGGGCCAGCAACGTCACAGTCATCGAACCTCTTCCGCTAATTGAGAAGATTCGAACTTTGGTTCATCGTTCCAATTGAGAGGCTCCCGCATGACTGAGGAATCGTGGCCTGTGATTATTAGCCCTCTAGCCGATGTTCCAGACGCTCTACAGCTCCTCGCTGGCTGGCTGTACAACGAATGGCATGCGTTTGACGGACGATCCAGGGAACTCATTGAAGTCCAACTTGCGGAAAACCTCAACCGAGACGTCGTTCCAATAAGTTTCGTTGCTCACGCCGACGCACAGCTTCTCGGCACTATCTCTGTGGACGTTTCAGATCTGGCGCCCTTTGATTACCTTTCGCCGTGGGTCGCATCTCTCTACGTGGTGTCCGCTGCCCGCGGCGCAGGAATCGGTCGCGCTCTCGTGCGTCATGCTCAGCAGTTCGCGACGTCGCGCGGGTTCAGCCCGATTTATCTTTGGACTCCCGGCTCTACTCGACTGTACGAGTGTTGCGGCTGGGTGGCCTTTGAGAGCTCGACCTACAACTCGAAGCAAATTACACTGATGCGGTTTTCCAATGCACCGAGAAACGCCTAACCATCCAGAACCAACCGGCTCACCGGCACCTTCCTTCTTCGATAAGCTGGCGGCGAATCAGTATCTTCTTGCTGGGAGCGTTCAGCCTCCTCCGCCTTCGAATTTCATCCATCATGCGAGGGCGAAAGGCGGAAAGCTTACCGGTTTCCGCTCTTGACTCTCCATCCCAGCCTCCTACGGTGCTGGTTATGAGAGCGTATCTGGCCTGATAAAGGGCCGAGAAACTTTTGACCCGGAACAACTGTAATAGCGAGCTATCAGGTCAAAACAACATGTCAATCAATCGTTCGGCAACAGAGCATGCCTGAAGAACATCCAATGCCGTTCCTTGGCTCATACTGGGTCGTGCCCGATCAATTTCTCGCCGGGGAGTATCCGGGAGAGGTCGATCCGGAGATGACCGCCAGGAGGCTGCGAGGTCTCATCGCACGTGGGATCAGGACGTTCGTTGACCTCACGGATGAGGACGAAGTCAACGAGGATGCCAAGGTCATACCGCCGTATCGAAGCATCCTTCGCCAAGTCTCAGAAGAGGAATCCATCCACCCCACGTATGCAAACATTCCTGTTGAGGATCGGGGTGTTCCCTCACCTTGGACCCTGCGCTGCATTCTTGACGTGATCGATAGGTCCATCGCTGATGAGAATCCGGTTTATGTGCATTGCTGGGCTGGGCGAGGACGAACCGGAACTGTCGTGGGCTGCTACCTGAAGCGGCACGGTATGGCGGAAGACAAGGATGTGATTCAGAAGTTGGCTTTTTTGCGGAGGAGTACCCCCAACGGCAAGGAGACTTCGCCTCACACAAAAGAACAGATTAGAATGGTCACAAACTGGAAAAAGGGAGTATGATGCCGAACCAGATCACTGCACTGGACGCCGCGTTCGCATCCTGTTTGCATATCGCGCGTCATCGGCGCGGCGCCAGTGAGTTCCAATGATAGGCTTCGCGGTATGAAAGTGGTCATCGGCATATTGATTGGCGGCGTCGCCGGTTTTCTTGGCCTCGTCTGTGGCATGATTTTGGCCGGTTATGGCATCTGTGAGACCAACTTATCATGGGGCATCTTTTCTTCTGCGGTCGTTATCGCGGCGGTCATTTCGCTCGTCGGAGCAGCGGTGCTTCCTTCCGCACGCTGGGTCGCCCCTGTTCTCTTTTCGTTGCCGGCTCTGCTCGGTATTTGGTTTGCCGGTACGTCGCAGGACTGGTTGCGCTGCTTGGCGATTGCCGGTAGCATCGCTGGAGGTTTTTTGGTGGCTTGGCTCTACGGTTTCGCCCGTAGAGCCTATCCATCCACTGGAGCGAACGCGGCTTCGCCGCGTCGCTCACTTTGATCGTTCGACGGAAAACAGATGACCATATGGCTACGAAGCAAGAGCAGTACTCAACGTTGGTCACTGAGCGGAAGCGGTGCCGGCTCTGCGTCGGGCTGCGCAATGCGGCCGATGCTGAGTTGGCGCAGTTCGATTCGGACGAGATTGGCCCCTGGAGTCGGCTCCACAGGGACCTCGATGCGGGCCTCATGATCATCGGCCAGGACTGGGGCGATGTCCGCTACTACACCGCGAACAGCGGCCTGGACGACTTCCGGAACCCTACCATGCGAACGTTGGAGCGGCTGCTCCGCGGGATCGGGGTGGAAGTCTCCTTGGCCGAATACGGCACCAATGCACGGGGCGTGTTCCTCACGAACGCCGTCCTCTGCCTCAAGCAGGGTGGTCTGCAAGCGCAGGTGGAGCGGCAGTGGTTCAAGAACTGCGGGGCCCATTTCCTTCGCAGGCAGATTGAGATAGTCGCACCTCGGGTCGCCGTTCCTCTGGGCCAGAAGGCATACGAGGCGATGCTTGGGGCCTTCGGTCTTGAGGCCGTGCCGTTCCGGAGGGCAGTGGAGGACGAAGCGGGCACTAGCCTCCCGAATGGGAGCCGACTGCTCGCCGTCTACCACTGTGGGCAGCGGGTTCTCAACACCCACCGTCCGTTCCAGAAACAGCAGCGAGACTGGCAGCGCGTTGCGAACGTTCTCAAACAGCGACGGAGCGCAGAACCAGTTCGGGAGTCACACAGGGGCCGCCATCGGTGAGCTGAGCGTTCGTTGCGACATGAAGTTGCAATCGGTACTGCTTGGCTGGATGAAAGTCCTGACCAAGCCCTGCGTGTCGCCGCAGGTATTCCACGGAAGCATGCGTCTGGCGGGCGGCGGCTGGGTGGTCGCTACTGCCAGGGGTGTGGAGCCTTCCCGGAAATGTATCAAACCTGGTAGCCTCAAACCGGGAGAGAGCTAGAATCGGAGGACAGGGTCAAATTAATTGAACGCTCGCAAGCATCGTAACAAGCATCGAGCCATACGGGGCTGATTAAGGCACCAGCCAAAAGGGCAGGCAGTCGAGTCCGGGTTGTCTAACGTGACCCGGCGCGAACTCAAAAGACTGCCGGTGTAGCAGAGCGGACCTAAATCCATCCTGTATCGAATGCAGAACATGGAAAGGCTGTTGCTCTGGGCCACGCGATGGGTGGCCGCCCCAACCGTAAGGCAGGGAAGCGGAGAGAGCATTGAGAAGGCCGAAAAAGCCAAGGCCGGTCTGTAATGGACCGGATATGCCCACGTCGGCCAGGTGTCGAATGGCAAGAAAGCATGTGGAACCACTTCC
>WNGK01003499.1_pt1 | contig 16956 bp, 15 predicted proteins | sample 5400601 | NCBI WGS metagenome assembly WNGK01 (sample SAMN13153376, study PRJNA577476) | soil metagenome | isolation source: 60 cm soil or saprolite under Garry oak tree replicate 1 | place: USA:California | collected 2016-06-15
TCCCTGGAGGCGGTGCGCTCGCAGGTGGAGGAGATCATCGGGCAGGGCCAAGCCGCCCCCACCGGGCACATCCCGTTCACCCCCCGGGCCAAGAAGGTCCTGGAGCTGTCGCTGCGGGAGGCCCTGCAACTGGGGCACACCTACATCGGGACCGAGCACATCCTGCTGGGCCTGATCCGGGAGGGCGAGGGCGTGGCCGCCCAGGTCCTGCAGAAGCTGGGGGCCGACCTGAACCGGGTTCGCCAGACGGTGATCCAGCTCCTTTCGGGCTACACGGGGACCCTCCCTTCGGAGACGATCGAACGCCCGGAGGGAGAAGCCCTGCTCCAACTGGTCGAACGGGGAAGGCGCGTCGAGTTCCTGGCCCGGCTGCTGGCGGAGGCTCTGGACGACCCGACGGTCACGCCCGAGGTGATCCTCCATGGGCTGGTCGTTCGGCCCGACCGATTGGGGATCCTGGAGGCATGGGCCGCCGACCAGGCCGTCCTCCGCGAACAGATCGAACAGGCCCGGCTCCACCCCTCAGAACCATCGGCTGCGGGCGAGGTGGGCGCGGTGGACCAGCGGCTGGCCGACCTCCGGGTGAGGGTGGCCGACGTCCGGGCCAAGAAGGAGGAGGCCATCGACGCGCAGGATTTCCGTCGAGCGGCGGAGCTCAGGGACGAGGAGCGGCGGCTCGTGCGGGAACTGGCAGAGCTCGAACGAAAGTCGGGCAACAAGGGGTCACCGGGGACTCCGGCCGAATGACTGGGTGGCCGTGCCCCGGTCTGGCCGCCGCGCCCACCGGCGCCCGGTGGTTAGCGCGAGACGTCAAGCAGGTCAACCAGAGCAGGCGGAGGGAGCGAGGGCGGACGCTTGAGTTTGCAGGGGCCGTCGGCGACGGCCTGAGCGGCCGGTTCGGGAGGCGGCCCCTCGACTGTCCCTGTCAGGTGGAGTAAGCCACCGTGGCCCAGTCCAGGCCAGTCGTCGAACCTGTGCTCTTTCCGGTGACGAATACCTTTGCCCCATCGGGGCTCACCGCGAGCGCCGTCGGCTCATTGGTGTCGTTGCCCGGTCCGTCGTAGGTGGCTCCCCACACGATTGCCCCCGTCACGATGTCGTAGGCCACGGTGCCGTAGTCGTCATTCGGGACGCCCGATACCGAGGTCCGGCCCGTCACGAAGACTTCGGAGCTACCGGGATTCACCCCGACGGCGGTGGCCACATCGGTGAGGTTGGCGGTCCCGTTGTACAGGCGCACCCAGTCTTGCGACAGAAACGGATCGTAGGAGACGGTCGCATAGTCCGCGGACGTCGATCCTCCCGTGCTGTAGCCGGTAACGAAGATCCGGCTCCCGTCTGGGCTCACCGCGAGAGCGCTCGCAACGTCTGGGAGGTGGGACGGACCCTCGTAGCGGGCTGCCGACAGCTGGGCTCCGGAGTGAGGATCGTACGAAACCGTGGCCATATCCACGCTTCCGGTTGAACCCAGGCTGGACCCTGTGACGAAGACCTTGGTGCCGTCCGGGCTCGTCCCGAGAGCATGGGCGTCGTCGTTGCCTCGGCCCGGTCCGTTGTATCGGGAAACCCAGAGCTGGCTACCGGTCGAGGTCGAATAAGCCACTGTGGTGTAGTCGGAGTCACCTGCCAGCCCAACGCTTCCCCCAGTGACATATACGTCAGAGCCATCGCGGCTTACCGTCACGGCGCTCGGCGCGTCATCCAGACCGCCAAGACCGCTGAATCGCTCCACCCACATCTGCGTACCGGTGGAGGCGCTGTATGCGACGGTCAAGTAATCGGTGTAGTAGCCCGGGCGGGAGGCGTACCCGGCGACGAAGACCTCGGACCCGTCGGGGCTCACGGCCATCGCGGTGACCCGATCGTAGCCTTGCGGCGAATTGTTGTACCGACTCACCCACCGCCTGGCTCCCGTGGACGCCGTGTAGGCGACCGTGGCGAAGTCGGCATCAGTCGTGAGTCCATAACTGACGCCGGTGACGAAGATCGCGGATCCGTCAGGACTCACCTCCATGGCCACCGGGGAGTCGTCAAGGCTGTCAGGGCCGTTGTAGCGCACGCCCCACAGCTGCTTCCCGGTGCTTGCGCTAAGGGCCACGGTCCCGTAGTCGTTCCCGCTTGAGCTCCCCCAGTGGACGGTGCCGGTGACGAACACCCTGGCACCGGCAGGACTCACCCCCATGGCCGCGGCCTCGTCGTCACCGTTCGCCGGTCCGTTGTACCGGCTCACCCATAGCTGGGTTCCACCGGCGAGGGTCGCGGCGCGGGCACCTCCGGTGGACACGATCGTCAAAGCGAGAATCAAGGGGATCGCGCTCCAGGAGAAGACCGGCAAGAGTGGCAGGCGCCATTGGACGGCGGTCATGAGGGGGTCATTATGCTCGCGAACTGTGCGGAGGCTCGCGTCCCGTTATCAGCCCGGGTCGCGACCGCCCCAGCAGTCACCGGGAAGCGCCGGCGTGCGCCCCGGCACTTGCCCTCTCTCCCTGCGCGTCCCCCAGAACAGGCCGGGAGCCAGAGGGCGAGCGCGTGTGTCATCGACGAAGTCTTCGCCGACTCAGATCGTGTAGGCCACGGTCGCGTAGTCGATGTTGGTGGCCAGGCCGCCGTCGCTCTGTCCAGTGACGAACACCTCGGTCGAGCTCGTCGCGATGGCGAGGCCGTAGTCGCTCCCATGCGCCGGCCCATCGTAGATGCGAGTTCCCACCACGGCGCCGGTGCTCGTGAGATAGGCAAGGGTCCCGTAGTCGGTGCCGCCGGCTGCCGTCGACACGTATCCGGTGACATAGACGAACGTTCCATCCGCCGACGACGCCAGCCCGAACGCAAAGTCCGTGTCGTGGGCCGAGCCGTCGTACCGGCGAACCCAGATGGGACTCCCGGTGTCCGATCGAAAGGCAACCGTCGCGTAATCCAGGTAGCTCGCGCCCCCGTCGCTGACCCCGCACACGATGACCTCAGACCCGTCCCGGCTCACCAGGACGTCCGTGGCCTCGTCCATCTGATGGCTCGGGCCGTCGTAGAGGCGCACCCAGATCGAGGCGCCGGTGGCCGCGTCCATGGCGATGGTGGCGAAGTCCTCGTTGCGGTTTCCGTTCGTGCTGGAACCCGTGACGAACACCCTCGACGCGTCCGGGCTCAGGGCGAGGGCCTGGGCGTAGTCGAGGGAGTGGGACGAGCGGCTGTAGTTCTTGACCCACAGCACCGCACCAGTGGACGTGGACAGAGCCATGGTCAGGTAGTCGTACTTGGTTGACCCCATGTGGGCGTAGCCCGTCACGAACGTCGACCCGTTCGGGCCGACGACCAGCGCCTTTGGATCGTCGTCGTTGTGCCCCGGGCCATCGAAGCGCTGCACCCAGAGCGGAGATCCGTCCACGGCGTCATAGGCCACCGTGGCGTAGTCGTTGCTCGTGGCCCCGCCGTAGCTGATGCCGGTGACCACCACCGTCCCCCCGTCGGGGCTCACACCGATGGCCGTGGCGCCATCATCACCGTTCGCCGGACCGTTGTAGTTCCGGATCCACAGAGGCGAACCGGTGACGGCATCGTAGGCCAAGGTCGTGAAGTCCCTGCCCTCCGCGGTCGTGGCGGTCCCACCGGTGACGTAGACCCTGGAGCCGTCCGGGCTCACGACGATGGCGGCCCCCCCGTCGAGCCCGCTGGCCCCGCCGTCGTACCGCTGCTCCCACAGCTCGGTGCCCGTGGCGGCGTCGTACGCGATCGTCGCGACGTCGTCGCCCGAGGACACCCCGGGGCTCTGGCCCGTCACGTACACGCGACGCCCATCAGGACTGGCGGCCACCGCGTCGGCCGAGTCCAGCTGCGAGGCCGGGCCGTTGTACCTGGCCACCCAGGTCTCTCCGGCGACGGGCCGGGCCAGGGCCGCCACGGGCGACGTCAGCGTTCCCGCCATCGCCAGAAGCACGAGGACGCCAGCGGAGGTGCGGAACAGTCTGCTCATCATGGAAGCCCTCCAGGGCGCTCAGCCCGCGGGAGCCTACACCCGCCGAGCGTTCGGCTCAGAAGGTCCCGCCGACCCGGTGAGGAGCATCAGGGGCAGTTCGATGCCGAGTCGCTCGGATCGGTTCGGCAGACGTCGGGACCGAGGCGCCGTCGACCGTATCCGCGGAGCCATCTCGGGCCAGGATCGCGTCGCGCCCCACTCCCCCGGACAGGTCGTCCGCGCCCGGGCCACCCAGGAGGGTATCGTTTCCGACCCCCCCGTCCACCACGTCGTCGCCCGGCCCAGCGAAGATCACGTCGTCGCCTCCACCCCCCGAGATGCAGTCGTTCCCGCCGAGCCCGAAGATGACGTCGGCCGCGGTGCCCTCGATCTGCTCGAGCGGGGTCATGGTCCGTTGGCCCGTTCCATCGGGGTTCATTACGCAGGCCCGTGAGGTCGGAACGCTGTTGTCGTAGCAGCTGAACGCGATGCTGGTCCTGTCCGGTGACACGCCTGAAACAGCGAGGTCTTGGTCGTCGCGATCTGATGCTGGTCGGTCCCGTCCACGTTCATGACGAGGATGTCGTTGCCTCCGGTTCGCCACGCTGACGAAGGCGATATGCGATCCATCGGGCGACCACGTCGGGCTCACGTCGCCCTGGGTATCGGTCGTGAGCTGCACCACATGGGAGTCGCAGGCGTCCATGCCGAAGACGTGCGGATCGGCCCCCGAGAACTGCTGGACGAACGCGATCCGCGCGGGGATGCCCAACAGGTTCGTCGCCGATCGGCCACCACCGGCCGAACTCCCCGCGGAGGCCGGCGGGCCCGAGAGCTGAAACACGATGGACGCAAAGGCGATCGCGGTCCTGCGATGTCCTGGCACCGGATCGATCCCAAAATCTGAGAGCACTGCGCCAAGTCATCCGAAGAGATCGAACCCTCCTTGACCCAATGGGCTTCAGCGGTCCTTGAGACGCCCTTGCGCGGTCGCGGGGTTCGGACTAGCGTCAGCCGCGAGGGCACGATCCGGCAGCCGGCCTCCCGCGATGCCGACCGCTTTCCCCGATCGGGCAGAGAAGGGGGGATGCATGTCTGGGCGCTTGGCAGGCAGGTTGTTCGTCACGGCATTGGTACTTGCTCTGTTCGTTCTGGCGATGCCGGGCGCACAGGCTGCGAGGCCAGACGCATCGGGGTCGGAGCTGTGGAAGGCGCTTTACGACGGCCCGGGGGATCTCTGGGATTCCCCCGTCGCCATCGCCACGAGCCCGGACGGCGCCATCACGTTCGTCACCGGATCGAGCTGGGGCGGATCTTCGGTGAACGATTACGCCACGATCGCCTACGACACGGCCACCGGCGCCATGCTCTGGGAAGCGCGCTTCAACGGGACGAAGAACAGCGACGACCTGCCGGCGGCGCTCGCTGTCAGCCCGGACGGGTCGACCGTCTTCGTCACCGGCTACACGTGGGATGGGGTCACCTCCCAGCAGGACTACCTGACCATTGCGTACGACGCCTCGTCGGGGACGGCCAGGTGGGCCACCGGGTACGACTCGCCCCACCACGGACCCGACTACCCGCATGGGTTGGCCGTGAGCCCGGACGGGTCGAAGATCTACGTGACGGGGCAGAGCTTCGCCGGCGGCCACCTTGACGACTGGGCCACGATCGCCTACGACACCGCGACGGGGATGGGGCTCTGGATCGCCCGGTTCGACGACCCGGACCACCAGTCGGACTACCCCACCAGAATCCGGGTAAGCCCCGACGGGTCGCACGTCTTCGTCTCCGGCTACGCCTACAGCCTGCAGACGGCGTCGGATTTCGTCACCGTGAGCTACGACTCGGCCGACGGTTCGGTGTCATGGACGGCGAGGTACGACGACCCCTCGCATTCCTACGACTTCATCACCGGGTCGGGGATCAGCCCCGATGGCTCCCAACTGTTCGTCACGGGAGTGGACCAGTCCGGGAGCGGATCCGGAGACATCGTGACGATCTCCTACGACACCGCGACGGGCTCGGTCCTGTGGTACCGACGACTCGATGACTCCACCCACAGCTACGACTACCCATCGGACCTCACCGTCTCCCCCGACGGCGCCCATGTCTTCGTCAGCGGATACGTGCCTCGAACGACCGCAGACGGGATCGTCGTCGCGTACGACGCCGCAACCGGCAGCATCTCCTGGATGTCCGGCTTCATCTCGGTGAGCGGGAACGAGTATCCGGTCGGCATCGCCGCCGGTCCCGATGGGTCTCGGGTCTTCGTCACCGGGTACACCGACGGCGGTTCGGCATCGATCGACTGGGCGACAGCGGGCTATGACGCGGCCACCGGGAAGCAGGTATGGGCGTCTCGCCTGCTTGATATCGGGCAGGACTCTGCGGTGGCGCTCACGACGAGCATCGATTCGTCCATCGTGCTGGTGACTGGCATTTTCCAGACCACGCCAGACGGCCGAACTGACTTCGGGACGGTCGCCTACACCGCCTGAGCGAGGGCGCGCCACCGGTCGGCCCGAGGCCTGACGTGGTCCGCGCCAGGGGCCTGCAGAGGACGATGGGCCCTTCCATCGGAGGGCGCGCTCTTCTATCGTCGCGGCGGATGTTCGAGCGCTTCACCGACCGCGCACGGCGGGTGGTGGTCCTGGCCCAGGAAGAGGCCAGGATGCTGAACCACAACTACATCGGCACCGAGCACATCCAGCTCGGGCTGATCCACGAGGGCGAGGGCGTGGCCTGCCAGTCTGCCGCGGCTACCCTCCTTGAGGACGGATTGGTCCTGATGGCCGGAGGCATCGACGGTATTTCCGGGTTCGCCACCGCCGAGTTGTACGACCCAATCGCAGGGCGTGGTCGGCGACGGGATCGATGACCTACGCTCGGGATCACCTAAGTGCCACATTGCTCCCGGACGGGCGTGGATTGGCCGTTGGGGGGTCCGGACAGGCGACGTTCACGCCGGACATCTACGTTCCACAGAGCTGGTGATCGCTTCGGTCGACGGTCCAACTGCTGCTAGACCCGCTACCCCACCCTGGTCCAGTTCGAGCCATCCCACTGCCACGTCTGGCCGGTGACGAGCTGGGTCACGTTGTCCCGGCCGCCGAACAGCACGACCAGGCCGGTGGCGTCGTCGAAGGCCATGCTGGAACCGTCGAGCGAGGGCGGCGAGGTGGCCGGAGATCGTTGGGTCCAATCGGCCCCGTCCCACGTCCACGTGTCGTCCAGGAAGGGCGGGCCGCAGCAGATGTGCACCCCGCCGAACAGCACGATGTTGCCGTGGATCGGGTCGTCCGCCGCGCCCGCCCCGTGCCTCGACATCGGGACATGGGCCGGCTGCTGCAGGGTCCAGTTCGAACCGTCCCATGTCCACGTCTCGTCGAGCGGGTTGTTCGGATCGCCGTCCCCATACCCGCCGAACAACACGAGGTTGCCACCCGCCGGCGACCACGCCATCGAGGAGAAGTACCGGAGCGAGGGCGACGTCGGCGGGAACAGCTGCGTCCAGCCCGACCCGTTCCACGTCCACGTCGTGGCGGTCTGGTCGAACAGCACGATCTGCCCGACGGCCTGGTCGTAGGCCATCTCGGCGTATCCGCCGCCGGGCTGCCCATACTGCGAGGGAACCCGGAGGGTCCAGTTCGAACCGTCCCACGTCCACGTGCCCTGGATCGTGAGCAGCACCACCTCCCCCGATCCCTGGTCGTACGCCATGGGCGCGGCGAAGTTCGGCGGTGGAGAGACCACCGGGTGCTGTTCGGTCCAGGTCGAACCGTCCCACGTCCACGTGTCGCTGAGCCGGCCGCCGGTGCTCGAGGTCCCGCCCCACAGGACCATGGACCCGGTGGCCCCGTCGTGGGCCATGCTCGCGTTGGCCCTCGCCGGCGGCGATGACGCCGCCGTCAGGCCGAGGGCGTAGACCGAATCGTCCTCGGACCCGAGATACACCACTCCGTCGGCCACCGCGGGCGACGACGAGATGCTGTAGCGGGTGGCGAAGCTTCGAAGCAAGGCTCCCGTGGACGCGTCGAGCGCGTACAGGTTGTCGTCGAACGAGCCGGCGTAGACGACCCCGTTCGCCACGGCCGGAGACGACGTGACGTGGCCCCCGGTGGCGAAGGTCCACAGCAGGGCTCCGTCCGAGGCGGCGACGGCGTGGATGCTGTTGTCGTCGCCGCCCGTTCCCACGTAGACGACCCCGTCGGCCACGGCCGGCGCGGTGGTGACGCCGCCGTACGTGCCGCCGACGGTGGTCCCCCACAGCTTCGTCCCGGTGGCCGCGTCGATCGCGTACAGATCGTTCGGGAACTCGAACGTGTTGCCTACGTAGACCACTCCGTCCACGACGGTGGGCGACTCGTCCACTCCGATGTAGGTCCACTTGGTCGTGCCGGTCGTTGCGTCCAGCGCGTAGAGCTCGTCGCCCGAGGAGGACGTCTCGTACACGACGCCGTTCGCCACGGCCGGGTTCGAGATCACCTGGGACCCCAGGCTGTGGTTCCAGAGCTTCTGCCCGGTGGCGGCCGAGATCGCGTAGATCGAGTGGTCGAACGACCCGAAATAGACGACGCCGTTGGCCACGACCGGCGAGGAGTAGATGGCCGACCCGGTGGTGAAGTGCCACCGTTCGACGCCGGTCGCGGCGTCGATGGCGTAGAGGTTGTGGTCCTGCGCCCCCACGTAGACCACGCCGTTCGACACAGCCGGCGACGAGTGGATGCTGGGGAACGTGTTCCCGGGGCCGGTGGGAAAGGTCCAGCGAACGGCGCCGGTCGAGGCGTCCAGCGCGTACAGGTCGCCGTTCAGGTCGTAGGAGCCGACGTAGAGGGTTCCGTTCGCCACCGCCGGCGAGGAGTCGATGACCTGGCCCGAGATGGGTTCGTTCCACAGCGCCTGGAGCCCGGTCACGTTGGATGTGTCCAGCACGTTCTCGTAGGGGTTGTGGCCGGTGCTGTCGTTGTCGAAATGGAACCTCGGCCAGTCGGTCCGGACCGTGAACGAGGTTCGAGCCGAGCGACCTGAGGACTCGCCGGCGGCCCTGATCCGGTGTGGACCGGGCAGGGCGGAGGCCGGGATGGTGATCCGGGTGAGGAAGGTGCCGTCGGGTCCCGTCACGGCATGGCGGAGGTTCGAGCCGTCGAACGTCACGTCGATCGTCTCGGTGGCCCCGAAGCCTCTCCCCCGCAGGTGGGTCGAGGTTGTGGGCGGGCCGGCGATCCTCTCCAACGTGATCTGGGCGGCCGCCGGAGCAGCGCTCGCCGCTGAGACGCCGAAGCGCACGATCACGGCAAGGCACGCCAGGACGGTGGCGAGTCGAACGCGGCGGATGGGGGGCGCTCCTTTCGAGTCGGAGGGAGGATCGGATTCTACGAGCCTGCTTGCCGGTCGGAGATGTCCGTGGTCAGAAACCGGTTCGGAGCACCTTCACGATGCCGGGCTTCGGGTCGGTCGTTCCCTTGACCAGGAAGTCGCCGGAGCCGTAGGCCCACACGGTCCAGCCGACGTCGTTGTCCTCGGCGTAGGCCAGGAACGTCTTCGTGTCGGTCTCCCAGTGCGGGCCGGTGACGTCGTTCGTCGAGTAGCCCATCGCGGTGAACTCGCCGAGCCACAGCGGCATGTCCCAACCACGGGCTCGCTTCACGTAGCCCTTCAGCTTCGGCTTCCCCTCTGAGGAGCTCCACTGCGTCGAGTACCAGTGGGCCGAATACACCGCGTTCGGCAGGTCCGGCGGGCCGGTCACGCACCACTTCCCGGTCCGGCGGCTCTTGTTGTCCTGGAAGATCAGCAGGAGGTTCGGGTTGGCGTCGTGGATGGCCCGGCCTGCCTTCTCGTAGAACCCCCGCAGGTCGAGGTCCTTCGCCTTCAGGTCCGTCCCACCCGGGTACTTCTGCACGAGGATGTCGTAGGGCTCGTTGAGGATGTCGGCGCCCACCACCATCTTCTGCTTGCGGACGTGATTCGCCAAGAAGGTCCACGCGGCGAGGAACTTCTGCTGCACCCTACCCCGGTCGGCGAAGAAGTCCTTCTCCGCCGAGGCGATGGAGTCGATGCCGTGGCTGCCGGGGTAGAGCCAGTCGGGCATGCCGTCGCCGCAGAGCTTGTGGCCGTTCGGGAGGGGGACGCCGGTGAAGGCCGGCGACCACCTGACCTGGCTCATGTCGAGGATCGTGGCCACGCCCTTCCTGGCGAACCCGTGGATGAGGGCGTCCACCGTCCCGAGGTACGCGGAGTTCCAGTGGTGTTCGAGCTTGCCCTTCTTGCCCTTGGTGGGGGGGGACGGCTCGAGGTTCGCCCAGGTCACGGGAAGGCGAACCACGTTGAAGCCCCACGACCTGACCTGGCCGTACACGATCGAGTCGGGCGCTCGCCACCCGATGCACCCGGCGAACGGCTGCGGGTCCGGATAGGGCGAGCCGGTGCCGTGCTGCATCCCGATGATGCCGATCCCGGTGAGCCGAACGGGATGGTTGCCCGCGTCGACGATCTGCGTGCCGAACGTGTGCAGCGGGCCGGTGATCCAGTGCGCCGGCTTCCCGAGCGGCGGCGGGGTGGGCGCGGCCGACGGACTCGGCGAGGGAGCCGGTGGCAGGGTCGGCGATGGGGAGGGCGACGGAGCCCGGGAGGGAGCGGCAACCGGCGGGGCTGAATGCCGGCACGAGGAAGCCAGCATCGCGAACGAGAGCAGCGGACCGAGCAGGACGAGCCGACGGGGCATGGCCCGGCCGAGTCTACGCATGGCGGGCAGGGATGGCCCCCGAAGCTTGCAACCTCGCACGTAGAATCCGCGAGGCGAGGCCGTGGAGGGTGGCGTGGAGCGACACCAGCTGGTGATGGGCGGACAGCGCGTCGAGTCCGCGAGCGGCGGAACGTTCGACGTCGAGGAGCCGGCGACGGGCAAGCCCATGGCCACCGTGGCAGAGGCGTCGGAGGAGGATGCCCGGGGGGCCGTCGAGGTGGCGCGCAGGGCGTTCGACGAAGGTCACTGGCCCCGCACGCCCGCGACCATCCGCGGGCGGGTGCTGCTGAAGGTGGCGGAGCTGGTGAGGCAAAGACTGGAGGAGATCGCCACCATCGAGGCGCGGAACGGCGGAAAGCCCATCGGCGACGCCCGTGGGGAGATCGGCGCGGTGGCCGCCTACTTCGAGTACTGGGGCGGGGCGGCGAACAAGATCTTCGGCGAGACCATCCCGATCCAGGATCCCGGGCTCGACGTCACGCTGCGCGAGCCGGTCGGGGTGTGCGCCCTGATCACCCCGTGGAACTTCCCGCTGCTCATCGCGACGTGGAAGATCGCGCCCGCCCTGGCGTGCGGGAACACCATCGTGGTGAAGCCGGCCAGCTACACCCCGCTCTCGACGCTGGCTCTGGCGGACATCCTCCTTGAGGCGGGCGTCCCCGCCGAGGCCGTCTCCGTGTTGCCCGGCCCGGGCGGGAAGGTCGGGAACGCGCTGGTCACGGACCCGCGCGTGGACAAGATCTCGTTCACCGGTTCGACCGAGGTCGGAGCGCAGCTCATGGCGGCCGCCGCCCCGAACATCACGCGTGTCTCGCTCGAGCTCGGTGGGAAGTCCGCCAACATCGTGTTCGCCGACGCCGATCTCGAACGCTGCGTGGAGTCGTCCGTCTTCGGGGTGTTCGGCAACTGCGGGCAGGACTGCTGCGCGCGATCGAGGGTGCTGGTGCAGCGCGACCTCTACGACGAGTTCGTCGAGGCCTTCGCCAAGCGAACCGACGAGCTCCGGGTGGGCCAGCCGCTGGACGACTCCACCGAGGTCGGCCCCATGATCTCGAACGGCCAGCGCGAGACGGCGCGGCGGTATCTGGAGATCGGGACCGGGGAGGGCGCGAGGCTGGTCACCGGGGGCGAGCAGCCGGACGGCCTCACCGAGGGCTGGTTCATCCGGCCGGCCGTGTTGGCCGACGTCGACAACGGCATGCGGGTGGCCCGAGAGGAGATCTTCGGCCCGGTGGCCTCGCTGATCCCGTTCGACGACGAACAGGACGCGGTGCGGATCGCCAACGACAGCGACTACGGCCTGTCGGGTTCGCTGTGGACCCGGGACCTCGGCCGGGCCATCCGGGTGGCCAAGGCCGTGCGGACCGGCGTGCTCAGCGTGAACTCCAGCCACAGCGTCCACCTGGAGGCGCCGTTCGGCGGGTTCAAGCGGAGCGGGTTCGGCCGGGAGATGGGGATGCACGCCGTGCAGCTCTACACCGAGGTGAAGAACGTCTACTTCTCCTCACAGTAGGGTCGAGGCGCCGTCCCAGTAGGCCTCCAGGTGCGCTCGGCGACCCCTGAGCTCCAGATCCAGGGCTCCGGGGAGGCGACCCGCGGCCGGGAGAACGAACACGGCGACGCCGTCCAGATCTACCCGGTGGAATCGCTCCGGGCCTGTGGGCGGCTCGGTCGAGGCCTCGATGAGCCGGAGCCCGCTGCACGCGCGAGCGTCGTCCGCGTGGACGAACACCATCCCGCCGTGCTCTCGAGCGTGTCGGGCGGCCGCCGGGGTGATCGAGACCTTCACCAGGCCGATGGTACGCCCCGGCCCATGCCGTGGAACGGTTGGGGGCGGGCCGCTTCGCGGCCCGCCCCCAACTTCGGTTCCGTCCGACCACTCCTCGGCGCTTCGGACCCTCTCCCGAGGGCGTCGCCCGGTGCGACCAGGCCGGGTGCCTCAGAGCCCAGAGAACTGGTTGGATTCTGCCGGGCTGTCCGGCGGACGAGAGCGGCAGGTCGGAGCCCGCTCCCGGAGGGATGGCTCAGCAGCCAGTCTCCTCGGGGGTCACCTGACGTTTATCGCTCAGTTGGACCACCTCCTTTCTCCCGTGCCGCCAATACTGCGGCTCCGGCGCGCCGTTGGCAACCACCGACACGTGCGGAACCGGCGGCGCGTACCCTGGACCTCGCCCATGAAGGAGATCGAGCTCCGCCGCCACGCCCAGCGTGAGAAGGACGCCGACGCCCTGAGCGCCGAGGGCCGGGCCCTCGCGGAGTCCCTGGGCCGAACCCTCACCGGGACCTACGACATGGTCTTCGTCTCACCGGCCAAGCGTGCGGCCGAGACCGTGGCCTGGCTGCTGCGCGGTTCAGGCCGGCCCCTCGGTCCACACGCCGTGGTGGAGGGCCTCGCCTCCGACCGCGAGGACGAATGGCGCTCCGCCGGCAAGGCCGCGGGTTCGGCGCGGATGGACGCCCTGATGGCGGAGAGCCCCAAGCTCGTCGCGGAGGAGACCGCCCGTCTGGCCGGGATCATCGACGGGATGCTGGCCGAGGTCCCCGAGGGAGGGATGGCCCTCGCGGTCGGACATTCGCCCTTGATCGAGTCCGCCGTGTACGGCCTGACCGGCGTGATCATCGAGCCGCTGGCCGAGCTGGAAGGCGTGCACCTCACCCTGGACGAGGCCGGCCAGTTCCGGATGCAGGAGCTCCGGCTCCCGCCGACAGGATCGGCGTCGGCGACCTGACCGGCTCCAGCCCGGACATCATTCGGGGGGGGGCATATGCTGTATGCTCGCATCATGAAGCGAACGACGGTCATGCTTCCCGACGATGTGGAGAGTCGGCTTCGGCTGGAGGCGCGGCGCCGAGGTGTGCCGATGGCCGAGATCGTGCGCGAAGCCGTCGAGCAGCATCTGCCGGGAGTCATTCCCGGGAAGCCACTCTCGTTCTTCGCCGTCGGCGAGGGAGGACCAGCCGACGCCTCGGAGCGCGTCGACGACTACGTGGCGGCCGCGATGCGCCGGCGGGCCAAGGGACGGTCGCGCCGGTAGATGCTGGTCGTCGATGCGGGTCCCCTGGTGGCCGCGGCGGCCACACGGGACCGCAACCACGAGCGCTGTGTGGAGCTGCTCAGCAACGCCACCCGGCCCCTCATCGTTCCATCCCTCGTCGTGACGGAGGTGGCCTCCTTCCTGCAGGACCGGATCAGCCCAGCAGCCGAGCGGGCGTTCGCCCGGTCCATCCGAGACGGCGAGCTCCATGTCGAGGCGGTGGAGGCTCCGGATTGGCCTCGGATCCACGACCTGGTCCAGGCGTATGAGGACCTGGCGCTGGGGATCGTCGATGCATCCGTCGTGGCTCTGTGCGAACGCCTGGGGCAGACCACCATCGCCACGCTGGACCGGCGGCACTTCGGCGTGGTTCGCCCCCGTCACGTCGAGGCGTTCCGGCTCGTTCCGGCATGAGGTCACGTCGCCGGGCGCGCACCGACTCGCCCTGAGCGTTCGTCAGAGAACTCGAACGAGGTCGCCCACGGCGAGGGTGCCGCCTTCGACGATGGCTGCCCTGAGGCCGCCCCGGTGGACCAGCGCCCTCCGCAGGCCGGTCACCCCGCTCACCCGCTCCATGTGGTCGCACGGATCGCACAGGCGCTCCCCGCGCAGCACCACGTCGCCGACGGTGAACTGGCGACCCACGAGGTGGTTCAGGGCGACGCCCGACGTGACGACGTTTCGGCGCGTCGAACCCGTCTGCACGTCCAGCCCGTAGTCGCGACGGGCCGCCTCGATGGCTTCGGATTCGATCAGGGTGACCTCGCGGCCGGTGCCCTCGATCTGCGAGAAGGTCCCCACCCCGGCGGCGTAACGGTCGCCTCGCAGGCCCGAACCCTGCACGGCCTCGACGGTGGCGACCGACTCCATCTCGCCCCGGGAGGTGCCGGAGATGAAGATGGCGTCGACCCGGCCGGAGTCCACGAACGGACCCTCAGGCCCGCTCGTAGACCGGGGTGAGCCAGTGACGGTACTGCTCGAGCTCTCCGTGCGTCGCCGCCAGGTAGGTCTCCTGGATCGAACGGGTGACCTCCCCCATCTTGCCCTCGCCGACGACGCGGCCGTCCACGCTGGTCACCGGGGCCACCTGCACACCGGTCCCGCAGAAGAAGACCTCGTCGGCGACGAACAGCTCCGTGCGATCGATCTTTCGTTCCACCACCGGCAGGCCCTTGTCGCGGGCCACCTCGATCACCGCGCCCCGGGTGATCCCCACCAGGATGTCGTCGGCCACGGTCGGGGTGATCACCGCGCCGTTCGACACCAGGAAGACGTTGCACGAGCTGGCCTCGGAGACGTGGCCGTCGCCGGTGAGCATGATGGCCTCGTCGTAGCCGGCCTGCTGGGCGTCGGCGATGGCCAGCGCCGCGTTGACGTAGCCGCCGGTGACCTTGCCTCGCGCCGGGATGGCGTTGTCGTCGATGCGGCGCCATCCGGAGACCGTCACCGACAGGCCGTGTTCGATGTCGTGGTAGGCACCCATCGGGGCGGTGAAGCACGTGTAGGCGTCCTCCAGCCCGAGCAGGCCCACCCGGATGACCGGCGAGGCCTTGTAGGCGATGGGGCGCAGGTAGACGTCCTCGCGGTACTGGCCCCGGCGGATCAGCTCGACCCCGATCTCGGCCAGGCGTTCGGGTTCGAACGGCAGCGCGATCCGGAGCATCTTGGCCGAACGAGCCATCCGACGGAAGTGCTCCAGCAGCTTGACCGCGTAGACCTGCTCGTGCTCGGGATTCCAGTAGCCCCGGATGCCCTCGAAGCACCCGGTTCCGTAGTTGAAGGCGTGGGTGGCCACCGAGATCCGGGCTTGCTCGATCGGCACGAAGTCGCCGCCGAACCAGGCCCACCCACGAGCTTCGAACCCCGGCGCCTTCCCGCTCACGCTTCCCCCCTGGCCGTCGTGGATGCCCCACATCATCCCGGATCGGCGGGCGCCTCGTCCATCACCAGGGCCGCCCTGGGCACGCGGCGGGCGTTCGCGTCCTCGAAGGCCCGGTCGATCTCGCTCAGCGGGTAGCGCGCCGCCCCCAGCCGGTCCCACGGGAAACGGTGGCGCGTTCGGGCCAGGAACGCCACCGCCTCCCGCAGGGCCCAGGGCTCGTAGTACACCAGCCCATGGATCGAACGGTTCAGCAGGGTGAGGTGGGCCGGGTCGAGCTCGAACGACGTGCCGGTGTGGACCGTCCCGACGGAGAGATAGCGGCCCGCGGGAGCCAGCATCATCAGGCCCTCCCGCATGGCCGAGGCGTGCCCGACGAACTCGCACACCACGTCGGCGCCCCAGCCGTTCGTGGCCTCGTTGACGGCCTTCACCCGGTCTCTCCACTCCATGCCCTCGACGTCGATGCAGGCGGTGGCGCCGAACGCCCCGGCGAGCTCCAGGCGTTCGGCCACCGTGTCCAGGACCACGATCCGCGAGGCCCTCATCTCGCTGGCCACGGCGGCGGCGTGCATGCCCAGCCCGCCCGCGCCCTGGATGACCACGGTGTCCCGGGGCTGAACCCGGATCTCACGGAGCCCCTGGATCACCTCGGCCAGGGCGCAGTTCGCCGCGGCGGCGTTCGCGTCCGGCACCTCCGGCGGGACCCTGAACACGGCCTGCCCCGGCGGCACCACGTGATGGGTGGCGAACGCCCCGAAGAAGTGGGGCGGCTCCTCCGCCGAGCGGCCTCGCGAGATGAACCGGTGGTTCTCCTGGCAGGCCCGGGTCACCCCCGCCTCGCAGGCCCGGCATGTCCCGCAGGGCATGAAGTACCGCCAACTGATGCGGTCTCCGGGCCTCAGGGGTTCGCCGGCGGCGTCGGCCTTGACCCCCGGCCCCAGCGCCTCGACCACGCCCACGGCCTCGTGCCCCAGCACCGCGGGCATGGGCACCTTCAGGCGTTCGAGATTCAGCTCGCCCCGCCACATGTGGAGGTCGCTCCCGCAGACGTTGGCCAGCTTCACCCGCGCCAGAATCTCGCCCGGCCCGGGCTCGGGAAGGGGATACGTGCGCAGCTCGAACGGCCGGCCGGTCCCGACGAACACGGCGGCGGTGCCGGCGCCGGTCACCCCGGAAGAAGGCTTTCGAGCTGGCGGGCGTGCGATTCGAGATGGCCCACCAGGAACTCCTCGAAGATCCGGGGCATCGCCATGACCCCGAGGGCCTGGTGGAGGCCCTCCCGCTCCCAGTCCTCGGGCCGAAGCTCCCCGATGAGCCGGCGCAGCTCGTCGAGGTCGGTGAACAGCCG
>WNGK01003500.1_pt1 | contig 16955 bp, 10 predicted proteins | sample 5400601 | NCBI WGS metagenome assembly WNGK01 (sample SAMN13153376, study PRJNA577476) | soil metagenome | isolation source: 60 cm soil or saprolite under Garry oak tree replicate 1 | place: USA:California | collected 2016-06-15
GTGACAGTTACATCACCCGGGCTGAGCGCCGCCCGGTGCGAGGTCCGGCGGGATTAAGCCGCCAGAGCGTAGTTTTCGTCGTTCGCAGTTAAGTTTGCGATTGCAGAGGATTCACAAGGTTCTGCACCTTGGCATGCCCCGCGCTGCTTCACAGTCCCCGTCGAAACCAGGTCGCCCCCGGTAATCGGTTCTGCGGCGAGCTTCACTCATGCCCGCGCGCTGGAGAGCTCATGATAGCACCGCTGCCGAGAGAGTTCCCGGCACCGTTGTGACATGAGGGCAAACCGCGCGCATTCAAGCATGCGGGTTGGGCGCCTTTCTCCAGATATCGAGGAGCGACCTGAATTTGGCCGCTGTGGGCATCCGCTCGTCGGAGAGCGCCTCGAGAAAGTCCGACAGCCGCTTGGACTTTACGATCGTGTAGAACGTGAGCGCCGTGACCGGGATCAATACGACGATGAAGTAGGCAATCCGTTCCAGCATCGGGGCATCGGCAAGGGCGAGGAGATTCATGCCCAGGAAACCGGTCACCACCGTCCCGATCAACCCGAAGGCGGTCACCACCGTCAGGCGCACGACCGTGTTGGCCTGCCGCCGCAGCGTGTCGCTTTCGAGATAGCTGCTCATGTCCTCGATTTCGTTCCTGATCTCTTCGTACAACCGGTCCGCGCCGAGATAGGATGCCGTCATCCGGTAGAGCTCCTTCGCCTGCGGCTGGTCGGAGACCTCGTGGAACCAGTAGCGGTGCGTGAAGCGCAGGAAGATCTCGAGCAGCTGCCGAATGATGCGCTTGAAGCGCTTGACCGATTCCGCGTCCTGGATGTCGAGCCGGTTGAGCGCGTGCACCATGCGGTCGGAGAGCATCAGCAGCGCCGCCTTATGGAAGTGCGGGATCAGGAACAGCAGGAAGTACTGGTGCCGGAACTGTCCCAGCAGCCCCGCGTCGCTGTCGACGAAGAAGGCGTCGTTCGCGTCCCCCACCATGACGAACGCGTGGCCGCAGGACATGAACCGCGTACCGGGCCGGCCGCTGCGCTCTTCGTTCCAGAACTGATCGTAGCAATACCGCGTTTCGAAGTCGCGTACGTAACGCGCCGAGTACGGCAGCACATCCGACGCATCCGACGCGCCCGGCGCGGTGACCAAGCCGAGCCTCACGAAGTCGGCGCGCGATAGAGCGCGGACGTCGTCCATCGCCAGATAAGCGAGCAACGGCATCCGGCTGTATTCGATCTGGCGATAGCGAATCAGCCCCTTTTCCACGCCGTGGTCTGGCACGAGAGGCTTGAGCAGAAACTGCCAGTGCGAGGCAAAGTAGGGCGCACGGTGCTGGCCGACGAAGCTCAGGAATCGCTCGCGCTGCTCGTAATCGGACGCCGCCAGCACGCTGCCGTCCCTGGCGAGCCACTCGGCACGCGCAAGGCAATGACCACCGAAGTTGTCTTCCCGCCAGTAAGTGGGATAGGCACGGCCGAAGCGGTACATCGTCTCCTGCACGCGAGCGAGGCTCAAGTCGCGGCCGAAGATCTCGACGACGAGGATGGCGACATCGATATCGTAGAACAGACACAAGTCGACGTGCGCGACGTTAAACGTGATCGTCTCGGAGTCCGAGCCGGGAAACGTCATGCGCACCTTGGCCACGTCGGTGCGGCGGAACACCCGGATCGGCGACTCCATGGCCGCCATCGCGCTGGCAGCCTTGCCTTCGCCGTACAGAAAGCTTCGCACGTAGGGGAGAAAGGTGACGAACTCGCTGTAGTGCCGTTCCTGGAACTGCGCCGGATCGCAACTGAATTCGTCTCTCGACTCAGACCACGGATTGTCGGCGCTGGCCTGCTTCAAGACGTCCCAGGGCTCCTGAATCTGCGCCCCGCTGCGAATCGGCTGGAGCTGCAGCGGCCAGAGGAGGATCTGACGGAAGTGACGGATGAGCTTGAGCGCGCTGGTACTCTGATCGGACACGGCTGGCTCCCCCGGAAACGGCCGATCTCACCATTGTCGCAAAAGCCTGACGCAAGCAGTAGGGCTGCGACGCCGACGTCTGCGGGGGCATTCGCTTCAGCCCGTGACGACGTGGGCCCAAAGCCCGGGCGCCGGCGTGACACCGAGCCCGGGTCCGTCGGGCAATTCGAAGAAACCGTTATGGCAGCGCATATTCGTTTCGACAAAGCGCAGATTGGCGTCGAACACCGAGTGCTGATGCTCGTGAAAGGGCACGCCGGGCAGGCTCGCGGCACCGTGCAGGCTCGCGGCGTGAAAGATTCCTACACCGATCGTGGCATGCGGAATCACGCCGATCCCCTGCTCGCCCGCGAGCCGTGCGATGGCGAGAAATTGCGACAGCCCCGTGTGCGCGACCTCGGGCTGGACGATGCGGACGCAGCGATGCGCAAATCGCGTGCGCGCGGTGAAGCTGCTGCTCCACTCCTCGCCGCCGGCGATGGGCGTGCCCACGTTGGCGGCAACGTCGGCCTCGGCGTCGAGGTCCTCCGGCGCGCACGGCGCTTCCGCGAAATACAGATCGAAAGGCTCGAGCGCACGGATGAGCGAAATGGCGTCGGTCGCCGAAAATTTCCAGTGCAGGTCGACCATCAGCGCGATATCGCGGCCGAGCGCTTCGCGTAAGCGCCGCATTTCCTCGACCACGCCCTCTCGCGACACGGCCGCCGCGAACTTGATGCCGCGAAAGCCCTGCGCCGCGAGCGCTTTTGCAAGCGCAACACGCTCGGCGAGCGTTGCGCGCGGCAAGCCAGAAGCGTAGGCGGGGATGCGCTGACGGCGCGCACCGCCGAGCAATTCGGCGACCGGCCGCCCGGCGAGCTTGCCGGCAAGATCCCACAGCGCGATGTCGACTCCGGCGATGGCGTCGGTGAAAAACCCGCTCCAGTGCCCGCGCACGCGCATCAAGGCATAGAGGTCGTCCCATATCGCGGGAATGTCCAACGGCTCGCGACCGACCAGCATCGGCGCGAGCACATCGGCGACGATCGCAATGACCGCCTGCGGCGCGACAATGCCGTAGGTCTCACCCCAGCCGATGGTCCCGTCGCAGGCGGTGATCTTGATCAATACGGACCTATCGACGACGGGATAGATCGTGCGGTTGCCACGGCGGACGAAGTAGCCGCGCTCGTTGATATGCTCGCCCTCGCCCAAGGGCCCGAGATAAGGCACATCGCGCGGCAAGGCGATGACGATGGTTTCAACCGAGAGGATCGTTACCGCCATCGCAATATGTCACTCCGCTTCCTTGTCATTCCGAGCCCCCGGATTCGACCCGGGGGCGAGGAATCTGTTTTGCGAACCTCGGGCAAAACAGCAGATTCCTCGGCAATGTGCCTCGGAATGACAATCGTAGCTAGTTCACCACCGCCCCCTGCGTCATCCCGCTGACCAGGAACGGCTCGAGGAGCAGAAACAGCACGAACACCGGCGCGAGCGACAGCACGCCGACCGCCATCAGGCTCGACCAGTCGACCAGATATTCGCCGAGAAACGATTGCATGCCCACGGTCAGCGTCCACAGATCGGGGCTGCTCACCAGCGTTCGCGCAAAAACGAAATCGGACCACGCCACGATCGCAACGTAGATCGCGCACGCGGCGAGCCCCGGCTTGGCGAGAGGCAGAACGACATACCACATCGCCTGCAGGCCCGAGCACCCGTCGAGCATCGCGGCGAGCTCGATCTCCCGCGGAATGCCGTCGAAAAATCCCTTCATCAGCCATGTTGCAAACGGCACTCCGACCGCTGCGTTGGCGAGGATCAATCCCCAGCGGCTGTCGATGAGGCCGAAGGTCGAAAAGCCGATGAAGAACGGTATGACGATCAGGCTTGCCGGAAGCATCTTCGATACCAGCAGCGCAAAACCCGCTCCCTGCTGCGCCCGGCTCCTGAAGCGCGACAGGCTGTAGCCCCCCAGTGTGGCGATGCTGATGCTGATGATCGTCGCGCCGATGGTGACGATCGCACTGTTGGCCAGCCAAGAGAACACCGGCTTTCGCTCGAATGCCGCGGCGAATGCGCCGAACGACAGCGCAGACAGGTCGGGCAGCAGCGCGGGCGATCTCGAACGCGTGAGCTCGCTGGGCAAGACCGACGTGAGGAGCATCCAGTAGATCGGGAACAACACGACCGCGGCAATCGCCAGCGCGGCGAGCAGGAGCACCCAGCGCGTCGAGCGCATTAGAAGTATTCTCTGCGAATGCTGCGTATGGACATCAGTACCAGCAGCGCCGCAATGCCCATGGTCAGCGCGCCCAGCGCCGACGCGGTGCCCATGCGGAAGAATGCAAACGCCTCCTGGTAAATTCGCACCGCGAGGGTCTCGGTCGCGCGATCGGGCCCGCCACCGGTGGTGAGATAAATGATGTCGAATTCGCGGAGCGCCCAGAGCGTGTTGAGGATCGCCGCCAGCGCCGCCGCGGACCGGATGCCCGGCCAGGTGATGTAGCGAAACGACTGCCAGCGCGTCGCGCCATCGACCACCGCCGCCTCGTACAGGCTCGCCGGGATCGACTGCAATGCGGCAAGAAGCGTCAGGGCAAAGAACGGATACGCCTTCCAGATAGTCGGCACGATCACCGCGGCAAGGGCGGTGTTTTCGTTGGCGAACCACGCGAGATCGGTCGATAGCCAGCCTGCCTGCCGCAATAGCGCGTTAACTACGCCGAACGAGCCATCCAGGAGCCATAGAAACACGATGCTCACGATGACGCCTGGAACCGCCCACGGCAACAGGATGAAGCTTCGCAGCCAGCGGCGTCCCGGGAAAGCGCGGTTGAGGAGCAGCGCGGTGGAAAGACCGATGAGAAACGCGGGCGCGATCGTCCCCAACAGGTAGACGATCGTGACGAACACGCTGTGCCAGGTCGCATCGCCGGCGAGTACCGTGCGGTAATTGGCCAAGCCGAACGGCAGATCGGACAAATTCAGCACGTTGAGGGTCTTGCCCTGGCGGAAGCTGGTCGCGATCACCAGATACAGCGGGTACACGATCAGGAAACCCACCGCGGCCAGCGCGGGCGTTAGCAGCGCGTAGCCCACCCAGCGCGAATGCCCGATCATGGCAGTGGAACGGCCGCCGTCAATTCCTTTTGCAGGTTGGCGAGGATCGCATCGGTAGGCTGAGACGACGATTGCATTCTCACGACCGCCCGGCTGAACAGCGTCGCGAACTCGTTGTAGTTCTCGCGCAAGGCCGGTTGCATCGGAAACAGGTTCTCCGCTTTCTCCGCGGCCTCGGTGATCGCGCCGAGATGCGGATCCTTCTTCGCCTGCTCGGATCCGACCACACCGACGCGTCCCGCAGGCGATCCTGTGAGTAGCACGTATTTCTCCTGCCATGGCGGCGACGCGGCCAGTGTGATGAACTCCCATACGAGCTTTTTCTTTTGCGCATCGGCCTTCGCCGGAATATGGAGGCTGTTGCTGGCGCCGCCCGTGATCACCGGAAACGGGAGCTGCGTCATCTTCAGCGCCGAGCGGATTTCTGGCTTCGCCTTTTGCAGCGTCGCCCACACCCACGGCCCGTCGCGCAAGAACGCGGCCTTGCCGTCGATGAAAAGCTGGCGCGCGACGGCGGAATTCGTCCCCGGCGGCGCGTAGGTCAGCGACTTGCGGAACTGCTCCATCGCCGCTACGACGCCGGGATCGGTGAAGTTGTACTTGTTTCCCTTGAGCCAATCCTGCTTCTCGCCGAGCACCCACGTCGCCGCGTCGATGAACATGTTCGGATGCTCGGCGGTCGTCGTCACGAGCCCGAACTGTCCCTTGTCGCGGTTGGTCGTCCTCGCCATGGCGTCGAGCCATTCCATCGGCGTGGTGGGCACCTTGGCGCCCGCGTCCTGCAGGAGCTTCTCGTTGTAGTAGAGCAGGTTGCCGTAGGCCAGGAGCAGCACGCCGTACGTCTTTCCCTCCCAGCTCATTTCGCTCTGGAGCTTCGACCAATGCCCGGGAATGTCGGTCGCCTTGAGCCATTCGTCGATCGGCTCCAGCCACTTCTGGCTGGCGAAGCTCGCGAAATTGCGCGACGGCAGGTGAACGATGTCGGGCGGATTCTGGCCGGCGAATCGAACCGTGAGCTGATTCACGTAGTTGGCGAACGGAATCGAATACAGGCGCACCTTTACGCCGGGGTGCTTCGCTTCGTAATCCTGCACCAGTCCCTTCCACCACTCGGCGAATCCCGGCTCCTCGGCCTGCCAGCTCGGAAAGTCGAGCGTGACGCTCTGCGCCCGCGCAGGCGGCGGGCAAAGCACGACAGCGATCGCGATGGCCGCAAGCAATGACTTCATGGCCGTTCTCCCGCAAACATTCTGATCAAGCCGTCGCCGGTGCGCGTTGCGCCTGCAGCGGAAAAGTGGACAAGAGATCGACAATCTCGCCGAGCATGATGTCGAGCTCGACGCGGTCGCGCGCGTCGAGCCGCGGTCCGGCGGCGCGCACGTGCGCGCAGTCGATCACACCGCGGCGGCGCAACACTTCCTTGGTCATGGCCCAGCGGAAAACGGCCTGGAAGTTGAGCAGCGGCAGCGAGCGGTTATACAGCGTACGCGCGGTGGCGCGATCGCCTTCGCGCCAGGCGCGCACCATGGCCACGTGGACGTCGGTCAGCTCGCATGCGGGCATGGTGCCCAGCGCGCCGCGCGAGAGCTCATCGAGTAGGTACCGCCCCCCCGCACCGCCGAGGACCCCAACGAAGTGCGGCGCGCCTGCGATCTCGGGTCTTGCCAGCAATGCGGAAATACGCTGTCCGCATGGCATCGTCTCTTCCTTGACGTAGCGAACCGCAGGAACCGCGGCGACGACACGCGCGACGGCTGCGATGTCGAAGCCCGCGCCGGACGGCGGCGGCGCGTTTTGCAGCATGATAGGAACCGCCGCCGCATCACCCAGGCGCGCGTAGTGGGCAACAAGCGCATCGACGTCGCCGGCGAGGCGCGCCGGCGCCATCACCATTGCCGCGGCAGCGCCCAGGGAGCCGGCCCTGCCCAGATGGCGAATCGTCGTCGCGGCGTCGGCGGCGCTGGCGCCGACGATCAAAGGCACGCGATCGCGCAAGGCGCGCGATACCGCATCGAGCAGCCGACCCCGCTCGGTTTCGTCAAGCTGTTCGACTTCACTTGCGACACCCGGATAAACGATCGCATCCGCGCCGCATCGAACCGTGAATTCGACGATTCGCTCCAGCGCGCGCGTATCCGCCGCGCCTGCAGCGTCGAAAGGCGTCGCCAGCACGGGGCACACGCCCCCAATAGGCGCGGCGTGAACGCGCCCCAGAGTTGAGCCTGTATCGGACAAGGTTGGCATCGGCAGGTTGGACGGTAGCGTGCGCGTCTGCGATCCGTCAATACGACGCCGGCCATCGGGTACAATGCGCGGGGTCTTATTTTTTCCGAGGCGATCCGCCGATGGCGCTGATCCCGATCATTCTTTCCGGTGGCGCGGGCACTCGGCTTTGGCCCTTGTCGCGGGAAGCGGCGCCGAAGCCTTTCATGACGCTGCCCGACGGCGAGACGCTGCTCGCAAAAACGGTGTCGCGCGCGGCGCTACTTCCCGATGTCGCGGGTCTGATAACCATTACCAACCGCGACTACTACTTCCACACCAAGGATGTATACGCAGGCGCCAATGTCGCGCTGCCTGAGCACATCGTGTACCTCCTCGAGCCGTTCGGCCGCAACACCGCGCCCGCCGTGGCGCTGGGCGCGCTCGCGGCCGAATCTTTCGCGGGGAGCGACGCGACGCTGCTCGTGCTTCCCGCCGATCATCTCATCCGCGACACGAGCGCATTCGTGGACGCGGTCGAATGCGCCGCTGCTCTCGCGAGCGCTGGATGGCTCGCCACGTTTGGCATCCAACCCTCGCGCCCCGAGACGGGCTACGGATACATCGAATTGGGCGAAGCGCTCGACATCGCCGGCGGTTTTCGCGTCAAGCGCTTCATCGAAAAGCCGCCGCTTGCCGATGCGACCGCATTCGTCGCGACTGGCCTCCATGCCTGGAACTCGGGGATGTTCTGCTTTACACCCGCGGCCATCCTCGAGGCGTTTGCGCGACACGCGCCGGCGGTCCTCGACGCCGTACGCCCGGTCTGGCACGCGCTCAAGGGCCAGCCCAAGTCCGCCATGCTGGAAATCGATTCGGCGCTTTTTGCCGCGGTGCCCGACATCTCGATCGACTATGCGGTCATGGAAAAGGCCGACAACGTCGCCGTGGTGCGCGGCGCTTTCGACTGGAGCGACGTCGGCTCGTGGCAGGCGATCTCGGCGCTTTCCGAGCCCGATGCCTCCGGCAATCGCGGTCAGGGTGCGCGAGTGTCGATCGCGACCCGCGATACCTTCGTTCATGCCGAGGATCGCATCGTCGCGACGGTGGGCGTGGAAGATCTCGTTATTGTCGATACGCCCGACGCCGTGCTCGTCGCGCACAAGGATCATCTGCAGCGCGTGCGCGAGGTCGTCGGCGAGCTCAAGCTGCGCGGGCACGATGCGTACAAGCTCCATCGCACCGTCTCGCGACCGTGGGGCGCGTACACGGTGCTTCAGGAAGGACCCGGGTTCAAGATCAAGCGCATCGAAGTCAAGCCCGGTGCGACGCTGTCGCTGCAGCTCCACCACCGGCGTAGCGAGCATTGGGTGGTCGTGAACGGCGAAGCGGAGGTCACCAACGGCGAGCGCAACTACACGATCCGCGCCAACGAATCGACGTTCATTCCGGTCGAAACGCGGCACCGCCTCGGCAACGCCACCAGCGAGCCGCTGGTCATGATCGAAGTGCAATGCGGTGACTACGTCGGGGAAGACGACATCGTGCGCTTCGACGACAAGTACGGGCGCGTCAGGGCCTGAGGCTGGCGCCTTTCGAGCTCAGCACAGGCCCTTCGACAATCTCAGGGCGAACGGTATCCAACACTTCCGTTCGTGGTGAGCCCTTCGGCAAGCTCAGGACAGGCTCTGTCGAACCACGAACACGACTCCGCAATCCTGTTTGCCTTTGACGGATAGCGGTCTGAGCGAGCTTGTTTCTCTATTCGGGCGCCGCCGGCACCGGCGGAGTTGCTTTCCGGCTCGTAACGTAGATCCCGGTGAGGATCAAGGCGATTCCGGCGACGTGGTACGCCTGCAGTCGCTCGTCCAGCACCAGCCAAGCGAGGATCGTCCCGAAGACCGGCATCAGGTGCACGAACAGGCCTGCGACGCTGGCGCCTACCTGCTCGACGCCGCGGTTCCAGAAGATGTACGCCAGCACCGACGAAAACAGCGCCACGCTCAAGATCGCCGCGATATTGACCGGTGAGAAGCTCATGCGATGGCCCAGCGCGGCCTCGACAACGTAAAACGGCAGCATGACGCTGTCGCCGATGCACGCGATCACGAACAGGAAGCTCAGCATGTTGAGCCCCGGCGGCTTCCAGCGCAGGCAGATCGTATAGATCGACCACAGCAGCATCGACAGGATCACCAGAAGATCGCCTCGGTTGAGCGTGAGCGTGGCTAGCGTTTCGAGGCTTCCCCGCGAAAGAATCGCCAGCACGCCCGACAGCGAGACCGCAACTCCCGCGAGCTGCACGGGCGCCAGGCGCTGGCGCAGAAAGATCCACGATAGCGCGATGATCATGATGGGAATGAATGAATTGAGAATCACGCCATTGGTGGCGGTGGTGAAGTTGAGGCCCAGGTAGGCGAGCGCATTGTGCGAACCGATGCCGACGACGCCCAGCAGCAGCATGATGCGGCGGTGCCTCCATACGATCGGCCAGTCGCGTTTGACATGCGGCCACGCAAACGGCGCGAGGATGAGGATAGCGAAGAACCAGCGATAGAAGGTCATCGCCATCGGCGGCACTGATGTCGACAGACCGCGGCCGATGATCCAGTTGCACGCCCAGAAAAAAGGCGTGAGCGTCAGGAGCAGGAACGGCGAGACATGGCGCGCGCGCACCGGTGCGGAAGATTCCAGCATGCGGCATTATCGCCGAGGGCGAAAGCGCACGTCAGCACGACGCCGGTATAATCATTGCGCTCACCTGTTGAGCTTGTCGCAATTGACTGCCACAGTTGACCAGGATTGACGGTCGAGGGTTGCATAACTGGATGACACGACAAGCGTCGCTTCAGCGTAGGCCGAGGCCCAAGCTGCGCAGCCAAGGAATTGGATCCCGGCCTTCGCCGGGATGACGCCTTTCGCATCGCGAACCCACTCCGCCTAATTCTGTCGAACCCGAGCGCAAAGCAGCTTCTCGCCGCAAACATCGGCAACACGCGTCACGCGAACCAGGGACCTACTTCCGGCCTCTCACCACGCTGTCTCCTCCGGTTTCCACGCCGCCGTTGTCCTCGACCGTCAACTCCACCGCAGTCGCCGCGCTTCCGCGGCTGACTCCGCCGCTGCCCGACGCAGGGCGCAAAGCCGTCGCGCCGTCGCTGGTCGGTTCGGCGGACGCGCTCGCCCTCGCCCAGCTCGCGACGGAATCGGCGTCGCGCCGGCAGCAGGTCGCGGTCGTCTGCGCCGACGCGCTTGCGGTGCAGAGGTTGTCGGAAGAAATACCCTGGTTCGCACCGACGCTGCGCGTCGCCGTCCTGCCGGACTGGGAAACGCTGCCCTACGATCACTTCTCGCCACACCAGGATCTCGTCTCCGAGCGGTTGGCGACGCTGTATCGGATCTCGCGCGGGGAATGCGACGTGGTCCTGGTCGCCGCAACGACGGCGCTTTATCGCCTCGCACCCCCGTCGTACCTGGCCGCCTTCACTTTTTTCCTGACGCAAGGCGAGAAGCTCGACGTCGACGCCTTGCGCGGGCAGCTTGCGCTGGCCGGCTACCAGCACGTCACGCAGGTCGTGTCGCCTGGCGAGTTCGGCATTCGCGGCGGGCTGATCGATCTCTATCCGATGGGAAGCCCACTGCCCTACCGCATCGATCTGTTCGATCAGGAGATCGAGTCGATCCGCACGTTCGACGTCGACAGTCAGCGCAGCGTCTACCCGGTGTCGAAGATGCGTCTCCTGCCTGCGCGCGAATTTCCCACCGATGATGCGGCGCGCGCGCGCTTCCGCGGGCGGTTTCGCGAAGCATTCGAAGGTGATCCATCGAAGTCTCCGTTGTACAAGGACATCTCTAGCGGAATCACGCCCGCGGGCATCGAGTACTATCTGCCGCTCTTTTTCGAGTCGACGGCGACGTTTGCCGAGTACCTCCCGCCCGACGCCGCGGTGTGCCTGCACGGCGACGTCACGTCGGCGGTCGCGCGCTTCTGGGAGGATACCGAGTCCCGCTTCCGGCTGCTGCGCGGAGACAAGGCGAGGCCGCTGCTTTCGCCGCACGCGCTATTCATCGCAGCGGATGAGTTCAACGGGTCGCTGAAGCGGTTTCCGCGCTTCGAGTTGCCGCGAGCGACCCCTCCCCTTCAAGAGGAGGGTCGGGGTGGGGATGGGTTCCGAAGCGAATCAACCCACCCCCATCCCAACCTTCCCCCTGAGGGGGAAGGAGCACGTCGGCATGCCACGCAAGCGCCGCCATTGATCCAGGTCGATCGGCGCGCGAGCGACCCTTTGTACATGCTCAAGCGCTATTCCACTTCGGCGCGGGAGCGCGTGCTTATCGTTGCTGAAAGTCTCGGCCGCCGCGAGACCATGCAGCAGTATTTCGCGGAATACGGTTTCAAGCCCTCGATTGTCGATGACTGGGCGGCGTTCGTCGCCACCGATGTCAGTCCAGCACTTGCGGTGAGCCCGCTGCACGGCGGTTTCGTCTGGCCCAAAGGCAACGTCGCGGTCGTCACCGAGAGCGAGCTCTATGCCGGCGTCGCGCGCCGTCCAGGAAAACGCGAAGGCCGCCGCACCAACGTCGACGCGATGCTGCGCGATCTGTCCGAGGTGCGCATCGGCGACCCGGTCGTGCACGAGCAGCACGGCATAGGCCGCTACCTCGGCCTCACCTCGCTCGATCTGGGCGACGGCGCCAACGAGTTCCTGCACTTGCTCTACGCCAACGATGCGATGCTCTACGTACCCGTCGCGAGCCTGCACCTGATCAGCCGCTACAGCGGTGCGTCGCCGGAAGAGGCGCCTCTACACGAGCTCGGCAGCGGCCAGTGGGACAAGGCGAAGAAGAAAGCTGCGCAGCGCGCCCACGACACCGCAGCGGAATTGCTCAATCTTTACGCCCAGCGCGCCGCACGTCAGGGACACGCGTTCAAGTACGACGTCCACGAATACGAGGCCTTCGCTACGGCGTTCGCCTTCGAGGAGACGCCCGACCAGGCCGCTGCTATCGAAGCGGTGATCCGCGATCTCACGTCGGGCAAGCCGATGGACCGGCTGGTGTGCGGCGACGTCGGCTTCGGCAAGACCGAAGTTGCCTTGCGCGCGGCGTTTGTCGCGCTCGCCGATGGCAAGCAGGTCGCGGTGCTCGTTCCGACGACGCTGCTTGTCGAGCAGCATTTCCAGACGTTCTCCGACCGCTTTTCCGAGCTGCCGGTGCGCCTTGCCGAGCTGTCGCGATTCCGCTCTCCGGTCGAAGTACGCAACGTGCTCGACGGGCTCGCGACCGGTCGCATCGACCTCGTCATCGGCACGCACAAGCTCATACAGGCGGACGTCAAGTTCAAGCGTCTCGGTCTCGTCATCATCGACGAGGAGCATCGCTTCGGCGTGCGGCAGAAGGAGCAACTGAAGCGTCTGCGGGCCGAAGTCGACGTTCTCACGCTCACCGCAACGCCGATACCGCGCACGCTCGCGATGTCGCTCGAGGGATTGCGCGATTTCTCGGTCATCGCGACAGCGCCCGAGCGGCGGCTGGCCATCAAAACTTTTGTCGCGTCGTACTCGTCCGGAATTGTGCGCGAAGCCGCCTTGCGCGAGCTCAAGCGCGGCGGTCAGATCTATTTTCTGCACAACGACATCGATACGATTGCAACGATGGGAGAAAAGCTCGCCGCGCTGATCCCCGAAGCGCGCACCGCCACCGCGCACGGGCAGATGCACGAGCGCGAGCTCGAGCGCGTGATGCGCGACTTCTATCAGCAGCGGATCAATCTCCTTCTCTGCTCGACGATCATCGAGACGGGCATCGACGTGCCTACGGCGAACACGATCATCATTCATCGTGCCGACAAGTTCGGCCTGGCGCAGCTGCATCAGCTGCGCGGCCGCGTCGGTCGCTCGCACCACCAGGCATACGCGTATCTCCTCACGCCGCCGGACGCGACGCTATCCGTGCAGGCAAAAAAGCGCCTCGAGGCGATCCAGCTCATGGAAGATCTCGGGTCCGGGTTCTACCTCGCCATGCACGACCTGGAGATTCGCGGCGCGGGCGAGGTGCTCGGCGAGGAACAGTCCGGAGAGATGCAGCAGATCGGGTTCCAGCTCTATACCGATATGCTCAAGGCCGCGGTCCGTGCGCTGCGGTCGGGGCGCGAGCCCAACCTCACCGACCCGCTTGGCGTCACGACGGAGATCAATCTCCACGTTCCGGCGCTGCTCCCGGAAACGTATTGCAACGACGTGCACGAGCGGCTCGTGCTCTACAAGCGGCTGGCGAACTGCGAATCACCGGCGGAGCTGACTGCCATGCACGAAGAGCTCATCGACCGCTTCGGCCTACCGCCCGAGCAGACGCAGGCGCTGCTCGCGTGTCACAAGCTGCGCCTCAAGGCCAGGCCACTGGGCGTCGTCAAAGTCGATGCGGGCCCGGAGCGCACTCAGCTCCAGTTCGCGCGCGATCCGTCGTTCGATCCGGGCAAGCTGATCACGCTGGTCCAGAAGGATGGCCGATACCGTTTTGCCGGCGCGGATCGCGTGCGAATCGAGCGTGCGGCACCTGAGCTCGACGATCGCGTCGCGCTGGTCGAGGAGTTCCTTGGCAAGCTCTCGTAGCTGCCGCGGCACTACCTCTAAATGTCTGATGTCATTCCGAGCGTAGCGAGGAATCTGCTGTTCTAGCAACAGGCTTCGCCTCGTCTGACTTCGCCTATTGCTTCACGGACACGTCAGCCCTGCCGGCTGCGTTAAGCGCGTCAGATTCATGCTCCCGGTACCGTACCCCAGCACCGAATTGAAATCCACCTTGCCGTGGTTGCAGTCGGTGAACGTGAATGTGAGCGTGCCCCAGAAGTTATTTATAATCTGGTTGGGATTGAAATTCGGAATCCAACGTCCGCCTGTGGGCAGGCTGACCGGAGTGATGGTCGCCGCGTTGCCGTTGTAGGTGCCAACGCCCACGAACCAGGCCTGCTCCGTGCCGGCCGGATTGAACGTGAACCAACCAACGAACATTCGGTTGTCGGGCAAGACCTCGACAAACAGGCCGTGTCCGCTTTGCGCCGGATCGTACCAAGCGCCCGTAAAGCCAGCGCCGATGGTGCCCGCCGCGGCGCCCTCATGAAGCGTAGCAACCGCTGAAAGCCCCGCAGGCCGTGTCAAGCGTGTGAGGTTCATGCTCCCGTTGCCATACCCCGGCACCGAATTGAAGTCCACTTTTCCGTGATCGCCATCCGTGAACGTGAAGGTGAGCGTGCCCCATAAGTTATTCACGATCTGCTTGGGATCGAAATTCGGAATCCAACGCCCGCCCGTGGGAAGGCTGACCGGAGTAATCGTCGCCGTGTTGCCGCTGTAGGTGCCTGTGCCGACGAACCACGCTTGCTGAGTTCCGGCCGGGTTGAACGTGAACCATCCGACAGACACGCGATTACTTGGCAAGATCTCTACAAACAGACCGTGTCCGCTTTGCGCAGGGTCGTACCACGCGCCAGTAAACGTAGCGTCGATCGTCCCCGGCGGAGTGACGTCCTCGTAAAGCTCCGCGCTGTTGAGCGCGGTACTCGCGAAGGTCGGGCTCACGACGTTACCGCCCGCAGCCAGAACCTTGCCATTAGCGAGCAGCGTCGCTGTGTGCTGAGTGCGTGCTGCGTTAAGGCTGGCGGTCATGGTCCAACTTGCGCTGTTCGCGTCAAACACCTCTGCCGAGCTGATATTCTCGAACTGAAGACTCGGATATTGTCCTTGCCAAGCGTTGCCGCCTGCGATCATTACTGCGCCATTCGGCAATAGCGTTGCGGTGTGGTCACTGCGGGCTGCATTGAGGTTGCCGGTATAGCTCCACGTCGCGGTGGCCGGATCGTAGAGCTGCGCTTTGTCCAAGGAAATGGGACTCGCCCTTCCATTGGGGAATCTTGGCTGGTAACCGCCAGCGACGAGGACCTTGCCGGATGGAAGCAGCGTCGCCGTGTGCAGGATCAAAGACGTGTTGAGATCAGCGGTGGGACTCCATGTCCCAGCTATGGGGTCGTACAATTCCGCGTCGGACAAAGTGGAAGCGAGATCGCCGTCGTCCGACCCTCCAGCAACGAGAACCCTACCGTCCTGGAGCAATGTCGCCGAGTGCCAGTAGCGCGCCACGTTCAGGCTGCCGGTGGGGCTCCACGTTCCGGTGGCCGGATCGTACAGCTCCGCGCTCTTGACAGTATCTATGTTAAATCCGCCCGCAACCAGAACCTTGCCGGTTTGAAGCAGCGTCGCGCTGTGACAGCACCGGTTTATGTTTAGGCTGCCGGTCAGGCTCCACGTGCCAGTACTGGGGTCGTATAGCTCCGCCGTGCCGCCACGGCCAAAATCCGGTGGAGCGCTACTCGTGTCTCCGGCCACGACCAAGACCCGGCCGTCGGCCAACAGCGTCGCTGTGTGCTCACCTCGAGGTTTGTTGAGCCGGCCCGTGACGTTCCACATCCCGGTGACCGGGTCGTACAGCTCCGCGCTGTCGAAAATGTTGTCGTTGTCGTTGCCGCCCACGACCAGGACCTTGCCACTTCTCAGCAACGTCGCCGTGTGACTGCTGCGCGGCACGCTGAGGTTGCCCGTAGGGACCCAACTCGGATTAGTCGGCAGTGCCTTTGTGGCCGGACCAGGAAGGGGCCGATGCTGGCAATAACCTGGCGCAACGAATCCCGTCGTCAACGCAAACGTTGCGAGCACCAGAGCCGAAGTCATGCGGGACATATTGCTTGGCGTTTTCATTGGCGTCACCTTTCCATAGGTAGACCCATACGCCGCTCGAGTGCGACGGTCCTTGATCGCAGAAGCATCAAACGCACAACATGAGCATCATCTTGCTGTGGGCAGTGTATTGTCAATGCGACTATTCACGTTCTCATTTGGCCATCCGCGTATGTACTGCTCCAGTTGCACGCGACTGCCGACGTACGTCGCAAAGTTGTCGCGCAGTTCCACTCCGTGGTCGCGTACGCTTTGTCTCCGCCGTTGCTACAATGAGTAATGCGCGACGCATTGCCTCCGCAATTGCACGTTTTCGTTCGCGACTGGCTGTCGTCGAACAATATCCTGCTCAAGGGGCGCGACGGCAACGTTCTGATCGATTCTGGCTATGTTCGCCACGCGCCGCTGATGCTCGCGCTTCTTACGACTCCGACGGGGATCGGCGATGCGCCGCTTGCGAAGCTCGTCAACACGCATTGCCACAGCGACCATATGGGCGGGAACGGCGCGATCCAGGCGCGCTATCGCTGTCCGGTCGCTGTGCCAGAAGGTGAGGCGCCGCTGATCGCATCGTGGGACGAGCGGACACTGCTGCTAGGCTACTGCGATCAGCGAGCCGATCGCTTTTCCTGCGATGAGATCATCAAGCCCGGATCCACCCATGTCTGGGGCGATCTCGAGTGGCGCGCACTGGCCGCGCCCGGGCACGACATGGGCGCATTGGTCTTTTTCAATCCCGAGCACGGAATTCTTGTCTCCGGCGATGCGCTGTGGGAAAACGGATACGGCTTTGTGATGCCGCGGGAGATCGACCCGCAAGCGCTGCCAGCAGCGCGAGCGACGCTGGACATGCTCTCGCGCTTGCCCACGCGCATCGTCATCCCCGGGCATGGAGATCCGTTCGTCGACGTCGCGGCCGCGCTCGACCGTGCATTCTCGCGCACGGCTGCCTTC
>WNGK01005170.1_pt1 | contig 16954 bp, 12 predicted proteins | sample 5400601 | NCBI WGS metagenome assembly WNGK01 (sample SAMN13153376, study PRJNA577476) | soil metagenome | isolation source: 60 cm soil or saprolite under Garry oak tree replicate 1 | place: USA:California | collected 2016-06-15
AGAGAATCTCTATGATCTGTTGAATCTCCAACTCACGTCCAATGGTCGGCGGAATTTTGTCTTGACGCGCCAGGCGGTTCAACGACACACCAAAATGTTTGAGGTAAGGCGGCAGCTCGAACTTCTTTCTATACTGCTCCTCCTCCTGCTCGCGCTTCTGCACCTGAACGCGAACGTTCTCCGCAACTGCTTCCGGAGTTGCTCCCAGACCCTGCAGCACCTGCACAAACAAGCTGTCATATCTCGTGAGCGCTTCGAAGATGTCGGTTGCTTCTATTGTCTTGCGGCCCTGGGCGCGCGCGCGCTCCATGGCACGCTTGAAAAGATCGGTCGTGTCGGACGCGATGCGGAAACCTTTGCCTACATGTTGCTGACGGCTGCCCTGGAGACGTCTTTCGATCGCGATCTTAACGGCCACCGGATCCAAAGAAAGCTCGCGCATCGTCGAGTTGAACATGTCCGGCTCCTCATTAATGAGGGCCTCCAGAATGTGCTCGACCGCGACAAAGTTCTGATCGCGGCGCCGCGATTCGTTTAAGGCATATTCGAGAACGCGCTGGCCGCTGTCGCCGAACTTGTCTTTATATGCTCCCAGATCAACCATTGGTTCTAACCTATCTTGTCTGTCAAATCTCTCCGCCCAAGCCGAAGCTTAGATGCCCTCAGCATATGCACCGTTGCGTTGTAATGCAACAACAAAGACTCCAGCAATTCGTCAAGCAACTTTGCGGCCAGTAATCGCGAAGTGGGAAGCTTTACAGAACGAAGTGGGAAGCTTTACAGAATAGAAGACCGAATAAGCAAGGGAGTTAAGCAAAATCAGTAGTCGTAATCCTCACCGCCGCCACCAGGCATGGGCGCCGCCTTCTTAGGCTCGGGCGCATCGGTTACGGCCGCATCGGTGGTCAAAATCAATCCAGCGATCGATGCGGCGTTTTGCAACGCGGTCCGCACCACTTTGGTCGGATCGATGATTCCGGCGGCAATTAGATCCTCAAACTCGCCGGTCACCGCATTGAAGCCCTTTGCGCCTTTTGCTTCTTCGACTTTACCGACAACGATGGCGCCGTCCACTCCCGCATTCTCTGCGATGCGCCGCAGCGGTTCTTCCAGGGCTCGTCTAACAATTCTGATTCCCGTCTGCACGTCTTGATTTGCGACAGTCAGCTTGTCGAGCGCCTTCGCCGCGCGCATCAGCGCTACTCCGCCACCAACCACGATGCCTTCCTGAGCTGCGGCTTTCGTGGCGTTTAGCGCATCCTCGACGCGCGTCTTGATCTCTTTCATTGCTGTCTCGGTTGGCGCTCCCACCTTTACGACCGCAACGCCACCCGCCAGTTTGGCCAGACGCTCCTGCAACTTTTCGCGATCGTAATCCGAAGTGGTCTCTTCAATCTGCCTGCGAATCGTGGCGACTCGGCCCTGAATACCATTAGGATCGCCAGCGCCCTCCACAATAGTCGTGCTGTCCTTGTCGACGATGACACGCTTTGCAGATCCGAGATCCGGTATCTGCACACTCTCGAGTTTTATTCCCAGATCCTCTGTGATTACGCGGCCACCGGTGAGCACCGCAATATCGTCGAGAATCGCCTTCCGACGATCGCCGAATGCGGGAGCCTTGACTGCGCACGCCTTGACCGTGCCGCGCAGTTTGTTGACTACCAGGGTTGCCAGCGCGTCGCCTTCGATGTCCTCGGCGATGATCAATATCGAGCGACCACTGCCGGCGGTCTGTTCAAGAATCGGCAGCAGGTCGCGCATGGCCGCGATCTTTTTCTCGTGCAGGAGAATCAGCGGCTCTTCGAGCAACGCCTCCATACGATCTGGATTGGTCATGAAATAGGGAGACAGATAGCCGCGATCGAATTGCATGCCTTCGACAAATTCCAGTTCGGTCTGCAGCGTCCGTGATTCCTCCACGGTCACGACGCCATCTTTCCCTACTTTGTCCATCGCCTCAGAGATCAACTTGCCGATCTGGCGGTCGTTATTCGCCGACACGCTGGCGACGTTGGCCAGTTCTTCTTTGCCCTTCACCTTCTTCGACATACGTTCCAGGTCCGCGACCGCGGCCTCCGTCGCGATCTGAATGCCGCGCTGCAAGTCCATGGGATTCGCGCCCGCCGTAACGTTCTTGAGGCCTTCGCGAAAGATTGCCTGAGCGAGAACCGTAGCTGTAGTGGTACCATCACCCGCTGTATCGTTGGTTCTCACCGCCACCTCGCGCACCATCTGCGCGCCTATGTTCTCGTACTTGTCTTTCAGATCGATTTCGCGGGCGACGGTGACGCCGTCTTTCGTGATCACCGGCGAACCATACTTCTTGCCAAGGATAACGTTTCGTCCCTTTGGTCCGAGCGTCACTCGCACAACGTTGGCCAAAGTATTCACGCCTTTTAGCATCGCGTGTCGCGCATCTTCTCGAAACTTCAACTCTTTCGCTGGCACTTTAGTCTCTCCTCAAATGTTATTCGGTCGCTCCCTTTGCGTCCGCTTTTGCGCGTCCAACCTGAACGCGAGCCGGACGCAGCAAGCGGTCGCCGATCCTATAACCACGAGCATATTCAGCAGTGACCTGGCCCTCTCGCTCGGGCTCAACCGCGGTCGTATCGACTGCTTCATGCATCTCCGGGTTGAAGGGCTCGCCAACCGAGGCAATCGGTTCAACGCCTGCTGTCGTCAGTGCGGCTTCAAAACTGTTGGCCGTGCCCTTAACCCCATCGACGATTGCTTCCAGGGAGCTGCCGCCCTCGGCAGCTTCGATCGCTCTTTGCAGGTTATCCATCACCGGCAAAAGCGCGGTGATGAAAACTGCCCGATCGCGTTGAGTTCGCTCGTCAGCCGCGCGGTTCAGACGTTGACGCGTCTCGTCAGTTTCGCGTTGCAGTTGCGCCCGCAGTTGATCAAAGCGCGTTTGCACCTCGAACAATTTTTGTTCGGCAGCTTTCGCGCGCGCCTCGAGCCCTTCGACGTAGCTCGGCTTGAGACTCGGTTCGGTAACCTGCGACGCTTCTTTTCCGTTCCCATCCAAATGAAAGCGGCGGCGATCCGTAACGCGAATTCTTTCCGCTTCTTCGTCGCCGCTTCTATCTGGTCGACCTGGTTTGCGATCTTTATCCATGCGATCGACGATCTTCGGCAAACGTACCAGCAAGACGCCGTCACTATACTCTGCTTCAATCCCTTCCTGGTCAACCAACGCTGGAACGCTAAAGGTCCGCACGAATCGGCCTCGCGGACGTTCCGCGCGATGGGACGCTTCGTTCTCGAGGAATCGTGTTCCCCGGATGGCTAATCGGTCGTTGTCAAGAGTGATTTCGAGCGCCGAGCGGTCGACTCCCGGCAAATCTAAAGCAACAATGTATTCATCCTCTTGCTCGTAAATATCCGCCGCTGGAATCCAGTCTACGCGTTCGATATCGTCCTGCGGTTTAGCTTCTGCGCGAGCGCGCCGCTGCGATACGTCTTCAAACAAGCGATTCATTTGATCCTGCAGCACCATTAGATCATTTATCGGGTTCCACTGCTCAGACATATCCAGCTCCTTCTGATTCTTATGCTACTGCGGCCGCCACGTCAGTGCTGAATTCCATCTGGTCACCCGCCGCCGAAGCCCGTATCGTTTGGCCGGGAAGAATCTCGCCGCGCAAGAGTTTGACTGCCAGTGGATTCTGAATGATGGTTTGAATCGCGCGCTTCAGCGGACGCGCGCCGTAATTCGGGTCATAACCCTCGCGCGCTAAAAGTTCTTTCGCCGAGTCGTCAAGCACCAGAGTAATGTTCCGCTCGCCCAACATCGCGCGCAAACGCTCGAGCTGCACCTCGATGATCTGCACGATCTGCTGACGCGAGAGCTGATGAAAAATGACGATGTCGTCGATGCGGTTCAGAAACTCAGGTTTGAAGTTCAGGCGCAGCTCTTGAAGGACCGCTTCGCGAACCTGGTCCTCGTCACCCTCAGCCGCTTGTATCTCCCGCGAACCCAGGTTTGACGTCATGATCAAAACAGTGTTCTTGAAATCGACCGTCCGACCCTTTGCGTCCGTCAATCTGCCGTCGTCAAGAATCTGCAGCAGGACATTGAACACGTCCGGATGCGCTTTTTCAATTTCATCAAAGAGAATCACTGAATACGGTCGCCGGCGCACGGCTTCGGTAAGCTGGCCGCCTTCCTCGTAGCCAATGTAGCCGGGTGGTGCGCCAATCATCCGCGCGACTGCGTGTTTCTCCATGTACTCAGACATGTCGAGACGCACCATCGCGCGTTCGTCATCAAAAAGAAATTCCGCGAGCGCTCGCGCCGTTTCGGTTTTACCGACACCGGTGGGGCCAAGGAATATGAAAGAACCGACCGGCCGGTTTGGATCCTGGAGACCCGCGCGCGCACGGCGGACTGCATTGGCGACGGCGGCCAACGCCTCTTCCTGGCCAATTACGCGCCTGCTCAGACGCTCTTCCATCGTCACCAGCTTGTGCATTTCGCCTTCCAGCATTTTCGACACCGGAATGCCCGTCCATTTCGAAACCACCTGCGCAATGTCTTCCTCATCAACCTTCTGCTTCAGCATCACGCCATCCTTTTGGATGTCGCCAAGCTTGGCCTGCTCTGCCGCAAGCTTCCGCTCCAGTTCAGGAATCTCGCCATACTGAAGCTCCGACGCGCGAGTCAGATCGCCGGCATTCCGCGCTCGCTCAAGCTCTAATCTCAAATCGTCGAGCTTGCCGCGCGCCTCCTCCATGTGCTTGATGGCTTCCTTTTCGGATTGCCATTTGGCCTTCATTCCGGCGGATTTCTCTTTGAGATCCGCCATCCGCTTTTCAATCTCTTTCAAGCGCTGCCGGGAAGGCTTGTCTTCTTCGCGTTGCAAGGCCAGCCGCTCGATTTCCAATTGCATGATCTCGCGTTCGATCTGATCTATCTCGACGGGCAACGAGTCGATCTCGATACGCAAGCGCGAAGCGGCCTCGTCGATCAAATCAATCGCCTTATCTGGCAGAAAACGATCCGAGATGTAGCGGTTCGAAAGAGTTGCGGCAGCGACGATCGCCGAGTCCTTAATGTCCACGTTGTGGTGCTTCTCGTAACGTTCCTTCAAACCTCGCAGGATTGCGATGGTGTCTTCGACGCTCGGCTCGCCGACATAAATCTGCTGGAAGCGCCGCTCGAGTGCAGCGTCCTTTTCAATGTATTTCTTGTATTCGTTAAGAGTGGTGGCGCCGACGCAGCGAAGCTCGCCGCGCGCCAACGCGGGCTTCAACATGTTGGACGCGTCAATCGCGCCCTCAGCAGCGCCTGCGCCAACGAGCGTGTGCAACTCATCGATAAAAAGAATTATCTGGCCCTGCGCGCTTTCAATCTCCTTCAGCACCGCCTTAAGCCGATCCTCGAACTCCCCGCGATACTTCGCGCCCGCGAGCATTGATCCGAGATCGAGACCTACGAGTCGTTTGTTACGCAGAGTCTCAGGCACATCACCGGAAACAATTCGCTGCGCGAGCCCTTCAACGATCGCCGTCTTGCCAACGCCCGGCTCGCCGATAAGGACGGGATTGTTTTTCGTTCGTCGCGAAAGAACCTGAATCGTGCGCCGGATTTCGTCGTCGCGACCGATGACCGGATCAAGCTTCCCCCGGCGCGCAAGATCGGTGAGGTCGCGGGCATATTTCGAAAGCGCCTGATAGTTCGCCTCGGCATTTTGGTCGGTGATGCGAGAGCCCCCGCGCATCTGCGCGATAACTTTTGTTAAGTCTTCGCGATTCAGTCCATGCTGCCGAAGAATCTTGCCAGCCTCTCCGTCTTTTTCCTCAGCGATCGCAATCAGCAGATGCTCCGTCGAGATAAATTCGTCTTGCATACTCTCGGCCTGCTTTTGCGCGGCGGTGAAGATTTGGCTGAGGCGCGGGCTGAAATACTGCTGGCCACCTTGCACGCGTGGGAAGCGCGCAATCGCGGCCTGAATATCGTTTGATACGACGGCTACATTAACGGAGAGCTTGCCGAGGATCGGCCGAACAATTCCTTCAGGTTGCTCAAGCATCGCGGCTAGAAGATGCTCCGGTTCAACCTGCTGATTCTGATTTCGTTCGGCTTGCTCGATAGCCGTTTGCACGGCTTCTTGGGCACGTAAAGTAAATCGATCTAAGCGCATCTAAATCCGATCTTAATGAAGAATTAGGATCTATTAAAGCCAGCGTGTCAGAGCGGGGCGATTCAGCTCGAAGAATGGAGCAGGCCCCGCCCTGTTTGCATTGCGTCACGGATTAACGTCCCCCGGCTGCTTCCTTCGCTTTGTCTGCAGTCGTGGACACGTTCTCAGCTTTCGCCGCTATCGTTTTGCCGGCAGTGCCGGTTTCCCCGGTAATTTCTATGCGACGAGCCTTGGCCTCTTCGCGCTTTGGCAACGTCACGCGCAACACTCCGTTGCGATACTCGGCCGTCGCTCCGTCACCAGAGACCATTTGCGGCAAAGTGAAGGAACGAGTGAACGAACCGTAGGATCGCTCCACACGATGGTAGTTATCCGCGTCGTCCTTTTTCTCAAAGCGCCGCTCGCCACGAAGTGTGATCACGTTATTCTCGACGGTGAGCTCAAAGTCCTCCCGGTTCATGCCCGGTAACTCGGCTTCAAGGACAATCTGGTCCTTGTTTTCGTAAATGTCGACATTCGGGTTCCAAGCGCCGCGGCCGATGCCCTCCTCACCGAAAGACGGGGTGAGATTGCTTGAGAATAGGCGGTTCACCTCTTCCTGCAGAGTGCGCAAATCACGAAATGGGTCATAGCGAACTATAGTCATCTCAAAAACTCCTCTTCAATTGAAAATCTTACTCAGCACACTGAGTCCAGCATAGGGTAGGACCTCACCTGAAGCGGACTCAAATTGCTGAGCGTAACGCAATAATAAAGATTGAGTGCCTTACTGTCAAGTCCCTGATTGCGCGATTCAAAACAGATTTCCCGCGAGAGAAAGGGGTTACTTTGAGGGAGGTTAACCAAGTCGGAAGAAGCGCTTGATAGCGGCAATAAGCCCTTCGGACTCGTCCGTTGGTCCGCTCCGGGCTTCGGCCCGCTGGGCAAGGGCTTGGCGGCGCTCGGCGATGATGTGACTCAAAGACTCGACCAGATCGGGATTCGTATCGAAGAGTTTTTTCATCGCCTCGTGTCCTATCTCCAGGACCTCTGTCTCTTCAAGGGCGACGACGTGTGCGGTCCTCGGCTCGCCGGTAAAGAGAGCCATCTCGCCAAAGAAGTCGCCTTCATTAAGAACCGCGACTGTGCGCGGGATGCCATTCTCCGTCACTTGCACACGCACTCGGCCGTTATGCAAGACAAACATCGACGAGCCGGCGTCGCCGGCTCGAATCACCATCTCGCCCTGTGCGAAGACATGGCGTACGGCGGCTTGCGCAAGGGTCGTCGTCTCCTCGACGGTCAAAGGCGCGAAAATGTCGACGGCGGAAAGGCGCTCGATCAGTGCACTGCTGTCAGGCTCGCCCGGCGGCTTTCTGAGTTTGCGCTCCAACTCGATCGTTCGGGTTGGGAAACAGAAGGTCAGCTTGGCGCGGCGGAATGCGTACCAGATTCTTTGGCGGACGAGAGCATCCGTATCGTTGTATCGCGCGTAGTCTTCGAGCCAGTATTTAACTTCGTATTCGACGCCGCTCTCGCCGAGGTTTCTAATGCGAACGATCGGCGTGATCTTTTGCGAGACGTTCTCTGCTTCACGCACCGCTTCGCGCACCACGTGAATAGTCTTTGCCGGAGAATCGGTATAAAGCGCGCTGAAGTAGACAAGCCGCGCATTTAGATTGTTGCGCGGACAAACTTCGATCGCCTCTTTCGCTGCACTACTATTGCTAACTAAGACGACGTGGTTTTGGAACGTTCTAATCTTGATTGCCCTCCAGGAGATACTCTCAACCACGCCAGTATGCTTTTGCTGCCCCACGGTGATCACGTCGCCGACTTGAAACGGGCGATCGGCGTGAAGCGAGATACCCGAAAAAAAGTTTCCCAGTGTGTCCTGCAAGGCGAGGCCCAGAATGACGCCAAAAATTGCAGAGGTAGTGAACAGGGCACCGAGGTTAACGGCCGGAAAGAGCTGACTGAAGATAATGAAAAAAAGCGCCGTGAAAGCAACGATCGAAAAGATGTTGCGCACGAGTGTCGGCGCTTCATAACCGCTACGCAGACGAAACACCAGACCGAAGATTAGGACTCGAAACGCGCGCACGACCAGGTAAGCCAGCGCGGCGAGCGAGATCAACTTGAGAATGTGGACGATGGTATCTGGCGACGCCCGGATCTTCATATGCGACCCGAGGTAGGTCTCCAACGCGCCCGCGAATCCATAGATCAAATAGATCGAGAGGGCAACGATTGCCGTCGCAACCATGAAAAGAATGAACCTCTTTTTGGACCGAGAGAGTGTCACGTTTCCAGTGTCTGCTCCAGCGACTGAAGATTCAAGAACGGCGAGTCGGCGCAGCTATTCTTTTATCATTGAACGACGTTACTTGGCGAGAGAGAAACGAATAATAATCGTCACCTGGTTTGGTACTGACTCACCCGTTTTACTCACCTGCTTACTCAAAAGTGGAGCAGGCTTGGCCGGATACTGACGAGGATGAACAGAATCGAAAGCAGAGAGACCAGCAGAGTCGTCAGCCAGGCTGCAAGATTATAGATAGGCCCGTTAACGTGCGCGCCCATCAGCTCGCGATTGTTCACCAGCCGCAGGATGGCGATCAGGATCACCGGCAGCAGCAGACCGTTGATCACCTGCGTGACCAAGAGAACTCGAATCAAGGGAAGGCCGGGAATGACAGCGATTGCGGCGCCAACCGCAACCAGGAATGTGAAGATGCCGAGAAAGATCGGCGCTTCGCGAAAGCTCCTGGAGACTCCTTTTTCAAATCCCAATGCTTCGCTGATCGAGTAAGCGGTAGCCAGCGGGAGCACTCCGGCCGCAAGCATTGACGCACCAAAAAGCCCGATCGCAAATAGCATTTCCGCATAGCCTTTGGCGAAGGGCTGCAGGGCGCGGGCCGCGTCTGCTGCCGTTTCGATGTGAGTGCCGTGTTTGTTAAGAGTTGCCGCAGTCGACACCACAATAAAGAAAACAATCGCGATCGCAAAGATGGTGCCGACCCAAACGTCTGCTCTCGTGTGACGATAATTCTCAGTTGTAACGCCCTTCTCTACTACTGAAGATTGCACGTAGACCTGCATGTAGGGCGAGATGGTTGTACCGACTACGGCGACAAAAGTAAAAAGATAAACCGGGTCGAAACTAAAACTCGGCCTTACCATGGCGACCGCGACTGTGCCCCACTCCGGCCGCGCGAGGAAAGCGGAAACGATGTAACCGAGGAACACGAGCGACATCAGAAGGAAGACGCGTTCGACGCGTTTATAGGTACCCTTGACCACCAACCACCAGATGGCGATTGCGGCAATCGGAACGGAGACGAAGCGAGGCACGCCGAACAGTTCAGTCGCCGCCGCGATGCCGACAAACTCGGAAACCGTCACGCCCCCGTTGGCGATCAACAGCGCCAGCATCACCAACGCGGTCCACCGCACGCCGAAACGCTCACGAATGAGGTCGGCGAGTCCCTTGCCGGTAACGGCGCCCATGCGCGCGCACATTTCTTGCACGATGCCGAGGCTGATTGTGATTGGGATGAGGATCCAGAGGAGGCGATAGCCGTGGTCTGCGCCGACGGACGCATACGTAGCGATTCCACCAGCGTCATTGCCGGCGTTCGCAGTGATCATTCCCGGACCGAGGATGGCAAGATAGGCAAGGAGCCGCTTGCGGCGCGCCACCGTCCGACGCACACCATGCGCGCCGCGCCGCAGCAAGCGACGTCCGGCGGCCCTTACCGCTTCCCTTGATTCTGCCACTTGGAGGTTCCTCGCTCATTTGCATAAATACCCAGCCAGTGATCTTCAACCAAATAATCTCGGCAATCGCTGTCGCCAGTCTTTTGGGAGCAAGATTTCCATTGCGTCGTCCACGGTGATGATGCCGAGAATATCGCCTGCCTCATCGACTACGGGCAACGCCAGCAGATTGTATTCGGCAATTTTCTGCGCGACTTCAGTAGCCGGATCGTCGGGATGTGCTCTCTGAAATTCGGCGCGCATTACTTCCGCCAACGGCGCCGAAGGATCCGCCAGAATCAAACTGCGCAGGGCAATCACGCCGACAAGCTGCCACGAACCTTCACCATCTGTTACGTAAAGGTAATAGATCATGTTTGGCGTCTCGGCCATCTCGCGCAAGCGTGCGAGCGCCTCACCGACTGTCAGGTCACGCGGCAAAGTGACGAATTCCGTGGTCATCAAGCCGCCGGCGGTGTCGTCTTCATAAGGCAAAAGTTCGGCGACGTCTGCCTGTTCTTTGCTCTCCATCAGACCGAGTAACTCTTCCGCCTTTTCTTCAGGTAGGTCGCCGAGCACATCCGCCGCCTCATCCGGCGACATCCATTCGAGAATGTCCGCCGCGCGCTCTTCATCCATGTCACCGAGGATGCGCGCCTGATGCTCTGCTGGCATCTCTTCCAGCGTCTCGGCCGCCGTCTCGTCGTCGAGTGCTTCGACGATTTCGGTGCCGTGATGATAAGAGAACGCTTCCGCCAGTCGGGCAATCTCCACCGGATGGAGTCGCGCGAGTTTGTCACTCGAAGACTTTAACTGCACGGTCGCCGCATCGGTGGCGAGATAGCCGACATCGGCCCAGTCGATGACCTCAACCGGCGTTCTCGTTCCCACAAACCCCGCGGGAGCAAGCCGCCGCCACAAACCCTGCAGACTGACGTCCGCCCCGGTCACGCGCCACTGCCCGGCCGCTTCGATGATCTGTACATCGTTGACGCGTACCACGCGTTTGCCGTCGACATCGATCAACTGCTTATCCAAAACGTCGCGCGCCAGCAGCACCTCGCCGTCGCGGCGTACAAAAGGTCGCAGGTCAAGAATGTCGGAATTGAGTCGCACACCCTGTTCGCCAAACTCAGCGATGCGCCAGCGCGACAGAAAGAAATCGCGGCGGCGATAGCGCGCCACAAAACCCGTCACCGGCGGATGGTCGTCTTCGCCGAGTCGAATGATGACGTCTTTTACAGTCGCCACACGCTCGCCTTCAAGGTCGCGGATAGGGCGACTCAATACTTGAGACAGATACAACACTTATTGATTCAATTAGCCGCGCCGACTTTCGTAATAAATCATAGCACGAGGCTTGAGAAGCGAACGAGACTTTCACCGTTGCGGAAAGCTTGTGCGCGCAGAGAACGAATTCAAAGCATTGTCTGGTCCGGCCAGGAAGGCGGGACCATCTCCCAATGCGGATTTTCGATGGGCCAAGAGGACTCTTAAGTTTGCCAATGCCAATTCCAGAACGCGGTCATGGCCGGAATAGAGATCTTGTCGCTCGAGAGGGATGCTTTCGTCGGGCAAAACGCCGCGGCCTTCCAGGCGAACACCTTTGGCGGTGCGGTAATCGAGTTCGCTGACGTCAAGCTCGCCGCCATCGGGTAAGGCGTGTCTAGTGCGAATCGCCAGCACACAGCCGCAGGTCTCGCCGCCGATGACGGTAGCGCGATGAGCCTCTCTCAAAGCAGCAACAAAGATCTCGGCCGCGCTCGACGTGCGGTTGCTGGTGAGAACGACAAGGGGAACGTTGGACCCTGCGATGCGATCGGCGCCCACTGACGGTGACGGCCCGGTTTCGAGGCTCAGCGCCAAGTTTCCCCAACGATTCGTAAATTGCCCGAGACTCGTTGCCGCCGGAAGAAAATAAGTCTCGATGCCGGCCATCGCCTCAGCATCGCCGCCGCCATTGTTGCGTAGATCCAGAACGATGCCGCGCGTATGACGTAACTTCTCCTTCAAGGAGCGCGCAAAGGCGCGCGTGATCCCCCACGTGAAAGCATCGATCACAACCACGGCACGATTTCCGCGTTGGCTGATTTGCAGAACAAAGTTGCGCTCGCGCCACTGACGTTGAAAGCTCGCCGACCGCTCTTTGTTGGCGCTGGTTCGCCAACCGACTTGAACACTAGTGTTCGGTGTTCCATCCAACAGCAGGGACACTGCGCGGCTGCGCGCCGCTTGCGCGGTGGAAGAGCCTACCTCTTCGCGAAGCTTCCGCTCGATCACGGACGACGCCGGCTCGCTATCGACGCTGTCGATTACGTCGCCCGGACGAACGCCCGCACGTGCGGCTTCCGATGAAGGATCTACGGAGACGATGGTCGGATGACCCTCGACTTCGCGCAGGGAAACCCCGATGCTCACAAATCGCGGATGCTGCCACTCGAACTTTTCTTCCGGCGCATAAACGCGCGTGTGCGCATCCCTCAACGAGGCAAGCATGCGTCGCAACAGCGCGTACAACTCTTGCGGCCCGCTAGCGTCCGCGGCCTGTGGGCGAAAACCTGAACGTTGGGCCATCCAGTCGACACCGTCAAAGTTCGCGTCGTAGTAACGGTCGTGCACCGTTTGCCAGACATCGTCGAAGACCGCGAGCCGGCCTTCACGCGTAGTAGTTGAGACGATAGCAGCATCGCGGTGAGCAAAGGCAAAAGGAAAAAGGAAAAGGGAGAACACTACGAGCAGGGTGCAGGAGGCATGCCCTGAGTTGCGCCATTGAAACTTTTGCATTCTTCCTTTTACCTTTTGCCTTGATTCACTGGCCGGCGAAAGTTGTATCTGAGCAGCACCCGCAGCGGAATCGCCACACCGTCACGCATCGCAGGAAAGAAGTGCAACTGCCGCGCCGTATCAAGTGCAGCCTGGTCCAAACCAAATCCGGCCCAGCGCGCAACCTGCACTCGGCCTACTTCGCCTGCCTTATCGAGATCAACCAAAACATCAACCGTGCCTTCGGCGTCCGCGCGCGCCGCCGTATCCGGGTAAGACGGCCGCAAACGTCTGTACGGTCGCGGCAGTTGAAGGCCATTTGCTTTGGGATCCGTTTCGTCAGGAGCTTCTTCGACTACTGGAGTGTTGCGCTCTAGTGCGACTTCGCGTTCATGGCGTTCATCTTCTTGCGCTCTTTTGATCGCGACAAAGTATCGATGAAGATGTTCTTTGTTCGTTATCTCAGCCAACAGAAGTCTCTCCGCGGGCTGAGGGCCTGCGGCTTCAAAGCTCGGCCGTTCCCAGGTGATCAATCTTCCTGTGCGCGAGCTAACCAGAAAAAGCGAAGCGTACGATTCGAAATAGACCGGACCGGGTGCGGGCGAGCGGCGCAGCGTTGCGATTCGCCGATAATGTAAAAGTCGGAACCGATCGCGGCACCGAGATCGCGCGCCTCTTGCAAGGATAGATTCAATGAACCTGAGTAGCCGGCGCCCCGCGCGGCCGCGCGACTCAAGTCGCGATCGACGAGCGAAGTCTCGGTCTCCGTGACTAGCGCATTCGAAAACTTTTCAGCCGCGGCTCGACCCGTAATAGTCTCTCCGAAATCAAGCACTGCAATGCGAATACGCCGTCCGTCAGATTGCGCGGGCACGTTCGTTGCCTGCGTGTACGTCAGCGCTAGAATGAAAAGTGCAGAGCGGAAAATCAAACGAAAGAGGGACCTTGCCATGGTAAGAATCGATCTGCAAAAAAGGACAACATTAGCGGGATTGCCGCAAGAGTCCCCGTCCCATATTCAAAGCGCACCGGCGGCCGGTTCTGCTTAACGCTTCCACAAGTTCTGCGAAGGCACTCGCAACGCGCGATTGAACTTACTCGAAGCATTCTCCCAGGCAATCGTCGCCGTTATTTCGACGATCGCGTCGTCGTCGTAGAACTCGCGCAGACGCGCAAAGAGTTCATCACTCACATCGCGGCCTGTGATCGTGATCGTGTCGGCGTATTCAAGCGCCACGCGTTCAGCCTCGTTGTACAGCGGGCTCGAAGTGTATTCCGGCAGCACTTCGATCTTTTCGTTCGCCAATCCCAACTCGCTGCCGACCGCAGCGTTGATGTCCTGTCAAAACTCGCAGCCGTTGAGGGACGCTACACGCCGGTTGATTAGCGCCCGGAGTTTTGCGTCAATTAGACCGGAAGCATCGATGCCCGCCCACATCGCACGCGCGCCACGGAAGATCGAGGTCGTCGGGCGTAGACTAAATGATTCTGCAGAGGCGCGCCCCACTTTTTGGCCTGAGCCTCAAACACGTTCCTGATGTAGCTTTCAACTTCGTTCGTGTTAAGTCCCTTAATTCTTGCGACCACGGTTTAATCTCCACCTGAACTTTGATTACCCGCCGCGGAACGCGGCCGCGGTGCGACGCTGTGGTAGAGGGCATAGACCCCTTCTTTGACTTCGGACGGAAAACAGACGCGATGCAGTTCATAGCCGCGTTGCAGTCCGCGCACGACTTCACTGACTTCGCTGATCTCGCGGATTCGCGGACGCGCGTATCCATCCTCGACGTAGATGCGTGCTTTCGGCTCCACGCCTTCCGCGGTGTAGTAGTTGTAATAAGGAACGTCACTCGCACGATCTTCTATGAAATAGTAGTCAGGATCAAAACCCGCGCGCTGGACGCACTCTCGCGCCGCGGAAAGAAAGTCAGAGCGCTCTGCCACGGGCATATCGAGATCGATAGCTTTGAACAGGCGACGACCGACGAAGCGACGGCTGAGTTCGCCCAGGATCGGATCGCCTGAACGCTGCCACTGCTTAACGTGGAAGATGACGTCTGAATCGTCTATCTCAAGATGCTCGGCGAGGGTTAGAGACTTGCGGCGTAGCACCTTTTCAAAGGCGGTATCGGGAGCACGCCAAACTGTTTCGCCGGATTCCAAAAGGCGGAGCGCGCGACGAAGAATCGAACGCAGCACCGCTTCCGCGGATCGAAGCGTGCGATGGAAGTAGACCTGACGAAACATGTAATAACGCGCTTGCAAATATTCTTCAACCGCATACAGTCCGCGCGCGGCAACGTAGATGCGATCTCCTTCCTCATCGATGGCGAGCGCGTTGATGATCCATTCGAGATCGTAGATGCCATACTTCGCACCCGTCATCAGCGAGTCACGCAGCAGATAGTCCATGCGATCGACATCGAGCTGAGAAGAGACCAATTGAGCCAGTGCGGCCGGCTGAAACTTGCCTTCAATGATTGCGGCGACGTCGGCGGGCAACTCCGCCGAATAAGAGGCAAGCAGTCTCCCTATCTCGGTCTCCTCACTGAGAACAACTCTCACCGTCCACGACTCGTGATGAAAGCCGAGCACCTTCTCCATTACATGCGAAAACGATCCGTGTCCGACGTCGTGGAGCAATGCCGCCGCGCGCGCGGCCGTGCGATCGTCTGCGCCGATCTCATGTTTCTCGCCGAGACGATCCAGCACTCTAGTCATCAAGTGGAATGCCCCGAGCGAATGAGTGAAGCGGGAATGCTCGGCGCCCTGGTAGGTGTAGAGACCGAGGCCTAGTTGTTTGATGCGGCGTAGGCGTTGGAACTCGGGCGTATCAATCAAGCGCAACATCAACCGGCCTTCATCATCGTTGGTGCGAAGGCGAATGATATTGTGTACGGGATCGCGATAGATGCGTTCGGACAAAGTCGTTAGACTTCCAATGATTATTCGATTTCCTTTGAGAAGTCTATCATGTTACAGGAGACAGATACCGCAGCTAATGGCGGGAACCTGCTACGATGAAGAACTAGGAAGCTGCTTTGTAGAATCCTGGAAATGTCTTTGGGCTTCGACCTGGCCCCCATTTGGACCAACTCACGCTTTTCCAAAATCTAAAAAATCGTATGCTTGACCGAAATCTTGTAAACGCGGCAACGTTCGTGAGTATGTAGGTCAGAAGTGAAAATGTTCGAAGCGGATCAAGTGTACTTGTCGGAAGGCGTCACACTTTCGTCAATGACCGACGTCCATATTAATCTCAGCGCCGCGAGGAATCCCCCGCCCGCAGTGGACTTGTGACTCGTGATTTATGGATAGTTTCCCATTTTTTTGGATTTTTGCGGGCAGTTCAGCACCGCAATTGTTGGGTTAAATACTTGAACCTTATGAAATTACCTCTATAGGGCTTTTGCGGGCATAATACTTGCGATGCGTTGCTCCACGAGGTTTTGTCTCTATAACTCGTATGGCATTTTCTAATCTTGGAAAGGAAGGGCAAGCATGAAAGTATCTATGAAACTCATGGTCGCGAGAGGGTTCGCAATGGCGATCGCGGCTTTGTTTTTGCTGGTCATGGTTACAGCCTCAGCGGTTGGCCAACAAGAGACCGGCCAAATAACTGGAAGGGTTGTAGATCCGCAGGACAGGGTCGTGCCTGGCGCGACGGTGACAGTAAAATCAGTTGGCACCGGAGCAGAGCGCACCGCAACGGCGGACGACCAGGGAATTTACCTAGTCACAAACTTACAGCCTGGACTCTATGACGTCACTGTGAAATCAGGACAGTTCGCCGAAAACACACAGAGAGTGCAGGTGACTGTCGGCGCTAAAGTCTCCCTCGAGACAAAACTTTCGACGCAGGCCGTGGCCGCAAATGTTGAAGTTGTTGCCTCCGCCGGCGGTGTCGAGGTCAACACCACAGACCAAGCGTTATCCAGTGTCGTCACTGGCGCACAGGTGCGCGAGTTACCGACACTTACCCGCAACCCGTATGATCTTGTAGCTATCTCAGGCAACGTCAACGGCGGCGCCGGTGGGCGCGGTGCCGGTTTCGCTATTAACGGGCTACGCGCCGCCAGCACGAGCATTTTGCTCGATGGCGTCGAAAACGTTGACAACTTTACCGCCACGGTAGGTCAACAGGTACCGATCGACTCGGTGCAGGAGTTTCGGGTCATCACCGGCAACTTCGGGGCCGAATACGGTCGCGCCTCCGGCGGCATCGTAAACGTGGCAACCATCGCCGGTACCAACGCTTTTCATGGCACCGGATATGAATTCAACCGCATTTCGCGGCTAGC
>WNGK01006419.1_pt1 | contig 16954 bp, 16 predicted proteins | sample 5400601 | NCBI WGS metagenome assembly WNGK01 (sample SAMN13153376, study PRJNA577476) | soil metagenome | isolation source: 60 cm soil or saprolite under Garry oak tree replicate 1 | place: USA:California | collected 2016-06-15
TACCTGGGCGACGGCGTGGTGACCGGGTACGGGCGGATCGCCGGGCGGCTGGTGTACGTGTTCTCCCAGGACTTCACCGTGTTCGGTGGGTCGCTCTCCGAGGCCCATGCGGAAAAGATCTGCAAGGTGATGGACCTGGCCTTGAAGAACGGCGCGCCCGTGATCGGGCTCAACGACTCGGGCGGCGCTCGCATCCAGGAAGGCGTCGCCTCCTTGGGCGGCTACGCCGACATCTTTCTGCGGAATACCCTCGCCTCGGGCGTGGTGCCCCAGATCAGCGCGATCCTGGGTCCGTGCGCCGGCGGCGCGGTGTACAGCCCGGCGATCACCGACTTCGTGTTCATGGTGCGGGGGATCTCCTACATGTTCGTCACCGGGCCGAGCGTCGTGAAAACCGTGACCCACGAAGAAGTGGACTTCGAGGGTCTGGGGGGCGCCGATGTGCACGGCGCCACGTCGGGAGTGGCGCACTTCGTGCACACCTCGGAGCTCGAGGCGCTCGCGGCCATCCGCGCGCTGGTTGGCTTCATTCCGTCGAACAATCTGGACGACCCGCCGATGCTTGCGACCGCGGATCCCGCGGACCGGCGGGACGAAGAGCTGCTCGACGTGGTTCCCGACGAGCCCACCAAGCCGTACGACATGCACGACGTGATCCGGCGCGTGGTGGATGACGGTCAGTTCCTCGAAGTGCACCGGGACTTCGCGGGGAACCTGCTGGTCGGCTTCGCGCGCCTCGGGGGACGGTCCGTGGGCGTGGTCGCGAACCAACCCGCGGCGCTCGCGGGCGTGCTCGATATCAACGCCTCGCTCAAGGGCGCCCGCTTCATCCGGTTTTGCGACGCGTTCAACATCCCGCTCGTCACCTTCGAGGACGTGCCGGGATTTCTCCCCGGTGTGGCGCAGGAGCACGGCGGCATCATCAAGCACGGCGCCAAGCTGTTGTTCGCGTACTGCGAGGCGACCGTCCCCAAGCTCACGGTGATCACCCGCAAAGCGTACGGCGGGGCCTACGACGTCATGAACTCGAAGCACGTCCGTGGGGACTACAACATCGCGTGGCCGACCGCGGAGATCGCCGTCATGGGTCCGAAGGGCGCGGTCGAAATCCTCTACAAGGACGACGCCACCGAGGCGCGCGAGACCGAGTACCGCGAGAAGTTCGCCCATCCCTATCTCGCGGCCGCGCGCGGCTACGTGGACGATATCATCGATCCGCGCGACACGCGGCCCCGGCTGATCGACGCCCTCGCGACGCTCGCCACCAAGCGAGACCGGAATCCGCCGAAGAAGCATGGCAACATCCCTCTGTAGCGCGCTGCTGCTGGTGACGCTGTTGCAGGCGCCTCCTCCCCCCGCACCACCGGAGGATTCACTCGCCACGCTGCGCGGCCGGGCGGCACGGGACTCGACGGACGCGCAGCTCTGGCTGCTGATGGGGCGCGCGTACCTGGGACTGGGGACCGAGGTGCACGGCGCGACCCATCGGTCGAGCGAGGACAGCGTCTGGACCCGCGCCGTACTCGACACCGCGGAAGAGGCCTTGGCCCGCGCGGCCGCGCTCGCCGGACCGCTGGGTACGAGCGCGGTGGGCGACAGCGCTCGCGTATTTCGGGTCGGCGCGTGGGCCGCCCGCTCGTGGCTCGCGTGGGAGGCCAGCGGTGTGGACGCCGGTGTGGAGGCGTGGGGGCCGTTGCCCATGGACCTCCGCGTTCCCCCGGTGCTCGAGGAGCTAGGCGAAAACCTGTTGCGCGCCTGTCCGGCCGGGGGCGTGCTGCTGACGGCAGGGGATGCCGACTTCTACGCGGCCTGGTACATGCGGTTCGCCCGCGGTCTGCGGCCCGATCTGCTCGTCATCCCGCTTGCGGCATGGCGCTCCGATCCGGTGCTGCGGGCGCGACTCGTCGCGGACTTGAAGCTCAGGCGGCAGCGGAGCGGCGACGACGCCTGGCTTGGCGAGCTGGTGCAGCGGCGCCCGGTGTGCGTGAGCATGGCGTTCGAGCGGCCACCCGAGACCCGCCCCCGCCTCAGGTGGGACACCCGGCCGCTCGTGTGGGTGGCGGGACGGGAGGGGAAGAGCCCACGGGTCCCGCCGCGCGACTTCGTGTTCGGGGCGCTGCGCGTGGCGCTCGACGGAAGCGACCCTTGGGCCGAGCCCGCGCTGGCGGCCTACACCCGGGCGGCGCGCACGAGGCCCGCGCTGTGCGACGCGATGGCGACGTTCAAAGTGGCGAGCGAGGTGGCGAGTTGCCGACGGTGAACGGCGTCATCCGTTGACGACGATCAAACGAGTCCTCGTCGCCAACCGCGGCGAGATCGCCTTGCGGATCATCCGCGCCTGCCACGAGGAGGGCCTCGAGGCGGTAGCGGTCTATTCCGACGTCGATCGCCTGTCGCCACATGTCCGAGCCGCCGACCTCGCGGTGTCGCTCGGGCCGCCGACGGCCGCCGAGTCCTATCTCGACATCCCGAAGCTCATTGCGGCGGCGCAGGGCGCGGCGTGTCAGGCGGTGCACCCCGGGTACGGGTTCCTCTCGGAGCGCGCGCCGTTCGCGGAGGCGGTGGCGGCGGCGTCCCTCGAGTTCATCGGACCGCCGGCGGCCGCCATCCGCGCCATGGGCGACAAGACGGAAGCGCGGCGCCGCATGCAGCAAGCGGGCGTTCCGATCGTGCCGGGGAGCGCGCGCCCGCTCGCCGACCACGTGCAGGCCAGGCCCGAGGCGGCTCGGCTCGGGTACCCGGTGCTGCTCAAAGCGGCCGCGGGGGGCGGCGGCAAGGGCATGCGCCTGGTGCGAGAGGAGGCCGAGCTCGAGGCGGGATTCGAGGCGGCGGCGAGCGAAGCGCTCAAGGCGTTCGGGGCGGGCGAGGTCTATCTCGAGAAATACCTCGACCGGCCGCGCCACATCGAGATCCAGATCCTGGCGGATTCCTTCGGCCGGGTGGTCGCGCTGGGGGAGCGCGAGTGCAGCATCCAGCGGCGCCACCAGAAGCTCGTCGAGGAAGCACCCTCGGTGGCCGTCACGCCGCCGCTGCGCCGCCGGATGAGCGAGGCGGCCACCGCCGCCGCGACCGCGGTGGGCTACCTCGGCGCCGGCACGATCGAATTCCTGCTCGCGCCGAGCGGCGAGTTCTACTTCCTGGAGATGAACACCCGGCTCCAGGTCGAGCACCCCGTGACCGAGCTCGTCTACGGGGTCGACATCGTGCGCGAGCAGCTGCGCGTGGCGATGGGCCAGCCGCTGCGGGTGCACGCGGGCACGCTGCAGCCCCGCGGCCATGCGATCGAATGTCGCATCACGGCGGAAGACCCGTTCAACGACTTCCTTCCGGCGACCGGCACCGTGCGCTACCTGCGGGTTCCCGGCGGTCCCGGGGTCCGTTGGGATGGCGGGATCGAGGCGGGCAACGAGGTCACGCTCCATTACGATCCGCTCATCGCGAAGCTGATCGTGTGGGGAGAGACACGCGCCGTCGCGCTCGAGCGGACGCGACGCGCGCTCCGCGAGCTGGTGATCGTCGGCATCCCGTCGTCCCAGGCGTTTCACCTCCGGGTGATGGACGACCCGGAGTTCCAGCGGGGCGATATCGATGTCACGTACTTCGAGCGCGCCGGCGCCCGGTTGCTCGCGGGCGGCGTGCGGTCGGAGCTCGTGCGACCGCTCGCCGTCGTGGCCGCGCTGCTGGCCGACGAGCGGCGAGCGACGGCGAGCGCGGCGCCCGCGGGACCGCCCGCCGGTCCGCCCGTCCGCCCGTCTCCCTGGCTGCTCGCAGCGCGGCGGGAAGCATTGGGCGAATGAGCGACATCGTGGCGATCACGGCGATCGCGGCGGGTGGGGAGGGCGTGGGCCGGCTCGCGGACGGGCGCGCCGTGTTCGTCGCCCGCACCGCGCCCGGCGAGCGGATCCGGCTGCGCGAGGGCGTGAAGCTGCACAAGAGCTTCGCCCGCGGGGAGCTGGCCGAGATCGTCGCTCCCGGCGCGGCCCGCGTCACCGCGCCCTGTCCGCACTACGTACAGGATCACTGCGGCGGCTGCCAGCTGCAGCACGTCACCTACGAGGCGCAGCTCGCCGCCAAGCAGGCGATCGTGGGGGATGCGCTGCGGCGGATTGCCAAGCTCGACGTCGGCGACCCCGAGATCGTCGAGGCGGTCGAGGAGTGGCGGTATCGGGCGAAAATAAGCCTGGCGGTGAAGGGCGGTGGAGGGCGGGCGAGGGCGGTGGGATTGCATCCCTACGACCGACCCGTCTCCGTGTTCCCGCTGATCGATTGTCACGTCGCCGACTTCCGCCTCATGGCGTTATGGCGGGAGCTGCGGCCGCATCTCGACTTACTGCCGCCGAAGCTCACGCGCCTCACCCTCCGGCTCGACCGGCAGGGCCGCCGGCATGTCATCGCCGAGTCGACCGGTGAGCCGTGGCGCGATCCGGCGGCGCTACGCGCAGCGCTGCCCGACGGAGACAGCGTCATCTGCTGGTGGCAGCCGGCGGACGGGGCGCCCCGCGTTGTTGCCGGCCCCGCCACCGGATTCCCTGCGACCGCGTTCGAGCGGGTCAACCCGGAGATGGGCACGATCGCGCGCGCGTGGGTGGTGGAGCAGCTGGGCGACGTGCGGGGCGCCGTGGTCTGGGACCTGTACGGAGGGATCGGGGACACCGCCGTCGAGCTGGCGGAGCGCGGGGCGCAGGTAGTGAGTGTGGACGCGGACGAGAAGGCGATCGACTGGGCACGGCGGCGCGAGGCGCGCCACCCTCGCCCGCGACCTGCACCGACTGGGCGCGAACTACCGCCTGACCGCGGTGCGGGCGTTCGATCTGTTCCCGCAAACGGCGCAGGTCGAGACCGTCGCGGTCTTGGAGGCGGCGTGAGAGAGACAATGCGGAATGCGGAATGCGGAGTGCGGAATATCAGTGGGAGCATGGCTCGACGAGCGACCTTCCATGCAAATTCCGCATTCCGCATTTCGCACTCCGCATTCGGGGGGGCGGGGGAATGAAGTATTTCGTAACTATCGGTTCCCAGACCCACGAAGTCGAAGTGGAGGGCACTCGAGTGGTGGTGGGGGGGGTGCCGCTTGAGGCCCAGCTCGCCGCCCTATCGGGCACGCCGCTCTATCACCTGCTGCTCGCTGGCGCGTCGTGGACTGCGGCGGTCGAACCGCTCGAGGACGCCGGCCGGTGGGCGTTGGGGATGGTGGGGGAGCGGGTGGAAGTCGCGGTGCAGGACGAGCGATCCCGCGGGAGCGAGCCGGCGAGGGAGCAGGACCAGCGCGCCGCCGACGGCACGGTGCGCGCGCCGATGCCCGGCCTGGTGGTGCGGATCGAGGTGGCGGAAGGCCAGCAGGTGGATGCGGGGGCCGGACTGGTGGTGGTGGAGGCGATGAAAATGGAGAACGAGCTGCGCGCGCCGCGCTCGGGGACGGTCCAGACGGTGCACGTCGCCGTCGGGCAGCCGGTCGAAAAGGGGGCGTCACTCGTGACCCTCGCGAGCCCGGAACCCTCGGGTTGACACGCCCTTACGGCCCGGGTATAGTTCGCGGCTGTGACCGATTGGGCCTCTCGGGAAGGGCGGGAATGAAGACGTTCAGTCTGCGAAAAGAGGACGTGACGCGCCGCTGGTTCGTGGTCGACGCGACGGGGCAGCCGCTCGGTCGGCTGGCCAGCCGGGTGGCGCAGATCCTGCGCGGGAAGCACAAGCCCACGTTCACGCCGCACTTGAACGGCGGGGACTGCGTGGTCGTGGTGAACGCGGCCAAAGTGAAGCTGACTGGACGCAAGCTCGAGCAGAAGCGCTACTTCCGGCATACCGGCTACATGGGCCACGAGCGGTTCTCGCCGGTCAAGAGAGTACTCGAGACGCGTCCCGAGCGCGTGATCGAGAAGGCGGTGTGGGGGATGCTGCCGAAGACGACGCTCTCGCGTCAAAAGGTGAAGCAGATGCTGAAAGTGTACGCCGGTCCCGAGCACCCGCACGCGGCCCAGCAGCCCGAGCCGCTCAGCCTGGCGGAGGCCCGATGAGCTCGGCCATCACGCCTGAGCTGCGCTGGCACGCGGTCGGGCGCCGCAAGGTCGGGGTGGCGCGCGTGTATCTCACGCCAGGCTCGGGGAAGTGGAACGTCAACGGGCGGACGCTGGGCGACTACTTTCCCCGGCCGTCGCTCGTGTCTCACATCCAGCAGCCGTTCACCGCGACCGACACGCTCGGCGCCTTCGACGTGCGGGCGCTGTGCCGGGGCGGCGGGGTGACGGGGCAGGCGGGGGCGATGCGACTCGCGATTGCGCGGGCGCTGTGCCTGGCGGACGAGCGGCATCGCAAGAAGCTGCGGGAGCAGGGACTGTTGACGCGGGATCCGCGGGTGGTCGAGCGGAAGAAGCCGGGCCGCGCGGGAGCGCGCAAGCGGTTCCAATTCAGCAAGAGATAGTTGAAATACTCACGTCGCTCGATCCGGTGCTGGGTCCCCCACGCGGGGTTGCATCGGAGATGACAGCGGCGGCGGAAATAACCCACGAGAGGGAGTGCATGGCGCAGCCTCAGTTGCAGGATCTGCTGGAAGCGGGCGTCCATTTCGGGCACCAGACACGCCGCTGGAATCCCAAGATGCGCCGGTTCATTTTCGCCGAGCGGTCGGGGATCTACATCATCGACCTCCAGAAGACGCTGCGGCAGATCGAGGCTGCACAAGAGCTGCTCCGGGGCGTGGTGCTGAAGGGAGAAAACGTCCTGTTCGTCTGCACCAAGAAGCAGCTCAAGAACATCCTCCAGGCGGAGGCGCAGCGCTGCGGGGCGTTCTACGTGACCGAGCGCTGGCTGGGCGGCACGCTCACCAACTTCCAGACCATCAAGAAGCAGATCAAACGGCTCAAGGAGCTGGAGCAGGGCACCGCCGAAGGGGAGTTCGAGAACTACACCAAGAAGGAGCAGCTGCTGTTCGACCGTGAGCGCGTCAAGCTCGAGAAGTACCTCTCTGGCATCAAGAATATGAGCCGGCTGCCGGGCGCGCTGTTCGTGGTGGACTCGAAGAAGGAGCGCATCGCGGTCGCCGAGGCGAACAAGCTCGGCATTCCAGTGGTCGCGATCGTGGACACGAACGCCGACCCGGAGCTGATCACCGTGCCGATCCCCGGCAACGACGACGCGATCCGGGCGGTTTCACTCATCACGGCGGCCGTCTCCGACGTGATCTCGGAAGCGCGGCACCAGATGCCGCTGCGCGAGCCGACCGAAGAAGGCGAAGGAGTCACCTACTCGACCGAGACCGGCGTCGAGGCGGAGGCAGAGGGCGACAAGAAGAAGAAGCCGGCGCGGCGCAAGCGCCGCCCCAAGCCGGAAGCGATCGCCGCACGGCTCAAGACGGACGAAGCGCCGGCCCCCACGCCCGCGCCGGCGGAATCGAGCGGCGGAGGCGAAGGCGAACGCTGAGCACGCCGGACGCATGCGTTCCGGTGGACAACCGACCGCCGCCCTTCGAGCCCAACGGCGCGAGGGCGGTTTTTTCATGAGGAGGAGGAGGCGTGGCGACGGTGAAAGAGATTCCGGCCAAGCTCGTGGCGGCGCTGCGCGCCCGCACCGGCGCCGGTATGATGGACTGCAAGAAGGCCCTGGAGGAAACGGCGGGCGACCTGGAGAAGGCCGTGGACGTGCTCCGCACGAAGGGTGCGGCGAAGGCCGATAAGCGCGCGGGGCGCGAGGCGTCCGAGGGCCTGATCGGCCACTACGTGCACCACGACGGCAAGATCGGCGTGCTGGTAGAGCTCAACTGCGAAACAGACTTCGTGGCGCGCACCGAGGAGTTCAAGGCGCTCGCGCGCGATCTCGCCGTGCACATCGCGGCGACCAATCCGCTCGCGGTGCGCGTCGAAGACCTGCCGGCGGAAACGGTCGCTCGGGAGCGCCAGGTGTACGAGGCACAAGTCGCCGAGCAGAAGAAACCCGAGAGCATCCGCGCCAAGATCGTGGACGGGATGATCAAGAAGTTCTACGAGGAGAACGTCCTGCTCGAGCAGAAGTTCGTGAAGGACGACAAGCGCACGGTGGGTGAGCTGGTCAAAGAGCTGGCCGCCAAGACGGGCGAAAAGATCGCCGTGCGGCGGTTCGCCCGGTTGAGGGTCGGGGAAGACTGAGTGGCGACGGCCTCCCGCGCGCGTCTCGCCTACCCGCGGGCGCTGCTCAAACTGTCGGGTGAGGCGTTCGCGGGAGACCGCGGTGCGGGCGGCGGGATCGATTTCGGGGTGATCGACAGGCTGGGAAACGAGCTGAAGGGTGTGGCCGCCCTGGGGGTGCAGCTGGGCTTGGTCGTAGGCGGGGGCAACATCCTGCGCGGCACCGCGGCGAGCGACCAGGGCATGGATCGCGTGTCCGCCGACTACATGGGCATGCTCGCCACCGTGATCAACGCCCTCGCCCTGCAGGACATTCTGGAGAAGAAGGGCGTCGATACCCGGGTGATGACGGCGATCCGCATGGAGGAGCTCGCCGAGCCCTACATCCGGCGCCGCGCCGTGCGGCATCTCGAGAAGGGGCGGATGGTCATCTTCGCGGGCGGGACGGGAAACCCCTACTTTTCGACCGATACGGCGGCGGTGCTACGGGCGCTCGAGATCGAGGCCAAGGTGCTTCTCAAGGCGACCAACGTGGACGGCGTCTACACGGCAGATCCCAAGAGGGAGCCGAAGGCCAAGTTCATTCCGGAGCTGACGTTTCAGCAGGCGCTGGTGAAGGGATACGCGGTGATGGACGCGAACGCCTTCGGCCTCTGCAAGGAGAACAAGCTGCCCATCGTCGTGTTCAACATCAACCAGCCCGGCGCGACGGCCAGGGTGCTGGCCGGCGAGCGCGTCGGCACGATCGTCCAATGACTCCCACGACTCCTCTTCTCGCGGATCACGTCAAGCACGCGAAGCAGTCGATGGACAAGGCCGTGGAAGCGGTGAAACGCGAGTTCTCCACGGTGCGTACCGGAAAGGCGACGACCGCGTTGCTGGACCTGGTGCGCGTGGACGCCTACGGCAGCGAGATGCCGCTCAATCAGGTCGCGAGCGTCGCCGCGCCCGAGCCGAAGCTCCTGACGATCCAACCGTGGGACAAGGGGCTTCTCAAGGCCGTCGAAAAAGCGATCCTCGCGTCCGACCTGGGACTCACCCCCTCCAACGACGGCAACCTCATCCGGATCCCGCTCCCCCCGCTCAACGAAGAGCGGCGGCGGGAGCTGGTGAAGGTCGTGCACAAGTTCGCCGAAGAGGGGCGGGTGGCGGTCCGCCACGCGCGCACCGAAGCGATCGGCAAGACCAAGAAGACGGAGCACGTCTCCGAGGATGAAAAGAAGCACACCGAAAAGGACATTCAGAAGCTGCACGACGATCATCTGCGGCAGGTGGACGAGGCGGTGAAGGCCAAGGAAGCGGAGATCATGGAGGTCTGAGATGGTGGCGGACGACCTGCTCTCTCAGATCCGCCTCAACGGGGCCGTGCCCCGCCACGTGGCCGTCATCATGGACGGCAACGGCCGCTGGGCGCGCGAGCGCAGCCTGCCCCGGCCGCTGGGCCACCGGGCGGGCATGAAGGCAGTGCGCGAGGTGGTGGAAGGCGGGCTCGAAGCCGGAGTCGAGGTGCTCACGCTGTTTGCCTTCTCGGAAGAAAACTGGCAGCGCCCGGCAACCGAGATCTCCGCCCTGATGCGGCTACTCGAGGAGTACATCGCGCGGGAAGTCGCGGAGCTGAGGGATCAGGGGGTGGCGGTCCACGTGCTGGGCGACCGCACCCGGCTCGCCCCGGGGGCCCGCTCGGCGGTGGAGCGCATCGAGGGGGAGACGTGCGACGGCGCGCGGCTGGCGCTCAATCTGTGCATCTCCTACTCCTCGCGCGGCGAGCTGGCCCGGGCGGCCCGTCTCCTCGCCGAAGAGGTGCTCAAGGGCGTCAAGCGCCTCGAAGACATCGACGAAGACGCCATCCGGGCCAAGCTCTACACCGCGCCCTGGAGCGACCCGGACCTGCTGATCCGCACGTCCGGTGAATGCCGACTCTCCAATTTCCTGCTGTGGCAGCTCGCGTATACCGAGCTGTACATCACGCCGGTCCTCTGGCCTGACGTCACCCGGCGCGATCTGTTCCAGGCCATCCTCGACTATCAGGGCCGGGAGCGCAGGTTCGGCCGGATCACCGCCTGATATGTCTCGGAACCTGCTGGTGCGCATCGCGGTCGCGGTCCCGGCCATCGCCGGGGCGGTGGTCGCGCTCTGGCTGGGCGGCTGGGTGCTCGCCGCGGTGCTCTCGGTGCTCGGCCTGCTCGGCACCAGCGAAGTCTACGCGTTCGCGAAGAAGCAAGGCATCGAGCCGCTCGAATGGGTGGGATTCCTCGCCGCCGGAGCCTTCCCGCTCGCCACGTATTGGGTGAAGAGCGCCGCCGACTGGGAGCCGGTGGTGTACCTCGGCGCCTGCTGGCTGCTCCTGGGCCTGGTGGTGGCGGCCGCGCGCGGGCCGGCCCGCCACCCGCTCACGGCGCTCGCGGTCACCACGTTCGGCGCGCTGTACGCGTCGGCCCTGCTGTCGTTCATCGTCGCGATCCGGCACGGCCCCCATGCCGATGCGCACCCGCGCGGCTCGGTCGCCCTCGTCCTCATGCCGCTGGTCATCACCTGGGTGTGCGACACCTGCGCCATGGCGGCCGGGACGCTGGTGGGCGGGCGGCAGCTCGCCCCGGTGCTCTCGCCCCGGAAGACGTGGGCGGGCGCCATCGGCGGACTGGCGGGGGGACTCGCCGCCGCGCTGTTGTACGGCCTCCTGATCCTCGATCGGGTCGCCTTGCATCTCGGCATCCTGCAGCTGGCGACGGTGGGAGTGGCGGTGGTACTGGCAGCCCAAGTCGGCGACGTGGCCGAGTCGCTGTTCAAGCGGGAGGTCGGCGTCAAAGACTCCTCGTCTCTCATCCCCGGGCACGGCGGCGTGCTCGATCGCCTCGATTCGGTGTACTTCGTCGCGCCGGTCGCGGCGGGGCTGTTCCGGTTGTTCGGCCTCGCATGACCGTCGGCGTCGCGATCCTCGGATCCACCGGATCGATCGGCTGTTCGGCACTGCAGGTCCTGGCGCGCCAGCGCGAGCGGTTCCGGGTCGCGGCGATCACCGCGTACTCCAACGCGGACCTCCTGCAGCGGCAAGCGGCCGAATGGAAGCCATCCTACGTGGGGCTGGTCAACGGTGGCAGCAGGGAGCAGGGAGCGGGGAGCGGGACGTCATGCCTCGTCGAGGCTGCGACGCATCCCGACGTGCAGATCGTCGTGAATGCTATCGTCGGGGCGGCGGGGCTCGAGGCCACGCTCGCGGCGCTGGCCGCGGGGAAGCGGGTCGCGCTCGCCAACAAGGAGACGCTCGTGATGGCGGGCGAGCTGGTCACCCGAACCGCGCGCGAAGGCGGCGGGGAGATCGTGCCGGTCGACTCGGAGCACAGCGCCGTGCTGCAATGCATCACTGGGCGGCGCCCCGGGGAGCTGGCGCGGCTCATTCTCACCGCGTCGGGCGGGCCGTTCCGCACCTGGAACCCGGCCCGCGTCGCGAACGCTACGGTCGACGAGGCGCTGCGCCACCCGACCTGGAAAATGGGGAAGAAGATCACGGTTGACTCCGCCAGCCTCGTGAACAAGGCCCTCGAGGTGATCGAAGCGCATTTCCTGTTCGGGCTGCCGTACGAAGCCGTGGACGTCGTGGTTCACCCGCAATCGGTGGTGCACGCGTTCGTCGAGTTCGTGGATGGGTCCGTTCTCGCCCAGGTTGGCTTTCCGACGATGGAGCTGCCGATCCTGTACGCCCTCACCCATCCCGATCGGGTGCCGGACGCCGGAGTGCGCCGCTTCGATCCGGTGGCGGCGGGGACGCTCACGTTCGAGCCGGTGGACGCCGAGCTGTACCCGGCATACGGGCTCGGGCGCGCCGCGGCCCTGGTCGGCGGGACAGCACCTACGGCCTTCAATGCGGCGAACGAGGTGGCGGTGGAGCTGTTCCTGGAGGGAAAGATCCGCTTCGGCCGGATCGGCGAAACGATCGCGCGCGTGCTCGACGGGCACCAGGCGGGCGATGCCTCCACGCTCGAGACGGTGCTCGCGGCCGACGCCGACGCGCGGCGCCTGGCGCGGGAGGCCGCGTGCTCCTGACGCTGGCCGCGCTCGCGGTCGTCCTCGGTCCGCTGATCTTCGTGCACGAGCTGGGCCACTTCCTCGCCGCGAAGGCCGTGGGGATCCAGGTCTTGCGGTTCTCGATCGGCTTCGGGCGTCCGATTCTCAGCTGGCGGCGCGGGGAGACAGAGTACTGGCTCTCGTGGCTGCCGCTCGGCGGGTACGTGAAGATGGCGGGGCTCGAGGACGAGGGGGTGGCCGGCGGTATCGAGGGTGGGAAGTCCGACGTCCCGGTCGACCCGGCGCGCGCGTTCGACCGCCAGCCCGTGTGGAAGCGGACGATCGTGATCCTCGCGGGCGTCACGATGAACGCGGTGTTCGCGTTCTTCATCTACTTCGGTCTCGCCGCGACGGCGGGCACGCCGGAGCTCGCCAGCACGGAGATCGACTCGGTCGCGGCCCGCGTGCTGCCGCCCGGGACGGAGGCGCTCGCGAGCCTGAGGTTCGGCGATCGGATCGTGCGCGTGAACGGAGACACCATCCGGTCGTGGAACGCCCTGCTCGACCGCATCCTGGCGGGCCCGACCACGCTGCGGTTCGAGGTCGCCGGCCGGCCTGATCCCCTCGTCGCGCACCTGTCCGACGGTCGGCTGCCCACGCGGCAGGCGTTAGCCCAGGCGCTGACCCGGCTCGATCCGCCGCGGCTGGGCATCGTCGAGCCGGGTCGGCCCGCGATCCGGGCGGGCTTGCGGCCCGGAGACCTGCTGGTGCGGGCCAACGGCGATACGCTGCGGTCCTGGAGCGCGGTGCTGCGCGCGGTGTGGAGCAGCCCCGGCAAGCCGGTGCGGTTCGACGTGCTGCGCGACGAACAGATCGTGCAGGTGACCGTGGTCCCCGAGAGCAAGGTCGAGACGGACAGCGCGTCCCCGCGACCGCGCGTGTACGGCGCCATCGGCGCCGCGCCCAATCCGCCCACGATCCACGTGCGCGAGCCCCTCGGCCGCGCCCTGGTCTCGGGCTTCCAGGAGACGTGGGGTCGGGTCCAGGTGGTGCTCGGGTTCCTGCAGGGTCTCGTGCTGCGCGAGACCTCGTTCCGCGAGGTCGGGGGCATCATCACGGTCGGCCAGATCTCGGGACAGGTCGCGCGATTGGGCCTCGACTGGCTGCTCACCTTCGTCGCGTTCTTCTCGATCAACCTGGCGATTCTCAATCTGCTGCCCATTCCGATCCTAGATGGCGGGCAGCTGATGTTCCTGATCGCCGAGGCGATCCGAGGAAAACCGTTGTCGCGCGAGCTGCGGACCCGGCTCAGCAATGTGGGGTTCTTCCTGCTGGTCGTCATCATGATTCTCGCGCTCACCAACGATGCCCTCCGCATCCTCCCCCGTTAAGGACGCGCTCGAGAGCTACGTCGCGGGCCGCGTGAAGGCGGAGCGGCTCGTCGTCACGGTCGCCGCCGAATACTACCGGGACTCGGGAAACGGGAAACGAGAAGCGTTACGGCCCTTGATCGACGTGATCGATCGTGCGTCGCCGGGGATCGTCGAGCTCGGGATTGCGCGGGGTGGCTCGGGCTTCGAGATCAGGCTCGTCGAGCGGCCATTCCCCAAGCAACATGAAGCCGAGCTACGGCGGGCGGCGGAGGCAGTCTTGTCGGGAGGCGGGATGCGCGGGGAGGCAACCGATGCAGGGGCCCAGACAGTCGATGTAGGGGCGCAGCATGCTGCGCCCCTACCGAAAGCCAAGCCGTCTTCGGGTATGATCGGGCGACTATTGCGCGTCTTCCGGCGCCTGTTCAGCCCGTCAGCCTGACCACCACTCCCGCCAGCGCGCCAGCCACCCCGCCGCCGGCTTGCGGTGCACCTCCGCGAGATCGGCCAGCAGCGCGGTCGCGTCGCGGTAGCGATCGTCCGGATGCTTCGCGAGGCACTTCATCACCACGCGCTCGAACCGCCGGGAGAGCTGCGGGCGCTTCTTGCGGAGTGAGGGGGGAGCCGCCTCTACGTGCATCCGCGCCAGCTCGAACCAGTCGGTCGAGGTGAAGGGGACCTCGCCGGTCGCGGCCTTGAAGAGGGTGACGCCCAGGGCGTAGAAATCGAGGCGCGCGTCGAGCGGCCGGCCCTGCGCCTGCTCGGGCGAGAGGTACTGCGGCGTTCCGATCGTCATGTTCACGCCGGTGGAGGCGACGTAGCCCGACACGGCGCGCGCGATGCCGAAGTCCGAAAGGACGGCGCGGCCGTCCGCGTGGAGCAGGATGTTGTCGGGCTTCAAGTCGCGGTGCATCACCCCCTGGGCGTGGGCGAATTGGAGCGCGCGGACCACGTCGACCGCGACGCGCACGATGTCGGCCTCCGGGAGCGGGCCCTGGCGCTCGAGCCGGGCGGCGAGCGAGTCGGCGCACAGGTCCATCGCGAAGTAGACGTAGCTCCCGGAGCGCGCCACGAATCGGATGCGGATGATGTTCGGGTGCTGGAGCTTCGCGGCGGTTTCGGCTTCGTTCCGGAACCGGCTCTCGAATTGGCGGTCGCCGGCGTAGCGCGGCATGAGGACCTTCACGGCGACCGGCGTGCCGTCCAGCTCGCGACCCGCGAACACCCAGGCGAAGCCGCCCTGACCGAGCAGACGCTCGAGGTCGTAGGGGCCGACGGTGCGGCCGACGAGGTCGGTGGGCGGGGGAGGCGCGTGGGTCATGAGGGCTTTACAAACCGGTGTCGGCGGTCTAAGTTACTGCGCTCTCAACAATTAGGGAACTGGATCAGATGTACGACAAGACGACGCCGGTCAGGAAGTACGGGCGGCACGAGGGAGACACGGGGTCCACCCCGGTCCAGGTCGCGCTGCTCACCGAGCGGATCAACAGCCTCACCGATCACTTCCGGGTGCACGCCAAGGACTTTCACGGGCAGCGCGGCCTCCTCAGGATGGTCTCACAGCGCCGTCGCCTGCTCGAGTACCTGAAGCGCGCCGACCTGGAACGGTATCGGCAGCTCATCGAAGAGCTGGGTCTCCGCCATTAACACCGCTGGCGTCGCGTTGGGCGCCCCGGAAGAGCACCGGGGCGCCACGCGCGCATTTCTTTGTGCTCTAGACAGGCAATATGGTGAAACACGTAGAACGTAACTTCGCGGGCCGCGCTCTGAAGCTCGAGGCGGGCCGCCTGGCCAAACAGGCCGCGGGCTCCTGCCTCCTGCAATTCGGGGAGACGGTCGTGCTCGCCACCGTCACGGTGTCGGACAACGTGTCGACCCTTCCGTTCTTTCCCCTGACCGTCGAATACCGAGAGAAAGCCTACGCCGCCGGAAAGATCCCGGGCGGGTTCCTGAAGCGTGAGGGCCGGCCCTCGGACGACGAGATCCTCGCCGCGCGCGGGATCGACCGCTCGGTCCGGCCGCTGTTCCCGGAGGGGTTCAAGAACGAGGTGCAGGTGTTCGTGTACGTCCTCTCCGCGGACCAAGAGAACGACGCCGACGTGCTGGGCCTGACGGCGGCTTCCGCGGCGCTCACCATGTCCAAGGTGCCATGGAACGGCCCGATCGCCGCGGTCCGCGTGGGGCGCGTGGAGGGCGCCTGGATCTTGAATCCCACCTTCCAGCAGCTCGAGTTCTCCGACGTGGACATGGTCGTGTCCGGCTCGAAGGATTCGATCGTGATGGTGGAGGGCGGGGCGCTCGAGCTCACGGAGGCCGAGATCGTGAAGGCCCTCGAGGTGGCCCACAAGGGTATCCGCGAGCTGCTGGATGCCGCGAACGAGCTCGTCGCCGACATGCGGCAGCCCAAGATGGAATGGACCAAAGTCGAGCCGCCGGCGGAGCTGGTGACGCGGGTGAAGCGGCTGGCGGAGGCGCGCGTGTCCGAGGCGCTCAACCTGCCGGAGAAGTCCGAGCGGGCGCAGGCGCTCGCGGCCTTGAAAGCCACGATCCAAGACGAGCTGGCGGCCGAGTTCCCCGAGAACGCGAAAGATGTCGGCAACGTCATCGAGGACATCGAGTATCACACGATGCGCAACCAGGTCCTGACTCACGGCGAGCGGGTGGATGGGCGCGACCTGGACACGGTGCGGCCGATCAGCTGCGAGGTCGGGATGCTGCCGCGGACGCACGGCTCCGCGCTGTTCACGCGCGGCCAGACCCAGGCGCTGGTGTCGGTGACCCTCGGCACGACGCGGGACGAGCAGCGCATCGACTCGATCGACGTGGCGCAAGAGACCACCAAGTCGTTCATGCTGCACTACAACTTTCCGCCGTTCTCGACGGGTGAAGTGAAGCCGATCCGGGGGACGTCACGCCGCGAGGTAGGACACGGGGCGCTGGCCGAGCGGGCGCTGCAGGCGCTGCTCCCGCCGTACGACCAGTTTCCCTATACCCTCCGCATCGTGTCCGACATCCTCGAGTCGAACGGCTCGTCGTCCATGGCCACGGTGTGCGGCGGCTCGCTGGCGCTATTCGACGCCGGAGTACCGATGACCGCCGCGTGCGCCGGCGTCGCGATGGGGCTCATCAAGGAGGCCGACCGGGTGGCGGTGCTGACCGACATCCTGGGAACCGAGGATGCCCTGGGAGACATGGACTTCAAGGTCGCGGGCACCCGCCAGGGCGTCACGTCGATCCAGATGGACATCAAGATCATGGGCCTCGACTTCAAGATCATGGCCGAGGCGCTCGAGAAGGCGAAGCAGGCGCGGCTCCACATCCTGGACATCATGGATCAGGTCATGCCCAAGCCGCGCTCGGAGCTGTCCAAGTACGCGCCGCGCATCATCACCATCCAGATCCGGCCGGACAAGATCGGCGACCTGATCGGCCCCAAGGGCAAGACCATCCGGGGCATCCAGGAGCAGACCGGCGCCGAGATCAACG
>WNGK01006630.1_pt1 | contig 16952 bp, 13 predicted proteins | sample 5400601 | NCBI WGS metagenome assembly WNGK01 (sample SAMN13153376, study PRJNA577476) | soil metagenome | isolation source: 60 cm soil or saprolite under Garry oak tree replicate 1 | place: USA:California | collected 2016-06-15
CAGACCCCCCCTGCTCTTGGGGGGGCTGGCCGCCCCCCCAAACCCCCCGGCGGGGGGGCTGGCCGGCCCACCAAACCCCCAGGCGCCGGACGGGGCAAGCCTTTAGGGGCCTACGGGACCCAAGGGGCCTGCGGGGGCCTCTCGGCCCGAGTATCATGCCAGGATACGGGGTATCTCCCGGTAACGCTTGTGGATTCTGCCGGGGAAGCCGGGAAGCCGGGGAACAGGATGTCACGTCGTATCGTCAACATCACGCTGGATAATCTCGGCGACCTGCCGCTGAAGTGCCGTAAGTGTGTTTTCTGGGAACTTGACCCGGTTAGCCGGGCGCGGGCCGAGGAAAGCGGCGACCTGGAACTCGAGAAGGAGTCCTGGGTTTCTTCCGTGCTGCTCGAGTGGGGCAGTTGCGGCAAGATCGCGTATGTCGATGGCGTGCCCGCCGGGTACATGCTGTTCGCGCCGCCGCAGTACGTCCCCCGCTCGATCGCCTTTCCGACCAGCCCGGTGAGCGCGGACGCGGTCCTTTTCATGACCGCTCACCTGCTCAGCGAGTTCGCCGGCGGCGGTATCGGCCGGATGCTCATCCAGGCCATGGCCAAGGACCTCACCCGGCGCGGCGTGCGCGCCATCGAGGCCTTCGGCGACCGGCGCTGGGAGTCCCCGGCCTGCGTGCTCCCGGTGGATTACCTGCTCGCGGTGGGGTTCAAGACCGTGCGCCCGCACCATCACTACCCGCGGCTCCGGATGGAACTCAGGACCGTGCTGAGCTGGCGGGAAGATGTCGAGGTGGCGCTGGAGCGGCTACTGGGGTCCATGACGCCGTCGACCCCCCAGGGTGCGCTGCGGCCGGTATGACGGCGCCGTCCAGTGCCCTGAGGGGTCGTTAAATCCGTTCGGGTGCGAACAGGATTAGATAAATTCGGCCAGCTCGCGCAGGATAGCCGATTTCGGCTTAGCCCCGACGATCTGCTTGACGACCTGCCCGGCGGAGAACACGTTCATGGTCGGAATGGCCATGATGCCGTAACGCTGCGATACCGCGGGATTCTCGTCGATGTTGAGCTTGACGACGGCGATCTTGTCCGCGTACTCGGTGGCGATCTCCTCAAGCACCGGGGCGACCATGCGGCACGGGCCGCACCATTCGGCCCAGTAATCCACGATGACAGGCTTGTCGTTCTTCAGGACCTCCACCTCGAAGGTCTCGTCCGTCACGACCTTGGTCGCGCCCACTTGCGATCACACCCCTTTGACTTGCGATTCAATAATTGCCGCACAGCGTGTGCTGTGTCTTCTGCGGAGTTCGCGTTGCACAACGCTCACTGTCAGGTTTCCTTGCTGGCCAGCCAGCGCTCAGCGTCGAGCGCGGCCGCGCAGCCGGTGCCGGCGGCGGTGACGGCCTGCCGGTAGGTGCGGTCGACGACGTCGCCGGCCGCGAAGACGCCCTCGATGGCGGTGCGCGTCGACGGCTGGTCGACCAGCAGGTAGCCGTCGGGGTCGGTGGCGAGCTGCCCGGCGAACAGATCCGAGCGCGGGTCGTGACCAATGGCCACGAAGACACCGGTCACCGGCAGCACCTGCTCGGTGCCGTCCTTGGTGCTCCTCAGCCGCAGGCCGGTGACCTTGCCCGATCCGAGGACCTCGACCACCTCGCTGTCCCACACGAACGTGATCTTCGGGTTGGCGAACGCCCGCTCCTGCATGATCTTCGAGGCGCGGAGCGTGTCGCGCCGGTGGATCACCGTCACCGACTTACCGAACCTGGTGAGGAACATGGCCTCTTCCATGGCCGAGTCGCCGCCGCCGATGACCGCGATGTCGTGGCCGCGGAAGAAGAACCCGTCACAGGTCGCGCACCAGGAAACCCCGTGGCCGCCTAGCTGCTTCTCGCCCGGCACGCCGAGCTCCTTGTACCGCGAGCCGGTGGCGATGATCACGGCCTTGGCCAGGTAGGTCTCGCTCTCGGTCTTGACCACCTTGGGGTCCGCGGCCAGGTCGACCGCGGTGACGTCATCCGACAGCAGCTCGGCACCGAACCGCTCGGCCTGCTTGCGCATCGAGTCCATCAGCTCGGGACCCATGATGGCGTCCGCGAAGCCCGGGAAGTTCTCCACGTCGGTGGTCTGCATGAGCGCGCCGCCTGCCGTGACCGAACCCTCGAAGACCAAGGGCTTCAGCTCGGCGCGAGCCGCGTAAAGTGCCGCCGTATAACCGGACGGGCCGGACCCGATGACGATGACGTTCCGGACTTCAGTCACCTCTGCCAACCGTTATCAACCCCTCATCTGACTGGCATTCCAGTGAACCGATACTAGGGCCCGGAGATTCCCGATGGCAGTGTGGTCGTGGCGAGCACGTGACTATAAGTGTCCGAGCAGTCCGGGGCCGCTATCCAGGCGGTGTCCTTGTCGCCGGTGCGGGCGACGATGAGGGTGGCCGGCCTGCCCTCGAAGCGGATACTCTCGACCAGCTCCACCGCGTGGCCGTCGGCCAGCTTGGCCACGCAGCCGCGTAGCTGCTGGGACGGGGTTTGCGTGCTGCGAGCCGAGTCCGGCACGAGCAGCTCGGCCCTGACCTGCTGCGCGAGGCCGGCCCGGGTGAGGTTCCGCTGGCCGGTCACGAGGGAGAACCTGGCCGGCCCGATCCCCCGCGCTTGCGGCATCGTTCCCTTGGAGGGCCCCGCGGCGGGTGCGTTGGCGTGCTCGGCCGAGTGTGCCCCGGCCGCGGCGCTCGGCGCAGCCCGCGCCGCGCCGCCCGCCGTGGAAGAGGCGGCCGACCCGGTGCTCGAGCCGAGATCGATGCGGCTCAGGCCGTAGCCGCCCGCGGCCAGCAGCACGACGGCTGCCGCGGGCGCGAGCACTCGCAGTGCCAGCAGCCGGAAGCCGCGGTTACCGCCCGGCCGCCGGGGCGCGGGGGATTCGCGTGTGCCGTCACTACCGGCCCGTTCGGCCTGATCCCTTTGTACCGCCTCTCCCCGTGCCGCATTTCTCTGGGCCACCTCGGCCGCGAGCACCGTGTCAAGCCGCCGGGCCACGCCATCCGGCATGGCCGGCGCCGGTACCGAGGCGAGCAGTGAACGGACCCCGGCCAGCTGCTCATCCAGGGCGGTGCAGCGCTCACAGCCGCCCAGGTGCGCGGTGATCCTGGCGCCGCGCCGGCCGGTGATGAGTCCCGCGCGGAACTCGGCCAGGACATCGGTGTCCAGATGGGTCATCTGCCCCCTCATGCGGTGTCGCCTCCCTGCGCAGGTGAGACGCTCTGGCCGGGCGATCGGTTCCCTTGGAGGTGCGCGAGATGCGGCAGCAGCCGGGCCCGGGCCCTGGCGCAGCGGCTCTTCACCGTGCCCGGCGAGGTATCCAGGATGGCGGCGGTGTCCGCCACCGAGAAGCCGAGCATGTCGACTAGCACGAGCGCGGCCCGTTGCTGCGGTGGCAGCAGCCGCAGCGCGGCGTCCACGTCCAGCCTGGTGTCCGAGGTGCGCGCCGGATCACCGTCCTGCGCGACCAGGGCCTCGAACGCCTGCTCGTCCCCGGTGGACAGGGCGGGCCTGGCGGCGCGGCGGCGCAGCCGGTCCAGCGACGCGTTCACCACGATCCGGTGCAGCCACGTGGTGACGGCCGACTCGCCGCGGAAGTCGGCGGCGCGGCGGAACGCGGAGACCATGGCGTCCTGGAGCGCGTCGGCGGCCTCATCCGGATCGCACAGCGTGCGCAGCGCCACCGCCCACAGCCGGTCCCGGTGCCGGCGGAACAACTCGCCGAACGCGTCGGCGTCCCCGGCGACGTGCCGGCGGAGCAGCTCATGGTCAGCTGGTGCGCCCTCGTCCGGCATGCCGCATCAGCCCGGCTGGCCCGAGGTGAAACCGCGCGCGGTGATGTTGTGGATCATCGTCTCGTACCGGCCCGTGCTGCCGTCCAGGGGCGGCAGGTCGGTGATCCAGATCAGCACGTAGCGGCCGGCGGCCTGCTTGGTCACGTCGAAGGTGGTGCTGCCGTGGGCGGCGCTCGAGCTCTGCACCGGGGTGAACGTGCTCAGCGCCGCGGCGCCGGCCGTGTTGCTGTTGCCGACCTCGATCAGGACGTGGGTGCAGCAGCTGGTGCCGAACTGGACCGTCAACTGGCTCAGCCGCACCGTCCTGCCCATGTCGAGGATCAGCCCGGTGCCCTTCTTCAGGTTCCCGAACTGATGGCCGAGGTAGTAGCTGGTGTGCCAGAACGTGCTGGCGTCGCCGTCGATCGCCTTCGCTGCGTCGGCGGGGTCATCGTCGCTGCTGCTGCCGAGCGGGTTGTAGACGGTCGCGCTGACCGGCGTGAGCGGCACGGCGGCCGCCGCCGCGCTCTGCGACGACGACTGCGTCCGGCTCGGTGCCGGGGTCGGCGAGTGGTGCAGGCCGCGGCTGATCGACCAGGCGGCCACCCCGACCGCCGCCAGGACGAGCACGATCACGATGGCGATGACGGCGCGGGCCGCGGTGGAGCGCTCGCCCGGCGGCTTGCGGCGCGGCCCTCTGTGCGGTCCCGGGTGCGGTCCCGGGTGCGGCTGGGCATCCGGCGGCGGGTACGGGCGGGTCGACCCGTCCGGCTGGTAGTCGTAGCCCGGCGCGGCGGTCCGGGCCGCGGTGACCCCGGTGGAAAACGGCAGCGGCATCGGCGGGGCCGCAATGGCCAGGGCTTCGGCGAAGGTCGCCGCGGTGCTCAGCGCCGGCCCATGCCGGCTCGGCTGCTGGAACAGCGCCCGGCAGGTCACCTCGTCGACGCCGGCCGGGACGCCCGCGGACACCTGACGGGGCGTGCACAGGCCGGAGCCGTTCTCCGGCGCCGGCGGCAGCAGTGCTGGCGCCGACCCGGCGGAGCCAGGCTGGCCGGGCCAGTAGCCGGTCAGCGCGGCGTAGAGCAGCCGGGCCAGGTCCTGCGTGTCGGTGAGTTCCGGGTCGTCCGCGCCATCCTCGGACGCGGTCAGGGCCGGCCCGGCCAGCGCGGCGTCGATGCCGAGCCCGGCGATCTTCACCCCGCCGCCGACCGTCCAGTGCAGGCAGGCCGGGTCCAGCCTGAGGTGCGCCAGGCCGATTTCGTGCGCGGCCGCGATCGCCCGCGCTGCCTCCACCATCATCGCGGCCGCGCGGGGCGGATCGAGCGGGCCCTCGGAGAGCATGTCGAGCAGCGACTCCACGCCCACCCACTCCAGCACCACGTAGGCCAGCTCTTCGCCGTCTTCCACGTCGAACACCTGGGCGAAGCGCGGGTCGCCGAGCCGGCTCGCGGCCCGGGCGGCGGTCACCGTCTCGGTCACCCGGGGAAAACCGGTCGCGAACGTGAGCACGGTGACGGAACGGGCGAGGGTCTCGTCCGTGGCTTTCCAGTATGTCCAGCCGGTGCCCGAGGTGACCTGGTCGACAAGACGGTACCGTCCTGCCAGCCTGGTTCCGGGTTCCGACGTGTATGTGCTCATAGGTTGCCACCCATGCTAATGCCGGCGCCTTAGTGTTGGCCTCCCCGGCCACCGAACCGTGCCGCCATCGTCGTCATCAGGAATCCGAACTCGGCTACACGCAGTGACCTGGCACAGAGCGCGTACAGCCCAACCGCGCCGCCGCCGCCGACGACGGTGACCACGAGTCCGTAGGCCGGGCTGGGGTCATGCACGACGTGGGCGGCGCCGGCCATGACCGCGAGCGCGAAGACGACTCCGGGCACGGTCGCCAGGTGCATCCGGGTCAGGCTCCGGGCGATTGTCCATCCGTCCAGGCTGCCGACCCGGCGCAGCAGCAGCGCCCAGCCGGCGATCGTGCCGACCAGGTTCGCCAGCCCGTACGCGACGGCGAGGCCGGCCACCACCTGGGCCGCGGGCAGCAGGGACTCGGCGGTGAGCGCCGCGGCGATGCCGAAGACCATAATGAGGAAGCCGACGAACGCAGCGGTCTTGCTGTCCTGGAATGAGTAGAAGACGCGCAGCTGGAGCTGGGTGAGCATGTACGGCACCAGGCCCAGGGCGAACAGTCCGAAGACCTCACCCACGTACCTGGCGTGCGTCGCGGAGGTGCTGCCGTAGGAGAACAGCACCTCGGCCAGCGGGCCGCCGAGTATGCCGAGGTAGATCGCGGCCGGCACCACGATCACCGAGGCCAGCCGGACGCCGATCGAGAAGTCGTCCCGGACCAGCGAATACCGTCGCGCGCTCGCGTGCTCGCTCATCCGGGGCAGCAGTGCGGTGATCACCGAGATGCCCACGATCGCGTACGGGAGCTGGAACAGCTGCCAGGCGATGGAATACGCCGAGTAACCGTTCACGCCGGCCGAGGCCGCGTTGGCCAGAATCTGGACGATCAGGTTTCCGGCCCACTGGGTGATCACGTAGACCGACATCCATCCGGCCATCCGGCCCATCTCGGATACCTCGCCGGGCCGGAACCCGAGCGTGGGCCGCCACCGGAACCCGGCCGCCCGCAGCGACGGGTACAGCGCCACGGTCTGCGCGATCACGCCGAGGGTGGTGCCGATGCCGAGCAGCTGGACCCCGCCCGGGGAGATCGTCCACGGCTGCTTATTCACGCCGACCGTGACGAAGTAGAGCCCGCCGACCACGATCACGACCAGGTTGTTGACGACCGGCGCCCACATCGGCGCCGCGAACCGGCCCCGGGTGTTCAGGATCGCCCCGATCAGCGAGCTCATCCCGTAGAAGAAGATCTGCGGGATGAACCAGTACGCCCACACCACCATCAGGTTGTGCTCGGCGGCGAGGTGGCTGCCCGGCGGGCCGTTGATACTGCCCGCGTACAGGTCCACCAGCGGACCGGCCAGCAGCGTGGCCACCACGGTGACCGCCAGCAGGGCCAGCGCGCCCAGGGTGAAGATCCGCTGCGCGTAGGCCTCGCCCCGGTCCGGGTCGCGCCGGGCCGCCCGGACCAGTAGCGGTACCACCACGCTGGTGAAGATGCCGCCGAGCATCAGGTAGTAGACCGTGTTCGGCAGCGTGTTGGCGTTGTTGTAGGCGTTGCCGAGCGCTCCGATGCCGACCGCGTACACCAGGACGAGCGTGCGCAGGAAGCCGGTGCCCCGCGAGACCAGGGTGCCGACCGCCATGCCGGCGCCGGACCGGATCAGGCTGGAGCGCTGGGTCGCGGCCGGACGCGGGGTCCCGGCGTGCCGGGCGCCCGCCGCCGGGCCGGGGGGCCTGGCCGGCGTCGGCGTCGGCGTCGGCGTGAAGGTGGGCTGCGGGCGAGGCGGCTGGGCGGGGGCGGGCCCGGCTGGATTAGCTGGATTGGGCGGGGCGTAGCCGCTGGTCCTGGGGACCCGGCGCCATCCGGGCGGGCCGGGGGGCGGCGGGCGGTGCGGCCGGGTCGGCGGGGCCGGCCACTTGAGCGCGAGCGGCAGCGTCGTCTCGGCCGGGCTCGGGCCGCCACCCGGCATCAGGCCCTCGATCGGCGGCAGCGGATCAGGGGCGGCGTGCCGCCCCCGGCGCGAGGGTTCGCCGTCGTCCGGCCCTGGCTCGTCCGGCCCTGGCTGCTCCGGCCACGGCGGCTCCTGGCCGCCGTCAGGCGTCGTCGACCCAGCGTCGTGCATCGGCCAGGTCATCCGGTGCCTCCGTCGGGTGTCGCGCGCCGCTGGTGCCAGTCACGACGCTACCCGGTGGGCCGGCATCCCCGCTGACAAGATTCGTGTCGTCGCGCAGCCGCCGGCGGACGGCGCGGTACAGCGAGGTGAGCACGAAGACGCCGATCGCGGCGCCGATGAGGAACAGGATCGCCCGGCCGTACCTGGTAGACAGGACGGTGAGCGAGGTCTCGGTGAACGGGAGCGGCGTTCCGTTCGCGCTGGTGAGGCTCAGCTTGATCTGCGTGGACCCCTGCGGGGCCGAGCTGACCGGCAGCCGCACCGGGGACGACGGCGACTGCGGCGGGATCGTCACGACATCGGCGAAGTGGCCGATGGTCAGCTGTGAGGTCCGGCCGGGCGTATTGACCACGGTGGCCACCACCCGGACCCGGATGGCCTGGTGCAGTCCGTTCTCGATCGTCACCGGGACCAGCCCGGAGGCACCGCCCATCGGTACCTGGTCCGAGCTGATGATCTTGACCTTGTGCTCCGCGGACGTGACGTAGGCGGACAGGCCGCGGGTCAGGGCCGCCCCGCGCGGTTGCCCGCCGCCGCGCCAGGCCGCCGACTGCGTGGCGAGCAGCGCCTCGTCCAGGGAGCGCGTGTAGGCTGCCGCCGGCCGGTAGAGCATGGACTGGTACACGCCGAGCCTGGCGCCGACGACGCGCACCGCGTTCAGGTAGCGGCGGCTGAGCTCGTCCGGGCTCGCCTTGCTGGCGGGCGGCGAGTGTCTGGGCACCGCACGTTCGGTGTCCGCCGCCGAGCTCAGGCTGGTCAGCGTGGTCGGCGTCAGCCACGGGGTGGTCGCGGTCTCGCCGAGCAGGTCGCTGGCGAGCGCCTCCGACGGGCTCCAGCCGCCCGGCGGGGCCACCACGATCGTGCGCCTGGAATCGGGTGCTTCGGCGGCGATCATCGCGGTCTCGGCCAGGAACCGCTGCCGGACGGCGAACTCGGTCTTCTTCGCCAGGGTGCCCGAGCTCGTGTTGCCGGCCCTGAGCACTCCGGTCAGGGTGTTGTCGGACAGCAGCACGTTCATCGGCAGGCCCGCGACCCGGAGCGAAGCGACCGCGTCATCGGGCCGGAAGACGGCGTCGGCGTTGACAGGCGGCATCTGGCTGCTGTTCAGCACGACGGTGCCGACGTGCTCGATCGCGGCGAGGTTGGTGAGCAGGGACAGGTCAGCGGTCCCGCCGGGCGGCCAGGCGACATCATGCCCGAACGTCCCGTGCAGCACGCTGTCCGCCACGGCCTCGCCGGTCCGGTAGGCGGTGGCGAGATTCCGGGTCAGGCCCTGATGGACCAGCGCTGCCATGTCCACGTTGGCGTACGGGGTGAGCACGGTCGGCTGGTCCGGCGTGACCTTCCTGAGCGTGGCCAGCCAGTTCGCCGCGGCGGTGCTGGCCGGCTGGGGGGCGGCGCCGGTGCAGGTCGGCTGGCCGCCCACCTGGTAGCGGCGGGTCATCGTGCTCACGTCGCTGAGCAGCGCCGGATCGATGACCCAGGTCAGCCGGGCGCCAGGATGGCTCGCCCCGGCGTCGAGCAGGGCGGACAGGCGGCCGCCCTGGCCCAGATCGCCGGCCAGGTCGTTGCTGGCCAGGGTGGCGGTGCACACCTTCTGCTGCGGCTGGCCGATGAGCGGCCAGAGCCAGGAGATCTTCAGCGGGCTGGCCAGGCCCGCCACCCGGGACCCGGGCCAGTACGGGAGCAGCGTCTGGTCGGCGGAGACCACGTTGCCGGAGAGGTCCTGCAGCCGGGCGGTCACCCCGTACACGCCGAAGCTCGTGATTCCCTGGGTACCGGCCTGGAACGACGCGGTCCACGAGGCGGTGGTCCCGGGCGCCAGGCTGGCGGAGACGAAGAACGGGTTCCCGGCGGGGATCAGGTCGCTGGCCGCGCCGCGGGACACATAGGCGTCCATGCCGTCCCGGGTGGTGAAGTGGCTCGCCGAGGTGAACAGCCGCACGTCAAGACCGGCCTGCGTCTGGCGGGTGCCGTTGGTGACGGTGCCGGACAACCTGACCGTGGTGCCGGGCGCGGCGTACGACGGGTTCATCGCGTTAATGGTCACCGAGAGGTGGCCCGCGCTGGCCTGCGCCGGGACGGCCGGCGCCAGCCCGCCAGCCAGGGTCCCGGCGAGGATCGCCGCGGGAACGGCGAACACGGCGGTCTTCCGGAGGGTCCGCCTGAGGTTCGCCGTCGCAAAGCCGCGCACACCTGGAATGCTAGTGTCTTGAAAAAGGTTCGCGTCCGGCCAGGAACCCGGCTGTTCGCGCGGGACCCCCGCGGTCGCTACTCTCAATGGCCGTGCCCATGAGCAACGAACAGCGGAAAGCGGTCGCCGCGCTACTGCGCGAGCGGGTGCCCGAAGTGGCCGAGATCGGCCGCCTGTTCGTGCGCCGCGGCCACGAGCTCGCCCTGGTCGGCGGTCCGGTCCGGGATGTCCTCCTCGGTCAGCGGCCGGGCGACCTCGACCTCACCACGGACGCGACCCCCGATCAGGTGCTGACGATGGCCAGCGGCTGGGCCGACCGGACCTGGGAGGTCGGGATCGCGTTCGGCACCGTCGGGCTGCGCAAGGGCAACACGGTCTTCGAGATCACCACGTACCGCAGCGAGCACTACGGGAGGACCTCGCGCAAGCCTGACGTGCGGTACGGCACCTCGCTGGAGGAGGATCTGGGCCGCCGCGATTTCACCGTCAACGCGATGGCGGCCCGGCTGCCCGGGTACGAGTTCACCGACCCGTTCGGCGGCTTCGAGGCGCTCCGGGAGAAGGTGCTGCGCACACCGGGCCCGCCGGAGCGGTCGTTCGGCGACGACCCGCTGCGCATCCTGCGCGCGGCCAGGTTCGCGGCCAGGCTGGGGTTCACCGTCGCGGACGACGTGCGCGCCGCAATGACCGACCAGGCCGAGCGCCTGGAGATCGTGTCCGCCGAACGGATCCGCAGCGAGCTGACCAAGCTGATGCTGACCCCCGATCCGGCCCTCGGCATCGATGTCCTGGTGCAGACCGGGGTGGCCGACGAGGTTCTGCCCGAGGTATCCAGGCTCCGGATGGAGGCTGACGAGCACCACCGGCACAAGGACGTCTACCAGCACAGCCTCACCGTGCTGCGGCAGGCGATCGCGCTGGAGCCGGGGTACGGGCTGGACGGTGACGGTGGTGACCTGGTTGTCCGGCTGGCCGCGCTGCTGCACGACATCGGCAAGCCGAAGACCAGGACCCTGCTGCCGGACGGGCGGGTCGCCTTCCACCTGCACGAGGTGATCGGCGCGAAGATGACCAAGCGCAGGCTGACCGCGCTGCGCTTCCCGAACGACGTGATCAGGGACGTGTCCCAGCTGGTCGAGCTGCACCTGCGGTTCCACGGCTACGGGGAGGGAGACTGGACCGACTCCGCGGTCCGGCGCTACGTCCGCGACGCCGGGCCGCTGCTGACCCGGCTGCACGTGCTGACCAGGGCCGACTGCACCACGCGGAACCGGGCGAAGGCGGCCAGGCTGGCCCGCGCCTACGACGGCCTCGAACAGCGCATCGCGGAGCTCAGCGAGCAGGAGGAACTGGCCAGGCTGCGGCCCGAGCTCGACGGCAACGAGATCATGCGCGTCCTCGGCGTACCCCAGGGCCCGGTGGTGGGGAGGGCCTACGGCTACCTGCTCGAGCTGCGGATCAACCAGGGCGAGCTCGGCCGGGAGCGCGTCACTCAGCTGTTGCTCGACTGGGCCGCCGCGGAGGGGATCTCCGTCCCCGAGCCGCCGGACGAGGGCTGACGCCGGCCGGCGGCCAGCCAGTAGGCGGCCGCGACCACGGCGTAGCCCGCCGCCACCAGGCCGACGAGGAACGGTGAGTGGCCGTCCTCCGGCATGACGGCCGCGCTCAGCGCGGCCCCGGCTACGTAGGCGGCGTTGAACATCATGTCGTAGAAGGCGAACACCCGGCCCCGGTAGGCGTCGTCCACCTCTTCCTGCAAGATCGTGACGGCGCAGATCGCCACGCCCTGCCGGGTCAGGTAGAGGCAGAACCCGATGCCCAGGTAGGCGACCTGAAGGAAGGTCTCGCCGAGCACGAGGGTCACCACCGCGCTCGCCGCGAGCAGCAGCGTGATCCAGGCGGGCTTGGACAGCCGCCTGGTGGCCGGCGGGGTCACCAGCGCCGCGCAGGCGTAGCCGATCCCGGCCAGGACGACCAGCAGCCCGAAGTGGCCTTCGGCCACGCTGACGCTGGACCGGTAGAAGTAGTTGCGGTAGAGCAGCACCGACATCAGGAACATCGGCCCGAAGACCAGGCTGAAGCCGCCGGTGGCGCCGAGCGCCGCCGCCGGGCCGCGCCGCCGGACGATGTAGCGGGCGCCGTCGGCCAGCCCGGTCGCGACCGAGGCGAGCTCGCCGAGCAGCGGCCCACGTGGCGGCGGTGCCCCCTGGAAGCCATCCGGCCGGACCGGGCCGAGCCGGTCGCGGGCCATGGTGGCCGCGACCAGGCTCGCCGCCACGTAGCAGGCGCCGCCGAACAGCAAGGTGATCGCCGCGCCGCGCTCGGTGTTGCCGGTGGCGACGTTGAGGCCCAGGGCAACGATGCCGGAGAGCGAGGACAGGAAGAACCGGTTCACGCCCAGGACCAGGAGCACCGACAGGTACAGCGGCGCACCCCGGTTGCCCAGTGCCATGGACGCCGCGGTCAGCGCCACGAACACCGACCGGAGCAGGGCCGACCGGACCAGGATCTGGCGCCGGGACCAGCGGTCGATGAAGACCCCGGCGAACGGCCCGATCAGCGAGTACGGCAGGTAGAGGACCGCGAAGGCCGCCGCCCCCGCCGCCGGGCTGGGGAACGTGGTCGCGTTGAAGAACACGTAGGTGCCGACGCCGGCCGTGACGATACCGTCGCCGGCCTGCGAGACTAGCCGGGTCGCGAACAACCGACGGAAGTCGCGCCCGGCCAGCACCGCGCGCAAGTCGGCCCAGACCGCTGACTTGGACCCGTTGGCCACGCCTTCCAGCTTAGGGGGCGCGCTGCTCATTAGGCGCGGCCGCGCGCTGCTCAATAGGCGCTGCCGCGCCGGGCCGGGGACGTTATCGGGCGACTTCGCCGAGGATGAACTTTTCGACCAGGTCCCGGCAGACGTCGTCGCCGTACTGCTCCGGCGGCGACTTCATGAAGTACGAGCTGGCCGAGGTCACCGGCCCGCCGATGCCCCGGTCCAGGGCGATCTTGGCCGCGCGCACCGCGTCGATGATGACGCCCGCGGAGTTGGGCGAGTCCCACACCTCGAGCTTGTACTCCAGGCTGAGCGGCACGTCGCCGAACGCGCGGCCCTCGAGCCGGACGTAAGCCATCTTCCGGTCATCCAGCCAGGGCACGTGGTCGGACGGGCCGATGTGCACCGCGGCGCGTTCCATCTCGTGCGGGATCTGGGATGTCACCGCCTGGGTCTTGGAGATCTTCTTCGACTGGAGCCTCTTGCGCTCCAGCATGTTCATGAAGTCCATGTTGCCGCCGAAGTTCAGCTGGTAGGTGCGGAGCAACTCGACCCCGCGGTCCTCGAACAGCTTGGCCAGCACGCGGTGGGTGATGGTGGCGCCGACCTGGGACTTGATGTCGTCGCCGATGATCGGGACGCCGGCCTCGGTGAACCTGGCGGCCCACTCCGGGTCGGAGGCGATGAACACCGGCAGCGCGTTCACGAAGGCCACGTGCGCGTCGATGGCGCACTGGGCGTAGTAGCGGTCCGCCTGCTCGGAACCGACCGGCAGGTAGCTGACGAGTACCTCGGCGCCGGTCTCGCGCAGCACCTGGGCCACATCCGCGGCCGGCTCGTCGGATTCGGTGATGATCTCCCGGTAGTACTCGCCCAGGCCGTCCAGGGTCGGCCCGCGCTGTACCGTCACGCCGGTCGGCGCCACCTCGGCGATCTTGATGGTGTTGTTCTCGCTGGCGTGGATGGCGTCGGCCAGGTCGCAGCCGACCTTCTTGGCGTCCACGTCGAACGCGGCGACAACCTCGACGTCGCTGATGTGGTACGGCCCGAACCGGACATGCATGAGGCCGGGAACGCGGGCGCCGTCGTCGGCGTCCCGGTAGTACTCCAGCCCCTGCACCAGGGAGCTGGCGCAGTTGCCCACCCCAGCAATGGCGATGCGCACCTTACCCATCAGGATGACTCCTTCTCGGAATTCTCGGAAATGTTGTCGTGCCCGCTGGCCTGCCGCTCAGATGCGATCAGCTCGTTCAGCCACCGGACTTCCCGCTCCACTGATTCCAGGCCATGCCGCTGCAATTCCAGGGTGTACCGGTCCACACGCTCCCTGGTGCGCGTGAAGGCCGCCCGGATGGCCTCCATCCGTTCCTCGAGCCTGCTGCGCCGGCCCTCGAGGATCCGGAGCCTGACGTCGGCCCTGGTCTGCCCGAAAAACGCGAAGTGAACGCCGAACCCGTCGTCTTCCCATGCCGCCGGACCGCCCTCGCCGAGGAGGTCGGCCAGCCTCTCTTTGCCGTCGGCGGTCAGCCGGTACACCTTCAGTGACCGGCGGCCCGCCCGCGCCCGCGCCGTCCCGGCCGGCGCCGGCGGCTCCGGCTCGTCCTGCTCGGCCGTGATCAGCCCGGCGTCCTGAAGCTCGTGCAGGCAGGGATACAGCGATCCGTAGGAAAGCGCGCGAAACGCGCCCAGCACGGTGTACAGGCGCTTGCGCAGCTCATAGCCGTGCATCGGCGTTCCGTTCAGCAGCCCGAGCACGGCTAGCTCGAGTACCCCGGAGCGGTTGCGTCCCACGCTTTCCCCCAAAAAGGTCGTGGTATCCCGGTATGTTCCGGTTCGATGCCTCGTTGCGATACTTCGGATCGTTAGATCAGACCGTTAGATCAGACCGTTAGATCAGACCGTTAGATCGCCACGATGTATCGAACCGATACATGTGGATCGTATGCGCCGGCTCGCCGGCGCGCAAGTGCACGGCACAAGTACGGGCGCGAGCCATCCGGACTCGGCTCACGCCCGGTTCCGACGTACGCTGGCGGATATGACGTCAAGGCGATCCGTGGTGGACTACGGGCTGGCCCGCCGGGCCACGCTCGCGTCCGTGCGCTCCGGGCGCACGACCATCGCCGACGTCTGCGACGCTCATCCGTACCTGCTGCGGGCCGCGAAGTTCCACGGCGAGCCCACCGAGGACCGGTGCCCGATCTGCCGGAAAGCCAAGCTCACCCACGTGACGTACGTCTACGGCGACGAGCTGGGCCAGTACGAGGGACGGGTCAAGCAGGCGCGTGAGCTAGCGGAGATGGCGGCCGAATACGGTGAATTCCGGGTCTATGTGGTCGAGGTCTGTCAGAGTTGCGGGTGGAACCACCTCGCTACCTCTTACGTTCTCGGCACTGGCGAGCCAGCCGTACGCCGGAGGCGGCGTGCGCGGACCAGCCAGTAAAGCTAGCCAGTGAAGCCAGCCGGTAACTTACCCCAGCCGGCAACCCCGGCCGGTATCTCGGTCGGTAATCCGTCCGGTAACCTCGGCCGGTAACCCAGCGGTAACACTGACCAGCCGGTGAACATGGTCTCCAGGAGGTAACGTTTGTGTTCGGCGGGTTCCCGGGTTCGGCGAGCCCGCCCTTCAGGTAGAGGTCGCATTCCCGCTAGCAGCGACCTCCGAGCCACCAGCGAGGACGCGTGAGCAGCAAAGCTGATGACTTTGACGTTCGGTATCGTGACGCGGGCACGGCTGGGCACGGTCGCCCGGCGGCCGACGGGGGCTATCGGGGCAACGCAGAAGACGTCGACTACGACCTCGGCTACGACTCCACGGGCTGGGACACCCAGGGGTTCCGCCGCCCGGAAGCGGGCTTCGGTGACGGTCCTGAAGCCGACCTGTCCCGCGCCGCCGACCGCGGAGGCGTCGGCACCGCGGTGCGGCCCGATCTCGGCCACGCGCCCAGGGGCCGCCATGACGGCAGCCACGCGCGCGCGGCGGGCCCAGCCGTGGACCCAGCGGAATCCACGCAGCTGACCTGGGACAACGAGGCCACCGGCAGCTTGTTGACGCCCGGGCTCCCGGCCCGGGGCCGGCGCGGGAGCCACGGCGGCGGCCCGGCCGGTCCGGGCGGCACGGGTCCAGGCGGCCCGGGCGGTCCGGGCGGACCGCGAAGGCCGCGGGGCCCCAGGGGCCTCGCCGGGCCGGGACGGCGCGGGCTCGACCGCCCCCGGGTCAAGGTCAAGGGCAGCTGGTGGCGGCGCTGGACGCTGCGCAAGGCCGTGGGCGTGCTGCTCGGGGTGGTCGGCGGCATCGTCGTGCTCGGCGCGGTCGTCGTGGCCATCGCCTACGAGGAGACGCCGGTTCCCACCGCGGCCCTGGCGGCGACCGGCTTCTCGCAGTCCGTGGTCTACTCCAAGGACGGCAGCCTCATCGGCCGGTTCGGCACCACCAACCGGAAGATGCTGCAGTACAACGAGATCCCCTCGGACATGATCAACGCGGTGGTCGCCGCCGAGGACAGGAACTTCTTCAACGAGGGCGGCATCTCGCCCACCGGCATCGCGCGGGCCGCCTACGAGGACCTCACCGGGAACGACGGCTCGCTGCAGGGCGGCTCGACCATCACCCAGGAGTTCGTCCGGCAGTACTACAGCGGCATCGGCACCCAGCAGACGTTCGGCCGCAAGATCAAGGAGATCTTCGTGGCCATGAAGGTGGCCAAGGAGAAGTCCAAGCAGTGGATCCTCACCAACTACCTCAACACGATCTACCTGGGGCAGGGCGCTTACGGGATCGAGGCGGCCGCCGAAACCTACTACGGCAAGCCGTCCGCCAAGCTCAGCGTGGCGCAGGATGCGGTGATCGCCGCCATCATCCAGCAGCCGAGCACCTACCCGCTGCCGCAGTACCGCACTCAGCTCGAGGCCCGCTGGCACTACGTGCTTAACGGCATGGTGCAGATGGGGACGCTGACCGCGCAGAAGGCCGCGGCGATGAAGTTCCCGGTCCCCGGCGATCACGTCCCGCAGACCCTCGGCCGCGACGTCTGGGATCCCTACGTCCTCAACATGGTCCGGAACGAGCTCGAGCACACCTACCACCTGACGCAGGAGCAGATCTACAACGGCGGCTACGTCATCCGCACCACCGTCGACGACAAGAAGATGGCGGCGCTGTACGCGGCCGTCCGCGCGAACGAGGCGCAGATCAACGCGAGCAGCCGTCCGCTCGAGCTGAGCTACATGCACGCGGCCGCGGTGCTCGAGGATCCCGGTACCGGCGCGATCCGGGCCGTGTACGCCGGGCCCGGCTATATCGGGGCGAAGTACAACGGGACCGGCAAGGTCATCACCAGGAAGCTCTGCGCGAAGATCGCCTGCGAGTGGAACATGGCGG
>WNGK01003503.1_pt1 | contig 16950 bp, 23 predicted proteins | sample 5400601 | NCBI WGS metagenome assembly WNGK01 (sample SAMN13153376, study PRJNA577476) | soil metagenome | isolation source: 60 cm soil or saprolite under Garry oak tree replicate 1 | place: USA:California | collected 2016-06-15
GGCCTTTTTCCCAACTGCTCGATCCGTTCTCCGATCGAACTCATCATCGAAATAGGCCTCTGAGCGGTAGATCTGGGAAGAGGTTTGGCCTTGATGCCTGGGGCGATGACCTGCCCCCATTTATTATGGGAGCCCTAATACGCGGCGACCTGTATTCATTCTTCCAATCTTAGCTGCGGACTATGATGGTGACCTGTTGATCGCTCTCAACCGTTTCCGCTTTGAGATTCAAGCGATCGAGAAGGGTTTTCAATGCCTCAGCGTAGTATGCTGACGTAGCAGATCCTCTGTCATGCTTGATTATGATGGTGTGGGCTTTGCCATCAAAACTCTGGTCGAAATGGAATTCTCTGGCATACCGGTCGCCCAAGAACTCCAGCGCCTTGAGGAGTGCTTTGAAGTCTAGGGCTTTAAACCAGAAATTGACGAACTCAGAAAAGAACTGGGTTCCAGCCTCCTTGCCAAAAGTCCTAGCTTGATCAATGGTCAGTAGCTCGAACAGCTTCCTCATGACGCTACTCGAGACCGTTATCAGACCAAACCTTCCGGCGGGGTATTCCCAGTCTACGTGCCTGAGAAGGGCCTTGTTCATGATGAGACTGACACTCTGATTTTCTTGCTTTGCAATCGCTTCTAGCGCACGGTCAATATCACCATCAAGCCGGATGGCCCTAGTCGCGCCTGGGAGACTCTCTTTCTCCTCTGGCTTCTTTTCTAGAGACGAATCTGTCACGACGCCATCAGAACTCATTGTTTCCAGCCTCACGCTTACGATCCATTACTCGAGGTGTACGGCGGGGAGATAGTCGTCCCAGATAAGAGTATTTGGCGGGCCCGTAGCTGAGAGTTGTGCCATCATTGCAGACATTCTAATGGACGAGAATTGATGCTCAAGGGGGCCTTTAGACGTCCAGCTTCGCCGCAGAGACATCCCCGTTGTACGGGATGAAGGCATCGTGAAGCTTCTGGACTCTTCTAGTCGCCGTCTACTGGAGGAAATTGCACGCGTCAAACCTCTTCGCGGAGAATACCTAGTCTATGTTGGAGATTGTCTATCATCCGGAGATTGTTCCCCATTGTTAGCATAACTCCCAGGCCCTCGCTGCGAGCATGGCGAGATGGAAATTTTTCGTTCTTCGGGGGCCGCTTGTAGACTACTAACAGCGCCCCAATTTTGGTGGCATGGTTTTTTCCAAGCCATTTCCGCCAGCGCTCTCTTGAAGTGAATCTAAGCGCTCCTTCTACATCTCTCACGCTGCTGGGCCAATCCCATTCAGTCTAAAATGCATTCTTGAGTGGGATGAACAAGAATTATTGCCAAAGCGTGGAACCACAGGTTCCAGCTCCTATGCTACTCACGGCGCCATCCTAAAAATCAGGGCGAGCCAAATCAATTTCTCTCCCCTGCCGGATGTCTCTTCCGGCTCGGATCTTCGTGCTGCTCTCTTGTGAATATACTTGTTGAGAGGATTTAGTCCTAGGCTTTTTGAGAAATGTCGGATCCCCCCTATGATGTCGAGAAAGATCCGTATCCATTGATGTCTAAGTGGCGCCAGTCCGAGAGGCATAGTATGATCGCGGCGTTAAGGGATCTGATTGATGAGGCTTCTAGGATGGCAAAGTCCAAGCGCGCTCCAGCAAGCGAGAGGATCAGGTGGACTCGTCTTGCAGGCCAGTTGATCTGGTACAAGGACGCAATTCTGAGGAGTATGAGCCTTGAATCCATGGAGAATGAAATGTTCGTTATCAAGAAACAAGTCTTCGAAAAGAAACCGGAACAAAAACCTCCACCAGGTTACATGTACCCGACCTTCGCTGAGCCCGCCAAGAGATCAGAAACCTAAGAGCAGGGATAAAGTCCGCGAATTTCGGGCTTATCAGCTTTAGATAAGCTGATAATCAGCCTAGATCTCGATTCCAAGCAGGCGATTTTGAGAGCATAGATTTCCACGCTTATCACTCAGGGATTCCACGGGGATCAAGAAATCCTGGATAAGCCGATAACGAACCCGTCTCGGAAAAACAAGCCCAGAATCTCACCCGGACAGAAAGGGGATCCGGAAAATAAATTCGTATAACTTTTGCAGGGTCCCCGTGTGCCAGAGTGGGAGAGACAAAAGCCCGAAGGGAACGAAAAGCCGTTGTCTGATTGTTTCTTGGTGCGGGAGGTGGGATTCGAACCCACGAACCCCTACGGGACAGGCGCCTCAGGCCTGCGCTTCCAAGACCCGTGATCGAAGGGTCTCTTTGACCTGGCTTGGCAACTCCCGCAAATCCAAGCTCTTCCCGCATCGCAACCCAGCAGACGCAAGGCCCTAATTGGCTTTCCCCGCATCCACCCAAATCGCGTCTGGATCGACAGTACTGGAAAAACGTTTAATTCCGCCGCGACCGGTTCCCACAAACGCTCAGACTAGAGCATGCTCTAGCAGCTAAGATCACACACACGTGAACCCGGCCATGACCACAGCAAAACGAAAGACACGAAAGCTCAGAGGCTCTAGATGCCACGGATGGGGACGATCGGGCCAACACCGAGACTCCGGAATGCTCGGCGGTCATGGCAATGCGGGCTGGAAACGCCACAAATGGTCCGCGGTCATACGTTACAATCTGGAGATGGGAAGCAGAGGCTTCCACCCCGTCAGGCAAAAGATCACCAACGCGATCAATGTAGGCGACCTGGTCCTACAACTAGACCGGTTGATAGAAGAGGGCTCCGCGAAACAAGCCGGCAACATGGTCGAGGTTGACCTGGGAAAGGCAGGATACCAGAAACTATTGGGAAATGGCGGGATAAGCCAGCCGCTAAGAATAATTGTTGCAAAGACCTCCGAACGTGCCCAAGAGAAGATCGGAAAGGCAGGCGGAGAAATTGTCCTCCCAACAAAGAACAAACAGGACTGATCACTAACGGTCAGGTTTATCGAGCTATTCCAACCCCTGACCAGAATCCTCCCAGGGGTCAAATCACCCCAGAGAGAAGTCGGCTTCACCGAGAAGCTGATCTGGACAGCTGTCACCCTAGTCGTCTATCTGATAATGGCGGAGACGCCCATCTACGGAATCACCCATACTGGGAACATCAACGACCAGTTCGGGCCCCTACGAGTCATCTTCGCATCCAACCGCGGAACACTAGTCGAACTCGGAATCGGGCCAATAGTCACAGCCGGACTAATCCTCCAAGTGCTCTCCGGCTCCAAGATGATCAACGTCGACTTCACAAACCCAGCAGACAGAGCACTATTCACAGGCGCCAGCAAAGTACTGTCAGTATTCATGACCATCTTCGAGGGAATAGCCTTCCTGATAGGAGGAGCCTACAACGTACAAAACTCAGCCGGACAGATCATCATGCCCAGTCTACAGGCTCAATTCCTAATCCTCGTCCAGCTAGTGGTCGCCGGAGTCGTGATCATACTTCTTGACGAGATGCTGCAGAAAAACTGGGGCTTCGGAAGCGGAATCAGCCTGTTCATCGCCGCAGGAGTCTGCCTCTCCATCGTATGGAGCACAATCGGGCCGATATCACCGGTCGCAGATGGGAAATACTTCGGCGCCATCTTCGCCTTCGCCCAGTCGATCGGGCCGGTACTCTCAAACCCCGGAAGCTTCTCCGCGTGGCAGAGCGCACTATACAGAGGAGGAAGCGGGCTCCCAGACATGGTCGGACTATTCACAACACTCGGCGTGTTCATCCTCATAATCTATCTGAACGGCCTACGGGTCGAGGTCCCCGTCTCATACGCCAGATACCGAGGCTTCCGAGGACGCTTCCCCATCAAGTTCTTCTACGTATCCAACATACCAGTCATCTTCGCCGCCGCCCTTTTCGGAAACATCTTTTTCATCGGACAACTCCTCTTCCAAAGATACAATCCCACATGTTCAAGCACAGGGCTAAACTTCTGGCTCAGCCTATTCCCCGGCTGCTTCGTACCCACCAGCTCAACCAATGCCCAACTCGTCCCCAGCAAAGGACTGGCATATTACACATTCGCCCCTAGATCCATCACCGTCGTCCTTCAAGACCCCATTAGAGCGGCAGTATACATGGGAATCTTCGTACTAGCCTGCGTCTTCTTCGCCGTCACATGGGTGGAGGTGGGCGGAATGGATTCGAAGACAGTCGCAAAACAGCTGATCGACTCTGGAATGCAAGTAGAAGGATTCAGACGCTCTGGCACTACGATAAGACAGATCCTCGACCGCTACATACCAACCGTAACCATCATCGGAGGAATTGTCATAGGAACCATAGCAGCAGGCGCTGACTTCCTCGGCGCCTTCGGGACCGGGACAGGGATTCTACTGACAGTAGGCATCATCGAACAATACTACGAGATACTAGTCAAGGAGAGAATCACGGAAATATACCCTGGAGTCAAGGGATTCCTCGGACAGTGAGCCAAGAACGTGTCGCGCACCATCATAGTAGCAGGCATACCCGGGGTTGGCAAAACCACAGTTCTACAGGAACTGGAAACAGTTGCACACGAAAAGAACATCCCACTGAAGATAGTGAACTTTGGAAACGTGATGAACGAGCTGTTCAAGAAACGTGGAAAGACCGTTCATAGGGACCATATGCGCCGCCAGGACCTCGAGCTCCAAGCGAAAGTCCAGGAGCAAGCTGCGCGCGAGATTGGAAAAACCGGCGGTAAATCAGCCCTCGTGGTTGACACTCACATGTTCGTCAGGACCAAGGATGGAATCTGGCCGGGAACGCCGCGAAGAGTCCTGGAAGCGCTTGACCCTGGCCTAATCATTTTGATCGAAGCGGATCCTGAGGATATTGCGAGGAGAAGGAATGCGGACAGAACGCGTGAGAGAGATAGCAAGACAGTAGACGAGGCCCGGACCGACCTGGAATGGTCAAGATACATGGCTAGCGCCAACGCTGTTCTTGCTGGTGCGCCCATCCAGATCGTTCTGAATCCTGATGGGCATCAGAGAAGAGCGGCGGAGGACCTATTAGCGCTAATCCGGAAGCGGACCCTGCAATGAGCTTTATCGACGACATTCTCAACACATTAGCAGCCCCTCTTCGACAGTATAGTCATCCACCCTCAGCGACACTCCTCGTGCTCGGTGCAGCGATCGTTCTCTCGCTGATTACTATGTCCGCTAACAGGTTCCTTGTTAACTACAAGATGATTGCAAACTCAAGACGGGAGTATATGGCCTGGACCAGTGCCGTGCGGAAAGCCAAGAAAGATGGAGACGAGAAAGCGCTCGAGAAACTTATGAGACGTCAGTCGGCTATGATGAAGATGAGCTCGCGATCGACCTTCGAGCAGTTTAAGACATACCCGATAACGATTATTCCTTTTCTCTTGATCTACTACACCGTAGTCAGGGCGATCGGCTCAATCCCGGTAGCATACGCGCCTCTGGTCCTGCCATTCACTACAGCGACGGCCAACGGCATGTTTTCAGTACTGTCCCTGTTCTACTGGTATCTTATCTGCTCGTTCACTTTGAGCATTCCGCTCTCCAGATTGTTTGGAGTCCAATCTTCGTTCTCGATGACTCCAACAACAACGGGAGATTCTAGTTGACGCGCCCATCGCAGAGGACTAGCGGGCGCCGAAAGAAAGTGCTTACTCTACCGTCTGGAATTCGATCTATCCATTTTGAAGCCAAGGCGCACAGGAGCGCGCAATGCTCGCGATGTGGAGCAGAGTTACACGGAGTGGTGACGGGGAGACCGTTGGGAGTGGCAAAGAGCTCGCGTGTTCCCTCGCGTCCGTTTGGTGGAGTACTGTGTGGCAGCTGTTTGGCATTTGAGATTAGACGAGTTGCTCGCGCGTCAGGTTCCATCGATTGATTGTGACCGTCAGCGGGCCGCACGGGTCTGGCAAGTCTACGTACTCGGCGAAGCTAGCTGGATCACTTGGTCTCCGCCATGTGTCTGCTGGGTTAATGTTCAGAAGGCTGGCAGAGGAGCGACAGATCCTGCTGGAAAAATTTCAGGAACTGGCTGCCGCGGATCCGAGTATTGACCGGTTGGTAGACGAAAGGACGATGGTAGAGGCGGAAAGGGGTGACGTGGTGGTCGATGGGCAACTCGCCGGGTGGGTTTTGAAAGAGATTTCCGACTTGAGGGTTTTATTGACTGCGCCCTTAGTGGTGCGGCTGGAGAGGATAGCGGCAAGAGATCGCATTAGTCTAGAAGAAGCACGAAGGCAGACACTGCATAGGGAAGGAGTGCAAGCTGAGAGATATCGGAAACATTACGGGTTCAGCGTTGATGACTGGTCCATATATCATCTAATCTTGGATACGAGTTTTGGCTCGATTGAGGATACCTCAAAGATCCTTCTTGCAGCAGCTCTCACGGCAAAGAACGCGAAGATGGGAAAGAGCTCAGAGAAGAATTCGGGACCCCAGCCTATTCCTGCGGGCACCAATCCCTCATAACGACACCGACCACGGCAGAATAGGAGCTCCGCTGAGACAATATCCGGATAGCCCAGCAAGGATTCTCTATCGAGGCCATCGTCTAGTAACAGCATACTCATGCCGGGGAATACAGTCATGGCCATGCATTCCCCTTCGGGGATGACCCCTCCTGGCAGTACAGAGCACAGAGCTAGTAGTTCAAGAGACAGGGAGTCGAAGTGCTGAACTCGTCTTCGGCTCCATAGATGGCCTATTCTCCGTCCTCGGAATCATATCAGCCGCCGGGTCTGCGGCGCTGATACCAGTACAAATCTTCGCAACGGGTGTAGGGGGAGCGGTAGCGGGTGCGTTGTCCGTTTTTGCGGCAACCTACTTGTCCGAAACTCACGAAAAGAAGACACAGTTGTTGGAGGCGATAACAAGGACAAACCGCCAGCGGTCAAGACAGACCAACGGCAACAAAAAGAAACCTGTGCCCCTTACAACGGAGCATCCGAAGATTCATCGATTGTTAGGAAAGATCAATCGGAGAGCGCTAGGCTCCGGGATAGTCACAGCTATCACTTCCGCACTTGCCTCACTGGTACTGCTGGTTCCCCTGGTACTTTTCCCCGAAACCTATGCTGTGACAGCGTCCATATTCATCGGAGTCATACTACTCTTCCTACTTGGAGCATTCCGAGGAGTCACGCTGAAACAGTCAGCGGCCAAATCAGCAATGAAAATGGTCGTCCTTGGAATTCTCGTAATCTTGGCGAGTAAAGTCCTCGGGTCCTATGTTCTGAAGCTCGTAACCCAGTAGCTACGGGATGCCACCGGCAAGAATCTTCGCCAACTTTGAAGAATCGATATTGCCGCCGGACACGATGCAGACAATTTTTCCAGACCCCGCCTTTCCAGTCAGGGCGGCAGCCACAGATGCTCCCCCCGCGCCCTCTGCAACGATCCTGTTGCGCTCTATCAAGAGCTTAATGGCTGCTGCAATCTCCGAGAGAGAAACGACCAGTGGCAGAAGCAGATTTCTTGCTCGCTCCCACATCTCTGGAAGAACACTCTTTCCACCGATACCGTCAACGAAGCTAGGAATTCTCTTAATCTCTTGGGCTGAGCCAGCAGCGAAAGAGGCGGACAATGGTGCTGCGGTTTCAGGCTCTACAGCATAGACAAGAGTCTGAGGACTCTTCGCGCGGATTGCTGACGCGATACCTACGGACAGTCCTCCACCACCGAATGGTATGATCACCGAGTCGACATCGGGCAGATCTTCCAATACCTCTAGTCCAGCGGTTCCGTTTCCTGCCATCATTCGAATATCTGCAAACGGGTGAATGAACACGGAGTCGTCGAGAGGAGGATACCGGTGAGTCACGACGACCTTCCAGACTTCGTCAAATGAGACTTGGATGATCTTTGCGCCGAACCTTCTGATTGCTTCTAGCTTCGTCTCCGGAGCATTGTCCGGGACGATTACTGTGCATGGAATCTTGTTTTGGCGAGCTTGCCAGGCGAGTGCTTGGGCCATGTTTCCGGCACTGCAGGTGTATACTCCACGTTTCTTTGCGTCTGGACCAGCGAGGGCAATTGCGTTGCTCGCTCCTCGGACCTTGAAGGAGCCGGTGGGCTGTAGATTCTCCAGCTTCAGAAAGATATCTGCTGGCGCATCGTCAACATTTAAGCGGACGAGGGGAGTTCGTAGAACTGTGCCCTTGATCCGTTCTCTGGCCTCTTCGATAAGTTTCAGGGGTATCTGGCGGGGAATATCTGCGCTTGAAACGGCCTTTTCCAGCATGAGTGATCAGCAATCCAGTGTTATCTCTCAACTCTTAAACATCAAAGATACGGTGCCGACTTGCCGATTCGTATGAAGAAAGAAGCTGTTAAAACGGGCCCCGCGCCGCTTGGGCTTCCGTTCTCGCCTGCGCTGAGGTTTGGAGAGTTATTGTTTGTTTCCGGACAGGGGCCAATCGACATGAACGGGAAAGTCATTCCCGGAGATATTAGAGCCCAGACGAGGGCTACTCTGGAGAACTTCAAGAGGATCATGGAAGCTGCTGGGTCCGATATGGACTGTGTCCTCCAGACAACAGTCTACCTCAAGGATCTAGCAGAGTATTCTGGGATGAACGAGGTCTATTCCAGTTTCTTCAATGATCCAAAGCCCGCGAGGACAACTGTCCAGGCTGGCGACCTGCTCTTTGGGATGAAAGTAGAGGTTCAGGGCATAGCTTATGTTCCTGACAAGCAGAAGAAGTAACCATTAGCGTTACTTCACAGAGGGGGTCGCTCCCTGAAGGACCACAACCACCAGTTTCTATATCTCACTACTGAAGGCTGGAAGACTAAGGCACCTCACAGAATAGAAATCTGGTACATCCGACATCAGGGACGATTCTATCTCGTCTCGCAATACCGGGATGAGGCGCATTGGGTTCGAAACATCAAGAACCACCCCGGAATCTCGTTCGAAGTGGATAGCGACAAGTACGTGGGGCTGGGCCGAATTATCGATTCGTCTGAAGAGCCCGAACTGGCTAAGAAGGTGACCGAGCTTATGGATGCAAAGTACCAATGGAGCGATGGACTCATCGTTGAACTCCGCCCCGAACTCGGAGTCCTGCAGAAATAGCTCACCCAGGCCTCGCCTCTGGAATATAGATCCTCCTAACAGGGTTATTTTGGCGCTCGCGAGAATAGCCGGAAAAGATTCCCACAAGGCTTATTTTGATTCCGCTTTCGCAGAAAATGCTCGAGAAAAATGTCAATGCGACATTTCTTCACAACAACCCTTGCAGCATTCGCTATTGTCTTCCTATCAACTCTCAGCTTTGCCGCGGCTCTCCCAACACCATCGATAATAGTCGCGCCACGCATTTACGACGGAAGCGTTAGTAGCACCAACTGGAGCGGATTCGCCGTGACAGGCTCTGCCGGATCCGTCAGCGACGCAAAGGGATCATGGGTGGTCCCGACGATACAGGGCAATTGTCCGAGCACTAACCAATACTCTAGCTTCTGGGTCGGAATCGACGGGTACAGCTCAGGCACTGTAGAGCAGACAGGTACCGATTCTGACTGCCAGAACGGTGTCCCCACATACTATGCTTGGTACGAATTCTTCCCGCACCCATCGTTTCTCATCAATGGCATCTCTGTTCATCCTGGAGACGTGATATCTGCAGAAGCACATGCGTTGGGCAACGGAAAATTCACCGTCAGCATTTCTGACATTACGACGGGCCAGAGCTTTAGCACCTCGTCAACGGTTCACCGGGCACGACAGTCCTCAGCAGAATGGATCGCTGAGGCACCCTCGAGCAGCGGTGGTATCCTCCCGCTTGCAAACTTCGGGACAGTCAAATTCGGACTCGACAATACAGGAGTGAGCAGCACTTGCTATGCGACGATTGGTGTGACCACGGCGGCCTTTGGAACGTTCGGCTCGAATGTTCAAAAGATAACAATGGTGACCAGCGGCGGCGCGACGAAAGCCTCACCCTCGAACCCGTCCAGCGACAACACTAGCTTTTCAGTGACCTGGGTAAGTTCTGGTCCCTAAACAGGGACCACATCCCTCTTTTTGTCCGCGAAACCGCGATGGCTACGGAGTTTATTCCTATATTGAACATCTGACTGGTTTTCTAGAGGATCGCATTGACGGTTTCCAGCCAGGTCATTTCTGACAAAAGTGTAGAAGTGATCGATTTTCAACGGTTGAAGGGATTACCGGATGACGGGGCGGTTGGAGCTCTCGTGAAAGAGTTGGGCGTTGTCTATGTGACAGCGCTCACTAGGGATAGGTGTTCAGGTTGTATGGAACAGAAGCCACTGTTTCGGGAGCTTGCGGAAAGAATGAACTCGGATCTTGGCGGAATGGTGCATTTCGCGAACGTTCATGTTCGCTATACAGAGGACGACCGGGCAGAGTCCTGGGAGAGCAGGAGAGTGTTTCGGCATGCCGCTTATCCAACGTACTTGGTGCATGTGAGATCGAAGAAGGGTGTTCTGGAAGTTTACAGGGCAGTGTACCCGACGATGGAGGAATTGGAGAAGCAGACGCGGGAATCGCTGGACTTGGCGAAGTTCTACAAGGACGAACCTTAGAAAAGCCAGAAGGATTCTAGCTTGTCGGGGCTTCGAGATCGTAGAGCCCTGCAAGAGCGTTCTCGAGGGGATGGTTGTCGAATAACCGGAAGAATCCACCTAGGACGAGGAATAGGCCGCCGAGCTGTAGGCTGAGGACTGCTCGCTGGTAGCCGAGTGTCCGGGAACCTAGGAGGAGCGATGAGAGCGTTAGGGTGAGGCCAAGGAAGGCGGCTATCTTGGTCTTGAGCATACCGGCACTACAGCATCAATCACAAGATGCGAAATGGAAGATTGTAGCTATAATGCTGACCCGAGTTTCTCACGAAAGAATAGTAGGAACAAAGAACGGAGAAACCACTTGTGCGTCGCGAGATGCTTGAAACGTACCCCCCTTTTTTGACGAGGGGATTTGCTGTCTGGCGGGGTTTCTGGGCGAGAGAGGCGATTCGGGGCGTAATCCATGGTTTGATGGCAGGGCGAAAAGTCGGTAAATCTTCAACCAATCACGAACGATTCTCAGGGGAGAGTTTGGAGGGGGCCCTAGAATCGCGATCAGGGCTGATATTGGGCGATTTCGTGGATTAGAGGTTTCCTTTCAACCACTCTTGCGTCGCGGGACCTTCAACACGATCTGGGTCATTTTTTCCATGACCCGTTTCCTGTCTGAACCAGATTTGCGTTTGTTTCTTTGAGACAAGCATGTTATAGGCTTGTCTGGCCTTTTTCGATCCCCGTGGATTCCCCTAGGGATAAGCGTGGAAGATCATGTTCTAGAAATCGTGGGCTCAGATTCGGATTCAGGGGTTAAAATGGGCGAAGTCCGGGGTCGTATGCGATAGAATATGCTCTAGTCTTAAACCGCCAAGACCCCCGGTATGATCTAGCATGCCGAAAACCGTTCTGACAGTCGAGCTGAAAGAATTGCATGACCGAGCGAGCGAAGCAACCCAGTTCCTGAAATTGAAGGTCGAGGGCAAAATGAGAACCAAGGGAACACAACTCCAGATCGAAGGCGCAAAAACCAAACAAGTCAAACTATTACTCCACAAGTTCCTCCACCACCAAGGCCTAAACCATTACAGAGTCCTAAGCCAAAGCGGAGTCCTGGAAGTTACACCGCCGGAGAAGCATGAAGTGCACTTACCGGAACGTGTAGGCTCGCCACCCACTGCGGCTCAAACGACCCCATACTTGTTCCCACAAACACCGGTTCTGACACCGGAGAAAAAGAAGGCCAAGCCGAAACATAAGCACGAGTAAACATAGTGCGCTAGTTGCCCTTCGAGGGCTCGCCTGGTCTCAAGGGACCCACGATCTCAACGACGTAGCCTTCAGGGTCTTTGAAACCTGCTGACCGGGTACCCCAGGGCCGGTTAGCAGGAGGCTCTTCAAACTTCAGACCTTTAGACTTGAGAGACGAGTAGACTTCATCGACATCGTTAACCTCAAAGTGGACTTCGACTGTTGAGCGGGAGAGGGGCGGACCTTTGGTGAGCCGGTGGAACGCGAGCTGGGACCCTTTAGTGTCGAACATGACGAAGTTCTCATTCTCTTGGGTAACCGGAAGACCGAGAGTTTCCTTGTAGAGAGCCTTGACCTCATCGAAATGAACTGCCCAAAGCGTCACATAGGATAGCTTGCTCAACCTCATGGGGATTCAAAAACTACCTCGTCAGATCGCGATTATTAGCCTATTCCAGAGCGACCAGTAACTTGCCCCATAGGATCTTGGGAGTAAAAACCGCATAGTAATCCTGCGCTGCCGGCATGTGGATATCTCTCCTCATAGAGGATCACGATTCTCCTCTCCTTGAGTCGTCGAGGTTGAAGACGATGCAAGGATAGAGGACTCGGAACATGACTCTATTAGGAGCGGCGGCGATACTAGGCGGTATTATTTTGACAAAGTTCATGATGTCGCTTCGCGACGAGAACTATCGCGTCTTAACCGGCGCTGCAATAGACCGAGGAATTTCCGTGCAAGAACTTCTCCGAGCCGTAATTATCCCAGACTGGGTAAAGGAGACCCCCCGAGGAATAGTCGCCGACAACTGGCCCTCTATCAGACCACGTCGCTGACGCAAAGCTACAGCTCCCATCTAGACCGATAATGGCCATTTTATTAGGGACAACTACGAACGAGCCAGGGTGAGCAAATATGGCGAAACAAGTAACCTGCGACTGCGGCTTCATGCTACGCACCCCATCTGACGATGAGCTAGTGAAACACGTCCAGCTTCACGCAAAAGACACCCACAGCATGGATCTTACTCCAGAACAGGCCCTAGCACGGGCCGTCTCCGTGGAAGCAACAATACAGGCCTAATCGTAGAGACCCGTTCGGAAACTCCCTCCTTTATTTCGCGCGTCCAGCGAGCGACCCGATTGCCAACACACCTAACAATCAGAAGATTCTGAACTCGGGCCTCCATAACCTAATCGGACAAATGCTCTGGTCCGGGAACGATTTTCTTATCAGCGAGAATCGGCAAACGTAGTTCCAGGGCCTAAAGTATGGAGGATAGTGAAATGTTTCTCGGCGGGTTCGCAGGCGGTTTCCTCGCGAGAGGCCTGACCCACATCGGATATGGAATTTATTTCACTACGAGCAGACTGATTGGCATAGACCTCGGCGCGAATGGTGGTGGAGCCCTGGGTGGCACGTTGGCTGGCTTTATCCAAGGCGAGCTGATGCCAAAACTCTCTCCAGAAGAGAGCGCCAAGACGATCGCAGATCTAGAACGGATGAAAGAGTTCGAGATAGAAAAGGACCAGATTAGCCGAATAGAGCTCAAGAAACCAGGCCTACTGGGAACTGGTCATATCGTAATCATGCCGAAGGAAGGGAAACCGGAGAAGATCACTCTCCGGCACAGGATAGCCTACGATAGATTGATCACGCTTACGAAAGCCTTCAGCCCTGAAGTAGTTAGATCATCTTAGAAGACTTGGGGCTATGTGAGCTCATTACCAGGAACTTCTCGCAAGTCTTAAAACAGCGTCACCCTACGCGTTGGAATCAACAGGCGCGTGAGTGGGGCCTCCCACCCGTTGCGCCTCGAACAAATCCCGGAGTCGGGGGGCAAAAATGGAAACTCGAAATAGATTAGGTCAGACTCGCGTCACGACGATAGAACTTGCGCTGACTTCCACTCTCGCTGCAGTCTACATTGTTTCCGCTTTCTTCGCACTTACCCCGTTCATCGGTGGTCCTGGATTCATAACGCTTGAAATCGTGATGCTCCCGATCATAGCCTTTCTGCTGAGACCAGTTCTTGCGACGGCCGCTGCCCTCGTGGGTAGCCTTGGGTCAGCATTCACACAGACAAGTTTCTTTCACGTCTTCGGGTTGCCAGGACTTTTGATCCCACTACTCGCCGTCGCACTGGGGAGCATAGCCTTCCACTACGAATGGGGACCAATTGCTCCGTGGGCATATGTTCTAGCAGGGGCTGTTTACTACATTATCTTCTCGAAAGGAGGAACGCTCTTCTGGTTGGCGCCATATACTTTAGTGATAATTTCACTACCGGCCGCATTAAGGGCCAAAGACCCCTATCGGACAGGGCTACTTGCCCTTTACACGGCAATGTCTGAACAAGTAAGCTTGAACGTCTTCAGCATATCGCTTCTCAACCTCACGGGAGACTTCTGGATTGGCGTTACACCTCTGATGTTCCTTGAGCGCACGGTGGCAACTCTTGGAGCCTTTGCGGTCATCGTCGCCCTTAAATCCCAACTCGGAAGAAGGCTCGAACTAGGACACGTCCTGAGGGAGGTGAAGTAGAAGGCATGTGCGTTACAGCAGTAGTGAAGTGTTGGCACTGTGGAGAATGGTTCGCTAAACAAGCTAGCCGTGGTGAGTTCGAGAACTGCCCGTTCTGTGGAAAGGGCTTCGAACAACTCGGCGTTGAGGCCCAACGGGCAGTGAAAGCAACCCTTGCGCCATTCTTCGAAGTGCCGCAGCTCAAAGAGAGACCCCTCACTGCATAGGGCGAACGTTTCGGGTCCAGTAGAGGCCTCTTCCGAGGGGCCTCATTCCTAATTTGTTTCAGTTGAAAACTAACACTAAACGAGTTTCACCTGTTTCCCCTCGGCCGGCTTGAGATCAGATAGCCTGACTCCAACAAGCCTCATCTTCCTCCGGTCTTTCTCGAACTCTCTGAATAGCAATGTAACATATTCTCGGATGACTCCCAAGTCGTCTACATACCCCGTATGGGTTTTTTCGCGAGTAAACGTTACGAACCCTTCGAACCGGACCTTAATCCCGACAGTACGGTACCGCAAGCCTTCGCCCAAGAGTCTGTCGTGAACCTCGTGACTTAGAGACTCTAGAGCGTCCCGGACCATTGTCTTGTTTTGAATGTCCTTCTCGAATGTTTGTTCCACACTAATTGATTTTCGTAGTCCTCTCTCTTCCACAGGTGTCTCCTCGATCCCGTTGGCGATTGCCCAAAGCCATACCCCACCTTTTCCAAACCAGTCGGTGAGCTTCTTCGCCTCTACCCCCCGCAACTGACCAATAGTCTCGATTCCCTTGTTTTGAAGAAATTCGGTTGTTTTCTTGCCTACCCCACTGATCTTATTGACTGGTAACGGTTCGAGAAACTTGTCGACCTCTTCTGGTTGAACCAGGGTAAGCCCGTCTGGTTTCTGCATGTCCGAGGCCATCTTGGAGATCGACTTACTAGGGGAGATCCCAACGCTTACAGTAAGACCCTCTCCCTCCTTCAGAGACTCTTTTAGATTGGACGCTAGAACTTTTGCGTCATCGTAGGTCTTGCATCTCTTGCTGACGTCCATGTATGCCTCGTCGATGCTGGTCTGTTCGAAAATATCTGCAAAACCACGCATGATATTCATCACCCTTTCCGAGGTTTCACCATAGAGCTCGAAGTCGGGCGGCACATAGATGCCTTGAGGGCAAAGCTTCCAGGCCATACTAATCGGCATTCCCGATCGAACGCCAAACTTCCTCGCCTCATACGAGCAAGACGTGACAACGCCACGCCCTTTGCCATTCTTCGGGTCCGCCCCCACGATCAATGGCTTGCCCTTCAGTGAAGGGTCCCGGTGAATCTCGCACGAGGGATAGAAAGCGTCCAGGTCACAGTGCAGTATGATCCTGGCACGAGTGCTAGAGGACATTTTCTAAGGTTCGTAATTGTAGGCGAAGCCCCGATACCTTGCCGGCTCTAAGGCGCCCGAGTCAGAGTCCACTTTTAGGCCCAAGTCTTCGAGGAATTTTGCACCCAAGATTGGCTGAGCGCCTTCGAAGGTGACGGCGAGGGTTACATCTTCTCGTCCCTGGGCGGAGATGACGACCGAATAGACCTGGGCTTCCAGGGAATCTCCTTGTTGAAGTTCGAGCCTTGTTTTCAAGCCCTCGGGGTATGCCCCTATCGCGAAGAGAACCTCGCGGGGAAGAATCGTAAAGAAAGTGGAAGTGTCAATTTGAATTCTTTCCATATCCCTCTGTCCCTTTTCACCTTTGACCAGCACCGTGGTGAACGCAGTGGACACGACTTGAACCAACAATAGAATGGGGGTTCCTGGCAAATAAGCTTCAGAGCAACACGTGGTGGTATGTTGATACATTGAAATCGAGTCGTGCAGACATGGGTTGTACCATTCGAGTTCGGGTGGGCGATCAAAATCCTTTTTCAGACGAATCGGTTCACTTGACGACGAAGCGTCCTACGTAGCCGTAAGCCTCGGGAATATTCATTTCTTGAAGGGTTGAATGGCGACAATATCCATCGACAAGTAGCTTCTGTTCACGCAGGAGGACTATTGGCCAGATAACCGTTCCACCTGTCTCTAACGCCTTTCGAAGCTCTGATCGACGTTCTGTCAATCGCTCCATGAACTTTCGACCGGTCTTGAGGTCCGCGGAGTTGAGGATCAAAGGATTCATCCGGACCTCACCAACGCCAACAATTTCCAATTTCCATTTCCGCTTCGGCAGCGAGTTGAGCAGAGCGTCATGTTGCGGATCTTCGCCTATACTCTCGAAATCTTCTTCCAGCTCCTTCCGTACCTCGGTGTTGATGAAATCGTGGATGTCATCTGAATCCTCAAGCATTCGATATTCGATACCGTGAAGCCGACGTACCGTTGTTCTGTTATCCCAGACAGAGCGTCTTCCTATGTTCCAGACTCGCGAGCGATCGCTCATCGCGCGTCGCATCTCCGGTTATCCGCACCTGACTCTTAAGATTCGCCCTTCAGAAATCGGCGTAATCGCCTGACTTAGAAACAGTTTCGGTCGTCTCAACAAGAAATTGACCATTAACCCTTTTACGGTAGCGGGTAGTCGAAGCTCGCCGTGCAAGTTCTGGAGAACCGGCCCAACCACGTTTATGCGAAGAGAATCGAGGAAGAATACAACCGACAATACGCGATTGCCTCGGAGGCCCGGTCGAAAGGACTCGATCCTTCTTGGAAGGTCGAATC
>WNGK01003506.1_pt1 | contig 16946 bp, 18 predicted proteins | sample 5400601 | NCBI WGS metagenome assembly WNGK01 (sample SAMN13153376, study PRJNA577476) | soil metagenome | isolation source: 60 cm soil or saprolite under Garry oak tree replicate 1 | place: USA:California | collected 2016-06-15
CACGTGCTCCTGCTGCCAGATAGCATAGTCGACGTACTGGAAGGGCAAATCGCTTAGCGGGGAGGGCTGACCAGCGGCACATGCCTGGTAGAGCGCAGCCAGTTCTTCAGAGAGGACGCTTTCTGACCAGCCATCGAAAATGATGTGATGGATGATCAGGACAAGCACGTAGGCTTCCGCATCCAATTTGAATAAAGTGGTACGCAGCAGGGGCGCCTGGCTCAGGTCAAAAGGTCGCTGTGCCTCTTCATTTGCCAACCTCCGCGCTTCGGCCTGCCGTTGATCCTCGGACAGCGCTGACAGGTCAACTACTGGCAGGGGCAGCATGAGGCTAGGGACAATGACTTGCATTGGTTGTCCATCGATAGCTACAAATCTAGTGCGCAAGACTTCATGACGTTCAACAAGCGCATTCAGGCTCTGTATAAGCGCCTGCTCATTCACGGTGAAGTTCAGACGGATGGTACTGGATTCGTTATAGGCAACACTACTAGCCTCCAATTGATCCAGGAACCAGAGGCGTTGCTGGGCAAATGAAGCCGGAAACGCGGATATAGATTGATCCAATTGGATGTCCATCTCATTCGCTGGAGATGTGTTCATACTACCGCCCTTTCACTTTCTTTTTGTTCTTCTTTTTGCCACCCAGGAACTTTTTACGTAATGCTTTCATTACAATTTCGTCTTCTGGGCTGCTCTTAAACTGCCTGATCAGTGCAATATAGCTGACAAGGAAAACAGGGATGAGCAAAAGTTGTATGGACAAAATTGCATGACCCAAATGAGCAGCCATCTGTACATGGTAAGCATTGAAGAGGTATAACAGGCCAACGACCGGTGCAGCGCTAATCACCCCAGCCGCTACTGGCTTGAGAACATCTAAACGATACGGATGCATCTTGAGCAACAAGCGTACCTGGAGCAATCGCATGAGATTCAATGTGCATATAGCAAGTCCGGTGCTAATGGCCGTGCCCATTGCGCCATAGTGTGGAGTGAGCAAAATACCTAGCCCAATGTTGACCACAACAGCAACAAGCGAGTTGAGGAACGAAAGCCGCTGATATCCTGTCATCAGGAGCACATAGCCAACGGCGCCAGTTCCAGCATTGATCATACTTCCCACGGAAAATGCGATTAATAGCGGCCACCCCGACCCAAAGCCTGAACCAGGTAAGAGCATTAAATATGGGGAAAAAAGAACCACAATCAGAAATAGTGGTAGGGTGAATGTCGTCGTCCATTTGGTTGTGAGCTTGAATATTGACTCGAGTTTTTGCATTTCCCCTTTGCTATGAAGTTCTGCAATAGTCGGTGCAAAAACGTTGTTGATAGAACTTAATGGTAAGGCGATAAAGCCACCTAATCTCATAGCAGCTCCATATTGTCCAATTGCAACATCGGCAATACCAAAAACTGCCAGCAGAATTGTATCGATAGAGTCCAATAAAGTATCAACAATAGTAGTCAAAAAGTTGAGTGAGGCAAAGGTGAGCCACTCGCGTACTTCATATCGTTCAGGCTCAGGTGTAGCAAAACGCGAAAACTCCCGGAAAAGAAAATACAAGCTAAGTAAAGTGTTGAACAGTGTGCCGATCAAATAGGCTACGGCAACCGCAACGATACCATCCTGGGTATGGAAGAAGATCACTACAAACCCCAACAAAAGAATCATCAATGTTGGCTGGAGAATACTCGATGAGAGCACACGCCATTTGAAGGCTTTAAAGCCTCGCAAACCGGCGAACCAGACAACCTGCATGGTCGTTAATGGAATTGCCGGCGCCAGAATCTGCAGGAGTGTAATCCCACGGCTGAGAGTATCTGTATTAGCGACGTGATGCTTGAAATTGATCCAGTAAGCAACCAGAATGGGTGCAAAATACAGCAAAAGTAATGCAGCAATAATACCGGCGCTTCCCGCCAGCGCTGTGCAAAAAATCAACACTCCTCGCAGAGATTTTGGTTGCTGCTTGCTTCGATAGATTGCTACAAAGCGTACCGAGGCATCATCTAAGCCAAGATTGAAGATGGCATAGATCAAACTGACCAGAGATAAGCTCAACGTGTATATCCCATAGCCCGCCGGACCGAAGCCATACTGAATGAGAAATGAGCCTATATACCTGAGTATGCTACCAATGGTACTTCCAAGGCTTTGCAGACCAGCTGCACCGGCTACACCGGAGACTTCAGACTGCATCTCAGGTTTTGGCTTGCCTTGCTGAATCGCTATCGCTGGAAATACCATCATGGGGACCGTGCTGAGCTTCTCAAATTCGGCAGCATCATTGAGGTCTTGAGTGGGTCCAAAGACAGATCTAAGCAGCAAAGTTTCCAACTGGTCTATTGGTTCCTGCTCAACCAAAGGCGCATAAGAATTCCTTCTTTGCGACTCATGTGGTTCTCCCTCCTGAAGTGGACGCCTGGGCACACCGGGGAGTTCTACGAATTGTTTTCTCCTCGCAGGTATTGAAGCCGGCATTTTCAACGTTGGTCGTTCATCGACATTTGTTGTCTCTACAGGCTTTTCTTTATGCTGATGTGCCTGTCCAACCTGTTGCCATGAAGGTAACCTTCCCTGCTGCTCCTGCGTGATCGGTGAAGGTTCCTGAGCTTCTTCCTCTGGGAATGGTGACTTGAATAACCTTTTGGGACGTTGCGCATGATGAAGCGTTGAAGTGGGCAATTTCAACGTTATCGGGTCATCCTCTTCAGTTGGCGCTGCTACCGTGGAGACGATAGGCCGAAATCTCAATTGCTGTTGACAGAGCTTCGTAGAATCATGATCAGTACGCTCAAAATGATAGCTCATGACTTACCTCTCACTCTGCTTACGTGGGAACGTTTGCGAGTGGACTGTGCTAGACGCTGCCTCGCCCCCCTCCCGTATTTTCATATATCTTTATGTATCTATACACTGTACTATACTCTTATTCCCACTAATCAGAACTTACTGTTGTATTCCGGTAGCGATTCGTATTCATCTGGTTAAGATTTCATAACTTTATCTTCTGCTCCCCTTGTCTGTGTTATACTACGCATCAGATACTATCATTCCGCGCAAATCCACCCTCATCCTCATCTCGCATCTCCCACTGTCTCTCAAACACTCCTTCCCCCGATCTTATTGTGCCTTGAGGTGGTTGAGGATACGTTGCGGAATAACAATCATAGGGGTAGGGTTGAACAAGGTGGTAAATTGGATAGATGATTCAATTGACCTTTATCATAGGCTCGACCCTCGGCGGCTTCGTGATCGCCTGGACTGGCGTTGCTAATACCTACTGGATCGACGTCATGAAGATCATGCAACAGTTGTAATAAGAGGGAAGTGGCAATATCAGACAGAGAATCGGTGGTGACGTCGTAGCGTCGAGCCCTGGCTGGACGACGGCAGTCAGGAGTAGCTCAGCTCCTCGGCTTATCCTTCTCCTCGACAACTTGCGCGGGCGGGATCATGACATAGCTCAGCAGGAAGCCGGTAATGCCGGCAATCACCGGCGCGCCCGCCCAGAAGGGCACGGACCAGAGGATACCGCCTTGAAAAATGACCGGCCCCACAATCGTCAGGTCGACAAAGTAGAAGGTGTAGAACATCGCGGGTACCAGGAAGGCGAACAGGCGCACGCTAGCCGGTTGCTCCAGCGACGGCTGTAAGAATCGATACACGATATCAGCTGCGAGACCGCCCAGCAACGCGGTGGGGACAGAGACCAGCAATGAGCCTGGGGAGAAGACGACCATCAGCGCCCCATTGAGTCCAAACATGAAGGCAAAGGTGCCGAAAGGCAGTCGCCAGCGGCGCAGAGCCAGCAACACAAAACTCATCGTCAAAGCTGTGATCAGCAGAATATCGGTGATTCCGCGCGCCGGCGCCTGGGGCTCATCGATAATCGGCCATGGCCTGATCAAAGGAGAGGCATACTCGGTAAAGAAGGTCAACAGCGAGAAGGTGAAGGTCAGCGAGAGAATGGCGGGACCAAGCTGCCGCCAGGACGTCCTTCCTCCGGATCTGCTCCACGCTGCGCGCAACGGGCCACTCAGCGCGAGGCCAATTCCCAGCGCCAGCCCCAGGTGCGTCGGGCTGAGGAGCGCCTCGGTGCTGCGCTCAATCCCAAGGAGGAGATGCCAGGTCAGGTCACCGATTCCGCTCACGCCGAAAATCACCACGCCCAGCAAAGACAGTTCGTAGCCGGTCGGGACCGCTCTCAGCCAGCGGTTGCCCTTCAGGCTCTCCCGCACCAGCGTCACCAGGGAAGGCGTGCTACCGCTGGCACTGAGCGCTGATTGACGCAGGTTCAAGAGAATCTGCACAAGCAGTGTGAAAGTTACCGCCAGGTAACCAGAATAGAAAACGGCGTGCCAGGGTGTGAAGAAGGTCTCCAACTGCGGAATGTTGCTGTGCGCCCAACCATCTATGAAGAGGCCGCCGAGCCACCAGACGGAGACAACGACCATGATCCAATCAAAACGCAGGCTGCTAACCGCTTTCTCTTTCACAGGCGGTAGAGAAAACCCAACGGTATCAATCTTGCTTGCCATAGTGAATATTCCTTCCCTTGATCTATTTATCTCTAATACGTATTTCTTCGCTAACAAACTATTATCTTTTGATTTGTGTGCGATGTCTGTGAAGACGAAAGAACATTTCTACGCAGAAGTCCCCTTTTATACGAATCATTATTCTCCAGGGTTGTATGTTGAGCTTTACTCACCAATACACTCTTCTTTCCTTGCGGCGTGGTCAGACCAGTTAGGTTTGTTAGGCAATACGTTTCCCTTGCTGACCCTATAGATTATCTCATATTAGCCATCTCTTTGATGTAGTCGCCAGCGAATGTAATCCGCGTTCCGTAGCAGCCGCTCGACAATGTTACGCCGCAGGCGATAGATTTCCTTCACCCCGCAGAATTCCTCTGAGCAGAAATGGACAATTTCCCTGGGTTTGAGGCCACAATGAAAGATCAAGTAGGCCACGCGCCGCTCACGCTCGTCAGGGATTAGACTCTGGATGACTTCCCACAGTTCGTGACTATCATCCCGCTCTTCCGCTAATGGCTCTCCTGCTTCACCCGGCTCTGGCAACGGGATCTCGTGTGGCCGTGAGTAGGCGCGCAAAGTGTCGAGAATAGCACCGTGCAGGCTCGCACGTAAATACCGGAGCACAGCAGCCAGCGTTCTAAATTCTATTTCCTGGTTAACAACCGTCGCCTGCCAGAAACGCGCAAACGCCTGGGCCACGTAATTCTCTTCGCTATCGAAAAGGAGTGCGGTATCTCTCAAAGAATGACTTTGTATCCAGCGATGCAGCGTAACATTGAAGTGCTGCTGCACAACTTCCCAGGCAAGGGGATCATGCTCCATCAAAGCGCGCCGGAACAGTTCAACGCCATATTGATCGTTAGAAGGCTCTCCACGTCGATAGTTTTCGATCTCCTGGATACAACGCTCTGCAAGCGCTGAGAGACTCATGTCGCTCAGCAAACATGCAGTTGGTAGGGCGAGAGAAGCAGATCGCTGTGTACATATATTCTCATCGATAGAGGCGTTTGTACTCTTTTCATATACGAGCATCGGATTCTCCTCATTCATGTTGCAAACTTGCTTGTTTGCCATCTTCTTTTTTATTCTGTTGTATATATTCCGTTGTATAATAGAGCAGCTTTGAGGCGTTGCTGCATGCTGGGCTTCAGCAACCCATCTGTTCATTCAATCGGGACCCCGTTGGGCTGCCCAATGAACAATTCTATTGTAGACGAGATGACTGTAGCTGTTGTTCCCTTGAGTTCTTCTTCTGCCTTCCGGTCACTTCTGGTTCCTTCCGCTCATTGAGATGGGGGACTCAAGTGAGGAGCAAAGAGGAGACAACTGATGTATGCAAAGAATTCTTTTAGCAAGAGCGATGACGCTGATCTCGGTAACCTCCTCGGTATGTTGCGTACCAGGGCCAGGATGTCACAGCTATCGTTAGCTCGGTTAATCGGTGTGAGCGATAAGACGATCCAACATTGGGAGAATGCCACGAGCACGCCAAAAGCAGCGCACTTGAAGAAGCTGATAGAGGTGTATCTCCACCTGGGTACGTTCACGGGCGGGAATGAGTATGAAGAGGCGAAATGGCTGTGGGAGAGAGCCGCTCTCAATGCTGCATTCGATGAGGCATGGTTCTTGCAAGCGAAGAGCGAGCGGCAACAGCCAGAGATCATGACCAACGAGCACATCGAAGGACCAGGCGGTGATCTGAAGGCAACAGATAGCCCGCATCAGCCCATCCAATCCGTGTTTTTCTTTAACATGCCACTGTCTAATCCTGGCGAGTTTTACGGAAGAAGAAGCGAGCGCATGACTCTGGAAGATCGTACCTATAAGAAGGCATCGACGTCCATTGTTGGTCCACGCAAAATAGGCAAAACCTGGCTGATGAGCTACTTGAAGTTGGTCGCACGAACCACACTTGGCTCTCGCTTCCACGTCGCCTACTTGGATGCGACCTCGCCTGGTTGTGCAACGGTCGATGGATTTACAGCCACGGCATTGGAAGAACTGGGGGTGTATGACCCCACACTTCTACAGGCAAAAGCAGGGCTGACTCCCCTTGAACGCGTGGTACGGAGTATGAAAGCAAATAACCAGACGCCGGTGCTTTGTATTGATGAGTTTGAAGGATTCGGCGACCTATTCCTGTTTGACCTGAGCTTTCTTAAAGGACTGCGAGCTATGACCCAGCTTGGCCTGGTTCTGGTGGTTGCCAGCAAAAAACCATTGTTTGATATCGTAGGGGAGAATGGCAACACGAGCGGTTTTTTTAATGTCTTTGAACAACTCACCCTCACACCTTTTACGGCCGAAGAGGCCGGGGCGTTTGTCCGGGCCAAATGTATTCAGGCAGGCTTCAACGACGACGAACGTGATCGCTTGTTGCAGTATGGCATGGTAGGCGAGCAACAATGGCTGCCGGTTCGTTTGCAACTGGTGGGCAAAATGCTGCTGGAGGAGAGACGTCTGGCGGAAAGAGAAAGTACAGATCATTATCGTCCCAACGATCCACACTACTGGCAGAAGTTCGAGCAGCGGCTAGAAGAGAAATACCGGGGAGTGGTAGTTTAGCATGAAATATATGAAGCGCACCTGGCACTATATGTTTGCTGAACCTTTCACATGGCTCTTTTACTGCTTCTTTCAGCCAGAAAGGTTCAAAAGAGATTATGAAGAAACGGGCTTTTCGAGGCGTATGCTTCTGATGTTCAGGTTCATCATACCGATGTTCCTTTGTTCCTACTCGCTTGCGCTTGTTGTACACGTAATCCTTTTGGCTGTATTCCCAGAACTTTACCTTTCCAGAGGAGTGTTTGTGCAGAATGCAAACACGATGAGCATTCTGTTTGATACTACTTTGGCTACTGTTCTTGGCCTCACAGGAGGCATTGTAGCCGGTATTTTATTTGGTCTTGCAGTCGGTCTCACTTTCGGCCTCGCAATCAGTTTCGCGGGATGTGTCACCATCGACACCATATTCACTGGTGGGGGAAACGTATTAGATGGCATTGTATACGGCCTCGCGTTCGGTATGCTGGTAAGCAGTGTGTTCGGTACCACGAGAAGGGGTACAAGTATGCTTGGCACTTTTCTCGTCATCGTGGGTGGTATGACCGTTGGCAGCATAATTGGCGTTGTGGGAGGCGTAATAGGAGGTGCCATAGCTAGCATACTCATCGCCAATCCACGCGATATTTCAGAAAGTACTAATGTTGGAAGCATTGTGGGTGCTATAACAGGAGGCAGCCTGGGTGCTCTCGTGGCAGGTATCTCGGGTGGCATAGCAGCAAGCATTGCGAGAGGTAGGGTGCGAGGCATTGTGGGAACTATCACCGCTAACCGGATAGTTGGTACTTTGAGCAGCATCACTTTCGGTATCATACTCGGTGTCTCGGCTGGTGCTTGGGGTAGTGGAAGAGTAGCAACTGAACTTGCACAAGGTCTAACATCCGTTGCAGCTCTCAACAGAGGCATTCCAGATGCTTTCATACTGAGCCTGATGGATAACATCACATCCGGCGTTGTGGGGGAGTGACTTTTCTTGCCGGCTACCTCCTTGGTTCCTACCGCTTGCCGCTCTATCCGGTGAGCAGTTTTTCCTCCTTAAGATCATATCTTGCCAGCCGGAAGTATCCACTTCAAGTATTTCTTCAGCTCCATAAATCTTCCCTCTACTGGGATGAGCGCGTCTTTCTACCTCTGCCCTACTTGAAGCAAACCCTACTTCTTGCCGCTGACCAGAGTATAGATCAGACTCTGGAGGAGATCGCTTTCATTCTGGCTGAAAGACCCTATCAGCTTGCCGCAGCACGGGCAGTTTCGCTGGAGATTGCTATACGCGACCTGGAAATGCGGGAGAGCCTGCGCGATATTGCTAAGGCTTCCCAACGACTTGCTGATATTTTACCTTCAGAAGCTGGATTGATCGATCCCCAGTGGACGACTCCATTTGCTCATTTGAATGATGCCAGCAGGGATGTTGCTCGCTTCTGTAGCCCCCTGGGATGGCAAGCTAGACGTGAGGCTCTAGAAGACACGGCTTCTGTTCTGAAAAGAGTTCATCCAAACACGGCATTTAGAGATGCTGCACTCAATAAGCGCCTGGGTGAGGTAGTGAAGACCTGGCGGATAGCTGTTGAACGCGGACTTGAAGATTTGGAAAAAGCAGTACGCTCAAACAATTGCCCGCCCTGTTAGGTTCTCATTACCTACCTATACACTTTGATTTGCAGCTCCGGGGTATCTCTTCGAGCATCGATGCGTTTCTTGGCAGGATCGCCGAGGAGATCTCTCAGATGATGACTACAAGGGGGTTACAAGTCAAAAAAATTGAGTTTGAGCGGCTGAAAGAAGCTAGCTGGACAAACGAGGCAGCCGTTTATCATCACTTCGAGAGATGGCTCAAGGATGTAGAACGTACGCTTGAGAAGGAAAATCGAACAATCCTGCTTGCTTTCGACGAGTTTGAGAAGCTCGAAGCCGCCGGACAACACGGACACCTTGATCTTGAACTACTCTTGGATTGGTTTCGCAGCCTGATCCAGAACTACCCTCGGGTGGCATTGCTCTTCAGCGGAGTAAGGTCCTTTGCTGATATGGGCATGAACTGGGCAGGCTACTTTGTGAACGTTCAAACGCTCAAAGTGAGTTTTCTGCTACCTGCAGAGGCTCATCAGCTCATTGTTCGACCTGTGCCCAACTTTCCCAGTGAGCAAGTCTTCGCCAAGGGAGTCGTCGAGGAGATTATGCGCTTGACAGGCTGCCATCCTTTCCTGGTGCAGGGAGTATGCTCGGCCCTGATAGATCATCTGAATGCGCAGAAACGTTCCTTTGCTGATGTTGATGATGTTGCAAGCTCCATGGATCGGTTTTTCAATGCCTGGTGGGATACCTACTTCCGGGATCTATGGGAGCGAACTGATGAGCTACAGCGTGTGTGCTTGCTCACATTGAGAAGCCAGAGAAAAGGAACAATCTCCTCGATTGAGCAAGAAAGCGGTCTCGATGGAAAAACTGTGCGGCGCGTGCTAGAAATGTTGCTCAGGCGCGATATCATCACACAGGAGTACCAGTGTCACAGCATTGCTACTCCCATCTTTGATGAATGGATAGAACGTAGCAGTTACAGCTAACTTTTGTGTCAGGACTATTGCGTGTAAAAGTCAAATAACTGCATCGAAACTCTTGCATTTTTGCCTCCACTCATGCATAATGCAGGAAAATATTGCTGAGGAGGCACGTGTGGTCAAATGCAGTAAAATGGGAGCACCTGATTTCAGAAACTCAAGTATCCAATATTTCTCACGCTCCGGCAGCGTGGCGACGTTTGCACTGTTGGGATGGGCTAGGAATGCGAGGCTGTCCTTGTTTGTCCAGAGGCAAGCCACAGGCCAGGGCCAAAGCAGGCCAACTCGTGAGCCAGTCATGCATGTCCTGATACGATAAGCGCCACAAGGTCCGCAAGAGACTGATGAGGAGCAGGCTCGCCTCGCTGTAGGTGCGCGGAGCTCCGCCTGTTCCTGCAGGCAAGGGAGGGGGACAGCGACGGTGGGCCAGACGAACGGCCAGACGGCAAAGTGCGAACAACTGCAACGTCCTGACCAGAGTCAGAGCATCAATATGCAAAGCACGACTCAGCTGGGCTTGTGCACGCTGATAGGATGGTGGTGGGACAGGTGCCTGTTCTTTGACTATGGTAGGCATCATAAGCTGATCTCCTGACGAGGGAACGAGCCTCGCCAAGAGTCAGCTTACCTTACTCTGCCAAGTCAGCGTGCTTTGGTATCCATTGAAGGGCTTTTTCTGAGTTAGGAAACGCCCTCGCTGGGGACAAACCCTGTTGCTCTAGCTCGTTTATCCATGCTCTCTTGCTATCCAGATTCGATGTATCTTTTATATGTCGATGTAACCGGAAGTACACTTCTTTAGTAACACCAATTTAGCGCGCACTGTGTCGTCTCGTGCATCAATGAGGGCATAGATGTACATCGGCTGTGATTTGAGGCTAATTCGAGTTCGACTTGATCGTTCCCCGAACATGCCTATGTTCCTTTCTACCTGACAGTCTTAATCCCAAGCTCCTGGTAGGTCACTTGATAACCCAGGTGTCTACTTAACGCTGTACATGCGCGGGCGGCTAATGGTGCTCTTACGGATTCCCCTCTCTCTATCTTCTCTATAGTTGCGCGCGATACTGTGGCCTCTATAGATAACTGCGTGATAGTTAGGCCAGCATTGGTTCTAAGCTCTTCAAACTTTGTCATAAACACTGCCTCACAAGGTTACTACTTGCCTAATATTAGCATATCATATCTAAAAATACAATTAGCTCGCTATTCTTTGCTAAAAACTGCTGTTAATTGCTTGACTTTGCATACGAAATCGCTTATAATTTTATCATAGATGAGCAATTATTAGCGCTTTTTTACAAAAGATAGCTAATAGTTGCAAAGGCACATATAGGCAGGAAAAAGCATTTTCATCGCTTTCAACGTTTTAAAAGCATAGTAACAAACATAAACACTGAGAAGGAAGGTGATACGGGACTAGCCCACCGTCTCGACCACGGCGGGCTAGCGAGTGGGACTACACACGTATCCGTTGTGAACCAGTCCTACGGGTGTTCTCGGCCTGATTCAGGCACATGAGGCCCCGATCTGTCAAGCAAATACCAAAGGAGGGCCACCCATGCCACGCTTATACGATGCTGATGGAAATCGCTATACGATCGTCTATCTAGATGAGCGCTTTTACCCCGCGCTTAATGTGGTCTACGGTCCAAAGCAGTGGGAGGACCATCCCCTCCTCTCTGCTCACACCGGCCAACCCCTCAGCTTTGCCCATTTGCCGCACGCCACGCCGTGCCTGGTGCTCCACTCCCGACGGTCGCATCGTCTGGGCAAGCGAGGGATAGACACAGATGTCACCGTTGCCCCGTATTCTTTTCATGCCATGTATCATGCCAGGAAGACGCGGCTTCCGCCTGATCTTCCATCGACACCGGTACTTGCCTCTGTGTAAGTCGTACGCAACAGATTATCACCGCCAGACTCATGACATCGTGGCTTCCGTGCCCTTCCTACTCGCAAAGAATGGGAGGGAGAGGAGCCTGTTTTAAGGAGGTGAAACATGTTACTGTGTAGAAAGATCAAGATCGAAGTCAGCGACCAGGACGCCGCAACCTTGGAGTTTATGCAGGGCAAGTGCCGGGGGCTGTACAACTGGTGGGTGATGCAGTTGCGAAACGGAGAGCGCTGGAACGTCTATGCCGCAAAAAAGACCTTGCAGAAGAGCAGGAAGCATGATCCTGAGATCAACGGGGTTTACGGCAAGCTCTTGCACGAGGTGTTCTTCCGCCTCGACGAGGCCATGCAGGCCTTCTTCCGCCGGGTGGCCGAGGGTGAGAAGAAACCGGGATTTCCAAGGATCAAGCCTCGGCACCAATTCTTTACATTGTGCTACCCGGCCATGTACTTGAACAAGATCGAGGGCGATACTCTCATTTTACCTACGGGCGGGGGTGGGAAATGGGGAGTGAAGCGCTTTCCTGATATCATTGCACACCTCACCGAAAGGCCGCCTGAACACTTTCGTGAGGTGGCCGTTTCAAGAGACGCGCGGGGGAACTACTACTGTTCGTTCGTCTATGATGATACCGAGCAGGACGAAGCGGCTCTTGACCACAAGGCCAGTAAGGAACGGAAAAAGCGCAAGCAATACACTCTGCGCAATGGCAGTGTTGTAGCTTTCGACCTGGGCATCAAGACGCTGGCAACAGGGGTGAACGATCAGGGGCGCTTCTACCACATCGGCGGCTTCAAGGGCTACCGTTGGTACAACAAGCAACTGGACAAAATCCGCTCGAAGCGCGACCGCTGCAAGAAGAAGTCGAGGCGCTACCTGCACCTCTCCCAGGTGTACAAGAGGGTTGCTGAGCGCAAGCGCAATAAACAACGAGACTGTCTGCACAAGGCCTCCCATCTCATCGCTGGCAAACTGGCTGAAAGGGCTGTTGTCATTGGCGATCTTTCCCAGAGGCAGATGGTCATCAAGAAGCAAGAGGAAGAGACACCCAAAGAGCGGAGGAAGCGGCGTATCCGCAACCGCATGGTGTATAATGACTGGGGCCTCTACGGCTTTGTGCAGATGCTTGCCTACAAGTGTCTGTTGTACGGGAAAGAACTCTCTATCATCGATGAACGCGATACGACCAAGACGTGTCATGCGTGTAAGAAGAAGCAAGACATGCCCTTGTGGAAGCGGACGTATCGCTGTGAGAACTGTGGTCTGGTAATGGACCGTGATGAGAACAGCGCGGTCAACATTTACCAGCGGTTCCTTGCCCGGCCTGGGCCATACACTCCCTAGGGGGTGCGGTGTGCTGCAGGACCTGTTTGCAAAGGAGAAGTTATGGAACTTCTTGCATATGGGAAGTGCAGAAATCAAATATGTTACGACATATTGAAAGGCAGGCACGTGGCTCATATTGTCTAAGGCATGTAGTTGTGCGGTCATTGGTTTAGAAGGCGCACTGGTCGAAGTCGATGTCATTGACGATTCAGCCCCTCTTAGTATAGGTGGTCTTCCTGATACTACCCGCTTGCGGTTCCACGTTCGACTTACCATTCCCAATAGGGATCGCAAAGAGACAGGCATTGTTGCCGGAGACCCCGTGAGGGGCTGCATTATTCATGGACCGCCACAAAAGAGATGCTGCTCCAGAATCGCTTACCGCATTGTTACGGAATGAAGATCGTATGTAGGATGTATTTAGGCCGCTTTTAGGAAAATAATGAGAGCTACCCTGTGTGCAGAAACCTTTTGCTGTTGTTCCCACCTCGTTTTCGCAAGCGGTATGATGAGACTTCCTATGGTATGCTATCTGGCAGCTGGTATGCTATCTGGCAGCCCCATATGTATTCAGATATTCCAGTTCTGAGTATTCAATGCAGGGGTTGGGGTCGCGTATTTCCTAAATATATCGCGTGAAAAGGAATGAGAGAGTGAACACGCTGTGGCGTGAAATACCGCTCAGGGAAAATGATGGAGCACGAAAGAAGTACCTTTGCCGCAGGGAGGGAACCGGAGATGCCCTTTGTCGCAAAAAGGAAGGGAACGGGAGAGCGCATCGACATTACCACGATTGAGCACCCCCGTGAGATCCTCAGATCCGGCGAATGCCTCTGCCAGGTGTGCGGCGCTCCCCTGATTGTGAGAGCCGGGCTGGTGCGCCAGCACCACTTCGCGCACACCGCTCGCTGCACCAGCGACTATTCTTGCCATCCCGAGAGTCCAGCGCATCGTGAGGCAAAACGCTTCCTGGCGACACATTTACGAGCGTGGTTTAAGGAGTACACGAGCCCCATTATCGAGTACGAGGTACCTATTCCAGAGGTAAAACGTATCGCCGACCTGCTGGTCACCTTTCCGACGGGGTGGCGCGTTGCCCACGAAGTGCAACTGGCCTCCATCACCACCGAGCAATTACAGGAGCGCACTAATGACTATACCCTGGCAGGAATTGATGTTGTTTGGTGGCTGGGCAAAAGCGCAGATACCCCCGCCAATCGAGAGTGGAGTCGACGCATCTTCGGATATGCCCTCTGTATCAATATCAATGAATGAGCCACATATTACCATCACGCAGGAGGGCGGTTCGTCTTCGGTCGAGGTCTACGCCTGCTACTCTGGCTGGCGCCCGATGGCGGGAACAGGAGAGTATCGGTATCCTCACCATTGGTTCTATGGTCCCTTTCTAGACCGGTGGAAGTATACAACCCTGATTCACTACCACCCGATTCTCCGTGAGGTTATTCGGACGTACGCGGTTCCTTTGCGCGCCTCTGAAAGACTTCAGCAGCAGATTCTCCGTTCCAATTACGCGATAGGAGTGGACTTCTATGGGCAGTATCATCAGCGTTGGTTTCGCGGCCTACTGTTACGCTGGAAGTATAGACTTCTGGTTCGCTTCCATCCCGTCCTCGGTGAGGTCGTTCGAGCATATGCAGCACGCATCGTTCCTGCTCGTCATTCGCAGAGGCGGCTGTAACTTATAGAACCACCTTGATGAATACTTCATAAAGTTGTTGCATTACAGTCGCCTTTGCAACGGCTATGTCCTTTATGTAGATCGGACGTAAGGTGTATCGGGGATGGGAACGGACGTTTCCCTCAGTGTGGTCACTAAAACCCTCTCCGGCCTATATGCTATACTTGTGCTACAACATAAATTTCAATTATGGAGATGTCTATGGATACAAGAACTGAGATCATCAAAGCGGAACTTTCCAACGGCACCATCCTACACATTCAGGCGACAACACTGGGAGGCGAAGAAGAAGTAGCCTTCACCATACCTTCTTTCAAAGAAGTTACAGATGCGATTGAAGGCATCGCAGAATCAGTGGTCACGACCCTTCAAAAAGTGAAACCCAAGAAAGCTAGTGGGTCACGCCACAATTAACCAAGTGTTGAAAGAAAAGGACTGAACACCTACCACAGGTACAGGGATTCACGCCACTTTGCACGGTTGACCATCTGAACTGAGACTCGGTGAGGATGGCTGATTCCTTCCCTCAGACGCCTTGCTCGGGTCAGCTCTCCGAGCAGGTATCATGGCAATAGGCTTCCTCTTTTCTCGACTCACCCTCTTGACAAGTCAGCCATTGTTATGTATGATTGTACTATCTCATTAGCTATTTAGTGAGATAGCTTTGTAGCTGCGAGGAGGAAGCAAGATGATCGAATTTCATCTGGACAGCCATTCCGGCGTGGCGCCCTATCTTCAGCTTGTGCAGCAGGCGAAGCAGGCGCTGCGCCTGGGCCTGCTGGAGGTCGGGGACCAACTGCCCACGGTGCGCGAGGTCGTGGCGCAGATCACCATCAACCCCAACACTGTGCTGAAAGCCTACCGCGAGTTGGAGCGCGAGGGGCTGGTTGCGAGCCGACCAGGCCAGGGAACGTTTGTGCAGCGCACGCTGGCGAGCACGTCGCTTGCCAGCCACGCGGCGCTGCGACGCAGCCTGGTGCGCTGGCTGCACAGCGCCTACGAGGCCGGGCTGGATGGTGAGAGCGTGCTGGCGCTCTTCATGTCCACGTTTCAAGACACCCAGAGAGAACACGAGGAAACCGCATGAGCAACGCGCTGGAGACGACAAGATTGAGTAAACGCTATGGGCGCACCTGGGCGCTGCAAGATTGCACGCTGGCCCTGCCTGCCGGGCGCGTGGCGGCGCTGGTGGGGCCGAATGGCGCGGGCAAGACGACGCTGCTGCATTTGGCGGCTGGCCTACTGGAGCCAACGGCGGGCGAGGTGCAGGTTTTTGGCTGCTCGCCGCTCAGACAGCCCACTGAGGCTTTGTGGCGCCTGGGCTTTGTGGCGCAGGATACGCCGCTGTACAAGGGCTTTACGGTCGCGGAGCTGCTGACGCTGGGGCACAAGCTGAATCCGCGCTGGGATGACGCGCTGGCGCTGGCGCGCATGCAGAAGCTGGGCATTCCGCTGGAGCGGCGCGCGGGCAAGCTGTCCGGTGGGCAGCAGGCGCAGGTGGCACTCGTGCTGGCGCTGGCGAAGCGACCAGACCTGCTGCTGCTGGATGAGCCGCTCTCGAGCCTGGACCCGCTGGCCCGCCGCGAGTTTTTGCGTACATTGATGGACGCAGTGGCCGAGACGGGGCTAACGGTGCTGCTCTCGTCACATATCATCGGCGATCTGGAGCGTGTCTGCGACTATCTCATCATTCTCTCGGCGTCGCATGTCCAGCTTGCGGGCGATATGCAGGAGATTGCGAAGACGCATAAGCGACTGATCGGGCCACGCCAGGATGAAGTGGCGGTTGCCAGCGTGCACACGGTGATCGAGGCGAGCCATACTGAGCGGCAGACGACGCTGCTGGTGCGCGCTAATGGCCCGCTCTTCGACCCATCCTGGGAAGTGCAGGAGGTGTCGATGGAGGATATGGTGCTGGCGTATCTGAGCCAGCAGGCAGGTGATCGATTGCAAGCGCCGCCATCGGCGCGCGAGCAAGATGGAAGAGAGGTGCTCAAATGACCTGGGTTGTCTGGCGGCAGCATCGCGCCGAGGGCCTGATTCTGCTGGTTGTGCTGGCCGTGATCGGTGTTTTTCTGCTGATTACCGGGCTGGAGATGGCGAACAGCTTTCAGCAGCTTGTGCTGAGCAACTGCCTGGGGCCGACCTCAAAGGGCAGCTCATGCGACGAGCTGGGGATGGCGTGGAACAACCAATATGGTGGCTTTTTGCGGGGTGCCCCTTTGCTGCTGGCGCTGCCGCTGCTGCTGGGGGCGCTGGTGGGCGCGCCACTGGTGACGCGGGAAGTGGAGCAGCGCACGCATCTGCTCATCTGGACGCAGAGCATTACGCGCATGCGCTGGCTGACGGTGAAGCTGGC
>WNGK01003637.1_pt1 | contig 16943 bp, 17 predicted proteins | sample 5400601 | NCBI WGS metagenome assembly WNGK01 (sample SAMN13153376, study PRJNA577476) | soil metagenome | isolation source: 60 cm soil or saprolite under Garry oak tree replicate 1 | place: USA:California | collected 2016-06-15
CGGCCAGGTCCCGCCACGCCTGCCAGCCGAGGACGGCAGGGGCGTCGAGCAGGATGATCCGCTCGACCTCGGGCTCCGCGCAGACGTCGAGGAAGAGCCGCGTGCCGGTTCGCAGTGCTTCCACCGGGTCGGCCGTGGCACCGGCCGCGCCCGTCGCGATCTGCTCTGTGATCTCGGCCTCGACCTCCTCGGCCACGGCGGCGAAAAGGTCAGCCTTGTCACGGAACTGGTGGTAGAGGGCGCCGCGTGTCACCCCGGCCGCCCGCACGATCTCCTCGGTACCGACGTCGGCGTAGCCGCGCGCGCCGAACAGCGCGCGCGCAGCAGTCACCAGCAGCCGCCGGGTCGCCTCGGAGCGGAGATCGTGCTTGGTCCTGGTCATGCGCCTGTCGTCGCCTCGCTATATGCGCTCTTGCCATACGTACTGTCTGTATGTAATTCTAATACAGACAGCTTGTATGTTATCGCAGCGAAACTACTGGGAGGAACCTTGTCCCACGTCGAACTGTCCCACGGCACCCTGCACTACCACGATTCCGGCGCCGGTGCGCTGCCGTTCGGCGCGCACCCGGCCCCGATGAAGCCCGGCGCCGACCTGACGGCAGCCGGGCTTGGCCGCCTGGTCGGCGACTTTCTCGACGCGCTGGACCTGTCCGACGTCACCCTGGTCGGCAACGACAGCGGGGCCGCTGTCGCACAGGTGGTCGCGGCACGCCACGCCGGGCGGCTCGGCGGGCTGGTGCTCGCCACCGGCGATGCGTTCGGCAACTTCCCGCCCAAGCCGTTCCGCCCGCTCATCGCCGCCGCCCGCACCGGGATGCTCACCTCGCTGATCGCCTTGCTCAAGGCCAGGCCGGCCCGTTCCCTGCCGACCGCATACGGCTGGCTGACCCACGGCGATCTGCCGCATGACCTGATCGAGGCGTGGGTCGCCGCGTACTTCGCCGACAAGGGTGTGCGGCGCGACCTGCGGCGGCTCACCGCGGCGCTTGGCGATGACGATTTCATGAACCAGATCGCCGCCGAGCTGGCCGCCTTCACCAAGCCCGCGCTGCTGGCCTGGGCGGCCGACGACAAGTTCTTCCCGGCCGAGCACGCCCGCCAGCTGGCTGCCATCCTCCCCAATGCACGGGTCGAGCTGATCCCCGGCAGCCGCACCTGGGTCATGCTGGACCAGCCGGAGCGAACCGCTCACCTCATCGCAGAGCTAGCGCGGCGCGTCGCGTCCCAGCAAGCCGCCTGAGCGAGGTCAGCATGCGCAGACCCACAGCCGCCGCCGGCAGCGCGCTGTTCTTCGCCATCGCGCCCGGCGTCGTGGCGGGCCTGGTCCCCTGGTGGCTGACCCGCTGGCGGGTGCACGGGCCGCTGGCCCACTGGGCGCCGGTGCGCGTGGCCGGGCTGATCATGCTCATCCTGGCTGCCATCGTGCTGGTGCAGGCGTTCGCGCGCTTCGTCGCCGAAGGCCGCGGTACACCCGCTCCGGTCGCCCCGACCGAGCGCCTGGTGATCGGCGGCCTGTACCGGTATGTCCGCAACCCGATGTACCTGGCGGTCGTGGCCGCCATTACCGGGCAGGCACTCGCGCTGGGCCAGCCCGTCCTGCTCGGCTACGCCGCCGTCATCTGGGTCACCGTGGCCTCGTTCGCCCGCTGGTACGAGGAGCCGACCCTGGCCCGCCAGTTCGGCCCGCAGTACCAGGCATACCGGCGGGGCGTTCCGGCCTGGCGGCCACGAAGGAGGCCATGGAAGCAGAGCTCGCCAGACGGCAATGGCCCCGGCGGCTCATCTGGTGCGGCAGCATAGTGCTGACAGCGACGCACAGGTGCTGAGCAAGGAATATGCGCTGCGCCTGATCTGAGTGGCTAGGAGCCGGTCGTGCCATTGCGTGTGACCCAGCTCGTTCGGCTTGATGATCTTGACCTTGATCGGTTCACGAGGCCGGCTTCGAGGCCTGGGCGGACGCCGGTGGTGAGGCCGCCGGGGACGCGGCCGGGCCGGGCCGCCAGGACGTGGCCAGCAGCAGGGCGGCGCCGCCTGCGCCGGCCAGCGCCGCTAGGGCGAGTCCGGCCCAGCCGGACACGCTAAAGCCGACCGCGTGGTCGACCGACCAGGCGCCCCCGCCGAGCGCGCCGAGCGCGCAGGACACCAGCGTGATCATCAGCACGTACTCATAGCCCTCGCCGGGCCGGAAGATGAAGAAGCCGTTCCTGGCGTGGTTGGCGACCAGCGCGACCACCATCGTCCCGACGACTCCCGCCGCGGCCAGCGGGGTGAGCAGGCCGAGCAGGAGGAGCGCGCCCGCGCCGAGTTCGGTGACCGTGGCGGCCAGCGCGTGCACCCGGCCGGGCCGGATGCCGATGGACTCGAACCACCGCGCCGTGCCGGGCAGCCTGCCGCCGCCGAAGGCGTGGTTCCAGCCGTGCGCGATCATGGTGCCGCCCACCGCGAGACGGAGTACCAGCGCCGCGATGTTCACACTGTTCATTCCACCATGCCTCCTGGTAGGCGCCCGGCCATCGAGTGACCTCAGTAAGTAAATTAATATAACCTAATTTACCTATATTCAAGGCGTCGTGCCCCACGGCGAAGGGGGTGGGGGCGGAACTTCTGCCGGCGGCCGCAGGCCGCGGGAGTCCCCGGCACATGGGGGACTCCCGCGGTTTCTCAGTAGCCCGCGGAACCGGCGCTGCGGAGGTCCGCGGTCCGGCGGCGCGCCTCGAGCATCCGGCGTTCCGCCTTATGCTCAAGCCGCCTGGCCCGGCGGAGCGCTCGCGCCCTGCGTGCATAACGCAGTTGCTCCGCCTGTTCTAGGCGGCTGCGACTTCGCTCGCTGACGAGCTGTTCCATGGCATACATCACTGACCACTCCATTGTGTGCATTGTGTGCGTCACGCGGCCGCGCGGCTCATGTCCGCCGCGCGGCCGCCTCTGGCTGGCGTGGCCTGGGTTACGCGGCCACTTCGGTCTTACGAGGACGCCCGCGTGGGCGCTTCCGCGGCACGATCGCGCCGCGCATCAGCAACTCGCCGCCCCAGACACCCCAGGGCTCCCTGCGCTCGAGCGCACCGGTCAGGCAGGCCAGCCTGGCCTTGCAGCCCCGGCACATCGCCTTGGCGGTCTCCACGTCCTCGGGAGACTCGGCGAAGAACAGCTCCGGGTCCTCCGTGCACGGAAGATCCAGGCCCACCGGGAGCGCGGTAGCCGAACCAGCCACCGCGACGATGCCGACCTGATCGAATACCTGCCTGACGTCTGGCTCCTGCCGCGCCGTTACAGATCCGGGCGCCTCGAACCCCGTTGCGCCCGTCCCGCCGACGGTGGCATCGCGCCACTGCATCGGTGCCATCCCCTCTCGCTTGCCGGTCCTAGTTGTCGTCACGCGATTTCTCGCCCGTCTGGGGACCTAGGCCTTGCAAATAACTAGGCCGCGGACCCTGTGTGCGGGTCCGCGGCCTCGAGGGGAGTTCTGGCCGGTCTGGCTAGACCGGTTCTCTATCTCGAGGTGGACCCGATGCGCCCTCGCCAACGGCGGAGACGCCGGTCATGTAGTTGTGGATATTCGTCTGGCCAAGCAGTGCCGTGACGGCGTGCTGCGGCGCCTGGGGGGCCACGACCGCGACCTTGCCCCGGACACGCGGAAGCGCGAACGCGCCAGAGACAGGCAGCAGAGCGACAGGCAGCAGAGCGGCGCATGGACCGGCAGCGGTCACACTGGTCCCTAGGAAGCTGACCGACGGCAGGCCGGAAGCACCCGAACGCAAGGCCCAGTTCAGCTCGGGCAGAACGTCTGATTTGATATTCGTCACGTCGGGCACCTCCCTCCAGGGGTATCGACAGCTAGCCCACGGACATGTAGGAAGCCTAAGTGTTGCCCCCTGTAGGGGGCAACACTTTTTTTGACCTGCAATTTTAGGTTTTCCTGCGCCTGCTGAGGCCAGTCGGCGCTGACCTGGGCCATTCAGCCAGCGGGTCTGCCAGCAGGGTCGGCGGGCGGGTGCGGGGCGGCCCGGATCAGTCCCTCTTGCATGACCGACACCACGAGCTCGCCCTCGGCGGTGAATACCTCGCCGTGCGCCAGGCCCCGGGCGCCGTGGGCCACCGGCGAGTCCTGCGCGTACAGCAGCCATCTGTCGGCCCGGAACGGCCGGTGAAACCACATGGCGTGGTCCAGGCTGGCACCCGACGTGCGGCCGTCCGCCCAGGACAGCCCGTGCCCGAGCAGCACCGAGTCGAGCAGCGTCATGTCGGAGGCGTAGGTCATCAGGCACACGTGCAACAGGGGGTCGTCGGGCAGGTCCCCGTCCACCCGGAGCCAGACGAGGTTCCTCGTGGTCCGCAGCGAGGGATCCCGTTCTGCCTCCACAGAAAGCGGGCCGACCGACCGCAGGTCGATCGGACTCTGAGCCATCTGGGGCGGGAGCGGCCCCAGTAGCCGGGCCAGCCGGTCCGACGTCCGCTCGACCATCTCCGGCGGCGGCACGTCGGGCATCGGGTCGGCGTGCACGGGACCGGGTTCGGGATGGTGGAAGGACGCGGACAGGGTGAAGATCGTCTTGCCGTGCTGGACCGCCGACACCCGGCGGGTGGTAAAGGACCGCCCGTCCCGTACCCGGTCCACTAGGTACACGATCGGCACCGCCGGGTCACCCGGCCGGATGAAGTACGCGTGCAGGGAGTGCACCGGGCGGTCCACGGGGACGGTCCGGCCGGCCGCCACCAGCGCCTGCCCGGCCACCTGGCCGCCGAACACCCGCTGCCTCCGCTCATCCGGGCTGCGGCCGCGGAAGATGTTCGCCTCGATCTGCTCCAGGTCGAGCAGGTCGATGAGCCGGTCGAGCGCCTTAGCCATGAAGCCTCAGTTCGTCACCGGCCGAGCCGGATGTCATCGAGGAAACGCGACCGCGGCCGCGCCATGCCGCGGGTCCGGGCCCCGGGCGCCCGGGCCGGCGACCAGGACAGGTACAGGTGCTCACGGGCCCTGGTCACCGCCACATACAGTAGCCGCCTTTCCTCCTCGATCGCGTCGGTCGTCCTGGCGTGCACGATGGGCATGAGCCCCTCGACCAGGCCGGGCAGCAGCACCGCGTCCCACTCAAGCCCCTTGGCCGCGTGCATGGACGCGAGCGTCACGCCGTTGACGACCGGCGCGTGCCCGAGCTCGGCCCGCTGGGTCAGCTCGGCCGAGAAATCGGTCAGCGTCGTCTCTGGCCGCGCGGCGTGCATGTCGTCGGCGAGCTGAGCGATCGCGGCGAGCGACTCCCAGCTCTCGCGGGCGGCCGGGGCGCCCCCAAGACCGGCGGGTCCCGGGGCATTCGGGATCTTCGGGGCATTCGGGATCAGGCCGATCCCGGTCAGCACGTGCCGGACGGAGGACGGCAGCGGGTCCCCGCCGCCGGGACCGGGATCAGCGGCCGCCTCTCCCCTGGCCGCCCACTCTCCCCTGGCAGCGCCGCGCAGGAGCACCAGCGCCTGACGCACCACGGGCCGTTCGTAGAACCGCTCGGCGCCGCGGACCACGAACGGCACGCGGGCTTCGGCCAGCGCGAGCTCGAACCGCTCGGTGTCCGCGTTGACCCGGACCAGGACCGCGATCTCCCTGGCCGGCACCCCCGCCGCCAGCAGCGCCTGGACCTGGACCGCCAGCCCGGCCGCCTCCGCGGTGTCGTCGGGATACTCGGTGAGCACCGGCCGGGGACCGGGCGGCCGCTGCGCGGCCAGCGGCGCGTGCTGGCTAGCGGGGGCAGCGGGACGGGATCGCACAAGCTCATTGGCCACCGCGACCACCTGCGGCGTGGACCGGTAGTCCCGCACCAGCCGGACCACGGTCGCGCCGGGAAACTCCGCGGTGAAACCGGTCAGGTAGGACGGGGTGGCCCCGGTGAAGGAGTAGATCACCTGGTGCGGATCGCCGACCACGCACAGGTCGTCGCGATCGCCGAGCCACGCGTCGAGCAGCAGCTTCTGCAGCGGGTTCACGTCCTGGTACTCGTCGACGACGAAGTGCCGGAACGTGTCGCGCACCTGGTCCGCCGCGGCCTGGCTGTCGATCAAGATGGCGGCGGTCAGCTCGAGCACGGACTCGAAGTCGATCAGGTGCCGTTCCCGTCGCAGCTCCTCGTAGGCGGCGTAGACCGCGGCCAGGTTGTCCGCCCCGGCCGCGGGCGAGCGGCCCGCGGCGGTCGCGGCGCCCGCGTACCCGTCCGGGCGGACCTGGGTGACCTTGGCCCACTCGATCTCGGCGGCGGCGTCGGCCAGCGCTCCGCCAGCCCCCCCGGCCGTACCGCCGAGCCGGACGCCGGCCCGCTTGGCCGCCTCCCGGACCAGGCTGGCCTTGGAGTCGATCAGCTGCGGCGGCCGGCCGCCGATGACCCGCGGCCAGAAGTAGTTGAGCTGGCGCAGCGCGGCCGCGTGGAACGTGGACGCCCGCACCAGCCCGGTGCCCAGCCCGGCGGCGCCCAGCTGCCTGAGCCGGCCGCGCAGTTCCCCGGCGGCCCGCACGGTGAAGGTGAGCGCCAGCACGTGCGCCGGGTTCACCAGGCCGGCCGAGGCCGCGTACGCGATCCGGTAGGTGATGGCCCGGGTCTTGCCGGTGCCCGCGCCGGCCAGCACGCAGACCGGGCCACGGGCGGCCAGGGCCACCTCACGCTGCTCCGGGTCGAGCCCGGCCAGCAGCACCTCAGAGGGGCCCAGTGTCGTGTCTGTCACCCGCCCACCTCCCTCCCCCTGCCCTTGCCTCATCCTGCCCCATCGGGGAACGCAACCGGCCCCGCCGGTGTTAGAACAACCTGGAATTCTTCAACCAAACTCGAGGAGGCTGCGGGTGTCCGGCCAGCTGACGATGTACACCACCCCATGGTGCGGCTACTGCCGGAACCTGAAGCGCCAGCTAGCCCGGGCCGGGATCGAGATGGCCGAGGTCGACATCGAGCGCGACGAGGCCGCGGCCGAGTTCGTGATGTCGGTGAACGGCGGCAACCAGACCGTGCCCACCGTCGTGTTCCCCGACGGCACCGTGCTGACCAACCCCTCAGCGGCACAGGTCAAGGCCCAGCTCGCCGCCATCGCGGGGTAAAACCGTCAGGCTGGGCAGGTACCACGGCCGTTCGGGGCCAGATCTTTAGACCCGAACGATCCGGGTGCGAGTCAATGACGGAGGCGGGCGCTAGAGTCCTGGCAGATGGTCCGCGGGGGAAACCCATCGAGCAACTTCCGACACGTTGGTCACGTTCCATGACCAGGTGACCGGGCTGCGGGAAGATAGATCGGCGGCTTGAGCTAAGGAGGCCTAGGTGGCAGATTTCGACGTTCTTGATGTCGTCGAGATCTGTGCTGGGGCGGGCGGGCAGGCTCTCGGGCTTGAGCGAGCCGGCTTCGAGCACGCCCTGGCCGTGGAACTCGACGGGGCGGCCTGCGCCACGCTGCGCGCCAACCGGCCGGGCTGGAAGGTCGCCGAGGGCGACGTGGCCGACCAGGCGCTGTGGCGGCCGCGGGACTACCGGGGCGTGGCGCTGCTGGCCGGCGGGGTGCCCTGCCCGCCGTTCACCGTGGCGGGCCTGCAGCTCGGCGCCACCGACGAGCGGGACCTGTTCGCCTGGGCGGTGGAGCTGTGCGGGATCATCCGGCCGCGGGCCCTGCTGCTTGAGAACGTGCGGGGCCTGAGCACCAGCCGGTTCAGCGCGTACCGGCAGCACGTCCTGGACCGGCTCCGCGACCTCGGGTACGCGCCGGGCTGGCGGCTGCTGAACGCGTCGGATTTCGGCGTGCCGCAGCTGCGGCCGCGGACCGTGCTGGTCGCCCTGCAGCAGGCCGACGCGCCGTGGTTCCGCTGGCCCGCGCCGTCGCCACGGCCGCCCGCGACCGTGGGCGAGACGCTAGGCGACCTGATGGCCGCGCGGGGCTGGCCCGGCGCGGCCGCCTGGGCCCGCCGGGCCGACCGGATCGCGCCGACGATCGTCGGCGGCTCCAAGAAGCACGGCGGCGGCGACCTTGGCCCCACCCGCGCCAAGCGCGCCTGGGCCGAACTCGGCGTGGACGGCATCGGGATCGCGGATTCGGCGCCAGGCCCGGACGCGGACCCGGCCCTTACGCCCCGGCTGACCTGCGAGATGGTGACCAGGCTGCAAGGCTGGCAGGATGACTGGGGCTGGCGGTTCAGCGGCCGCAAGACCGCACGCTACCGCCAGATCGGCAACGCGTTCCCGCCGCCGGTCGCGGAGACGGTCGGGACGGCCATCCACCGCGCGCTCGAGCACGCGGGCACGCCGGACGTCGCCGCGGCGGCTGAGCAAACGTACGTGCACGATCCGGTGTTCCGCGTGCTCCGCTCCCGGGCCGGCTTCCTGACCACCCGGCAGATCGCGGAGCTGGCCGCGGGCGCCGGGTCTACGGGTCTGAGCCTGGCCGCCGTGCTCGGCCGCCTGCGCCACCTCGGCCAGGACTTCGAGCTCGAGGTGGCCGACTCCGGCGACGGGCCGGCCTACCGGCTGGGCGACTTCAGGGCCTTCCTCGGCCAGCCCGAGCACGCCCGCCACCAGCGCTTCGCCGCCCGCCGGGCCACCATCAGCTGAACCTGCGGGCCGGTTAACTCCACGCAGTTGTCCACAGGCTGTGGATAACGACGGGATAACGATGAGCGATGACGGATAAGCGCGCAGTAGTGCAGTAATTACTGCACTACTGTATTATTCTTAGCCTCGCTACTGGCTCAGTTGACCTCCAGGTCGGCGATCGGCTACCGAAGCGCCGCAGACGCTGCGATAATGCGTGGATGACAGGGCTTAGCCTCGCCCTGGCCAACCTGAAGCCGGGCACGGGCAAGACCACCTCAGCGGTCTGGCTGGCACACGTTTTCGCACAGGCCGGGAACAGCGTGCTCCTGGTGGACGCGGACCCGTCTGGCAGCGCGCTTGAGTGGTCCGATCTCGCGGCCATGGACCCGCACCTCGCCGCGCCCGAGGCGGCCTTCCCGTTCCGGATCGTGGCGTTGCCCTCGCGCGAGCTGCATCGCCGCGTGCCCGAGATCGCCCAGGCGGACGACGTGGTGATCATCGACACGCCCCAGCTCGAGGACCACGCCGGCATCGCCAGGTCGGCGCTGCGGTACGCCGACGAGATCCTCATCCCGTGCGCGCCGAGCCCGATCGAGATCAACCGCACCACGCCGGTGCGGGACGAGATCGCCGAGATCGGGGCGATCCGCGACCAGCCCGTCCGCTCCGCCATACTGCTGAACCGCTGCATCGCGCGGGCGCACTCCACCGTCGACGCCCGCGAGGCACTCGTGGACCTCGGCTACGACGTGCTGGGCACGGTGGTGCCGCGGCGGGAGGTGTACGCCCAGAGTTTCGGCCTGCCGATCAAGCAGACCGGCTGCGACGTCTGGCGGCAGGTGGCCCGGGATCTCATCGACCGGTGCGCTCCCCTATGCTCGGTGCGATCTTGACATCCTCCCCCGCCTGAAGGCGGGGGATTCCAGCTGTTCACGTCCGGTTAAGGAGGCAAGCAGGTGAGGTTCGCGGTTCACCGGCCGGGCTTCCCCGTCGCCTCCCCGCGCAGTCACGGCGTGCCCCGCCGCGATGTTCCTGGCCGCGTTCACGTCCGCGTTGCAGGCGAAACCGCAGGCAGTGCACCGGAAGACGGCTTGGCTCTCGCGCGACTTCCCGTCCACCTGCCCGCACGCCGAGCAAAGCTGGCTCGTGAAATGCGGCTTGATCTTCTCCACCCGACCTGGAGCTTTCTGCTCCAGGCGGCGGACCAGCAGGCCCCACCCGGACCGCAGGATGCCCCGGTTCATTTTCCGGGGGTGATTTGGTGTTTCCGCAGTTCAATGCCGGTTTTTGTGTGTCAGGGACGTCATTCGCGTCGACTGGGGCGACGGTTGAGCTCGGTCATCAGGTCACGGTTGGTGTCGCGAGCTGCGGCGAGGTCCTCGTGGGCGGTGGCGAGCTGGCGGCGCAGGCTGCTTGACTCGCGGACGAGTTCGGCGTTGCGGGCGGTTAGTTCGCGCAGCGTCGCGTCACCGGAGGTTAGCTGGGAACTGGCGACGTGCTGGATCAGCTTGGTCTTGAGCCTGGCGTTCTCTGACCGGAGCCGCTTGATCTCCTCGCGGGCCAGCAGCAAGTCGGTGCGCAGGCCATCGGCATCGCCGGTGACGTCCCGGAGCGGATTGGATGGCGGCCTGCTGCGGGCCTGTTCGACTGCGGTGCGGAGTTCGGGATCGCTGTATAGGAACTGGCGGGAGACCCCGGCCCGGCGGGCGACCAGGTCGAAGGTGGCCCGGACGCCGTTGTCGGCTATCGTCTGCAGGGTATCCAGCACGTCCTGGCGCTTGCGGGCGGCCTGGCTGGTTCGGGCCCGCTGCAGGGCCGCGATGCGACGCTCGGCGGCGGGGTCAGTGCTCATCGTCGCGCCGGGCTGGTCGCAGGGCTGGAGTGCCGAGGAAGACAGCATGGCTGCGGCGGGCTTGGCGCAGCAAGGTGGCGGCGTCCTCGATCGTGCCGCGTTCTTGGTCGCTGAGCTGGGTCAGCTGGTCCTCCATCGCGGTGATCATCTCGCGGTAGCGGTCGATTTCTTCTTGCTGGGGCAGGGCCCAGGAGGCAGCGCCCATGGCAATGCCAGCCTCGCGGGCACGGAGAAGCTCATCCAGCCGTGCCCGCAGCTCGGGCAGGTAGGAAACGTTGCTTTCGAAGTGGCCGCAGCCTGCGCACTGGTAGCGGATAGGGCACTGCTGGCCGCCGGCTTTGACATTGCTGGGTTCCTTGCACAGCCCGTAGGGCACGGCGACGGCACGCAGGCGGGCGGTCACGACAGGATCGACGCTGGCTGTGGTGCGCGACCGGAGCCCGTCCCGGTCGACGCTGACCTTCTCCACCGCGTGGACCGCCTTGCGCAGCCGGGGACGGGAGACCTGGTAGTAGCCCTGGGTCGTCATCGGCGAGCCGTGATCCATGAGTTTCTGGGTGACATCCAGCGGGGTTCCGGCATCAGCGAGCCGTTGCGCGTAGGCATGACGGAAGGCATGAGGGTGGACGCGCAACTGGGGGAAGGCCCGCAGTTCACCGTCGTCGTCGAAGACCTGTTCAGTCAGCCCGGGAATCTGCGCTACCCAGGTCTGGAGCCACTTGCGGAGAGTGCTGGCAGGCATCGGCCGCCGCCCGAGCCGGTTCTGCACCTGGGCAGGGAACAAGAATCCGTCCGCCAGAGGGGTGCCGGGGAACAGGGCGGCAATCTGGCCGGCGAGGTGCTCGATGGAGGCGGCCAGCGTCTCGAAGATGGGGATGCGCCGCTCAAGGCGGCTGGCTTTGGTGTTGTCGTAGATCAGCCAGGGGCTGCCGTCGTTGTCCCGCCAGAGGCAGGTGAGCCGCAGCCTGGTGATCTCGCTGACGCGGCGGCCGGTGTCCCGGAGCAGCTCGTAGGCCAAGCGCTGCAGCTGGGGACCCAGATGCGCAGCGGGACCGCGCACCGGATGCTGCCCGAGCAGGGGCAGATGATTATCCAGCTCGGCGATGACCGCTTCGGGGATCGAGCGGCGGCCGGCGTCACGCTCGGCGCGGGCGACTTTGACGCCTTCGCCTTTGAGGATGGCGAATCCTGGCGGGACGTCGTTCAGCAGTCCCAGGGACGCGGTGTCTTGCAGGAAGGACCGGACGTGGTGGACGCAGGCTTGCAGCGTGCTGCCCGCATACGGTTTGCCGTCGGGCTGGCGGTGGTTGCGGACCAGGTGGAAGAACCGTTCGATATCGGCGCGGCCAGCCTTGGCGGGATCGTGGCCCCCGGCCGGCCCGGCGGCCAGGGCATCCGACAGCAGCGCGACGTCGGTGATGACCGACTTGAGCCAGCCGGCCGTGGTGGTGGGCATCTTGGCATACGCCCACGCCTTAGCGGCCTCTCGCAGCCACTTCTGGTGAATGCAGGTGAAGTCGAGCGTGCGGCCACGGGCTCGCCCGGCGTCGGTGTGGTCGAAGACCATCAGGTCCCACACGTCCTTGCGCCGTTCAGCCTCAGGCGAGGTGAGGTGCCAGCGCAGGCGCCGCTGTGTCCAGACCAGGAAATCCCGGACCCGCGCGTCGAGCGTGGCGTCGTCAGGCAGGACGGCAAGGCAGCTGGCCAGGTGGTTATCGCGCATCCGCTCGATGACCGCCCGGACGTCCGATCCCGGCAGCGACCGGTCATGCCGCTGGGCCTGCTGCAGTCCGAACAGGATCTCGTCCCGGGCGCGCTCGCTCACGCCGGCGAACGCCAGGACGCCCACCCGCATCGGTGCCACCGCACGGGCCCACCACGACAGGTCGGCCTTCGGGTGAGCTCGCAGGTAGTAGTCAGCGCGGTTGGCGTGATGCTTGCACAAGACCAGGCCGTGCTGGCGGCGTCCGCGCGAGCGGAACCGGCAGTGCGGGATCTGGCACGGCTCGGGTGCCGGGTGCGGCGTGCCCTCGCGTTCCAGCCGGTCCTTGGTCCAAGGGCCGGTGCGCAGTTGTTCTGCATGGCGGTGGCACAGGTCGCCGCTGGTTGCGGGGAGCTGGCAGGAGCTGGCTCCGCGGCCCACTGCGCACAGCCGTTCCGGCTCGCCGCGAACCTCGCGGGCCCACGTCCGCACTTCGGGCTCGCCCGCCTGGCGCCACAGCCGGTGGTGAGCCTCGCACAGCTGCTCGCGGCAGTGGCGTGGCTGGTAGTCGCAGTCGCTGGCCAGGCAGCAGTAGGCGGTGATCCACGGGTCGGCGCGCGGCACCAGCAGGATCCGGTGGGCGGCGTCCCAGGCGCCGGGCCGCCACGCCGGGGCCAGCAAGGCCGCCAGCGGATCGGCCTGATCGGACAGTGCTGCCTGATCGGACGGTGTTGATGGTGACGCGGCAGCGATACGCAGAGCCGGTGTCCTGCTCATGTGGCATCCGCTTCCCGGTGGCCCGGGTCGATCGCCGCCACGGCGGCCTGCAGGTCCGGCCAGTCGGCATGAGTGTAGATGGCGGTACTCATCGGCGAGGCATGCCCGAGCAGCTCCTGCACGACGTCGCGGTCCACGCCCGCGCGCACCAGCCGGGTGGCGAAGGTATGCCGGCAGGTGTGCGGGGTGGCCTTGATCCCCGCGTCGCGGGAGAGCCTTTTGAACAGCTCCTCGACGCTGTCGGGTCGCATCGCCGCCCCCAGCGGGGACCGGTAGAGATTGACGAACACGAACGGGCTGTCCTCGGCGGCATCTCCCAGAAGCTGCCAGCGTTCTTGCTGGTAGCCGGCATACAGCCGGGTCAGCGAGGCGCTCACGGGAACGCGGCGGCAGCCCGATTTGGCCAGCGCGCCGTTGATGTTGTCCTCCCGCCGCACCACATGCAAGTGCGGCCCGGCGATCCGGCAGCCCAGCGGAGCCGAGTCTGGCAGGAAGTGCATGTCCTGCCGGTGCAGCCCGCAGGCCTCACCCACGCGCAGCCCGGTCCCGAACAGCAACTCCGCCATGAAACGATCCCTGACCTGGCGCGCCGCGGCGATAACGGCGGCCTGCTGCCCGGCGGTGAGGAACTTCGGCGGCCTGGCCCGCGTCTTCATCCGCAGCATCGACCGGCGCACGATCCGGTTGCCGGACTCGCCCGGATCAAAGCCCTGGGGCAGGTGACGCAGGAACCTCGGCTCGGACAGCCGGTCGGCGACCTCGGCGGGCACGCTCCCGTGCAAGGCGCAGAACCGCAGGAAACCGCCGATCGCAGTCAATCCCAGGTTCACATAGCCAGCTGTCCTCGGCGTGATGTCCGCCCCGCGGCCGCCACGGTGCAGCCACCGCACCAGATCGGCAAGCTGATCCAGGGTCGGACATCGCCAGTCAATGCCCGACCACTCGGCCCAGGTCAGGTACGCCGCGACGCGAGAGCCGTACGTGCGGGCTGTCCCAGTAGACCGGCCGGCCCCGTGCTGCAGCCACTTGAGGTAAGCACAAGCTTCGGCGTGCGGATCGAAGTCCTCGCCGACGACCACGACGATCGACTCACCCGACTCCAGCCGCGCTTGGCGAGACAGGAATGACACCCGGGAGAACGTACATGGATGACGCTGCTGACACACCCCCGGAAACACTGTCTGTCACGGATAGTAAACAAACTGTTATGGACGTGGTGGACACCGCCTACCCGACCCTGGGAAAGGTTGAGCCCGGCTTTCTGGCGGACGTTGCGGCCGGGGTTCTCCCGCGTGCCTTTCGCGGACCGGGTCATGTTCTTGATCTGGAGGTCTTCCACTCTGACCATGTCAAACCGGCGCGCGATGTCGGTACTGGCCTTCTCCGCCCAGTCCTTGCGCCTGTCGGTCTCGCGGGCGCGCAACCGGGCAAGGGTGAGCCGCACCCGCTTGCGGCGGTTCGAGCCGCGCCGGGCGCGGGCGAGCTTGCGCTCCAGACGCTGCAGCCTTGTCCGCTCCCGCGTGGTCAGGCCGGGAATATGCAGCAGCTCACCGGTCGACAAGGCCGCACCAACGGCCACGCCCCGGTCGATGCCCACCACCTGCCCGTTGCCCGGAGCCGGGACCGGGTCAGGAACAGCGGCGAAGGCGACATGCCAGCGTCCGGCCCGGTCCATCGTCACCCGGTAGGACTTCACGCCCGCAGGCACCGCGCGAGACCAGCGGAACCGCACCCACCCGGCCTTCGGCACCCGTACCTCGCCGACGTGGCGGGACAGACGGCGCATGTCCCATTGCCGCCCGCGTCGCCCAACGATGCGGAACCCCTCGTCCCGGCCGGCCTTGCGCCACGACGGCCGCCCGGCCAGGTTATGCGGGTCGAAGTAGGCGGTCATCGCCTTGGCGAAGTCCCGCAGTGCCTGCTGTTGCACCGTCTGGGAGCCTGTGGCAAGCCAGTCATGCTCGGCGCGTGCGATGGTGAGCTGGCGGCACTGCTCCAGGTAGCCCGGTGCGCTCCTACGGCCTGGATGCCAGTGCGAGTGCTGCTCGACGGCCAGGTTCCACACGTACCGGGCCTGGGCACAGTGGTCTCGCAGCACCGCCTCCTGGGCGGGCGAGGGGAGCAGACGGTACCGGGACATGCGAACACACTAGCGACTACCACTGACATTCCTGGGGAGGTGAAGCGGCGGTACCTTCCCGACCTGAAGACGGGGATCTCAACGCCGCAATCCTGATGACAACCCCTCGAGAACAGCGCAAGGCGCAGATGGCCGCCGCGGCGGCCCGGCGTGCGGGGCCCGACGCGCGCCCGGCGGGCCGCACCGCGATCCGGTCCAAGCCGGTCAGGATCACCCTGGACCTGAGCCCGGAGCTCTACCGGCAGCTGACGGCCTGGGCGGATTCGGCCGCGGTGACGCTCGACGTGCCGCGGGTATCGCTGGCCGACGCGGTCCGCGCGATGATCCGGGTCGCGGCGGACAACCCCGGCGACGTCATCGACCGGCTCCGCCGCGACCGGGACCGGTAAGGCGCGAGCTACACCATAGCTACCCCACATGTCCGGAAGAACGCGGATTGTAACGATTGTTCCGCGGTGGGCGGGGCCGCAAAATCTGGCGAGCTGAATAGGACACGTCAGGCCCAACGCGGCATGAGCGCGCGTCGGAGTATGGGAGCAGGAGCTACATGCAGAGCTGGTCGATCGCGTGGGCCGTCTCGCTGATGACGCGTAGGGCATCGAGCGCATCGGGTGCGCCCAGCGGGACGACGGCATTGGGGACCGCGGGGTCGTAGTCGCACTGGTGCACGATCTTGTTGCGGCGGTCGATGACGACACCGAGCGCGATCTTGGCTTGCTGGGCGTCCTGGAACGCGGTGCTCCATATCGCCTTAACTCCAACCATTGCCAGCGCCGCCGCGACGTCATCAGGGCGTTGATACGTCTCCTTCGCGAGGCGTTCGGCGAAGTATGACCTCGCGGCCAGCTCGTGGGTGGCGGCATTCGGCGCGTTCATGAGCGTTGCCACGGCTCCGAGCGGCAACCCGATCTTGGAGGGCGCACCGGCTGCTGCCAGGCGTCCCACCATGATCTCCACGGCCCGATCCAGGACTACGCCGTGCATGTACCGATCCCAGGCGGCGACTCCTTGCACCAAGGCGGCGCGATACAAGTCGGTGGCGTCGACCAGACCATTGGTCATGTTCCCGATCGCTTGCCCGAGCCCGATCAGGTCTCGCGCCCTGGCGATGTCGCGGGCGAAGTCACCCAGCCGTTGCGTCGGCATCTACGTTTGCCACTCCGGTGAGAATCTCGATGCGGCGAGCAAGGCCGTCGAAGGTCTGCCGGAACCTTTCGATGTTCTCTTGGGTCTTCTCCCATACGATGCCTACCTGCTGGGTGTCGTCCTGAGTCAGTGCGAAGACAGGCTTACGGGAGTTCTGGGAGTTGGCGATCAGCGTATTGAAATCGGGAATAGCCGCAAGCCACTGCTCGTGAGCGAGACCGGCCTCCGCATACAGCTCATCGGGAAGTAGAACGCCAGCACCTTCAAGTGCAGGGCGGAGCTGCTGTTCGAATGCCTCTTTGAGACGGTCGAAGTATCTTTCGAAACCTTGTGTGGGCGCGCCACTGCGGAGCCGGTAGCGCTGAACTATGATGCCGAGGAACTTCAGGGTGGGAGCGGGGAACGGGTAGTCCGCCGTCGAGAGAGCGTCGAGTTGGGCGGCCCGCTGAGCCCAGGCGACCCACCTCGGGATGACTCGCGCCAGCGAGTCAAGTGCCATCACCGAGAAGATGTCTGGGCTCGTCGGGACCAGGAAGTAGTCGGCGGTCGCGATCAGATTCTGGTTAATCGCCCCGAGCCCGGGGCTCAGATCGACCAATACGAAGTCAGCCTCATATTTCGCGGCTGTGATGTCGAAGAGATGACGGAAGCTGCCAGGCAGATTCTTGAGGGCCTGCACGGACTCAGACAGTTGCTGGGCGATGCCCAGGGATACTTCGTCCTCGGCGAGTCCCACGTGTCCTGGCACGAGATACAGGCCCTCTTGCCCGTCAACCT